>CXWL01007094.1_pt1 | contig 43597 bp, 46 predicted proteins | sample 590931 | NCBI WGS metagenome assembly CXWL01 (sample SAMEA3498368, study PRJEB10139) | groundwater metagenome | biome: water well; material: biofilm material | place: Germany | collected 2015-04-27 | reverse complement strand
CGTAGCCCCGCTCCGCTCCGCCTCCCCAGGTTGTACTAGCCATACCCTGACCTCCTTGTTAAGGGATTAAACAACACTGCCCATTGAGACCCACCCCTGACCCCATCACTGCGGACAATCCCACTTATCCATCTTGTCACCAGCCTCTGTTGCTCACCGAGCAGATAGGCCCCTCCGGGGTGTAAGAAGGGACCTATCTACCTCAGCGGGAGGCGCCGCGCAGAGGCGCCGCGCCCACCAAGACTGCGAAAAGAAACCGGCCTCCGTATCTCTGCTGTGGTCATCTGGTTTCATCGTACTACCATTTCGTCTATTTCTGTTGGGTCCGGCCTTCGAGTTCTCGCGCACAGCCAAAGCCTGTGCTATGTGTCTGCAGCGCGAATCCGTCATGCACGTTCGTCACATGATTGCTTGGCGCCATCTTCCATGCAGCCTGAGCTGTCACCGGCTCTTGTTTAGTTCCTCGATTGCGCAGAATGACCGGATCGACAATCTCGCCACATTGCACACAACGTTTCGCGGCAAACTCCGTCTCGCCGATGCAGAAGAGCAAATCCATGCAGAAGTCGGTCACCATGAGTCCGCCGCATCTGGCGCACATCGATTCATGCGGGGCTACAGAAGAGTGCGTATGGCTCTCGGTTTCCTTCACCAATGCTCTTGCCATGATGGCCTCCCTAGGTTTTCTGTTGACTGTTTGTAGCGACTATGTCTAATGTATAAACCATATTGTCCAATGTGTCAATAGTTATAGTAATATATATTAGACAAACATTAGACATAATGGTATAATAAACATAAAGCATGAATACTCATAGAATTCATAGAGTTGCAAAACTCACGAACCTCTCGAAGGATGTGATCAGGGTATGGGAGCGCCGGTTTTCACTCTTGAAACCAGTCAGAGGTGCCAATCGTTATCGAAATTATTCCGATGAGGATGTTGCGTTGCTGAGGTTTCTGAAGGAGCAGCTGGATGCTGGTGGTTCGATCGGAGAACTGGCGAAATTGGGACGCGAGGAGTTATTGGGGCGAGCACGAGCCAGTGCGCCGCGACTGTCAATCGTCGACAATACATTCAGCAGGCTCCTGCGGGAACTTCTGTCCTCCCTGAATCCTTTCGATCGTGTGGTCTTTGAAAAACGTTTGAACGGCGCCGTTGCGGTTGTTCCTTTTGAGGAAGCGCTTCACGGGATCTTGCTCCCTCTCCAGGAACAGGTAGGGCAGCTGTGGCACGAGAATCATATAGACGTGGCCATCGAGCATTACGCCACGAAGCAAATTCAACAAAAGATTTTCTCGGCCATGAATCAACTGCCAGTGGCCGAGTTCGGCGCCAAAGTCGTCGTGGCTTGCCCGCCCGGAGAGGAACATGACATTGCCGCGCTGACGGTTGCGTATCGATGCCGTGTTCGCGGCTGCCGAGTCCACTATTTGGGAGCCAACGTGCCCATTGCCTCGTTGGCCAACCTCTGCGACAAGGTTGAACCAGACCTGACGATCATGTCATTTCCTCTCGCACTATCCGATGACAAGGCCATTGAATTGGTCCAGGCCCTTGCGGATGAAGTGAGTCCCGTCTCCAATCTCGCCGTCGGCGGACATGGTGCGCTCGCCATGCGGGATGTTTTCGAGAGATCTCACATTGAGGTCCTGGAGGACTTCGCTGCGCTGGACCACAGGCTGGATCGATTGATGCGGCAGTCCTTATCCCGAGGGTAGCAAGGAAAGGCCAGTCAGATGACGCAATATCCGCTCACAGTTTTCTTCGACGGAGCCTGCCCTATTTGCGATCGAGAAATTGCGCTCATGAGACGGTTAAACCGGCGGCGAAAATTGGAATTCTGCGACTTCTCAGCCAAGGAATATGATGCTGCATCCAGCGGCTTTACCGCAGCGGAACTAGCCACTGTGATTCACGCCCGTTGGGCTGACGGGAACGTGATCACCGGCGTCGAGGTGTTCCGAGCCATGTGGGAGACAGTCGGCCTGGGATTTCTGGCTAGGCTCAGCCGTCTTTCCGTAGTCGAGCCACTTGTCTTGAAAGCCTACGCTTGGTTCGCTCGTAATCGCTTGCGGCTCACCGGTCATTCGCATGCCTGTACTGGGGACGCTTGCAGATCAGCCCTTTCAAGCCGGCACAGTCTGTGAACTGATTGCCACCATTCTTGCAACAGATGATGAGCGCAATGCACCGCGTCACCTTCCAACAGGACGAGATTACCTACGATGCGGAAGAGGGACAATGGCTGTATGACGTATGCGAAGCTGCTGGAGCCTCTGTCCCGTTCGCGTGTAAAGCAGGGGCGTGTGGTACCTGTGCGACGCAGGTTGTACAAGGCGCAGAGAGCTTAGGGCCCCAGAGAGCCCGAGAGATTCGGACGCTGGAAAGCAATGGTCTAAACCCTTCACAGTATCGACTCTTGTGCCTGGCAGACGTTCATGGAACGCTCACCCTGGGGGCGAGCGCAAAACCACAACACGCGACAGCCCCACTCGGTTTGTGCACGGTACGCGTCAAAGAGTATCGCCCGCTTACCCTGACGGTCTGTGAGCAGAGTTTCGCAGTCGAGTCGGGGGAAATCCCATTTTCTCCCGGCCAATATATGATCTTTCATGTCCCAGGAATCGACAAGGTCATTCGGCGGTCCTACTCGATTTCGTCACATCCTTCCGACAGGACACATTTCGAGATTTGCGTACGAGCTGTTTCCGGTGGCTTCTGCTCGAATTTCATTCATCGGCTCCGCCCCGGGGACCGTATCCGGGTCGAAGGCCCTTTTGGTGACTTTCGATTGGCCGACGGATCACAGCGAGATATTCTGATGATTGCGACGGGAACCGGTATCGCGCCCATCAAATCGATGCTGTTGTCTCTCCTTGGGCAAACGGGCACGCGACGTATCCGATTGTTCTTCGGATTGCGGAATGTCTCGGACCTCTTTTATGTCAATTTGCTGAGCGATCTGAGAGAGACACACCACCGGTTCGAACCGACCATCATCCTCTCACAACCTGACCCGATCGGATGGTCCGGATTGCGAGGTCGCGTCACAGACTTAATTAATGAACAGGTGTCTGCCGACGAAGCCTCAAACACCGACGCCTACCTCTGTGGAGGGCGTCCAATGATTGAGGAGGCCAAACGATTGCTGATCCATAAAGGCATGAATGTTGACCGTATCCGCCACGAAAATTTCTTCTAGGGGATCGATTTTGAAGTAGACCAATGTTGTGTTGAGCTTCGTAAGCTTCCCTGTTTAGAAAACCGTTTCACAAGGGAACTTCTGGCTTCTGAAGTTAGTCCCGTAACGAGACGGTTCTTAACCAGAACAGACGGCATTTTCGACAGACTGTAAGGTCTGATGACTCTCTCGTGGCTCATGTCACGGTGCAGATTTAGTTGTGCCTAGGCTATTAATGCCTCTTTCGTGGTTACGAATGTCCGCTCCACTCCGTTCGCTCACTCACCCGTTGTATTAATACCGGATGAGGATCTTTTAATCACGTCTTAATCCATCTCTCATCGCCGGTTGTTACGCTGACCGTAGTACTTCTTAGAAGCCATACACGGCAGCCGCTTTTACTTGGTGAGGGGACGAATGAAAACAGCTGGTTCATCGACCGTTTTTGCGACGAGCGCTGTCGTACTTCTCGTATTGTTCGCGGGATTCTAGGTGCTAGGACAGGTAGATCAATAATAGTTAACAAGGAGGTTTGTACATGAGGAGCAAGAGCATCCATATTGCGACAGGTGTGATGATGGGCCTTTTGTTGACTGGCGCCGCTGTGGCTGCTGATCGGCCAGTGAGCGAGGCACCCTATGCTCATGGAGACGAGGCCAAACTGCCGAATGGCGTGATCGGCTTGTCACTTCAGGTCGGGGCGGAGCGTATCGGTGATCCAGCGGTGCTGTATGTCGGGATGGTCCGTCCAGAGGGACCGGCTCAACAAGCAGGGCTTCGACATGGAGATGAGATCATGAGTGTCGATGGGACAGCGGTGACGGGAAAGAGCTATGAGCAGGTGGTCAGGATGATCCGTGGAGAAGCGGGAACCATTGTGAAGCTGGGAGTCAAGGGTGAGACAGACACTCGCGAAATTTCCATCACGAGGGTGGCCAGCGATAAACTCCCGAAGGGTCCGGCGGGATCGCACGGCAGCCCAACTCGATAGGAATCGGCCCTTTCAGCTGTTCATGAATTGCCGAGCCCCACAAAGGCCTGATCGAAATGAGCGGCCATGACGTGCCGAGAATCGCGTGAAACGACGGCCTCTGACCACATTTCTATTGCTGCGTAGTGGCCCCGCGTATGTGGAGCAGAGGGGCGAAAATTATTCCGGATTGGTTTTCGCCCTCAAATTGTTTTCCTCATACCAGCCCACTGGGTCGAGCTTCAGCTCGTCGAGTATTGTTGGCAATGATTTTCGCAGAGAGTGGCGCGGTTCCCAGCCGAGCAGCGTGCGGGCGCGGGAGATGTCGAACGTATAATGATCGTCAGACAGATCGATCATCCAGGGCTTGAGGAATGGGTCTGCGCCGGGCAACAAGCTCTGGAGCCAACAGCCAAGCTTGGCCAATGGCTTGGGAATTTGATGCGTCTTCCATTCTTTGCCATGAAGCTGGCGGCTGATGGCGCGTTGTAGCTCATCGTAACTGAATGTTTCCGATTCGCCGATAAGTAGCGTCGTGACTTGTGGAAGCTTCTTGCGATGTTCGACGGCGAGCACCAACGCTTCGACCATATCCTCCATATGCACGAAGGCCACTCCATGCGTGATATCGCCGGAAAAAATACGGCCGATGAACCGCTTTTCGTAAATGCGCTTGATCTGCTGCGTGAGAGGGATCGAATGGCAGCGATCGTCGTACACCGCGCCGATGCGCAGAAACACCACTGGCACGTCGCCCTTCTCACGCAAGATCAGTTGCTCCGCCGCGACCTTCGACTTGGGATAATCCCATTTCGGCTTTAGCGGCCAATCTTCGTTGATACGCGCTCCCGGTTTGCAAGGCGCATGCACGAGCATAGTGCTGGCAAATATAAACTGCTCGACCTCAAAGTCGCGCAGTCCGCGCAGCAGCCGTTCGGTACCGCACACGGTGACTTGCTCATACAGAGGACTCGCCTCACTCGCGAAACTATAGTACGCCGCGAGATGGAGAATTGAGGCGATCCGCCTGTGCCCGAGCCGACGAACTTCGTCCAACGCCGCGTGTACACTGTCATCCGAGCTGAGGTCGCAAGTGATGACGTGTGCGGTCTTGGGCGGCGGATGAGGCGGTCCTTTGCGGTCGAAGCCCATCCCCGTGTAGTTTTCTCCAACGCGATCAATGAACGAGCTGCCTAGCAGCCCACTGCTGCCCGTAATAATTAATGTTTCCAACCCCGTTTCAATTGTCGGTGTTGTATTCATAACTCCACCTCTGATTTCATTCGTAGAGTACAGGCCTGACCTTTGCGGGCACGCTACGACAGCAGCAGCATCCCTATCTACGGCTGCCCGTCCCTTGCTCATGCGTGTGCTCAGCCCTCGGCAGTACCCCCGTCGTAATTTCGGCCAGCATCCCTCGATGTTCCGTATGGCAGGCTACGCATGTTTTCCGCTGGTCGATCACCCTCAGGTGATGGTCGCGGACAGTCGGTTCAGAGCGAGCGGCAAAGTCTTCTGCATAATGGCAGCCCTGGCATTTGACCGGGCTCGGGCCTTGGAAGGGCTCGTGACAATGGACACAGCGCGCCACGCTTGCGTGATACTGGCTCAAGTCTCCGGGAGCCCAGAACGCTTCCGGAAATAGGATCGATTCCCAGCTCACCCACGCGAGAACGATGACGGTCGCCACTGCGACAACCGGGACAACCGCGCGAGGCAGAGGCACATAGTTCATGGGCTATACAGACCCCCGAAATACAGTGCCCCGATGACATGCAGGGCCACCAGTGCCATAAACAGGAGCGTCATAGGGCCATGAATCATTTGCCACACCCGAAACATTTTCTCCCTTGCAGCCACGCCGAGCAGACGTGTTTCTACCTCCTCCAGACTGACACCTTGCTCCATCAGCTCATGCCGTTTCGTATACAGTGCTCGAAACGCCAGATAATGCACGTGCTGTCCGATAAGCCCACTCAGCGCGACAATGCCCATAGCCACCATCGCGAGAATCGGTACCACGGCATGCATATGGAGGACGCCTGCATGCAGTATGATGATCAGGGGGCCAACCACTCCCGCCACCATATGGATCTGTAGCCATCTATGTGGCCATCGGCGATTCTGATGGGCTCGCTTCCGGATGGGGTACCCGAACACTAACAGGATGACGGCCAGGCCGATCCATCCGGTGACTTGACCCTGTGGGGTGCGGCCGAAAGTCAGGATTGTTATGGGAGTCAAGATCACTTCGAAGAGGAGCACTCCCGCAACCGCAAACAGGGTAAGCCCGCCCACGATGAGAAGCCGACGGAACACGGGGTTCATGCTTTGGAACCTCTTGCCTTTTCGGCTGCGGCCAGATGGCTCTCGCAGGAGTCCTCAACGGTCGTTGGCTGTTCCAAGCACCCTCGTCTGGTTCCCAGCTGCTTCAGCAGTCACTCCGCTCCGTCCTTGCGTAGAAGGGGGCATGAACGAAACAGCCCTGTTTGCTGAGCTATCATGATCAGGAAAGGTCTCCTTACCAGGAAATGCTCATTCGAGATCAAGGAGAAGATTAAGCGGAATAGATAAGGGGGCGGTGTTTCACCGCTCCCTTATCTATAGTTCCACCCTCGGCGAGTTGACGCCATCTGCAGAAGGACCAAGCCTGTCGTTGGCTGTCAAACCAGCGACAGGCTTGGTACCGACGGATCTGGCCGTAATGGTTGCTGCTACCAATATCCGGCATAGTTACGATCTATCTCAGAACAGGACCCACGTCACTTTTTTGCGGGGCGCTCCAGCATATCTTCAGCGCCCTTGTGGCCAGCTTGACCGCCCATTCTGTGATCAGCATTGTCGGCAGCTACGCCCTTCAGCTTGTCTTCAGGGCCTTTCATGCCAGCTTGACCGCCGACCCTCGGAGCAGCAGAGTCAGCTACAGCCTTCAACTTCTCGTCATCGGCCTTCAGACCAGCTTGACCGCCTATCCTCTCGCGAATTTTGCCAGGTTGCATTTCGTCTGTAGCTAGAGCCGTATTGCCTGACAGGCCAAGGCACAGCAAGAAACCACAAGACATGACACCGACCACTTTTAGAACAGATAACATGGGAACCTCCTTGGTTTAATGTGAAAACAACTACACCCATTTCTAATACGTTCACCGGAGATTTTTCAGACAGGATCCGTATCGGTTAAGAGGGCTAGGTCAGTCCTTCTCCTTCTTCTCTTCTCTCAACACCATCATGCCCTGCGCTTTACTGGCATTGAGGTCCATCTCCGGAACTTTCTTATGCACTAGGTTCTGATGACAATCGATGCAGGTGGCCCCCTCCGTTTCCATCTTCTTGTGGGCGGCTTTAGCCGACGCGCCCGGCGGCTTGGTATTCTTGTGGCAATCCCGGCAGGTGACGCTGTCCCAGTTTTTGAGCGACATGCGCGCGTAGTGGGCCATGATCTGCCGGCGCTCGTTGAATTTCTCGACCGTCGAATAGTCATACTTCATCTCCGCGAGCACGGCCCGCGTCCCGTCATACACATGCGTCCATAGGGCCAGATGGAAATTGCCCAAGCCCTGGGGGACATGGCAGTCCTTGCAGCCTGGATCGGCCCCGAGCGCGCCATAGTGCGAAGACTTTTTCAGCTCCTCATACGGGTAGGTCTGGGAATGGCAGCTCACACAGAATTCGGTTCTGGAGAGGGCGTGCTCCCCGCCGAAGACCACGGTGATGGCTCCGACTACAAGAGCGGCGCCGAGAAGCAGGGCGCCACCCGACAGGCTCAAGTATTGCCGTAACTTTCCTGCCATGATGATTCCTCCTTGTCTATCGCAGACAATTTGGCCGTACAGGCGAAATCCTCATCGAATGTGAAGCGAGGCGGTTCAAACCTATTCGTGTTCGTGCTCGAAACAGTCATCACATCTTTCTGCGATCGTCGAAGTGTCAGGTTTTTGTTGTAGTCATCCACGCTCATCGTCTCACCATATCGACAGGCTACTTCTGCTGGGTCTGGCCTTCGAGACCCCGTGCACAGCGAAAGCCTGTCCCGTGGGTCTGCAAGGCGAATCCTCCGCGCCCGCGCGCCGTCGTCGTAATGTCCGAGATTGGGCTATGCCATGAACCACCGCGAATCGATCGGACCACGCCTTTCTTGTCAGGACCTTGCGGATTCCGATCCGGCGCATGCTGGTAGTACTCAGCGTCGTACCAATCCTGCACCCACTCCCGAACATTACCGGACAAATCCTTCACACCGTAGGGTGAGTCACCTTCGGGCAAGGACCCGACCGGATGCAATGTCTGCTCCTCCATCCACTCACGGTCAAAGTTCGCCCGCTTCGATGATGCTGGTTCATTGCCCCAGGGAAAGAGACGGCCGTCGGTGCCGCGAGCGGCCTTCTCCCATTCCGCCTCCGTCGGGAGCCGCTTCTTGGCCCAACTGCAATAGGCCTTGGCGTCGTACCAGGTGGCCTGCACGACCGGAAGCTGTTCGATACCCTTCACGGACGCGAGTGGATCTGTGCCATAAGGATTCGGAGGGCTACGATGGCCCGTGGTTGCCACGAACGCCAGAAACCGTGCATTCGTCACTTCGACTTGATCGATCGCAAACTCGTCAAGGTACACAGATCGCTGCGGCCACTCATCTGCCCGGCCTTTTCCTTGCGGATTTCCCATCAAGAATTCTCCGGCCGGAATCGTCACCATGGGGACCGGGTCAACCTCTTTGGGAACCGGAGGCGCTGCGACGACAGGCGCGATGGCGACGGCACAGACTAGGGCCATCATTGCAACAAGAATGTTCCAGCGAGTCCTTCTTCTCATCAGACCTTGCGTCATTTCTTCCGCTCCTTGCTCCCCTCGATGGCCTTGGTGGTATGGCCTTTCACCTGGCTCACGAGACGCTGCACCTCTCGCTCGTCTCCCCGCTCGGCTGCCTCCTGCGCCTGGGTGATGAGAGTCCTGGCTTCATGCAGGTGCTGTTCGATTTCGGCCTGCAGGGCAGGGGAAGCGACCGTTCCGCCTAGCGCCGCGTGATGATAGACCTCCCACGCCTGGTCCACATCATGCTGGGCCTCATGGACCATCCGAACCTTGTCCTGTTGCGGATGCCGAGCCGGATCGATGGGATCAGCCTGCAGGGGTGAGGCTCCGAGTAGTGCGATGAGGACAATCCCTGGAAGGAGAATCTTGCCGTGTATCATCGGTGCGCCTCCGTCACGATCAAACGATTGGCAAAACCCCTTGCAAACTTCCCTACGACCGCTTCATGGATTGCTCAATCAACTGTCGAAGCTCCAAGAGGTCCACATTCTTTGGGTCAATGGCCAGTCCGCGGGCAACGGCCTGTTGGGCCTCCACAAACCGCTCTCGTCCCATTTCGACATAGGCCAAGATGGAGGCATCTTTGATTCGCTCATCGATTCCGGATGGAGCAGTCTTGGCACAGCGGAAACCCAGGCCCACTCCATAACTGTTGTTCAGCGGACCATTCCAAAATCTATGCGTCGTCCTGAGCGTCTTTTCCGGTGCGACCCAGGATCCGCCACGAATAACCCGCTTTGCACCGAGCGCGAGGCGGTCGACATAGGTACCGGTGCCACCTACCCATGCGGGTGTGGTCGGACCGGTTGGATTGACCATCGTTTCAAGCCGCCCGTAGTATCGTGGGTCATACCAATCCGAGACCCACTCAAAGGCATTGCCCGCCATGTGATGCAGGCCGTAGTAGCTTGCGCCCTCTGGATAGGAATCCACCGGCATGGTGCCGTCGTGATTTTTGCCATAATTGACTTTCGCCGGATCAAAGTCGTTGCCCCAGGGGTAGAGATTACTCTCGGGACCACGAGCCGCCTTCTCCCACTCCGCTTCCGTTGGAAGGCGTTTCCCACGATATTCACAGAAGGCTTTCGCCTCCTCCCAATTCACCCCGACCACGGGCTGTTGCGGCTTGTTCAAGCGGGGATCGTCCCAGTAGGCCGGGGCTGGATGACCTTTCGCCGTGACGAACTCGCCATAGTCCTTGTTCGAGACTTCATACGTATCCATGAGGTATGAGTCCAAGAACACCATATGGGCTGGACCTTCGTCACGGAACGCCTCGAGAGACCACGGAGCTTTCATATGTTTTTCATGCCTCGTGAGTGTCTTGCCTGATTCCACAGGCTCTTCCTTGTCGAGCCCCATCACCGATCCCCCTTGTCCGATGTATCGCATGTCTTTCGGTATCAAGGGCTCCTCCGCACGGACTGGTGGAGGCAATAGTAGGAATCCCGCTACCAGTGTCGCAATCACGATGGTGTGTGCCGTATGCATTGAAGTCCTCCATCACAAGTTGGCTCACCGATAGGGAGCTGCCTCGCCGCTCCCTATGCACTCGGGTTAGCGGCGGTGCGGCGCCGCCGTCTGCTCATTAGGTATCTTTGCCTTACCGAGGTCTCCCATCTCACGCAACGCGGCTTGTGCGATTCCCCGCAACATCCCACTAAACACAAACTGGTGCGGCACGTAGAGCGAATACCAATAGATCTGTCCGATCAGTCCCACCGGATCAAAGATTGCGGTCTGCCGGATCGTCGTCGAAGAGCCGGACCCCGTCACCTCGAACTCCAGCCACGCCCGTCCGTACAAATGCATCTCGGATTTGAGCCGCAAGCGGCGATTCGGCTCAATCGCTTCAACGCGAAACGAGTCGACCGTATCACCGACGTGAAGGGTCGTGGCGAAAGGTCGTCCACGTCTCAAACCCACGCCCCCTTCGAGCAGGTCGATGAACCCGCGCAGTCGCCAGAGCCAGTTCCATGCGTACCAACCATTGTCACCACCGATTCTCTCAATGCATTTGAAGACGACTTCAGGGGGCGCTTCGACATCCAATGTCCGTGAATCGACCAGGCGCGTGCCGAACTGGATGCCCCCCCACGACGGCAACTTGCCCGATGAGGAGAGCGCATCGGACCAGCGTGTTGCCGAGAAATGCGTTTCTTCATGAGCTAGGGCTCGACGAATGGCCCCATCGATTCCCATCGGACGTACAGAGAAGGTTGTGAGCGCGGCATTGTCCCGCACCACCGTGACATGGACGATGCTCTCAATAATCGCATCGCCCGATGCGCGCGTAGAGCGGTGTGATCAACCCCAGCCACAGAGCAGACAACCAAGGGGTGAGAACCGGCACGGGGATGATCAGAGGCTTGAGTCCGCGTTGCCGCCCGTACGCACGCATCATCTCTGCGTAGGATACTTGGTCTGCACCACCGACCTCGTACATGCGGTAGCAGGAGAGGGGTATTTGCAGCGCTTCGATCAAGTAATCCAGCAAGTCGTCGATCGCGATGGGCTGCGTTTTTCCCTTGCACCATCTCGGTGTGACCATGATCGGCAGGCGCTCCACCAGCGCGCGAATCAGCTCAAATGAGGCGCTGCCGGACCCAATCACGGCCGCCGCGCGAAACTCACACAGGGGCAGGCCCGACTGGCGCAAGATCTCTCCGACTTCGTGCCGACTGCGCAGATGTGCCGAGAGCTCCTCTTCGTCGCTGCCCAAGCCTCCCAAGTAGATGAGGCCCTTGACACCCGCGGTTTTTGCCGCCTCGCTAAAGTTCCGCGCCGCCTGCCGGTCCGTCTCTTCAAACGAGCCGGTCGAACTCATGGAGTGCACCATGTAGTAGGCCACGTCGACTCCGCGCAACGCGGAGTCGAGACTCGCTCGATCGAGAACGTCACCCTTGACCACTTCCGTTGTTGCACCGACCTTCGGCTTGAGAATTTCTGGACGCCTGGCGAGGCAACGCACGCGGTACCCCTGATTTTCCAACGACCGAAGGAGGCGTCCGCCAACGTACCCAGTGGCGCCTGTGAGAAAAATGAGAGACTTCTCAGGAATTGCCGTGGGGTTCACTGTCGATTTGCTCGCCACCATGGTTTCAGACTTACTCACTTCAGATCTCCTGCCATGACTTGGGCCCCCCGAGGGGAGGGCGCGATGCCGCCCCCCCCCTGCCCGTCCTTCAGCTAGTTCTTCTTCATCGTCTTCTTGACCGTATTCTTGATCAGATCACGGGTCGCCTGGTACTCCTGGTTGTCAGGCTCCGCAGCCAACGCCTTCTCGATGGCGGCCATCGCATCAGCGTTCTTTTCGGCACCCATCGCGACTAATGCCTGAATGAACGCATCGCGTCCTGCTTGCATGGCTTCATCGGACACCGTCTGGGCCGACTTCGCGCAACGGAACCCCAAGCCGACCCCATAGGAGTTATTCTCCGGCTGATTCCAGAATCGATGGCTGGTATGGAGGGAGGTTTCCGGCGCGAGCCAGGAACCGCCTCGCAGTACCCTCACCGGGCCTTGATTGGCAAAGTTGTAGCCCTTCTCGGCGCCAGGCGGATTCAAGGCAGGGCTTTCTTTGTAATATTTCAGGTCATACCAATCCTGGACCCATTCGAAGACATTCCCGGCCATGTTGTAGACCCCAAACCCGCTCACTCCTTCGGGATAGGAATCGACAGGGGTCGTACGGCCAATGTTCTGCCCATAGTTGGCTTTCTTCGGGTCGAGTGTATGGCCCCAGGGATAATGGTTGTCCCCTTCCGGACCTTTGGCTGCTCGCTCCCATTCTGCTTCCGTCGGAAGCCGCTTGCCTTCCCACTTGCAGAACTCGCTCGCGTCATTCCAATCTACGCCCACCACCGGCTGCTCGGCTTTGCTGAGTCGAGGATCGTCCCAATAGGCCGGGGCTGAGTGGCCGGTGGCTTTCATAAATTCTTTGTACCGCTTATTCGACGCTTCAAACTTGTCGATCATATAGGCATCGAGCACAACCTGGTGCTTGGCTTCATCTGAATGTTCGTTACTCCCCATGGTGAACTCGCCCTTTGGGATCAGTACCATGTCCGCCGCTGTTGCGACGGATACGGCTCCTGCCATCAGCGCCACCACAAATCCGATCTGAAACACTGTTTGACTCCGCATGAGACACCCCCTTGTTTTGAAAACACCAGGACGACTCTGGTTGGTTGGACGCATTTCTATTGACCTTTCATCACACAATTGTTTGGCAACATCTTTCCTTGAAGCTGATCCGCCATTGAGTTTTGCCGAAGCTGCTGCCGATTGCTCAGAATGACAGGGTCGACAATCTCGCCGCATTGCACACAGCGCTTCGCGGAAAATTTCGACTCACCGACGTTGTTTAGTAAATCTAGGTATGAGTCGTTCACCATGAATCCGCCGCACCTGGTGCATGTCGATCCATGTTGAGCTGCGAAAGAGCCTGTGTGACTCCCGAGTTGTTCAATATTCTTTTTCTCTGTAAATGCTCTTGCCATGATTTCCTCCATAGGTTTGCCGTTCTATGTTTGCATCATGTATGTCTAATGTATAAATCATGTTGTCCAATGTGTCAAGTGTTATTCTAAAATATATTTGACAAACATTGAACATCGTAATACAATAAAAGTAAACCATGAATACTCATAGAATTCATAGAGTTGCAAAACTTACCGGTCTCTCGAAGGATGTCATTCGCGTCTGGGAGAGGCGCTATGGGCTTGTCAAACCCTCACGGAGTTCCAATCGTTATCGGCAATATACCGACGAAGAGGTGGCGCTGCTCCGCTTTGTGAAGGCTCAAATGGAACAAGGGGCCACGATCGGTGCACTCGCAGCGGAGGGGCACGATTTGCTTGTCGCACGCATGCGTATTGCCACTCCAGTTTCTGCGGAGGAGCAGAAGCCGCATGAGCGACTGTTAGACGATTTGATGAGATCGCTTGATCCGCTCGATAAGGCGGGATTCGAACGCAGACTCAACGGCGCAGTGGCCGTCATTCCCTTTGACGAAGCTGTCCAGCGGATTTTACTGCCACTGCAACGACGAATCGGGGAGTTGTGGCACCAAGATCGATCGAATACCGCCGTCGAACACTATGTGACGAAGATCGTCCAACAGAAGTTGTTTTCGGTCATGAATCAACTTCCGGTGAATGAATCAGGTCCACGAATCCTGATCGCCTGCCCGGAAGGTGAAACCCATGAGATTGGCGCCCAAGCCGTGGCCTACATTGCCGCGACCAAAGGGTGCCACGTGTATTACCTCGGCCCAAACCTTCCCAGTTCAGACCTTATGACCTTCTGCGAGACGATCAAGCCCGATCTCGTACTGCTCTCTCTCACCGAGGTAAAGCCCGAAGCTGCTGCGCTCCAACAACTCAAGGAGCTTGAGCTATTGGCCACTCGCTGGTCTGTGGCCGTGGGTGGCCAGGGGGCTCGCGCCATTGGACATCGCCTTCGTCCTACCAAGATTGAACTGCTCGATGATCTCACCGCACTCCACAGCCGCCTGACGATCCTTCTTTCCACCCGCACGCTCGCCTCTCGCTAAGATCATTTGCCTTTCGGTTTCCACTCTCGCGCCAGTTTTTGTGCTTCGGCGATCTGGTCAGGGTCCATTTTTTTGGCGAGTGCATCCCGTAGCCTGGTCCCAGCCTCCACTCCATTTGCTGACCCAAGGCTGTACCACATATAGGCTTTGACATTGTCCTGCTGCACGCCTTCCCCACGTTCATACATCTGGCCAAGTTTTCGTTGTGCCAAATCGTTGCCTTGATTGGCGGCCAGTCGTAAATAGTACACAGCCATCTTGTAGTCCTGTTGACCGCCTCGCGCGTACATCAACAACACGCCAAGGTTGACCTGGGCTTCCGTATGTCCTTGGACCGCGGCTTTTTCATACCATTGCCGCGCTTTGGCATCATCCTTTGTGACACCCTTTCCGTTGGAATAGAGGAGGCCGAGTTGGTACTGCGCGACGGCCTGTCCCTGCTCAGCCAGCGGTTGCCATTCACTCAAGGCTGTGGCGTAATCGCCGCGCTGATAGGCATCCACGCCAGTCTTGAAATCAGCCCACGCTGGTGCAGTGGGACAGACAATCGAAAGAACGAGGGCGATTGATCGTAGAAGCGACATGGTTTTCTGTGCGGCGTCCTCGTGACTCATTTGCCTTTCGGTTTCCACACCCGTGCTCGCTTCTGTCCCTCGGCAATCTGGGCCGGCGTCATCTGTCTCGTGAGATCATTGCGGTATCCAGGCGCATGCATATTGCCGTTTCCTGCCGCCAGGCTGTACCACATGTAGGCTTCGACTACGTCCATGGGTACACCCTGGCCGAAAGAAGATTGCAGGCCGAGGTAGAGTTGTGCTTTTGCGTCCCCTTGAGCAGCGGCTTTCTCATACCACTGGCGCGCTTTTGAATAATCTCGCGGGACACCGTCTCCGTTTTCATACAGCAAACCATAAGAGAATTGCGCCCGCGCGTCTCCTTGTTCGGCGAGCGGTTGCCATTCACGCAAGGCCGTTTTGAAGTCCCCGCGGTTATAGGCGTCCATGCCGGCTTGAAAGTCCGCCCATGCCGGCATGGCGAGACAGACGACCGATAGCACAAGAACGACAGGGAATCGGATCGATATGAACTGATCGTTACTCATAAGCATCGTGACAAGTGAAATGTGAAACGAGGGTCAGCCTTAAGAAGGGGGCCGCGTAATAATGATGCAACGATGCATTGCACGGGAACGCGATCATACATGAAGGGTATGGGAGCCTCGTGTGGTGCCGAAGGCGGGATTTGAACCCGCACACCCTTGCGGGCGCTAGACCCTGAATCTAGTGCGTCTGCCAGTTTCGCCACTTCGGCATATCGAGGCGGAACGGATTATCCTGAATTCGTGAGGTCCCCGTCAAGCAAGCGGCTTCGATCATTGACGCGTCGTGTTGCGCGAGACCCACAGTCCGGCCGATGCGATGTCGCGCTGGTCGCCGCTGATCACGATCCTCTCGTGGGCAAGCCCGGCGGCGCCGAGTAATGGGGCGGCCGCGATCCAGGGCGCCTCATCGGCGATCAAGACATCGAAGCGGACACGACTGAACAGGGGATCGTTCAGTACTCGCGATGCAGTGGTGATCACGAGCCGCCGATTCTGAATGAAGGCCTGGCGGTTCGTGTCTTCTTCTGCTGCGAGCAGTTCCCTGATCTTTTTCGTCCCGCCCAGCCGGACAATCTCGTCCTTGAGGTCGGCAAACTCTGGCCGCATGTCTTTGGGCACTGCGGCCTCCGGCACGAGTTCGGCGATGCGAGCCTTGGCAACGTCGAGTTCCCCGTTCAATTCGGCGCGCTGACTTTCATACAGCTCGAGATATTGATGGAGGGATTCAATGTTTTTGCCGACGACCTGCATGCTGAGGCGCTTGAAAAGTGGAAGGTTCTCATACTCTGCCAGCGTGGCCTCGGCGTCCTTGACCTTGGCCTGTAGGTCGCTGACTTGTGTCAGTAATCGCCATTCCAGGAGCCGCACTTCATCGAGATCTTTTTGCTTCTGTCCCTTATAGGCCAGTATGGGTGTCAGCTCGCGGAATCGATCGTACTTGCGCCGGAGTGCGGCTTTCTCTGTGCGAGACTTGGCATAGAACTGGTGCATCTGCGCTTCAAATCCCAGCTCGTGAATCCCGATGCCCTCGACTTGCTGGGCCAACGCCATCTCATAGCGACTCGCCCATGTTTTATACATCAGTCCTGCGGTCTTCATGGCTCGCGCGATGGTTCCGACGAGCGCATCCGCTGCCTGGTGGTCAGGACAGACCGCCAGAATGCGCTTATTCGCGCGAATCAGTTCGATTGCCAGCACAGCTAAGCGCTGCCGTCGCACCGAAAGCTCGTCCGTCCAAACAGTTGTGAGGATTGACGACCCGGCGTCTGACCCGGCAGAACGTTCTCCTGCTCCCGTTGGTGCTTCAAGGAGGGGAGCCAAGCGGTCTGCTGGGCCGAGTCGATAGGCGTCGGGCTGCGCAAGCATGTCACGCAATCGCTTGGCTGATGTGGCCAGAAGCCCAGCTCGGTCGGGAACCACTGTCGCCTCGGCACAAGATTGTCCGATGGCATCGAATGTTTGTACGAGAGCCACGTTGCCTTGTCCCCCAAGCACAATGCCTTCGGTTGGCTCCGTGTCGTCTGAGGGGATAATCGAGAGGGGCGTGTCATTCTCGATGGACGAGCCCTGCGGGAGCGTCATCTCATACAGATGCAGCGTGCCGATCGTGTGCACAAGCCGGCCTGCCACTTGAGTAATTGGCTGGTCGAGTGCTGTGTCGCTCACCCGTATTTGTTCGGCTTCAAGGCGGAGCGCCCATGTTTCGAGAAGGTCTCGCGCGGTCATAAGATTCTTGGGTGATAGTCCTAGTGTAGCGGTCGCCATCATACGGTTGGGTTGTGATACCTGTCTAGCTTGCCGGGTGAGTGCATTCTCGTGTACGACGGTCTACGGTCGTGTCTCAGTGAACCTCATTATGGTAGCCTGCACATTGTGAATTGACTTTTCACCGGTCCCCCAGTATCCTCTTTCCCTTTCCAACAGAAGGAGTTAGGGGCATGAAGGTCATTCTACAAGAAACGATGGATGGGGTGGGACATCTCGGAGATCTCATTGATGTGAGGGATGGATACGCTCGGAATTTTCTGCTTCCACGCAAGAAAGCAGTCTTGGCAGACAGTCGGAGCATTAAGGAATTTGAGCATATTAAGCGTGTGGCCGGTGATCGGGCGAAGAAAGAAAAACTGGAAATCGAGACCCATGCCAAGAGCCTCTCGGCCGTGTCTATCATGGTGCAGGCCCAGGTTGGCAAGGATGACAAGATGTTCGGATCTGTGACGACCAAAGACATTGCAGAAAAATTGGCGGAGCAGGGTTTTACGGTGGATCGGCGCAAGATCCAGCTGGACCATCCGATCAAGGAGCTCGGCACCGTCACCGTGCCGATTAAGCTTCCACGGGATGTGACTGCCACGGTGGTCATCCATGTCGTTAAGAAACAGGAAGTCGAAACGGCTTCTGCTGAAGCCTAAACAGGAACGAGCTGTCATGCATGACCCGATCGGTTCATTCGATGCACTTAAAGCCACAGATCCGGATGTCTATGCCGCGATCGTCGCCGAGGAAGAACGGCAACGTGAGAAGCTGCTGCTGATCGCTTCGGAGAATTTCGCGAGTCCTGCCGTCCTGGCTGCTCAGGGCTCGATCATGACCAATAAGTACGCTGAAGGGTATCCAGGAAAGAGATACTACGGTGGCTGTCAGCATGTGGATATCGTGGAGAATCTGGCCATCCAGCGTTGTAAACAGATTTTTGGCGCGGAGCACGTGAACGTGCAGCCGCACTCGGGATCGCAAGCCAATATGGCGGCCTACCTGTCCGTGCTGAAACCCGGCGACACGATTCTGGGCATGGATCTCGCCCAAGGGGGCCATCTCACTCACGGCAGCAAGGTCAACTTTTCAGGGATCCTGTTCCGCGTGTTCTCCTACGGCGTAGAGCGTGACACCGAAACGATTAACTATGATGCGGTGCAGAAGGTCGCGGAGGAATGTCGGCCACGCCTGCTCGTCGTCGGCGCGAGTGCCTATGCGCGCACGTTCGATTTTCCACGATTCCAACAGATCGCCAAGTCGGTTGGCGCCTATTTGCTGGTCGACATCGCTCACATTGCCGGGCTCATCGCCGCTGGCCTCCATCCGAACCCTGTTCCCTACGCCGACTTTGTCACCACAACCACCCACAAAACGTTGCGCGGACCCAGGGGCGGCGTTGTGATGTGCAAGGAAGAATATGCGAAAGGGGTCGACAAATTGCTCTTCCCGGGAATACAGGGTGGACCATTGATGCATGTAATCGCGGCGAAGGCCGTGGCTTTCAAGGAAGCTCTTTCGCCGGCGTTTACGCGGTATCAGCAGCAGGTTATTGCCAATGCGAAGGTGCTGGCCCAAGGGCTCATCGACCGTGGGTATAAGATCGTGTCGGGCGGCACGGATACGCATTTGATGTTGTTGAATCTGACCAACAAGGGCATTACCGGCAAGGAAGCGGACGCGGCTTTGGGCGCTGCCGGAATTATCGTGAATAAGAACGCCGTGCCCTACGACGAAAAGCCGCCCGCTGTTGCCAGCGGCATTCGACTGGGAACTCCCGCTGTGTCTACCCGTGGGATGCGGGAAACCGAGATGCAGGAAATTGTGGGCTTGGTCGACCAGGCACTGCAGCATCGGCACGAATCGGCGACGCTCGATGACATCCGTGCTCAGGCCAAAGCGCTCTGCGGTCGTTTCCCGATCTTCCATTCCTACTGAACCGCGTCAGAATTGGGGCAGGATCACCGCCTGTGAAATGTCCGTTCTGCGATGAATTCGAAGATAAGGTCGTCGACTCGCGCATGGCGAAGGAAGGCGAGCTGATTCGCCGCCGCCGCGAATGTCTCGGCTGCAAACGTCGATACACGACCTACGAACGCGTCGAAGAAATCCTTCCTATGGTCGTGAAGAAAGACGGTCGCCGGGAGTCGTTCGACCGCACAAAAATCCTCGCTGGTCTCAAGAAAGCTTGCGAAAAACGGCCGATCAGTACTGTCACTATCGAAGATGTGACGGATCGTATCGAGAAGCGCATTCAGGAGATGGGTGAAACTGAAATCGAGAGCCGGATCGTGGGCGAAGAGTTGATGCGGGAGCTTCATCAGCTGGATCAAGTCGCTTACGTTCGATTCGCTTCTGTCTATCGCGAGTTCAAGGACATTGACCAGTTCATGGATGAGCTGAAAACATTGGCTCAGCAACGCCGCGAGCGGTGAAGGCTGCGGATCCCTTCTCTCTCCTCATCCTCTTCTTCGTGTCTCTCGATTGTTCGTTAAGCTACACTGGCATGTAATGTTTCAGCAAGTAGGCGTCATGATGCAGGCGGTTCAACCCAAGTCTTCTAGGCGATCACACAAGACCGGACCCGCAAGCGGTACGCATGTGGCGATCATCGGCGCAGGTCGTGGTGGCACGGCACTGATGGAGATCTTTGCAACGGACCCGCTCGTCACAATCGTATGTGTGGCGGAAGTTCAAAAAAATGCGCCCGGTGTTGCTCTGGCAAAACGGCTAGGGATCCCTGTGACACGCGATTACCGGCGGCTTCTCGATCTTGAGCGCGTGGACCTTATCATCGACGTATCAGGTGATGTCAAAGTCTGGGAATTGCTCCAAGACTTCCACCGAATGGGCGTGACCATTATCGGAGGAGCCAGCGCCAAATTCATGTGGGAGCTCATCGAGGCCCGTATTCGCGCCACGTCAGATATCGAGAAAACCTTGAATAAGTACCAATCGCTCTATCGGTTGTATGTCAAGGAAACAGGCGTGGCGGTGACGGAGGAACGGACACGCATTGCCTGTGAAATGCACGACGGTCTCGTGCAGAACTTGGCCGGGGTAAATTTCAAACTGGATCTGGCCCTGCAACAGATTCGAAAAAGTCCGAACACCGGCCTGGCTACCGTGCGCGAGAGTAAAGCCCAGCTGAAGTTGGCCATCCATGAAGCGCGTCAGGTCATCTTCAATCTCCGCCCGCTCCACTACGATAAGATGGAGCTGCTCCCAGCCCTGACCAACTATCTCACTTCGTACGAGACGCAGTATCATATTAAGACGCAGTTCCGCGTCTCCGGCGATGAGCAGATCTTATTCCCACGCACCAAGATCTTTCTGTTTCGCATTGTGCAGGAAGCTCTGAGCAACGTTGAGCGGCACGCACAAGCCACTCGGGTCACGGTGGGGCTGGACATCGATCCCAAACGCCTGAGGGTCACCATTGGCGACAACGGTGTGGGATTCGATATGGACACCGTGCTGCGAGACCCCGACAAATGGGATCATTTCGGGATTCGCGGAATCCTGGAGCGGGCTCGACTCGTCGGCGGTGAAGGCAAGATCAAGTCGAAGAAAGGGCATGGCACGACGATCGTCGTCAATATCCCTTTGGTCAAAAAGGAGATGACCGCTCATGGAAAAGATTAAGGTGCTCATCGCGGACGACCATCGTGTTGTCCGCGAAGGACTGGCCGCAATTCTCAAAACGAAGGACGACATTCATATCGTGGGCGAGGCCCAGGATGGTATGGAAGCGGTCGAGAAGGTGAAGACGTTGATGCCCGACGTCATTCTGATGGACGTGAGCATGCCTCGGATGGGTGGGGTCGAAGCGACCAGACAAATCAAACGCGAATTTCCACACATCGGAGTTGTCGCGCTGACTATGTATGACGAGCAGCAGTATATCTTCGATTTGGTGCGCGCCGGCGCCACCGGATATCTCTTGAAAGACTCAGAGTCCTCTCAGATCGTCGCCGCGATTCGTGCGATCTACAAAGGCGAGTCGCTCATCCATCCATCCGTCGCGAGCAAGATCCTGGCGGAGTTCTCCTTGATGTCGCAGAAGAAGGGGAAAAAACCTGGGTGGGTCGAGCATGATCTGACGGAGCGAGAGATCACGGTCTTGCGCTTGGTTGCGGACGGCAAGACGAATAAGGAGATTGCCAATAACTTGGATCTGAGCGAAAAGACCGTCAAGAATCATGTGCGGAACATTTTCCATAAGTTGCAAGTCTATGACCGTACACAAGCGGCTATTCTGGCCATTCGGAAAGGACTCATCGAATTAGATCCTCGTCCGTAGTTGTTGATGGTCGCTATATTGTAGACGCTTTGGTCCGACAAGGAAGTCGTGCTTTCCCTCGGCTAATCACCTGTCATGTTGCTCTTGCCAGCTATCAGCAGATGGTTGGCTATTTCATCAAACTTCGTTGTCAGTTACGACGACCAACTCCATTCTCAGTCGTATTGGCTCGTCAGGAATAAAGTACGATTCAATAATCTTTGAAAAGTCACAGGTGTCATGTTTATGCAACACAACTTCATATTGCTGTAACGCAGTAATAATTGTTTAATATCAACATAATATGACTATATAGCGGGTAAATAAAAGCTGGCACACGAGTTGCTGATACCCTCCATGTAATTATTTGGGGATGCTTCGTGAGAGTTCAACAAACATTAGCAAGTACAGTGAGTTGTGCAGGAGTTGGGCTCCACTCAGGACAGCCAGTTACTCTCGCACTCAGGCCTGCCCCAATAAATACAGGCGTCGTCTTTGTGAACCGGAACGGTAACGACGGAGCGTCCCTGGCAGCCTCCATCGAGCATTTGGTGCCGACGGAACTTTGCACTGCGATCAGTGGCAATGGGTTCCAGGTCAAGACGATCGAACATGTCTTGGCTGCCTTGGCAGGACTCGACATCGATAACGTATATGTGGAAGTTGATGCGGCTGAAGCTCCTGTGATGGATGGTAGCGCAGCACACTTTGTTCGCTTGATTCGGTCAGCCGGAATTGTCTCTCAGAGCCAACGGCAGCCCTATCTGAAAGTCACACGGCCTCTCGAGGTGGTGGATGGAACTCGTCGAGTTCGTATTGAGCCGTCCTCGACCACTAAGATTACCTATTCTATCCACTACAATCATCCGTTGATCCAGACTCAGAGCTACACCTATGAGCACTCAGCCTATGCCTTTGAGCGAGAGATCGCGGATGCCAGGACGTTCGGTTTCTTGCAGGAAGTAGAAGCCCTTTGGGCTCGTGGGCTCGGCCAGGGTGGGAGCTTAGATAATACGATCGTGCTTTCCCAAGACGGCATTCTCAATGAATCAGGCCTTCGCTTTGCCAATGAATTCGTGCGACACAAGATTCTCGACCTGATCGGAGATTTTTCGTTGCTGGGCGTTCCCTTTATCGGACACTTGATCGCCGATCGATCTGGGCATGCAATACACACACGACTTGTTCAACAGATTCTTTCTCATCCCGATAGCTGGGTGTTGCTCGACAGCGATGAAGTCGTTGCCACATCTAAGCCTCGTTCTGCCACAACTGCCTCGCGATCCGCATCGCTGGTGGCTCTCCAAGCCTCATAGCACAGCCCTCTCAAGTGAAAACTGCATGCGATCTTGCCGGTTCTGGCGAGATGAATTTTGATGTGTGGAAGCTGAGATGCGATTTAGCGTCGGGAGCAAGTGGCCTCGCTCCCGACGCTAGAATCAAGGCGGGGACTACTTCTTCTTCTTCTTTGCTGCTTTCTTCGTCGCCAAGACTCTCACCCCCCTTCACGTATTTTAAGGTCTACTTGACTGAACTCACTACACTGCGTGGATCAGGGATTCTTCCAATGCTTCGAACGTATTTGGCCCCACTTTTTTGAACCGCTTGTCCCGCTTCAAGGATGTGGCAACAGACGTCAGCGGCGTTTTCCCCTTGATCTGAAGCCCTCCCTCGACCAATCGCTGCACAAGCTCTTTTGCATGCATCGAGCGATTCGCCTCACGAAGCATTTCGTACGCGGCTTCCGACACGCTTTTACCGGAATACTTGCTCCGCCCCATGAGGATTTCTCTCGACTGGTCGGTGACATCGGTATTCGGTCGCTGACGAGCACCTTTTTCGTCTGAATAAAATTGACTAGAGAGACTCGCGAGCTTGGCCTTGTCCGCTTCAACGCGATAGAGCGTTTCTGCCAACTCCAAGTATTTTTTAATTGTGGCGATCTCGTCGTCCAAGCGCCGCCGCTTCTTCTCAAGCTCCTGCAGCCGGTTTTTGTAGGCGCTGATTCGCTGTTCAAGGCCAACCAGTATGTCGGTGAGTTCTTCCACAAACTTGCCCCCAGATGAAGCATGCTTGCTTTATAGCATTGCTTGCATAGCAAGTCAATAGATAAAGTTACAATAATGGCTTGCATGGTATGATCGCTTTAAATCGGGTCCGTACTTGCTCTCAATGTCATCTGCTCGGTCTGTAAGAATATCAAGGAACCGGTTCGATTTTGGCCTCAATAAATGGGATTGCTTCCCGATCGAGTATCCGCTTCCTTCAATATTCGTAGAAAAACAGCCTCGTGCTATGATGCCGTCTTATGTCGCTACCGTATGATCAGGATATCTCTTCCGACACACTCCTTTCGGTTGCCACCGCCGCGGCCCGCCAGGCTGGAGCCGTTTTAACAGAATGCACGCGCGCCGGTTTTCAGATTGAACATAAGGAGATTATTAATCTTGTCACCGACGCCGACCACCAGGCAGAGCAACGGATCATCAACGTCATCCACGAGGCGTTCCCAACCCATCGTGTTCTTGCCGAGGAACGTGGACTGACCGAGCAATCTCCATCTCGTTACAAATGGGTGATTGATCCGCTTGATGGCACGACCAACTTCGTCCATGGGTTCCCCGCCTATTGCGTGTCTATCGGAGTGGAATGTGACGGACGAGGCATTATCGGGGTGGTCTACGACCCGACTCGAGACGAACTCTTCACCGCGCAAATCGGTCATGGGGTGTATCTCAACGGATCCCCCATTTCTGTGTCCACGACGGACCATCTCGACCATGCACTCCTCGTGACGGGATTCGCCTACGACATTCGCGAAACCTTGAACAATAACTTAAATCACTTCGCGCGATTCGCCCTAAAAGTACAAGGATTGCGGCGAACTGGAACGGCGGCTCTGGATCTTTGCTATGTCGCAGCCGGCCGGTTCGACGGATTTTGGGAAGTGGCATTGAATCCATGGGACATGGCAGCGGGAGTCGTCATTCTCCGCGAAGCCGGTGGCACAGTGACAAACTTCACAGGGGCTCCTCACTCGATTTATGAGCGAGAATTGGTCGCAAGTAACGGGCCGATCCACCAAGCCATGCTCGACCTGCTTCAACGAGATATACGCCCCATGTAAGAATTCCGTTCCGCTTCGCTCCTTCAGGCTGGTCGGCTAGCCGAATAGTTGAAACCGGCTTCAGATGCGTCCATCGCAGATATACAGACAGAACGAGGATGAAGTATGATCTTCTGCAACAAGAGCGGAAGGAGATAGGCTGTATGGCACATTCAACGCCTCCATCGAGAGACTCCAATGGAAATCCACCTCAAGCTGCAAGGGTCAAACCACAGGCCAAGGATGTGGAACTCCTTCGGGTACTTGTCAGCAGAAAGGGAACACACGTCGATGCCCAATGGGCGATTCATCCCCAACTGAAACAGGATCTCCTGCCGCAGGAATGGCAAGAAGTCACCGACCTTATGGCCAAGGTGACCGACATCGTCGGTACGCGGTTTTCGCAGGTGCTCGCACAAGCCGATTCTGAACCTCCCAGCAACGCATAAAGAACCGCAATCTCTGCTTTAGCATTCGACATTGAACATTCACAATTTGGAGCTGCTTATGGAGACCTATTATCATCCGCATGATCTGGGCAAGTTCGCTGAGATGGGCAAAGGCAACAAGGATCTGTGGGAAAAATTCATGGCCTACTACAGCGCCGTCTTCGCTGAAGGAGCTTTGACCGAACGAGAGAAGGCCCTCATTGCTCTTGCCGTCGCCCATGCGGTTCAATGTCCCTACTGCATCGATGCCTACACACAAGCCTCTCTTGAAAAAGGATCTAACATCGAGGAAATGACGGAAGCCGTCCACGTCGCCTGTGCCATCCGAGGCGGCGCTTCGCTCGTGCACGGCGTCCAGATGCGCAACGTCGCCGACAAACTATCGATGTGATGAGTCGGTGACTCGTTCAGCTAGAGGTAGGGGTTTTCGGGAAGGGCAAGAGTGAAATATTTGTCACGCTCTTTGTAGAGAATTCCTGCAGCCGTCAAAGCAGCGAGCGCCTGATCAATCTCTACATCACTGGTTTCGCTTCTGCTAGATCGTTGTGCCAGCAGTGTGCGGATTTGGTCTGCACTCTTGGCTGCCTCGTTGCAGACCTCGATGATTCCCGCCGCAGGCCAATCGTAGCGCTTTCGCAACGGTGTTTTCGGGTTCCGACCATCGTACACTGTGACGTAGTCCATCGCCTTCGAGTAATACAGAAACGGCCGATCGCTCGAACCGACCAGTCTCTGCCACTCTTGCACGAGGTCGACTAATTCCTGGTAGACCTGCCGGTCCACGTTCCAATTGTCCAGCTCATACTCGAAGTCATACGCGATCTTCTTCACGTCTACCTGCCGCGCATCGTACACATACTCGTAGGCTATCCAGGGACCGGTGATGCGGATGCCGTATTCGTGCGGTTTGGTGAAATAGGGGCTGAATCGTTGTAGCCAGAACTTCCCGGTCGCCTCCGGCGGGTGGAGATGGAATAACGATGGAATCAGGTCGATCTGACGGCGGTAGTCCTCATTCGTTTCTCCAGGAAACCCGAGCAAGATATTCCAGGACACCGCGATACGATAATAGGCGCTCCACTTGAGGCAGATAATGTTCTGCATCGGCGTCACGCCTTTATCCATCGACTGCAATTGATTGAGACTCAAGCTCTCTAAGCCAGGTTGCATGCATTTCACGCCCCCGGCGGCGAGCATTCGAATCTGACTCTTTTGAAGATTACTTTTGGTTTCAATGAACACGTCGAGGTCGCAATGATCTGCCGCAAACCGACCAAAAAGGCTCTCGATATATTTCATATCGATGATGTTGTCCACCAATCGAAATCGAGCCGTGTCGTAGCGGCTGGAAAGATACGCCATCTCCTGTGCCGCCTGCTCGGACGATTTGGCCCGAAACTTCATGCTTTGCGCGTTCAATCCGCAAAACGTACAGTGATGTTTTTCCCCCCACCAGCAGCCTCGCGAACCTTCGTAAAGTAGGATTCGATCGAGCCCCAGCGCCGCTTCGCCCAACTCGGCCAGCAAATGGTAGTAGTCATCATAGTCGGGTGGGCCGGTCTTCGCGAAATCCGAGAAAAGCGAGTGGTTCGGAGTGAACGAGATCGCCGCTCCTTCTCGATAGGTCACACCGCTGGGCACGACCCCGGTCTTCCCCTCGAGGAGGTATCGGACCAACTCCGGGAATGCCTCTTCTCCTTCTCCCACCACCACATGATCGATGAAGGGAAAGGCACGAAAATGTTCCAGCCCCATCTCGCCGTCATAGTTCGCTCCGCCGAAGACGATTGTCACGTCGGGATAGAGATCCTTGATGAGCTTCGCCATCGTCAGACTCGCGACGTTTTGATCGAACGTGGAAGTGAAGCCGACAATCTTGTACTGCCCCCAGTCGATGGCGGTCAGAGCCCAGGTCAAAAACTGTGGCGCTGTTCCTGTCGCCATGTCTTCAAAGAATGAGGTCGGATGCCCACTCTCCTTGGCGACTTGCTCGAACACCGGCTTAAAGAGGCGGGGGTACTCGGCACGTTTCGGATTGTCACGAAACAAGAGATAGGAAAAAATCCACTCGCCGAAAAGCGCCCGCTTCTCGCAGATCGATTCATAGAGCGGCACGCCGATCTTGTGGGCGAAACGGACGTTCAAATGCTGGCAGTCGACGGGAATGCCCTTCGATTTGAGCAGCGCAGAGAGTGTGCCCAATTGGATCGAGGGATACTTCGAGGAGCTGAACGGCATATTGATGAGCGCCACCTCGGCCTTGTCGCTCATCTGCTGCCTCGTAGACTCATGAAAATGACTCGTTGTTAGCCGGCCGTCGCACGAAACGGTTCAAACTCGCGATCGGCTTTGGCGGCCATGTAAAAGTCGCTCTCCGTTAATCCATTGATCTTGTGCGTCCAAATCTCGACCTTGCACTTGCCCCAGGCCAGATAGAAATCGGGGTGGTGACCTTCTGCTTCCGCCACAGCACCTAGCTTATTCACATAGGCCAAGGCCTTGGCGAAATCATTGAACGTATACAAGCGCTCCAGACGTCCGGCCTGATTCAGCGACCATCCGCGTCCCAATTCTTTCAGCAGAGCCTGAGCACGATCCGCCGGGACCGGCGGAACACCGCCTCGGCAAGGGATACATTTGTTGTCGGCAAGACTCATAGCGGCCTCCTTTTGGATGGGATCAGCATCACGCGCCGATTGTATTTCTGACAGGTATTCTAAAGGGGCCTTGAGAGGAAGGGCAAGGTGGGGAACCAGGGGATGGCGTGGTTACTCAGCCTCATCGCTCGCGCCGCCTGAGCGGGCTACGTCTTCCATCTTGATCTTCTCGGGGTTAAATTTGGCCGTTGCAGCTGCCATTCGATCGAAGGCGGCATCGAACGACAGAGGCTCAGCATCTTTTGGTCGGAACCGAAGTGGATTGACCCTGGCCACCACGAAACTCTTGAGGTAGGGACTCGTCAGGCCTTTTGCTTTCAATGCCTCAACTTTCTGAATGATCTGATCGTCCAGTGCCAGCAACGTCTTCGCTCGTTCTTGCCGGAGATCAATCGCCGAGCGTATTGGTTTGTTCATAAATTCATCCACGCGCTTCAGCACAGGATGGTACGCGCCGCCGCTGAATCTCGGGCGAGCCTCATAACACAGGCCCAGCGTAATGAAGGCCGGCTCCTCGAACTCCAAGGCATAGGCCTCTTCTGTCGCATCGTCGAGTCGTACCAGCTCCTGATACATGCGGATGACTTCAAGAGATTTCTCGCGCAGATTGTGCGCCTTCTCGGTGTTCATCGCGAGAATCTGATAGGCTGCGGTCGCTTCCGGCACCACGATTGCCACGATGCTCTTCGCGCCCAGCGTTTTCATCGCCGAAAGCCGATGGTTGCCGTTGGGAGTCCAGTACTTCGCGGTTTGTTCACTCGTTGGCACACGCACCGCAATGATCGGATCGAGAAACCGTCCGATCTTGCCGATCACGAGTTCTAGTTTGCGAACGTGTGAGTCGGAGAGGTTGCGCTGAAAAGGGGTCGGCTCAACGAGTGCAATCGGCAAAGCCGCCAGCATGACCCAACGCCCGCCATAAGGCTCCCGATAGATCGAGAAAACCTTTCCGCCATCGCATTCGATGGCTCGATGCAATTCAGCGACATCGTTCGGAGGCGCTGCGGCTTGGAGTTCGGTCGGGGTCAAACCAGTCGACGCGCCGGCTGGTTTTCGGCGTTGTCTGGTGCCCTTGGGCAGCGATGCTTTCTTGGATTTTCTCTCCGACACGCTGCTATGGTAGGGCAGGTGCATGGCAAAAGAAAGCCCCGACAGAAAGATACTACGCATCGGCCATCGCGGCGCCTGCGGCCATGTGCCGGAGAACACGCTGGCCTCGATCGAACGAGCCATCGCGCTCGGGTGCGTGCTCACCGAGGTAGATATCCGGCGAACCGCTGACGGTGCGCTCGTCCTGCTGCACGATGAGCGGGTGGACCGCACGACGGACGGGCAAGGGCTCGTGGCCGAGATGATACTGGAAGACATCCGAAAGCTGGATGCTGGTGGAGGTGAGAGGCTGCCGATGCTGGAGGACGCGCTTGCGGCAGCCAGCGGCCGGATCGGGTTGATTCTGGAATTAAAAGCGGCGGGCCTGGCCTACGATGCTTGCGCGATCGTCCGCGCCGGCGGTTTCGAGGGTCCAATCATCTACGCGTCGTTTCTGCATGAAGAACTCCAACATGTGCGACGGACTGATCCTGACTCCAAGACGCTGGTTCTCTTCAAACGGCTCCCCAAAGATCCCTGCGCCGTAGCTGTCAGGCTTCAGGTCACACACGTGGGCTTGCGCGTCGATGTCGTCACAAGGCTGCTAGTACACAGGCTCCATCACGCACATCTCACCGTGTTCGTCTATACCGTCAACAAGCCTGTCGACATTACAAAGATGAAAGCGCTCGGTGCGGACGGCATCATCTCTGATTTCCCCGATCGTCTCTGATAGGCTGTTCGGATCGCGTCGGATATGTTCGCTCGCCGACCAGCCTTCGGTGCGGACTTTGCTGAAGATTATGACCGGAGGCATTGCCTTCGTTGCCGCGATTCTTTGTCTGTCCATCGCTGAAGCGGTGAGCGCGATGACCTAGGCAGGGCCTCGCGTCTATTGGGCCAAGGGACAACGACATTGAAAAGACATGATCACGATCTGACACACAACACGGGCGACCTTGCACTAGGTGGGAGGTCGCCCGTTCGTGGCGCTTAGGACGCCAAGTCAACTATGTGATTGTCTCGGCCCAGCTAACACTGAGGCCCGCGCGATAACTCAAGAATTGGCAACTAATCGGGGGAAAACGAGATCATCCCAGGCGCTTGTGTTCCTCGCGCCAGCGTCAAGTTCTCCATCACGTGTCAGGCTAAAATCCTGTTGGTTTGTGGTGCCGTTACGGCACAGCCAGTGGAGAACCGGCTAGCACGACCGATCAGTAGCCCGCCCTCGAATCGGCGGGCCTGAGTGGCCAGGTGGAGTCAGGTCATCCATCGCTACCCTCCTCTCTTGGAAAGTTGGCGGGGGAACCCGTTAACAGTCGTACGCCCTGTCCAGTCCCCCTGATCGAGTGAATGAATGGGCCGTAGATTCTACTTACGCCCATTAGAAAAATGTGTCAATGGGGAATTTATTTTTCCGCATTGACTCAGTCAGCATAAAGCATACCCACCGGAAACGCTGAGTACCAGTGAAACGATTGCGGAAGTAATAAGCCGTAATGGACGGAGTAGGAGAGTTCGTTGCACATGAAGTAAGGTCGTCTCTGCATCATGGCCTCCCCCCTTCGTGATGTCCACCCAAGCCGTCCCCTCTGTTCATTCTTCGAGATGGAGGGAAGAATCCACCGGCTGGCCTGATCATCACTTGCACTTTGTCGCGGCCCCCGGCATAGTGCGGGGCAGGCACACACTGGTGGGGGGGATACGATGGGACAACGACTGGCCGCCGAAGCGCTGGGCACATTCTTTTTGGTGTTTGCTGGATGCGGGAGCGCGCTCCTGAGCGCCGGGATTCCGCAGCTCGGCATTGGGGTGATCGGGATCGCGTTCGCCTTCGGGGTGGCCGTGGTCACCATGGTGTACGCCTTCGGCCATATCTCGGGCTGCCATATCAATCCGGCGGTCACCATCGGGCTCCTGCTCAGCAAGCGGTTCCCCGCGCACGAGGTGCCGGGCTACATTGCCGCCCAAGTGATCGGCGGGATTCTGGGAGCCGGGGTCCTCTATCTGATCGCCACCGGGCGGGCGGGCTTCGTCCCAGGCGGCTTCGCCTCGAACGGCTACGGGGACCATTCTCCGGCGGGCTATTCACTCCTGGCTGGCTTCTGTGCCGAAACAATCTTTGCTTTTTTCTTCCTCCTGATCATTCTAGGCACCACAGACAGCCGCGCACCGCAAGGTTTTGCGCCCTTGACCATTGGTTTGGCTGTGGCTCTGATCAACTGGGCCGGGATTCCAGTCACTAATCTCTCTCTTAACCCCGCGCGTAGCACTGCCACTGCCGTATTTGCCGACGGGTGGGCGCTGCAACAACTCTGGCTCTTTTGGGTGGCGCCGATCCTCGGAGGGGCTATCGCTGGAGTCGTCTATCCCTTCATCGCCGGTCGCCCCGCCCCGAACCCGAAACGCTAGGGCGTTGTAGGCGAGACCGGCGCATCTTGCGCACAGCGGAAGCCGACGTGGGGGTCGTGCTCGGTTGGGTCGCTCTTGGTACGAAATGAAGTGCGCAGCCGATAGGGACTATTGATATACGAGCCGCCTCGTTGCCCCTTTGTGGTGCCTTCGGTCGGGCCGCGGGGATTGATCGTTGACTGTGTTGTATAGACGGCTTCGTCGTACCAGTCGGCCACCCACTCGTAGAGATTGCCGGCGAGATCGTGGGCCCCATAAGGGCTACGTCCCAGGTCTCGATTACCGATCGGCGAAACAGTCTCGGCTCCTTCCTTCAACCCAAAAACTGCGTGCGCCGGCGTCGGCGGCTCGTTCCCCCATGGATAGACTCGGCCCTCAGGCCCTCGCGCGGCCTTTTCCCATTCTGCTTCGGTCGGCAAGCGTTTCCCTGCCCACAGGCAATAACCCGTCGCCTCTAGCCAGTTCACCCAGCGCACCGGATGGTCTGCGTGGGTCACCGGTGTTTCCTTATCCGCAAACCCCCACGGTGGTTCACTTTGAATCGCATCGACAAATTTTGCAAACCGTCCGTTCGTCACCTCGAACATGTCCAGATAAAAACTGTCTAGGAAGACGCGATGGACCGGCTGCTCGTCGTCATCGCCATCATCGCTTCCCATCGTGAACTCCCCAGCGGGCACCAGTACCATGGGCGCCCCATCCTTACCGGTGAGCGTGGCCGGAAGTTTTGGAAGGGCTGTGATTTTCGGGACTGAGTTTCCATTTGTATGGGGGCGCGTCTTCTTTGCGGGAGGTGATTCTGGCTTGGTTGGGGTTGGCTCTGGTTTAGCTGTGACAGGCTCAACGGCTACGGCTTGGCTCTGATCTGTGGGTAACCCAAACGGCAGTAGGACGAATAATATCACCACAACGATCTGTTGAGCCCATATTCTCATTTCATCAAATTCCACGCACAAGCGGACGAGCATTGCCGAATCACGAATGACAGACTTACCAGCGTACCGAATCGGAGAGGCGCAAATCTACTATGATGCTGAGAAGCTCCGTTGATTTCTGTGTCTCCGTCGACGTTAGTTGCCTCCCCTCTCGTTCTCACATGAACCGTTAAAGTATGAGCGATATTAGGAGGCGCCTCGCCTTCAACATGTCGCGAGTCATGTCCGTCATCGCCGAGGCTCGGTATGCCGCACAGATCTAGACTTTAACGTACTCACACTCAAGACAGAGGGCATACCCCTGAGATGTGGAGTATGCCCTCTGCTTTTGTCTGCCAGTTGCGCGATCTGAGGATCGATAGGATGTTACCTCACGGCCGACTTCAAGATTTTTCCCGCCGAAAACTTCGGGACTTTGGCTGCAGGAATTCGTAGCGCTTCACCGGTTCTGGGATTTCTGCCGAGCCGAGCTTTCCGCTTGGCTACCGTAAAGGTTCCAAAGTTCACCAGCGAGACGCGCTGTCCCTTTTTTAGGGATGTGGTCACTGCCCCGGTGAAAGCCTGTAAGGCAGTACCTGCCGCAACCTTCGTGATCCCTGCGGATGCCGCCATCTTTGCGATCAACTCTTCTTTTGTCATTGCGCCCCTCCTTGTTGAGTTAAACTACGATACGCCCTATCACTCACGTTTGCTGGCACAGTATCTGTGAACCCGACATTCCAGGGGTATGTGCAAAGGCTTAGGTCTCTCGTCTCTGCGCGGCTCGACTCCGCTTCACTGGAATGTGTAACGCATGGATTTTTTTCCTGAGGGTGTTGCGGTTTAACCCCAACAGGTCTGCTGCTTGAATCTGGTTGCCTTTGGTTTCCTGAAGCGCTTTGGTGATCAAGGGACGTTCAATGGCACTGATCAACATAGGATGCAGATTTCGCCCGGAACCGTTTCGCATTCCTTTGACAAATTCCCCCATCTTCCATTCGAGATAGTCCTCGAGAGATAAAGCTTCTTTCCCGTTCGCTTCAGCAGTCTTCTGTCGAGCCATCACCTGCATGAACTTCGAGGCGCGTTTCAGTACAGTTCGAGAGCCGGTGATCACTAACGTGTGTGTGTGATCGAGGTTGGCGGGTATGGTGGCTGTACCAGATGAGCCCGGTTTCACTTCGACGACGACCGCATCGAATGTACGACGTGTTATCTCTTTCGGAAGCGTAGCCGAGTATTTCGCTATCGTGATGGAAGCATCTTTGAACGCGTGTTTGAATTGATGTTGGATGTCAGGGTCTCCACTGAGCAGCAAGAGACTGAAGATGGATGATGTGTGCGGCATGCAGATTCCCGGGGAAAGAACGGTGAAGAGGCGTGAATTATTGCCCAGAGCCAACTTGATGTCAACCGAGAAATTGAGGAGAGAGTAATTTTCGTTAGCTCAATCTTTTGAAATAAGGCGGCCTTCTTGTGTCGGCGTACGGTCACGTTTCATCGAGAGAGGATCGATCCCTTTGTTGAAACCGTTGACAGGTTCAACCGCTTATATATTGTGCCGATTACGGTTGCCTTGTTTGATCGCACAGCAGTTCTCTCGGTAGATTTGTTCCTGATTTGCAGGCGAACACGTCGGGCCGATAGCGGAGAAACGGTGATGGCAGGCGAGGGGGATAAGCGTCCGTCTGTATCGCGCAACAAAATGATCTACTGGATAGCGAAACGAGTTTCCCATAAAAGGAGGATACGAGGTTAGATCCAACTTATTCCATTTGCCCGACCCAACGAGGGAAACGAGATATATGAAACAGATCAGATCGACTCCCAGTCATTCCGCTCCGCGCCGTTAAACAGCTGCATTACGGTAAGTCCATATTTTTAGAAAGATTGGAGCCGAGTGATTTGACAACTGGGCCTTTCTTCGATTATAAAGTTCATCACATTACTTAATTCCTACCGGAATACTAGAGTATGAAGGTATCACTCAAGGCAACCTATGGAATCATGGCGGCTATCGACTTAGCCATGCATCTTGGGACAGCGCCTGTTCAAGCGAAGTCGATTGCACGTCGGCAAGCGATTCCTGCTCGGTTTCTTGAACAGGTTCTCCATAGCATGAAGAAGGCCGGCCTGGTGTCGAGCCTCCGAGGGGCTCAAGGGGGATACATACTTTCAAGAAAACCGTCTGAGGTGTCGATTGTCGAAATTCTTGAGGCGCTTGACGGTCCTCTCTCGCCCCTGAATGGTGGAGCCGGCCATGCACAGGGGCGGCGACTCGGCAAGCCTGAACTGTTGCTCGGGAAGGTGTGGGAGCAGGTGTATCAAGCAGAGCGCCATGTACTTGAGGCCATCAGCGTGGAAGAACTAGTCGGGCAGCAACGAGTGATCGAGCAAGAGCGCTCGTTGATGTACCACATTTGAGGTCACCTATGAATCGCACAACACTCAGCACGGTTTCAGTAAAGACAGAGCCTATTTCTCCTGGCATTCTGGAGGAGATCGAGACGTTCGAGGCCGAGGCCAAGCGCATGGCCTCCGGCGACGTATCGGGCGATCTCTTCAGGCCCTTCCGTCTACAGTATGGCATTTATGGCCAGCGGCAAGCCGGTGTTCAGATGGTCCGTATCAAGATCCCTTTCGGCGGGCTCACAGCGAATCAGCTGCGTCGGGTCGCAGAACTCACCGAACAATATGCAACGGGCGTCGGGCATGTCACCACGCGCCAGGATATCCAGTTACATTTTGTTGAACTACAAGACGTTCCGACCATCATGCGCGGGCTGGCCGAAGTTGGCCTGACGACCAGAGAAGCCTGCGCCAACACGGTTCGTAACGTCACGGCTTGTCACCTTGCAGGAATTTGCCAGGGTGAAGTGTTCGACGTGACGCCCTACGCGAAAACCGTTGCGCTTCATCTTTTGCGGAATCCGCTCAACCAGAGCCTCCCGCGCAAGTTTAAAATTGCCTTTTCCGGTTGCAAGCAGGACTGTGCGCTCACACCGATTCACGATATCGGACTTCTCGCCGCCAAACGTGCGGATGGAGTCATTGGTTTTCGCATGGTCGCCGGTGGCGGCCTGGGCTCAGCCCCGCGGATCGCGCAGGTTCTTCGGGAATTTACCCCGATGGACGAGCTCATCCCAAGTGTGGAGGCTGTGATTCGAGTGTTCGACACCTTGGGCAATCGAAAAAATCGCACGAAGGCCCGGATGAAGTTTGTCATTGAAAAGCTGGGCTTCGCGGAATTCAAACGTCGATGGGAGGAGGCCTACGTGTCGATGGGCCATGCCCGTCCGACCCATGAGCCCATCAAGTTGTTATCGTATCCGGATGAACCAGTTCCCCTCATCTTGCCGACGTCGAATGGGTCGAAGTCGGCTGCGGTGCCGACGAATGGTCACACCAACGGCGGGCCGCCCGAGACGCCGTTCGAGATGTGGCGACGCACCAACGTGGTGCGTCAGAAGCAAGAAGGCTATGTTGCCGCCGTGACCAAGTTATTCATGGGCGATCTCACGGCAGAGCAGATGCTGCACATCGCCGATCTTGCGGATCGTTATTCCAATGGCAACATTCGGACGACGATCAATCAAAACATGATCATTCGATGGATACCGGAGGCGCGCATCGCCGACCTCTATACCGACTTGGCTACACAGGGCTTGGCCGATCCCGGCGCGGAGTTGGTCGAAGATATTATTGCCTGCCCCGGCACTGATACGTGCGGTCTGGGAATCACATCCTCCAAAGGACTTGCGCGAGCATTGGCAGAGGTATTCCCGGCTGGCCGTGTTCCCGAGGATTTGAAGGATGTGAGCGTGAAGATCAGCGGGTGCCACAACTCCTGCGCTCAACACCATATCGCCACGATTGGTTTGCACGGAGTCGGGAAGCGCATTGGCGAGCACGTCGCGCCCTTTTATGAATTGCATTTAGGCGGACGCGTCAATGGGACGGCGAAGATTGGACAAATGGTCGTCAAGTTGCCGGCCAAGAGCGTATCGGCGGCGATCACACACTTGATCGACGTCTATCGGCGCGACCGAATCTCCGGCGAAGGGCTGCCTGTCTTCATCGATCGTGTCGGCAAGGTCAAACTCAAGGATGAGTTGATCCCCTACACCATCGTTCCGTCCTTTCAGGACGATCCAACCTTTTACTACGACTGGGAAGGCGAGGCAGAATTTATCTTGGAAGATCTCGGGCCTGGCGAATGTGCGGGTGGCGCGCTTGAAATGATCGAGAACGGCATTCTCGAAGCCGACCAGGAACTGTATCAGGCGAAGCTGCTTGTCGATAATCATCAGTATTCCGTTTCGGTAAACAAGTCGTATCGCGCGGTGCTCGCTGCCGCCAAGGCGTTGCTGGTCACGGAAGGACTTGAGCCCTCGACAGACGCAGAAACCTTCGTTGAATTCGACAGCCGGATCGCGCAAAAAGGCATTGTGCCGGCCATATATCGGAATTTAAGAAACAGTGTCGGCGATTTGGGGCCCAAGGACACCACGGGTCAATCGGCCCGCGACAAGATGGTCTTCGCCAAAGGATTCGTCGATGCCTGTCGTGCGGCGACGGAGCAGATGGGCAAAGATCTCAAATTGGCGCCGGTGGACAAGGTTGCGGCGGTGACGACCAGCGCGCCGGCCGAGGTCAAGCCGGCTGTCGTTTCTGTGGCCGCGCCCGCTGCATCCAGCGCACCAGTCTACGACTTGCGCGGGGTTGCCTGTCCCATGAATTATGTGAAGACCAAGCTGAAGCTGGAGATGATGGATGCGGGTGAACGGTTGGAAGTCTGGCTCGATGCGGGCGAACCGATTAAGAATGTTCCGATGAGTTTGAAAAACGACGGACATCTGTTGTTGATCCAGGAACCACTCGAAGCCGCTGCGGATCATTATCGGATTCTGGTCGAAAAAGTGGAGTGATGCGGCAAGAGGGAAGGTTTCCCTTGCTCGCGCAACGCGCACGATGAAGCGGTGCTCGTTGGACGCGCGCAGTCGGAAACCATCCCTCTCGCCGCTTGATGTGTGAGTAAGTGTAGAAAGCAGTCAATGGCAAATATTTCATCAGAAGAATTAAATGCGTGGAGTGAATCGTTCGAAGCGAAGTCGCCGCAAGAGGTACTGGCTGCGGCGATCGAACGGTATGCGCCGAAGATTGTGCTCGCTTGCAGTTTCGGGGCGGAGGATGTTGTGCTCCTGGACATGGTTCACCGCATCGACCCCTCCGTGCCGCTGTTTTATCTCGACACGGATTTTCTCTTTCCTGAGACCTACGCCACGCGTGACCGCGTGATCGAGCACTATGGGCTACAGCCACAGCAAGCGATTCAGGTGAAGTCGTTGCTCACGCCGGAGCAGCAGGCAGCTCAACATGGCGAAGCCCTATGGACGCGCCAGCCTGACCAATGTTGTGAGTTGCGCAAAGTGGAACCGCTCACCCGTGTGCTCAAGGGATTCGGTGCCTGGATCACCGGGATCAGGCGGGACCAGTCTCCTACGAGAGCCAATGCGAAACTGATCGAATGGGACGGGAAGTTTCAGTTGGCGAAAGTCAATCCACTCGCGAAGTGGACGGGGGAGGATGTGTGGACATACATTCGCATTCACGAAGTTCCCTACAACGAATTGCATGACCGCAACTATCCCAGTATCGGCTGCACCTACTGCACGAGCCCGGTGATGCCCGGCGAAGACTCCCGCGCAGGACGGTGGAAAAACTTTACCAAGACCGAGTGCGGGCTCCACAAGGCCTCATGATGTCGATGCAGGATTTCATCGCTAAAATTGCAAAGGGGCCAAGAGCCGCCAAGGATCTCACCTGGGATGAAGCCAAACGGGCCACGAAGGCGCTCATTGAAGGAGATGCTACGCCTGCGCAGGTAGGAGCCTTTCTCATGGCCATGCGGATCAAGATGGAATCCGTTACCGAACTGGCTTCGATGACCGCGACTGTCCGTTCTTATGTGCCGCCTGTGCCCATCCCACGAGACCTCGGCGTCGTAGATCTACCGAGCTACGCGGGGAAAAAGGAGACCTTCCATGCCCTTACTGCCGCTGCGATCGTGGCTGCGTCGGCTGGCGCGTCGGTGTTGATGCATGGGTATGACGGGATTCCCGGTCGAGCGGGGAATGCCGGGGTGCTTAAGGCCTTGGGCCTGCCGGTCGAGATGGAACCGAAAACGGCGGCTGAAGCGGTGATGCAGCATGGATTCGCCTACCTCGATATCGCTCTGTACCATCCTCCGGTCTATCGCTTTTTAGAGATGCGCCAGGAGCTGGGCGCGCGGAACATCTTTCATCCAATTGCAAGGCTCTTGAATCCGGCTCGCGCCTCGTCGCAGGTCGTTGGCCTGTCCCACCCTCCTCATTTTGAAAAGACGGCCGAAGTGTTGCGGATGCTGGCTTGCCCGCGGGCTCTGGTGGTTAGCGGCATAGAGGGCGATCCTGAGCTTTCGATTGCCGCCCTCACAAGGGTGCTGGAATTGCGCGATGAGCGGATTACACCCCTCACGTTCGCGTCGAAAGATGCCGGATTGCCCCTGGGTATGCCACGAGATATGGCTGGATTCCCATTGGACCAGCGAGACAAGGAAGCGGATCTGCTCCGCCTGATTCTCCATAATCAAGTGCCTGGAGGATCTTGCAACTGGGTGTTGATGAACGCGGCGTTGATTCTGTACGCCGCAGGCAAAGGGGCGACATGGGCGTCATGCGTTCCACTCGTGCGTCGAGCGCTCGAAGAGGGGGCGGCAGCGCGCAAGCTGGAGGAGTTGACTCAGGAGCCGGTGGGAATCGGCGTGACAGGCCGCATACATTGACCATAGCAGGCTGCGGAAAAACTCGGTTTATAAAGCGCAAATGGAATCTTATATATGGTGCTGATAGCAAAATAATCGCAGGATGCTCAAAATGGCCGTCCGGCAAGGCCGCAGGCGAATCGAAACCGGAGGCGTACCCTCAGGGGTACGTTGAGGATTTCGATGAGCCGAAAACGAAGCTGGCGGACTTTTTCAGCATCCTGTTAGGAGAGGATCGAATCCGTGCAACACCTTCGTCAGCTAGAAGACCAGAGCGTCTACATTCTTCGGGAAGCCTATAAACATTTCGACAATCTGGCCATGTTGTGGTCGATGGGGAAGGATTCGACCGTGTTGCTATGGCTGGCCAGAAAAGCCTTTTTCGGCCACGTTCCCTTCCCACTCCTGCACGTCGACACGAGTTACAAAATTCCCGCCATGATCGAATATCGAGATCGCGTTGCCCGTGAATGGGGCCTCAAGTTGGTCGTGGGGCAAAACAAGGAAGCGCTCGCGGCCGGGATGAACCATACGCTGGGCCGCGTCAACTGCTGCACGGCTTTGAAGACCAACGGCCTCAAACAATTGATCGAGCAAAAGGGCTATACAGGCATCATTCTCGGTGTACGGGCAGACGAGGAAGGGACCAGAGCCAAGGAGCGCTACTTTTCGCCCCGTGACAAACATGGCGATTGGGATTTTCGGGATCAACCGCCGGAGCTTTGGGATCAATTCAAGACGACGTTTCCTCCGGGAACGCACATCCGAATCCATCCGCTGCTCGATTGGACGGAAATCAACATTTGGGAATATATCAAGCTCGAACACATCCCGTTCATGGATCTGTATCTCGACAAAGGAGATGGCACCCGCTACCGCAGTCTCGGCTGTGCGCCCTGCACGACGCCGATCAAGTCGACCGCGAAGTCTGTGGACGACATCATTGATGAGTTGCGGCACACGACGGTCGCTGAGCGATCAGGCCGCGCGCAGGATGAGGGGCGGGGGATGGAGTTGCTCCGAAAAGACGGCTACATGTAGAGGCAGAATGTTGAAACAGGCATCCAGCTTCGTTCTCGGTCGCGTGCCTCCCTGCGACGTACCGCAAGGGTACGCCTCAGTCGTCCCACTTCCTGCGGCCTTGCTGGGCTGCCTGTTTGAACATTCTGGAGTCTGAAAGTGGCAGAAGCAAACTCGAAACCATCGGACAATCTGAACATCGTCATCGTCGGGCACGTGGATCACGGGAAGTCCACCTTGCTGGGGCGTCTCTATGCCGACACGGGATCGTTGCCGGATGGCAAACTTGAAAAGGTCCAAGCCATCTGCCGGCAGCAGGGCAAGGAATTTGAGTACGCGTTCCTGTTCGATGCGTTTCTTGAGGAGCAGGAGCAGGGCATTACCATCGATACAGCGAGGACGTTTTTCGGCTGGAAGGGCCGGCACTACATCATCATCGATGCGCCGGGTCATAAGGAATTTCTCAAGAATATGATTTCAGGGGCGGCCAGGGCCGAAGGGGCCTTGCTGCTGATCGATGCCTTGGAGGGAGTGAAGGAACAATCCAAGAAGCATGGGTATCTCTTATCGCTTCTGGGCGTCCGCCAGTTTGCCGTCGTCGTGAACAAGATGGATCTGGTCGGCTACCGGCAGGATGTGTTCGACGGAATCGAAAAGGAATATCGGGAGTTCCTCGGGCAATTCAAGGCGGTGCCCCAGCAAATCATTCCGGTCAGTGCCAAACTCGGAGACAATATCGCCAACCGGAGCGAGCAGATGCCGTGGTATACCGGCCCTACTGTGCTGGATGCGCTCAGTGCCTTTCGGAAGGAGCCGGGGCGATCTGAGCAGCCGCTGCGATTGCCTATTCAAGACGTGTACAAATTCGACGCCCGCCGCATTATTACAGGGCGCGTCACAGCCGGGCGAGTGAAGGTCGGCGATTCCCTCGTGTTTTCCCCCTCGAACAAACGAGCGACGGTGAGGTCGATTGAAGCGTTCAATGTCGATCCACTGCCAGTAGAGGGTCAGGCCGGCCAGTCAGTCGGTGTGACGCTCGATGAGCAAATCTTTGTCGAACGGGGAGAAGTCGCCTCGCATCAAGATGCTCTCCCACTCGTGTCGACGGCTTTTCGAGCCAACGTATTCTGGCTGGGTCGGAAGCCGTTGGAACGAGGGAAGCGATATCAGCTCAGAGTGGCCACGAAGGAAGTGGATTGTGAAGTGGCGACGATTCACCGGATCATCGACACGATGGATTTGGCTCAGCAGCAAGGCAGTAGTGTGGTGAATAAGAATCAGGTCGCTGAATTGACCATTCGGGCCAAAACGCCGGTGGCGTTCGATCTCTCGGCTTCGTTTGAGTCGACGGGCCGGTTCGTTCTCGTGGATGAATATGATATTGCCGGCGGTGGCATCGTGACTGAGCTGGTCCACGACGATCAGGAGTTTCTCCGTGAAGAAGCGCGGCAGCGCGATTTTGCCTGGGTGAAGGGTCAAGTCGGAGTCGAGGATCGCGCGAAGCAATATGGCCATCGAGCCGCCATTGTGCTGGTAACAGGTGGGCGGCATACGGGGAAGTCCTTCCTGGCCAGGACGATCGAGGCGAGGCTAGTAGCCGATGGCCGGCATGCGTACTTGCTCGATGGAGAAAATCTCCGCCGCGGGCTTGATGCAGACCTTTCAGAAGGAGAACGGGGCCAGGCAACCGAGATGGCTCGCCGCTATGGCGAGGTGGCGCGGCTGCTGGTCGATACCGGGTTGATCGTTGTTTCGACAACCAATCCCTTCGGCATGGCCTATGCTGATGCGGCGCAGGCCATTCGGACACTCGTGCATCCAGTCCCAGTGATTGCGGTTCATATGAGCAAGGCGCCTGAAGAAGTCCCACCCAGTACGGATATCGTCCTGTCAGGCCCGGCAGACTTCGATGCGGCGACTCGTCGAATTCTTGAGGAACTCAAGCGCCGTGGAGTGCTGGCTGAAGCGATTGGGGCGAAGCCGACCTTTCAGTATTCGATCTAGCAGGCTGTTGATAAAGTCCGCCAGCTTCGTTCTCGCATCGTTCAGGCCCTCAACGTACCCCAGAGGGTACGCCTCCGGCCCTTCACTCGCTGCGGCCTTGCCGGACGGCCTTTCTGAACAGCCTGCGGGAGGCTTCCCTTTTTGTTCCAAACGTGCAGTTGGCGTGTTATGCGTATAGAAATTGGTAGATCCAGCTTTTGTGCGGCTCGGCCTAAACATTGTTAGGTCGCACACTTCGTCGCGACGGGCTCGAATGTGCTCTTACTTATCATCGTCATAGTTGTCGTAGCATTCCTTGCCATATGGCTGGCCGCGACGCGCTCAGCACCGTCGATGCCGCCGCGCGACGGCTCCTCTACAGAGCTACAGACATTCAAGGTTCAGCACATTATTGATGGCGATACCATAGTCGTTACGGAGTTCTGGAAAGAGATTCGAGTTCGACTCTATGCAATCGATTGCCCTGAGGACGGACAGCCCTGGGGAAACATTGCTAAAGCCGGACTCATCAAGATGATCGGCGGCCGTTACGTACAATTGGAAACACATGGCAATGATCTACACGGCAGAATTCTTGCCACCATCTATGTGCAACGAGACCGTGAATCAGAATGGACGAACGTCAATGAGCGCATGGTGATGCTCGGACACGCTTGGGTAGCGCGAGGGTTCTATGGTGATCTTCCGGTGCCTCGGCAGAATAAGCTCGATCAGCTTGAGGACTGGGCAAAGTCAAAGCGAGTAGGTCTGTGGAATACGGAGCAACCAGTGCCGCCATGGATGTGGCGAAGGCAGCAGTGATGTTCGTGAGACAACTGCGGCATAACCGGGGGGGGGGATTTAAGGAGACATTCTGGATTTCTTGCCGCCTGAACTGATTCACCGTCTGCGGAAATTCAGAATGTCCCCATTTCGTACCTCCAGATCGCCTTCGCCAGATTCTCAAGGGCGTAACCGCAGCGACTGTCTTGCAGCCCCTTGCCTCCGCATATGCACGCAGGGACGCAGGCGAACTGCCAGAGGAACTCGGATGGATCGATATCGCGCACAAAGCATTGAACGAGTTAGCGAAGACGCAGAACGTTGTCGTTGTTTCGCAGACGGAGATCAAGGCTCGGCCAGAGCTTGTTGAGGACATCAAGCGTGACGGTCGCCAGATCGTCTTGCTCACAGACCGAGAGAAGCAACGCGCAGACCAACAAGCCGAAGAAGGCAAAGCACCCTTTCAGACTCTTCGTACATGGATTCAGTCCTTCAACGATAATTTTCAGTACCAGTTCGTGGATGAAAGCGAGTTCACCGGAAACGAGAACGCGGTGTGGCAAAGCCGAAATCAGATACTTGGGTTGGTTGGCGTTCGCCCAAACGCCATCCCTCGTATTCGCGTTTCCGAAACGATGTGCACATCGGCAGACGGGACCACTGGTGCATGGGACAGCAAGCTCAACGCCATCGTTGTCAAGCGCACACAGCTGCGTTCGCTTCCA
>CXWL01007162.1_pt1 | contig 43622 bp, 49 predicted proteins | sample 590931 | NCBI WGS metagenome assembly CXWL01 (sample SAMEA3498368, study PRJEB10139) | groundwater metagenome | biome: water well; material: biofilm material | place: Germany | collected 2015-04-27 | reverse complement strand
TCAGAGAGCCCCGGGCCGTCATCCTCGACGATAATATCGAGCACGCCTTTGACATCCGCCGGCGCGCGCACGCGCACCACGACTTGGCTTTTCCCATACTTACAGGCGTTGTCGATCAGATTGGCGGCCATCTCCAGGAGATCCTCGCGCTCGCCACGAAATGTGAGATCGCCTTCCACTTCGAGTGAAATATCCATCGCTTTCGCGTGATCGTATTTCTGCTCCATCATGAAGACGAGGTCGCTCAAATTCTGGTTGACCGGCGTACGATATGCGATGGTGGCCGCTTGCGGTCCGGCGCGAGCGTCTGCGCGAGCCGCAACGCGGGCGCGTCGTAATTGGCGCTCGACGAAGCTTTCCATCTCCTCGACCGATTGCTTCAGCACGGCATCGCCAGCGCGGCCTTCGGCGGCGGCATTCTTCAACACCGCTATCGGCGTCTTGAGTGCGTGCGCTAGATTGCCGACATGGCGGCGCGCGCGCTCCACCACTTCGCGATTGTGATCAATCAGCGCGTTGAGCTCGCCTGCTACCGGCAGGAGTTCGGCTGGGTATTCCCCGTTCAAACGCTCGGAATCCCCGCGGCGGACTGCTGCGATATCGTTAGTGAAATCGCGCAGCGGGCGCAAACCCACCCACACCTGCAGCGCTGCCAACCCCGCAATCACGAGACCGCAAAACAGCATGAACAGCGCAATCGCCGGCGCCAACAGCGTGTTGGTGTCGGCCAAGATCGCGCCCGAGGCGACCCCGACCACAAACAAATAATCGCCGTCGAGGCCTGGAATGCGCGCCACCCGGGCGACGACGCGCAGAGATTCCCGGTCCGGGCCGGGTAGATTTATGAAATGCGGCTGCGCAGATGTGGCCGACGCCGTCAGCCGCCGCGCCGTGGCGGCGTCGATGTCGATCGCAACGTCAACCAAAGAAGGCGAGATGTAGCGCACGATGAGGCGCGCATCGGGTTCGATTTTCGCAATTTGGAAATAGCGGCCGCTCAGGCCGCGCATGTAGCGTGGATCGTACGGCAGATCGCGCAAGGCGATGTCGCCTTCGCTCAGGCCTGGAATGGCGTTCGAGATCAGATCGTCGGCCACGCTCTCGATCTGCGGATCGATCAGCAGGCGCATGAGTTCACGATTGAACTGGGTGTAAGATATCCACGCCACCAATGCGAGGCCGGCGACACTGAGAATTGCGATTGCAAGCAGGCGCGCGGCCAGCGACCGTTTTATCAGGTTGACGAAATCCCGCAGCGCCGATTGCGGCGTCACTGTTGCTCGGCAGGGTTGACCAAACGGTAGCCCAGGCCCTTCTCAGTGATGATGCGCTCGCTGCCGATCTTGCGCCGCAGAATGCCGACGAACACTTCGATCGTATTGGAATCGCGCTCGTGATCCTGGGCGTAGATTTTCTCGGTGAGCTCGGTGCGCGAGACGATACGCCCGGCATGGTGCATCAAATAGTCGAGCACCTTGTATTGATACGCCGTCAGCTTGATCGGCACGCCGTTCACCGTCACCTGGCCGGTCGCGGAATTGAGACTAAGATCGCCCACTTCGAGCACGGAGGATTTGTGATCGGTCTGGCGGCGTACGTTGGAACGCACACGCGCCAGCAATTCCGCCATGTGGAACGGCTTGGTGACGTAATCGTTGGCGCCGAGATCCAGCCCCTCGACCTTCTCGCTCCAGCGGTCGCGCGCAGAGAGGATCAGCACCGGATGGGTGCGCCCCTCCTTGCGCCACGCTTTGAGTACGCTGAGGCCGTCGACCTTGGGCAGCCCCAGATCGAGGATGGCGATGTCGTAGGGCTCCGTCTCGCCGAGGAATTGCCCGTCTTCGCCGTTGTCGGCGGTGTCTACGGTGTAGCCGGCGTCGGTCAGCGCGGAGGCGAGTTGCTCCCGGAGGTTTTTGTCGTCCTCAACCACCAGAACCCGCATGCCATCTCCCCAAAAGCGCCTAACGCAAACGCCCGCTTACGGCGTCGACGCGGAATTCCTCGATGGTGACCCCATCGGCCATCCGCCAGCGGATGACATAGACAGGGCGATCCCCATCCTCAAGCCGGTGGCCGACGTAAGCGCCGCCGAAACGAGCGCGCAGCATGTCCGACACCTCGCGGATCGGGCGCACGGCTTGGCGTTCCCGCTCCTGCCCCCGTTCCTGGGCCGGCATGATCCAGCCAGGCTGAACCGTCTGCGCCGCCGCCTCGGACGCGCCGATTGCGCCGATCAGGGCGAGCGTTGCGAGGAGAGAGGCTTTGACCATGGGCTGTGATCTACCAGCGCCGCTCTGAACGGGTCCTGAATGTTCACCCCGGCGGCCGTTGCGGCTGATAATCGCGTTTCGGCCATCTTTTCACGAACTTGCGCAATTCGTCATCCAGCGTGTCCGGCAGCATGATCTGTAGCCGCACCAATTGGTCGCCCAGGCCGGCGACGCCTTTGCCCTTGAGCCGGAGCATCATCCCGGAGTTCGCCCCCGCCGGCACGGTTAACGCCACCTTGCCGCTGGGCGTGGGCGCTTCGATCCGCGCGCCCTCCACCGCCTCGGTCAGCGAGATATTGAGGTCCATGTAGATATCTTGGCCGTCGCGGCGGAACAGCGGATGGGTGCGGATGTTGAGCTCCACGAGCGCATCGCCGGCGGGCCCGCCCTGAGTTCCCGCCCCGCCCTGGCCTTTGAGCCGCAGCACTTGGCCGCTCTCGACGCCCGCCGGGATATTAATGTCGAGCGTACGCCCTTCAGTCAGTGAAATGCGGCGCTTGGCGCCGACCACCGCATCGAGGAAATCGACATCCAGAGTGAACCGCACGTCGCGTCCGCGCATCCGGGCATAGGTGCGTGCGCCGCCGCCGCCGCCGAAACCAGGGCCGAACAGGTCCGAAAAGATGTCGCCCAGGTCGAAAGCATCCCCGCCCGGCCCGGGTCCGGCGCCCGCATGGGCGCGCGCGCCCTGCCGGGATCGAGGCCCGTAGGCCATGCGTTCATTGCCGTCGGCGTCAATCTCGCCACGATCGAAGCGGGCCTTCTGGGCGGGATCGGAAAGTAGGTTGAAGGCCGCGGTGGCGCGCTTGAAGCGTTCTTCCGCGGCTTTGTCATTGGGACGAACGTCGGGATGCAGCTCTTTGGCCAGTTTGCGGTAGGCGCGACGGATGTCCTCCGCTGTGGAGGTGCGGCCAAGGCCGAGTGCGGCGTAGGGATCCCAGCTCAATGTCGGCGGCGCTCCAGCCTGGTCCTGCCTCTATACCCTGCACATCCCGTTCCGCGAGCCGGAATCAGCGGCCGGGGGCCAATCTCAGCCTCTATAATGTTATGGTTAACTGCTTCTTCAACCCTGTGACGCCATCTCGGCCCAATTGCGAGACCCGTATCAGCAGTGAGGTGGGCAAAAGCCCGAAATCCGCCGTCTGCTCGGCTGCAGTATAGGCATAGCCCGGCTGCGTCAGCTCCAGGCTGCGTTTCACGATAGCGCCATCGAGTATGTCCAGCAGGTAAGCTTCCGCCGCGGCGCCTATGGGCGGTTCTCCCGGTCCCCAGGAATCGCCGGCGCTGGCGCAGCGCACCCAACTCAGCGCGACATCCCCGCTTGCGACGCGCTTTCCGCGCACATGCGCCGGCGCCCAGGGCCGCGCTGCCGCATGCGGCAGGGTCGCCGTCAGCGCCGCTGCACGCGCATCGCTGACAAGCCCTCCCGAAGGCGGCGCGCGAAACGCCAGTGCTTCGTTCCATTCGTGTGCGCCGACATCGAGGCGCACAAGCCTTTCGTCGAGCTTCACGATCCGCGCGCCAACCGGGTGGGGCGCAGCCATTGCGTGCGCCGAACCTAATTGACCGCGCAGGAAGCCGGAGAGTTCGTACTCGTTGTCGCCCACCAGCACGCAATCGCGCGCCTGCACGATCTCCCATTCGCCGCCCGATTCAATCGCGAACACGTTGGCGCCGCCGAGCAAAGCCGCCTTAGTCGCGCTCGAGAGCGTTCCGCCATAGAGTTTGATGCGAATACGATTGCCGTCGTCCCAGCGCGCGAGCGGCCCCGGCCACAGCGCCCACAACAATTCTCCCATGATCGCGGGCTGAGTTGCGATCGCACGCCGGCTCGCAATTGCGCCCGCATACACTTCGTGCGCACCAAGCCACGGCGCGGCGAACACAGCGGCAAGCGGGCGCTCCTCGGTTTCAGCGCCCGGCAATTGCGGTAGGTCCAGAACCGAAAACGCCGGCGTCGGCGCAATCGGGGGCGGCGCCGGCGCGGCGGGCTCGGCAAGGCGCACCTGCGCCGGAAACGCCGAGCGTGCGCGGCGCAATTCCATCCGCCTTTCTTCGGCATCCTCGATCCGCGCGATCTCGTATACATCGCCGCCGCCGAGCGTGACGCGATCCCCAGGCTCCAACGCCAAGTGCGCGGGGGCCAGAGCGATCTTCAACGCCTCCGCGTGCGCACGCAGATCCGCCAGCACGCGCTGCGCGACGCCCTCGGCGGCTTCAGCTTCCAGCACCAACGGCGCATCGAGCGAGACCGCGCCGCCTTCAGCGCTATCGAGCCTGCGGGCGCTGACATTGCCGATATGATAGTCCTGAGTAGGATCGAGAAAGCGCACGCGCACCTCGATCGGAGTCTCTGCGCTGTCGCCGCGTCCGGCGTAGAGTTCACCCGCCGCGTCCTCGGCGAGATCATCCGGCGCAATGGCGAGCGCGGCTTCAGTGGCGCGGTGGCGAAAGCGGACGACGCCGCCTGACTCAGCGGCGCCGAAATCGTAGGCCGACATCAAGGGCTCAAGTGCATCACGCGCGCTTGCGGGCGCATCGACGATGTAGCCGCTGACCGCGCCCTGCAATGCGGCGACATCGACATCCGCAACTTCAGCGCGCGCGCACAGATGCGCCACCACCTCGCCCAGATCGGATAGCCCCGCGCGCCCGTTGAGCCAGTGCCCAAGCCGCCACGACGCGCCGTCAGTCCAGACATCTTTGCGCGCCGGGAACGCGGGGTGCGGGCGCGCATCGTAACACCAGAGCGCCATCTCCTCGATCATCGGTTTGCCGTTGAGGCTTGAGGTCGGATTGTTGGCGCCGCCGATTTCCCAATAGGAGAGGTACGCTTGCAGCATCCGGCGCTGGATCAGGTCGTCGCGCGCGCCGGTGGAAAACGGGGGCAGCGCGTTTTCATCGCTCTTGGCGTCGATGAAGAGATTGGGGGCGTTGGCGCCCTTGTCGACGGCGGGGCAACCCAGTTCGATAAACCAGATCGGCTTCGACTGAGCGGTCCAAGCCGTCGGCGATCCTGCCCGCACGCCGCCCGGGCGATTGTAGTGCGCGCGCGCCCAGAAATTGCGCACATCCTTGGCGCGGAACACCCATGGCTCACCATCGCCGTCGCTGATTGTCGTGCGCGTCTGCGCGGTGCGCGCTGCGTCATTGGCGTAGAAGAAGTCGTAATTCTCGCCCGCCTCGATGCGGCCGGAGAGATATTCCGGGTTATGAATGCTGGACGCGAGCGAAGCGTCAGCATGGGTCGAGCCCGAGCGCCAATCGGTAAGCGGCGGATACCAATCGATGCCGACAACATCGATATTGGAATCGGCCCAGAGCGGATCGAGGTGAAAGAACACATCGCCGGTTCCATCTTGCAGCTGGTGGCCGCCATATTCGCTCCAGTCGGCGGCGTAGGTAATCTTCGGCGTGGCGCCGAGCATCGCGCGCACGTCGGCGACCAAACTCTTCAACGCCGTCACCGCGGGATAGTTCGAAGCGCTGTCGCGCGCGGTGGTGAGGCCGCGCATTTCCGAACCGATTACGAACGCATCGACACCGCCCGCCAGCGCGGCGAGTTTGGCGTGGTGCAAAATGAAGCGGCGGTACGACCATTCGCTCGGCCCGGAATAGGTCGGCGCCCCGCCGCTGGCGCCAAAATGCGCCGGCGCTGCAGCTCCAAAGAACGCGGCGACTTGCGATGTCGCAGCGCCCGATTTGTCGGGCGATCCTGGCTGACCGGCCGCTGGATGCAGTGTTATTCGCCCGCGCCATGGATAAGCCGCCTGCGCAGCCGCGCCATAGGGATCGGGCAACGCATTGCCCTGCTCCACATCCATCAGCACGAACGGATAAAGCCCGACTTTGTAGCCGCGCGCCTTCAGCTCGGTGATCGCCTGCAGCACGCAATCGTCGCTGGGTGTGCCGCCATAAGCTGGCGCCGCGTCGACTTGGCTTACAATATGTGCGCCCGCGCGCGTCACTCCGCCAGCGCGCCAGCTGATCGGCGTGGTTTCCTTGGCGGCGATCTCCACTCCAGGCTTGAGCAGGCAATTGCCGCAGCGCAGATCGTCGCCAAACCAGGCGACCACCAGAAGCACGGTGTCGCAATTGGGAAAATCCGCTTTCAGCTGATCGAGTGAGACCAAAATATTGGCGCGGCCGCGTTCAGCATGAACATTTTCGGCGACCTCCTGCCCCGGCCCGTTGCGACGCAACACGGGGCTTGTGGCGTACACAAATTCCCCCGAGCCTGGGATCAGGCAAACGCTCTTGACCAATTCTTCAAAACGCGGGCCCGCATCTGGGGAAGGCGTAGCACGCATCACTTCGAACGAAAGCTGCGGGATCGTATTGCCGAAGCGCTCCAGGGCCATGTCCTCGAACACGACATAAGCGAGCCCGCGATAGCCGGGCGCGTTGTCGGCGCCCTCAATGGCCTCGATTAAGGCGTCTGGCGTCTGCGTCTCCGAGCCCGCATGCAGGCGCCAGGCGAATTCCGAAAGATCAAGCTCCTCGCCATTGGCCCACACCCGCCCGATGCGCGCGACCTCGCCCTCGCACAACCCTACCGCAAAGGACAACGTGTAAGAATAAGTGCGACTGGTGAGGCGCGGCCCGCCTTTGCCGCCGACTTCTTCGGTATGGGCATGCTCCTTGAAGCGCGCGGCCCAGATCACCTGACCAGCCAACCGCACCCGACCATAAATGGCCGGGATCGAGGCGCCTTCGGTTGACGCTTGCAGATGCAGATCGGTGAGCCGCGCGCCTTCATGACGCAATTTCGGACCGAACAATTGCTGGTCGATGCTGCGCCCGAGCGCCGCTCCCCCCGCCTGCAACNNTCGCCTGCAACAATGCGGCGCCAATCTGGCTCAAGGCGCCGGGCAGGCGCGAGCCGATGGCTTTGCCGATCGTGGAGAGGACTAGTTCGGCCATGGGCTCACACGGGGAAAGGAAAATGCTGCGGCCGAACGCGCGCGCCACCACGGCGCATAGCGCGAGCGCACCACTGCGCGCCCCCAATAGGCGTGGATCAGCCGCTCATCCTCATCGAGAATGGCGGCATGTTTTGCGGGAGAGTTTGCTTCCATGCGGAAAAGCAACACGTCGCCTGGCGCGGCGACGACGAGATTGACTTCAACCAAATGCCGCCGCGCCGCCTCCAACAGCGTCTCAGCGCCCTGCGCCTCGGCCCAATCGGGCGTATAGGCGGGCGCAAGTTCCGGTTCGGCGCCGTAGAGTGCGCGCCAGACGCCGCGGATCAGTCCAAGACAATCGCAGCCTGCGCCTTTCGCACTGGCTTGATGGCGATATGGCGTGCCGATCCACTCGCGCGCTTCAGCGAGGATCGCGTGACGGGAGATCATGAATAACGTGACGAGCCATCGAGAATCTGTCCCGCCGCCGGGCGCGCTTGGATCGCGTCATTGCCAGGCATGTGGGGGAAACCGCGGAAACTGTCGGTGTTAGCGAATTTCGCTTTGCAGGTGGCAAAGCGTTTGTCGCAGCCGGCATAGATTGTGAACGCTGCCCCTACCACGAGTGAGATCGCCGGCGCGTCCAGCAATTCGATCACTGCGTCGGCGCCCTCGACGCGATGCACAAGCACCTCGCTCTCCCCGCCGGCGTTCCACACCACACGCCCGCGGGTGAAAAATTCGGCGGCGAAGGCGCCGAGGCCCGACGCACTGAAGGAGCTTGAGCTGAGCACGGCGGCCACCGTGGAACTGGCGCGAAACGCAGCGTTCTCTATGTCCTTGCCGCAACGCGCGTCGCCCAGGTCAGCGTCGCAGAAGCGCGAAAACACCCGCCCTACCGGCGTGTTCAGCGCAGCTTGCATGCCGCGCACTTCCGCTTCAAACGCCTGCGCGCCGCGACGCACCTCCCCGATGCGGCCGGAGAACAGATGCACACGCTGAGCGGGATCGCCCCAGTCCACGCGGTAGATTTCCACCTGTGCGCCATCCCGAAGCCCGCGCGCGAGATCCTCCTCGGTGATCGCAGACGAAGAAAGCACGCCGGTCACGCTTGCGGTGTCCACATTGAGGCCGAGACTCTTGTCGACTGCGCCAGCGCGCAAGCCCGTGAGCGGCTCGCAGTTGAGCGCATCGAACACCAGCGGACGGTCGTGATCGGTGAAAGCAAACGATTGCCCATCGCGGCGGGAGAACACCCAAACATGGGCGAGCGTGGTGACGCCGGAAGCGAGCGCGCTGGTTATGGATGAGGGGATGGTTCTCATGGGCGCCGCTCGCCCCCCCTCTCCCTTGCGGAGAGGGGGTAAGGGGTGAGGGGCGTGCAAACTCGCAGGCGCCGGGGCAGCGGAACGCCCCTCACCCCGCCGCTTCGCGGCGACCCTCTCCGCATGGGAGAGGTTTCACTGCGCGCGCGACTCTCAAGTCCCGCACTCACGCCACAATCTCCACCAGCGGCGCGCTGATCGCGCGCCCCGCGCCGAACGCGTCGATGGATAAATCAAGCCGTTCGATGTCGAAACGCACCGGTGTATCGAACTGAAATCCAGCCGTGATCGCCGCGCCGTTCGCAGGCGGCGTTGTGAGCGTGATCTGTCCGGTCACGGTGTCGACGCTGAAGCCGGCCGGCGCAAGCGCCACACCATTGACCGCAATGCTCACGCTGCCGGCGACCGGTTTCGTAATCGGGCGCAGATACGCTTCCACGCCTGCACCGTAGCTCTTCTGGAGTTGAAACAGAGTTTGCGTCCCAGTGCCGGAGCCAAGCGACTGGTTCGTCGCCGCCGGAATCTGCGAGGGCGCGCAGGACTTGTTGTCGAACGGGTCGCGAAAGCGGAAACCATGCAGCCTGCCGCGCCGCGCCTCGAAAAACGCGATCAGATCGTGCAATTGGTCAAGCGTACGCACCGCGCCGCCGATGTCGTAGCGCCGCCGCCCGTGCGCCCAGGGCGTATTGCGGTTCTCGCGCCCGGAGCCGAGCGTGACAATATCCACACGCCGCTCCGGCCCGCCGCTGGCGCCAAGCGCGAACGGCAACGGCAGCAGCACCTCATGAAACGCGCTCACAGATTGCGTCCTCCATAGGCGACCGCGCGTGCGATCGCGGCAGCGATCTGGCCCTGGTTGCGGGCGATGGAATTGGCGTCCCCGCCCGCACCCATGTGGAAGTGCACCGACACCGGGCTTGCCGCCTGCGCAAAATTGGACGGCCCACCGGAGCGCGAACCTCCCCCGCCTGCGTTCAGGATGCGGTCTAGTGCGATTTTGGCGAGCTCTTCGAGTATGGTCTTGGCCATACGCTTGAAAGCCGCCTCGCCTCCGCCCGCGGCTGCGCCGAGCACACGGGCGATGCGCTCGCCCGCGCGCTCGAACGAATTCGCCACCTCGTCGGCGGCCTGGCGCGCCGGACCTTGGGCGAACGCAGCAAGCGCTGCAGATGCGGAGGCGAGTTCGGCTTCGACGCCGGAGACATCAGGAATGGTCATGCGGAAAATCCGGGAATTGCAAGCTCAGGGAATTGAAATCGCGGCGAGCGAGCGGGCCAATGTGCGTGACTGACGTCGAGAGCGCGCGCCATTCTTTGAGGCTCAACTTCCAGAAAAGCTGCGGGGGCACGCCGAGTTCGTGCGCCGCCGCAAGGAGTGCGCGCCATGGCGTTGCTTCAGCCTTCATCGAACGCGGCTTGGAAAGCCTGTGCAACCGCACCTGCGGCCGCGCGTGGATCGATCTGCGCCGTCGCAAGCGCAGCCGCGCTCAGAGGCTCACCCCCGCCTGCGGTCAGCGCGCTCAGCACGACGATAAGATCGGCGGCGCTCAAGTGCGCGAGGCGTTCGCCCAGATCGGCAAACGAAACCGCATCGAACGCCGCCTCAAGCTCTGCAAGCGCGCGCAAGGTGACGCACAGCCGCCGCTCACGCCCGTCGATCTCCAGCAAAACTTCGCCACGCGCGCGATTGTGAGGTTGACGCGGGTGTTGCATGCTTCACGTCGCCGTGAAGGTGACGACGCCGGCCGAGGCAAGCGAGATGGAGAACGCGGCTTCGCCGTCATGATCGCCTGAGTATTCGAGCGCCTCGATCAGGAACGGCCCCTGCAGAACCCCAAAGGCTGGGATCACGAGTTGAAAATTTCGTGAGCTTTGTGCGAAAAATACCGATTGAATAATTGCGTCCGAGGCCGCGTCCTTGAACACGCCAGCTCCCGATACCGATGCCGATTTGACGCCCGCCCCCGCTATCAGTTCACGCCATGCGCTGGCGCTTTCTCCCGATGTGCCGTCCACACTCCTTGCATTGAGCGCGATAGACTTCGCGCGAATGCCGGCGACGGTGGTGAACGTCTCGGTGGTCGCGCCGTCGCCGATCTTGATCAGAACGTCGCGACCTTTCTGCCCTGCCATGATAACTCCTATTCCGTGATCGCGCGCAAACGCAGCACGCCATGGGTGGTGCGCCCATCGCCGGAGCGGAACACGTCGGCGAATTGAGCGAACAAAAACACAAGCGTGCGCCCGCTCAAAGTGAGCGGTGCGTTGTGCAAGGCCGCCCGCAGCGCGGCGATAACGTCAAGCGTCTCTGCGCGGCCGCCATAGCGCGACCACACATGCAGCGTCAGCGCATGTTCGATCGCGCTGACGCCAGCAACGTCGGCGCTACGGCTTTCCACGCGCCCGAGCGAGACATAAGGAAACACCGGATCCAGCGGCGGATCGTCATAGATGCGGGCGGGGTCGCCGAGTACAGCCTTGACGCCCGCGTCGGCCATGGCGCCGGCGCGCACTGCCGCCGCGAGAACGCGATCACTCATAGCCTCTCTTCCTCAGTCAGTAACTCGATGCGGGCAGAACCTTCGTCGCGAACGGCCAGGATCGTGAACACGCGCGTTCCCCAGACCACGCGCCAGCCCGCACGCACGTCGGTGCGGCGGTTGATCGCAAACGAGTACGCTGTGCTCGAGGGCGCGGCGTCGAAATCGGCGTTCTGCCCACCGCCGCCCGCGCTGATTTCGGCCCATACATCGCCCTGGGTCGTCCAGGTGATCGCCGCGCCGCCGATATTGTCAGCGGCGCGCGTTGGACTTTCCAGGCGCACGCGCGCGCGCATGCGCCCGATCGCTTCGGTCATGCGTGCGCCCTCACAACCGCACTGGTGCGAATGGCGCCATCAGCGCGCGCGCCGCCTCCGGGATGGGTGTTTCGCCCTGGCGCGCCTCGTACAGGGCGCCGATCACTTGCAGCGCCGCCAGACGCAGCGCCACGGGTAAGGAGGCGGCGCTGGCGGCGTAGCCCGCATCATAATCGATCTCAATGCCGCCCGCACTACGCAACGTCGCTGGCACGCCGGCCTCGAACACAAGGCGCGGACGATCGCCCGCCCCCTCCAATCGATAGCGGGAAGAATCGATCACGCTCTGCGATCCGTTGTCGGCGATGAGCCGAACGGCGACAATATTGGTCACCGGCCCGAGGCCCAGCAATGCGCCGCCTACGGAATCGCGCCGCCAAATGTCGAGACCCTCGCGCACGCGCCGCGTAATCAACGCGCGCCCGCACGCCACCTCCACCGCCTCGCGCGCGGCGGCGATCAGAGTGGTGAGAAACGTATCTTCGCTCGTGTGGTCGACACGCAGAAACAGCTTCGCCTCGGAGAGCGTGACGGGTTCGCTCGCTGGCGGCGTGAGGATGGTGATGGTCATTTTCAACTCGGCAATCGGCAGTCGGCAATTGGCAGACGATAGCCAGCGGAGGCAGCAGGGAATTAACCCGACTGCCGACCGCCGACTGCCGACTGCCGCGAAATCAGCTCACCGCGAAGCGAAGCACCTTGATGGCGTCGAAATTCTGCACGCCGCCACCTACGCGTTTGGTGACGTAGAACATGACGTACGGCTTGTTGGAGAACGGATCGCGCAATACCCGCACGCCGGCGCGGTCGACGATCAGATAGCCGCGCTGGAAGTCGCCAAACGCAATCGAATTCGAACTCGCGGCGATGTCGGGCATGTCTTCAAGTTCGGTGACGGGATATCCAAGCAAGGTCGCGCCGCCACGATCGTTCGGCTCCCAGATGTACTGCCCGGATGCATCCTTCAACTTCCGCACCGCCGACACGGTTTTCCGGTTCATCGTAAAGCGGCCGTTCTGGCGGAACTGCGCTTTCGGCGCGTAGACAAGATCGATGATCTTATCGACTGGCGCGGATGCTGCGAAGGCGCCGGCGACGCCGGTGGCGATATAGCCGATCTGACCCCACACATGGCTCGCGTCGGCCACCATGGTGTAGTTCAAGAAGCCCTTCGGCTTGTTGACGCCATCGCCACTGACGAACACTGCCCGCTCCTGGGCGGAGAACGCATCCTCCACTTCGCCCGCGATCCACTCCTCCAGGTTGACGAAAGCATCGTCCAGGAGCGCTTGGGTGGCGGCGAGATTGGCGTAGAGTTCCGCAGTCGGGAAATCCAGCAACGCAAGCGTGGGTGAGGTCGTTTCCGTGCGTGCGCCGGTTTCGGCCGCCCAGCCTGAACCTGACTGGGTGAGGCTGATCGGCTTGCGAAACAGGTTTGCGCTTGTGGTGCGGACGCCCGCGATTTCGCGCATTGGCGACGCAGCGCGCAGGCGGCTCTCGATCAGGCGATCGAGTTCAGCCGGGGCGATGTAGCCGCCATCGGCGGAGACGCCTACCGAAAGCGCCTTGGCTTCGAACTGCCCGAGCGCCGCAATGTCTCCGCGGCGAAGGTAAGAACTCCAGGCGGACTTGTGTTCGGACTCGACGGGATCGCCGCCAAGCGTGGGCCTGCGTCCAGCGAGCGCGGCGCGCTCGATCAACGATTTCTGCTCAGTGAGCGCGCGGTCGATGCGATCGACCTTTTCCTCGAGCAGCACATCGGCGCGTTGTCTCTCGATGGCGTCGAGGCGTGCATCATTGGCGGTCTTGAACTCCTCGAACGCGCGCATGAGCGCATCCTGGCCGCCCGGTTGGACGGCCTTCACTTCTTTTCTCACGTCATTCTCCTTCATTTAAGCAGCGCGGGCGAGCCCTCGCGCCAGGGCCAGCCGCGCTTGCGGCTGCATCGGGTGTGTCACGATCGACACCTCCAGAAGCTCGATTTCCTCAATGGTGCGGCCAAGCGCGTGCTTGTGCGCGACCAGCGGCACAAAGCCGATCGACAGGCCGTCGACGCCGCGCATCAGCATGCGCCGCGCGCGCGCAGCGCCTGGTTGATCGTCGCGGATTGCGCCACGAACGTAGAGCCCCCGAGCGTCCTCGCGCGCGCTTTCCCAAAAGCCTGCGAGCAGACGCTGCTCGTGCTCGACCAACATGGGCAGCGCCGCGGTGCGCCGCCGCAGGCTCGCGGCAAACGCGCCGGCGCGCACGACGTCGCCCATCGCGTCCGCCACGCCAAACAGCGAAGCATACCCCTCGATTATCATCGGGTGTCGAGCCTCTGCTCAATGCGGGCGAGCGAGCGACGCGCCTCCGCCAATTGCTCCTCTAGCCGGGCGAGCCGCTCGGCGACTTCGGCCTGGGCGCCGACAGCGTGCTCGACCTCGTCGAGGCGCGCCGCCGCCCGCCCGGCCCAGATCAGGCCGCCCGCACTCTCCAAGAACAGCGCAAGGATGAGCGCGTAGGTCACGCGTGGATCGAACTTCATGAGCGTGCGTTTTCCGGCGCAGCAACGCCGACCATCGCGCGCTTCTCTTCGGCGCTCAAAAAATCAGCGCCAGCCACCCGCGCCCAGAGCGCTTCGCGCTCCACCGCGAGCGCAGGGACTGAATCAACATCGACCTTGATTGCCGCAGGTTCGTTCCAACGCGCGCCCAGCCAGCCCTCGAGCGCGCGCGCGGCTTTCTGCGCCAGCGGCAGCGCGGTATGGCGCCAGAACGCGAGATTGGCTTCGCGATAATTGGAATAGGTGTTGTCGCCGGGAATGCCGAGCAACATGGGCGGCACGCCAAACGCGAGCGCAATATCCCGGGCGGCAGCATGACGCGCCTCGATGAAGTCCATGTCCGACGGCGACAGCGACATCGGCCGCCAATCGAGACCGCCCTCGAGCACCATGGGACGCCCGGCATTGGCCGCTCCCACATGGATCTCGTCCAATTCCTGACGGATGCGGCGATATTGCTCCTCGCTTAAGCGGTCGCCCCCGCCCGCGCCGGTGAACACCAGCGCGCCGGAGGGACGCGCTGCATTGTCGATCAACGCCTTGTTCCAGGCGCCCCCGGAATTGTGAATGTCCACGGCATAGGCCGCCGCTTCCATCGGCGAGAGCCCGTACCAATCGTCAGAGGGATGAAAGAGCTTCAGGTGCAGGATCGGCGCCTCGCCCGAAAGCGGATCGCGTTCGAAGCGGCGCACCTCAGCGCCGACACGGTGCTCCCAGCCAATCGGCCAACCGTCCGGCCCCGGCAGCACCCGCATGCGATCGGGGCGCAAAACGTAAAGCTCCGATGGCGCGCTCGCATCGATGCTCGACGCCTCGAGATAAGAATTGCCGCTCACTTGGAGATGGCCGTAGAAATTCTCGAGCAATTCGATTCCGGTCTGTTCCGGATTGGGCCGCGCCAGCAAATTTGCGAGCGGGTGGTTTTCGGGCCCCACAACAAGCGGGGCGCTGGCGGCGGCCTCGGCGATGAAGCGAACGCAGCGATAAGCGATGGCGTTGCGTTGGTAGCCTTCGCGCGCAAACGCAGCCGGATCGCGCGCCGACCAGTTTGGTGCGGCAAGATCGTGCCAAGACAAGAATTTCCGCTCCGTGCGCTGCGGCGCGCGGAGTTTGCGTAACCAGTCAAACATGCCTTTTCCTGTTACAACAACCTGATCCGCGGCTGCGCGCCGCCCATCAACAGGTCCGTCAGAGCCCAAACCAGCGCGTCGAGACGATCGGGGCTGTGGTTGAAGCCCTCGGCGCCGAACGAACACATCTCGTCCTCCAACGCTGGAAACGCCGCGGCGTGCTTGACGCGACCCTGCGCGTAGAATGCCGCTATCGGTTCGGCGCGCGCGCGCTTGCCTTCGCTCGCACGCACGAGGTGCACGAAAATGTCGGGCGCGGCCGCCTGTAGTACTGCCCGAACCATTTCTCCGCCATTGTTGGCTTCCGCGACAATCGCGTGTGCGCCAAGAGAACGCGCGAGCGAAGCAGCCTTCTGCGCCCATACATGGGGCGCAGCGCCCTGCAGGCTTGAATCAGCGAGCACCAAGGCTTGGCGGCGCCATCCCTCGCCCCAGGCGCCGGCGGCGACAATTCCGCAATGGTCTGCTTTTTCACCAACGCTGGCGGGCGGATCGACCGCAACGACGATGCGATCGAACTCGCCATGCTCGCGCGTGCGCGCCGCTTCGAGGTCGGAGCGTCGCCACAGTGCGCCTTCGACATCTTCAACAAGCTCGCCCGAAAGTTCCTGGCGCTGGCGTGCAGAACCGGTCCAGCGCTGGTGCAGCGCGTCGATGAAATCCGGCGCCAGATTGGCGGCGTTGGTCCAAGTAGCCGCGCGAGTAACCGCCGCATCCGGCTGCGCAATCAGCTGCTTCAGCGCACGGATTGGCCGCGGCGTGGTCGTGACGGCCAGTCGCGGCGCATCGCCGAGGCGCATTCCGTGCGCAAGTGCGGCGAGGGTTTCGTCCGGATATGCCCAATAGCACAATTCGTCGGCCCAGGCTGCGTCGAATTGGGGGCCGCGCAAGCTCTCGGGGTCTTCAGCTGAAAACCCAAACGCCTGCGCGCCGTTGGCCCACACCAGCCGGCGCCGGCCGGCTTCGTAGTTCGGGCGCTCATATGGGAGTGAGCGTATCCCGGACTGTCCTTCGATCATCACTTCGCGCACGTCGTGAAATGTCGGCCCGATAAGAGCGATGCGGCTGGCGCGGCCACGGCGTCCGAGCGCGGAGACCCATTCCGCCCCCGCGCGCGACTTGCCGGCGCCGCGTCCGCCCAAGAACAGCCACGTGCGCCAAGCGCCCTCCGGAGCGCGCTGTGCGGACTGCGACCAGAAATCCCAATCATTCCGAAGCAGCTCCAGATCCGATGCGCTCAAGCACGTCGAGAGGTGCGCCTGCAGCTGCTGCGGCAACGTAGCGGCCAATGCGATGTCTGAGCTCGGCGCGTAATTGTTCTTCATCTTGCTCCGGGGCTGTTGCACGCTCGTCGGCCAGAAACTCCGCCACATCGCGTTCAGCCCGCACCAGGGCGACAACGGCCTTGGCGCGGCGCTCGGCTTCCACCGCTTCGCCCGCGTTCAGAATGCTCGCTGTTTCATCCAACATTGACCGAAGGCGTGCGCCCAAATCCTTTGCCATCTTCCTGTCTGTCGCTTCCCGAATGGGCTGGCCCAATTTCTCGCCCACTTTTTCGACCGTGCCAGAACCATAAGCGGGTTCCGGTTCGGTCGGATTTTTTTTGCTGAGACCCAGGCGTTTCAAGGCCCGGAGGGTCGTGAACGCGTGGGTAGCGGCGCTGAACCCCGCAATTCCTAAGGCCTCCTTCTCCGCCGTCGCGCAGCAATAGGGCGCGCCCCAAGCGTCGGCCGTTCCATGAGCGGCAATTCGGCGACAGGACACTAGCCAGAATTCGGCCATACCCTTATTGGACACCACGCTTTCGGAGACCTTCGTGAAAGACATCCGTCCAGGCCTGCAGCGCGGAATCGATTGGGCGAAGGTGCGCGCCGCGGCAGCGCGCCAACAGATGGAGCAAATGCTGCGCGAGCGCGCGCGCCTGACCTGGCGGCGGGTCGCCAGCATCTGCGCCGGGGCGGTGCTGCTCATCGTGGTGTCGCTTTGGGTCTGGATCTATTGGGGCCTGCCGCGGGTTCCCAATGCCGACGCCCTTTGGGCGCTCAACCGCCTGCCCTCCGTCATGTTTATCGACCGCGACGGCGACATTCTTGGCGTGCGCGGTCCCTATTATGGCCGCCGCTCGCGATTGGCGGAATTGCCTGATTACGTGCCCCAGGCCTTTCTCGCCATTGAAGATCGGCGCTTCTATCAGCACGAGGGCGTCGACCGTATGGCGGTATTGCGTGCGTTGCTCGCCAATATGCGCGCTGGAGAAACCGTTCAGGGCGCGTCCACGATCTCCCAGCAGCTCGCCCGCAATCTGTTTCTGACGCCGCGCCAGACGCTCAATCGCAAGCTGCGCGAAATGGTTTTGGCCTCACGCATCGAACGCGTGCTGACTAAAGACGAAATTCTCGAACTATACTTGAACCGCGTTTATCTCGGCGACCAGGCCTACGGCGTAGACGCCGCCGCGCGCCGGTTCTTCGGCAAGTCATCGCAGCAATTGACGCTTGCTGAGGCGGCCATGCTTGCGGGCTTGCCAAAAGCGCCATCGCGCTCAGCGCCGACGGAAAACCTCGAGCGCGCGACTGCCCGCCAGCGCTTGGTCTTGGACGCCATGGTCAGCGCTGGATTCATAACAGCTGAACAGCGCGACGAAGCGCGACGCGAGACTATTAGAGTAGCCCCACGTCCGAGTTCCGAGCGTTCGCTGGGCTACGCCTTCGACCTCGCGGTCGAAGAGGCGCGCGCAGCGATCGGCCCGGAAGCTCCGGATTTGGTCATCCAAATGACCGTCGACACGGAAGTGCAGCAGGCGGCCGCCAATTCAATCAGACGTCGGCTAGGCAACCGCGCCTTCGGCCGCCGCCCCCTGCAAGCCTCCTTCATGGTAATCGACCGCGCGGGGGGCGTGCGTGCGCTGGTCGGGGGCACCGACTACAACACCTCCAAGCTTAATCGCGTCACCCAGGCGAACCGCCAGCCAGGTTCCGCCTTCAAAACCTTCCTCTACACCGCAGCGCTGGAGGCGGGCCTCGAGACTGAGGACGTGCGTTATGATGAACCCGTCGTCATCGACGGCTGGCGCCCACGCAATTATGACGAAGACTACCGCGGCGCGGTGACGTTGCGCACTGCGTTCGCGCTCTCCATCAACACGGTTGCAGCCGAGATCTGCGCCGAGATCGGCCCCCAGCGCGTCGCCGACGTCGCCCGCCGACTGGGCATACGCAGCATGCCCGATCGCGGCAAATTCGTGCCGAATTCGATCTCGCTCGGTTCGGTCGAGACGACGCTGTGGGACATGACGGGCGCATTCGGCGCCTTCATGAACAATGGCAGGCCGGTGGGATCGCACATCGTCGAGCGCGTCACCAACGCGGCCGGCCAGGAGCTATACCGACGCCAAGCGCACGAGGTGCAGCCTGTGCTCGATGAGGAGGTCGTGCGCCGCATGAATTCCATGATGGGCGCTGTGGTGCTGCGCGGCACTGGCACCGGCGCGCAACTCGAGGGCCGCGATGTCGCCGGCAAGACCGGCACCAGCTCCGATTGGCGCGACGCCTGGTTTGTCGGCTACACCGCAGACTTCACCGCAGGCGCCTGGGTCGGCTACGACAACAACACATCCATGGATCACACCACCGGCGGCTCAATCCCGGCGCAGATCTGGGCCGACACGATGCGCGTCGCCCATCGCGACGTCGAACCCCACCCGCTTCCTGGCATCGAGCAGCCCGCCCGCTCGCCGCGCGAAGTGGAAATGGCGAGCTTCTTCGACGAATTAGCTGACGCCTTCAGCGAGTCCGGGGTCGAATTTCCCGACGAGATGCCGCAGATTTTTCAGTAACGATGGCGGTCCGGCCGGCACTTGCGAGCGCAAAAGGCTTGCGCCTGTCTTTGGGGCAGGCGCCGCTGTTTCGCGATGCGGAGTTTGCGCTGCATCGCGGCGAGCGTGTCGCGCTGATCGGCGCCAACGGCGCCGGCAAGACGACCCTGATGCGTATGCTGGCGGGGCTGGTTGAGCCTGATGCGGGCGAAATCGCGATCGCAAGCGGCTCCACCATTGCCTTTGCGCCGCAGGAATCGGACTTCGCGGGTTTCTCGACTCTGCGCGACTATTCGTGCAGCCGCAGCGCCGAACGCAATGGCGTCGGCGCGCCGCCCCACGCGGGCGAAGCGGCGCTGGACGGTTTTGGCTTGTCTCCGGACCAGGCCACCACTCCACTTTCGGGCGGCGAAGCAAGGCGCGCCGCGCTGGCGCGCGCGTTTGCATGCGATCCCGATGTTCTGTTGTTGGACGAGCCGACCAATCACCTCGACATCGCTTCGATCGAAGGCTTAGAGGAGCGCCTCCGGGAATATCAGGGCGCCTGCCTGATCATTTCCCACGACCGGCGTTTCCTAGAACGTGTATCGACAGCAACGCTTTGGTTGCGGCAGCAAAAACTGATCAAACTCGATCGCGGCTTCGCGCATTTCGAGGAATGGGCCGAGAGCGTCGAGGTTGAAGAGACGCGCGAACTCGCTCGGCTAACCACGCAGCTTAAAGCCGAGGAGCACTGGCTGCGCCGCGGGGTCACCGCGCGTCGCGCACGCAACGAGGGGCGCAGGCGCAAGCTTGTGGCGTTGCGCTCAGAGCGAGGCGAACGCGCGCGCCAGATGAGCAAAGCAAGCGCAGCGCTCGCCGCCGAGCGCGGGGCCGAATCCGGCAAACTCGCGATCGAGGCGCGCGGGCTGACGAAATCCTATGGCGATCGAACGCTCATCGCCGACTTCTCCCTGCGCATCATGCGCGGCGACCGCGTGGGCATTGTCGGCCCTAATGGCGCGGGGAAGACCACCCTGCTCGAATTGTTGTTGAAAACGCGCACGCCGGACAAAGGCGAGGTGCGTCACGGTGAAAACCTCACTGTCGCTTACGTGGATCAGGCTCGCGCCAGCATCGATCCGCAACAGACATTATGGGAGACGCTGGCGCCGGGGGGCGGTGACCAAATCGTCGTACATGGCCGCCCGCGCCATGTGGCCGCTTATGCGCAGGACTTCCTGTTCGCTCCCGCGCAGTTACGCCAACCGATCGCGGCGCTCTCGGGGGGCGAACGCAACCGCGTGGCGCTCGCCCGCGCATTGGCGCAGCCGGCAAACCTGCTGGTGCTCGATGAACCAACCAACGACCTGGACATGGACACCTTGGATGCGCTCGAGGCCATGTTGGAGAATTACGACGGCACGGTGCTGCTGATCAGCCACGACCGCGCCTTTCTCGACGGCGTCGTCACGCAGATCATAGGCCCCGTCGCCGCCGGCAAATGGGCCGAAACGCCCGGCGGCTGGAGCGATTTCGAGCGTGAATATGGCGGTTTCAGCACGCCCATCGTCCGGAGGCGAAGTCCCGAGCCGCCGCGGATTGCAGCGCCCGCCTCCAAGAAAGCGACCAAGCTCAGCTACAAAGACGAGCGGCGCGCCGCCGAGATTGAGGATGCACTGCCCAAACGACGCGACGAGATATCGGCGCTGGAGCGGGCGCTATCGGCGCCAGGGGCGTTCGCTCAGGGCGCCGAGACCTACGAAGAAAACGCCCGCAAACTCGCCGCCGCGCGCGCCCAGCTTGAGGCCGAAGAAGCGGAATGGCTGGACATCGAGCTGAGGCGCGAGGAATTGGCCCGCGACCAGTAAGCTCTTGTTAACCTTCACTGCGCCTCGTCAGGGTTCGGAAACCTTTGTTTACGCCCTCGTCGTATGTAGTGGCGGTTATCCGGAGCTGAGCCGCCCCCATGTCGCAATCGCGCTTCGCCAAACTGGTCGATCTGGCCAAGTCCACCGACGGTGAACAAAGGCGTGAATTGCTGCGGCAGGTCACCGACCTGTTCTTCAAGAGCGCAGGTTCGCGCAACGAGCGTGAGACGGCGTTGATGGGCGACGTGCTGCAGATGGTGGCCGTGGAGATGCAGGAAGGCGTGTTGGCGGAGCTGGCGAACCGATTCGCCGACGCGCCGGACGCGCCAGTTGGGCTGATGCGCGATCTTGCCAGCCATTCTTTCGAAGTCGCCGCTCCAGTGCTGCGCCGTAGCGTCGCGCTGGATGAATCGACTTTGCTCAGGATCGTCAATTATCAGAGCCAGGAACACGTCAAGGCGGTCGCGCAGCGCCCCATCGTGCCTGAAGCGGTGTCTGACGCGATTGTGCGCGTCGGCGATGACCACGCGCTCGACGCGCTGATCCGCAACGACGGCGCCAAGATTTCGCGTCCAAGCATGGAGGCGGCCGTCGACCGCGCTCAGAACAGCGCCTTGCTGCACGAGGCCGTGGTCAAACGGCGGGACTTACCTCTCGACCTGCTGAACGAAATGTATTTCGTGGTCGAAGCGCGCCTGCGAGAGCAGATCATGGGGCGCAATGCCGCCGTCGATCCTGCGACACTCGAAGCCGCCTTGACCAAGGCGCGCCATCGTATGCGCAAATCGGCGCTTGAAATGAACGCCGAGACCCGCAACGCCAAAGCGTTCATCCTGGCAAAGAAGAACAGCGGCGAATTGAGCGCCCGCTTGCTCGTGTCGCTTTATCGCGAATCCAAGCAAGCGCATTTCCTGTTCGGCTTGGCCGAGATCACCGGCGTCGACTACGAAACCGCCGCCGACCTGCTCGAGCGCCAGGATATCGATGGCCTGGCTATGATCTGCCGCGCCGCCAACATCGAACGCCCTCTCTTCGTCACGCTCGCGGTCATGACCTGCGGCGGCGACGACGCCATGGCCAAGGCGGAAGAGTTCGGCAAGATGTACAATTCGGTTCCCGTAGAAGCCGCCCAACGCGCGATCCGGTTTTTCAAAGTGCGCAAGGCGGCGGAGGCGGCTTAGGCCCGCTCCTTCGCCGCACTGAACCGCACTCTCGGGTTCTTCTCCTGCACGTAGCCGATCTCCCAGGCGCTTTTGCCGAGATACACCGGCGCGTTGTCGACATCCTCCGCCATCTGCATCTTGGATTTTTCCGCGAACGCTTCGAGATCGGCGCGGGCGTCGGCGCTGACCCAGCGCGCGGCCTGGTAGGGTGAGGTCTCGAAAATCACTTCGAGGCCGTACTCGGCCTTCATGCGCTCATCGAGCACGTCAAACTGCAGCGCGCCGACCGCGCCGACCACCAGATCGCCGCCGGTCACCGGTTTGAACACCTGCGTCACGCCCTCTTCGCCCAGCGCCTCCAGCGCCTTGCGCAAGTGCTTCTGCTTCAGCGGATCGCGCACGCGCACGCGTTTCAGAATTTCCGGCGCAAAATTCGGAATGCCTGAGAACACGACGTCGCCGCTTTCGGAGAGCGAATCCCCGACACGCAGGCCGCCATGGCTCGGAATGCCGATGACATCGCCGGGGAAAGCTTCGTCGGCAATCTCGCGCTCCTGCGCCAGGAACATCAGCGGGTTGTGCACGTTGAAACCCTTGCCCACGGCGCTCTTCAACGTCATGCCGCGCTTGAACCGCCCCGAGCAGATGCGGAAGAATCCGACGCGGTCGCGGTGCTTGGGGTCCATGTTGGCTTGAATTTTGAAAATGAAGCCGGTGACCTCCTCGCCGCCCGTCTCGATTTCGACTGGCGCAGCTTTTACGTGCGCTTTTTGTGGACGCGGCGCCGGCGCATGTGCGGCAAGCCCCGCCAGCAACTCCAACACCCCGAAGCGGCGCAGCGCCGAGCCGAAATAAACCGGCGTCAAATGCCCTTCGCGGAAGCTCTTCACGTCGAACTGGGGCAGGCCCGCGCGCGCGAGTTCTGCTGTTTCCTCCAACTCGACACGTACATCGTCGTTCACATCGGCCAGGAAGTCATTGCCGCCGCGTTTCTGGCGCTCTTCGCTCGCGAACCCTTGCTCTCCCGCTTCAAGGCGCCTGAAGGGCACGAACTCGTCCTTCGTCAGATCGAGCATGCCGGCAAAGCGCTGACCGGAGGCGGCGGGCCAATACATCGGCGCAGTGTCCATCGCGAGCTTCTGATGAATTTCGTCCAACAGCGCAAACGGGTCCTGCGCTTCGCGGTCCATCTTGTTGATGAAGGTGGTGATCGGAATATCGCGCAGGCGACAGACTTCGAACAGTCTCAACGTCTGCGGCTCGATGCCCTTCGCGGCGTCTAACACCATCACCGCTGAGTCCGCCGCCGTTAGCGTCCTGTACGTATCTTCCGAGAAATCCTCGTGGCCCGGCGTGTCGAGCAGATTGAACACCAGGTTCTCATGCTCGAACGTCATCACCGACGCCGAGACCGAAATGCCGCGCTCGCGCTCGATCTTCATCCAGTCCGACTTGGTGCGCCGCGCCGCACCGCGAGCAGCGACCACGCCGGCAAGATGGATCGCCCCGCCCGCGAGCAGCAGCGATTCCGTCAACGTGGTTTTGCCCGCATCCGGATGCGAGATGATCGCAAACGTGCGGCGGCGGGCGGCTTCGGTGGCGGGGGCGGCGGACATGATGGGCGGAGCGCTCTTTTGGAGCGGCGCGTTTACGCTGGGGCGACGCTGGTGGCAACCTTGGGTTTGACCCAAGCGGCCATCGGCATAGTCATTGTGTAGCCTGCGCGCCCCTCGCCGAGGGCAAACCGATCCACACACGCAACGCGGATATTCGGCGTCCGATGCCGAAGAAGAGCCAACAACCGAACGCCGTCGAACCGATCAAGATCGGCGCTTCGAGCCAAAGGGGAAGTTGGAGTTCGTCTAGATGGTGACCGGCGACCACGATAGTGGTCTGGTGGATCAGATAGAACGGGAACACCGCTTGAGTGAGCATCTGGCGCACCGGACCGTCAGCGTTCTTCAAATGGTGGTGGGCGAAGCCTATGGCGGCGACAATGGCGGTCCAAGCGTCGAGTTCGCGCACGCCGCGCATGACAACGCGCAACCATTCAGGCGGCGTTACTCCGTCCGGGTAAGCGTTGTAATAAGTGATCAGCGCGGCCCAGGAAATCAGCGCGACGGTCAGCGTCGGCCAACGCAGTCGCACGCAACTATCGAAGAAAGGTTGATGCTTTGCGATGGCGAAGCCGAACAGGAATACTCCGAAATAGAGGACGTGCAGATACCAATCTTCGCGGAAGTCGTGACTTTCTCCGAATATCGGGAAGAGCGTGAGGCGCAGCGCCGTCATGATCAGCCACGGTGTAAGGATGAAAAACGGACCGGCGATGAGCACGCTCACTGCCTTCGGGATACGACGCAGCAATGGCAGTAGCGGAATAATAGCCAGCGTGTAGAGGACAAGGTAGGCGACGAACCACATGTGATTGTAGGTCGGCGTTGTGAGGCAGCCACCGGCATCGCACCAATTGCCCGAGGCGGTGACATATTTGACGTAGAAATTGTCGAGCCAAGCGGCGTGACCCGGCGCAAGGCCATTTGCTCCCTGCAAGGCCTCGACAATCTCGTAATACGCCTGAGGCGGAACGATCACGAAAACCGCCAAGAGCAGCGGCGGCCAGAGGCGCCCCATGCGGCTCGCTGCGAACGTCCGCGCGCCCATCTTATCGGCCATGAAGCGAGTGGCGGCGCCCGAGATCAGGAACAAAAGCGTGAGCCGCCAGGGGTTGGTGAGCAGCATCAGCGGCTCGATGGCCTCGCTCGCCCGGCTTGATTTCACGTGCCAATCCCAGGTCACGTAGAACATGCCGCAATGATAGAGAATGAGCAGGCCGAACGCGATGATGCGGAGCCAGTCGAGGTCGAGGCGTCGGGCGGTCATGGGCTGGAAATCTCTCCTTGCCTCCGGGTTCTTTCGCATGCGCGGCCGCCCGGCTACACTGGCGCCGCGCACGGCGGCCAGCTGGGGCGAGTCGGGAGCATTGGGTGACCACCGGCGATCTAGAAGGGACGAGCGGATGGCCCCGGGCCGAGCGGCGACCCTGGCTCGTGGTGCTGTTCGTTGGATTGGCGGTGATGTTCGTCAACGCTACCTCGGGCGTCATTGAAGGCGCCGGGGACCACTGGATCGAACCGGTGCTGTGGGAAGCAACCAGCGCCATAATCATTGTCGGTCTGGCGCCGTTCGTCGGTTACGGCATGCGCCAGTGGCCGCCTCGGGCGGACAACATGCCGGCCTTTGCTCTCATCCACTTTGGCCTGACGATTCCCTTCGCGCTGGCGCACATAACCTTCATCTTTGTGACACGCGAGGCAGCCTATTGGGCGTTCGGCGCCCGCTACGGTTTCTTCGACGACGGCGTAGCCATCACGTTGCTCTACGAGTGGCGCAAGGACGTGTTGGTTTACGCCGCTGTTGCCGCGACCTATTGGGTCTTCCGGTACATCGCAGAACGTCATCAAGCCGCCTTATCGCCACCGACCGATGACCGGATTGAGGTGCGCGATGGCGGCGCGGTCCTGTTCTTGGCGCCGGCGGACATCACGCACGTGGAAGCTGCTGGCAATTACGTAGAATTTCACACAGCCGCCAAGACGCATCTGGTGCGAGGCACGCTGGCGTCCTGGGAGGCGCGGTTGACGGCGCGCGGCTTCCTCCGCGTACACCGCTCGCGCTTGGTGAACCGGACGAAAATCGGCGCGCTCAGGCCGACGCCCTCCGGCGACGTTGAAATATCGCTCACCGACGGACGCACGCTAATCGGCAGCCGTCGCTATCGCGCCCTACTGGCCGGGAGTGATCCCACCTGAGAAGCTTGGAGTTCTTTTCGGCCTACGGCATCATTCGCCATAGAGCCGCACAATAGCGCCGACGCCGCGGCGTCGCGTGTTGGCCTCGTACACCATGCCCACGGATGCGATGTTGCGGTCGTCGCCTTCCAGATCGATAGCGCGCGTGCATTGGCCCGGCTGGATGCGCGCTCGCACCGAGACATCTTGATGGCCGCCGTTTGCGAAATGAACATCGACATCGATGAAGTGAACCGGCCGCTCATACACGCAAAGCCGGATGCGCTCGAAGCGGCGGCCACCCTCCACAACAATGGTGTCCCGATCGACCGCGTCACGCACGTCGCGCGTGCCAAGCAAATCCCAATCCCAAGCGAAAGCCGGCCCAGCAAGGGCGGCCGTGGCGATGGCTGCAGCAATGCACAGCGTCCTGAATTTCATGTGCGATTCCCTTAGCCCGCCCCTCGCGCCCCTTCAGGAAGCATAAACGGGCTGATTTGAATAGTAGGTCGTGGGCCTCCCCTACTCCACCCGCTCCATCAAAAAGTGCCGCCCCTTCTTGTCCTCGATCTCCACCACCCAAAGGTCGGGATCGTTAGCGGTGCGCTTACGGACGGCGGCATCCACGTCCGCCTCGACGTCCCCTAGCGTCCCCGCCGATAGATCGAGCCAGACGCGTTCGCCCTCTCCTGCGCGCGCCGGAGCATAGAGCCGCGCCCGCCCATCCAACGTCGCCACTTTGACCAGCGCCGCGCCCGCGTCCGCGTCGCCGCGGCGGACAATTCCGGCAAAGGCGCCGGCATCTGAAGCGCGGCGGATCAGCGCGCTGGCCCAGAAATCGGTCTTCAGTTCAGCCATCGCCTCCGCCGTTCACCAGAACGCAACCACCTTCCTTTAACTAATTTCGCTCCCATGCGCGCCTTTTTCCTTGCCGCCGCCTTGGCGCTGACCACGACTGCCGCCTCCGCGAGCGAGCCGCCGAACGCGCGCGCCGCGTTCGTGGAGCGCAGGGGGCTGATCGAATCCGACGCCCAGTGCCGGCTCTTCACCCGCGACATGCGTGCTGCCCTCGATGCCGGCGCAGGCCAAGCCCGCGGCGCGCTGTTACGCGCTGGCTGGTCCCGCGCGCAGGTGGGCGAGCTTGAGCAGGCGGTGGTCGCAGCAGCACGGACGCGCCGTTGCGACGACCAGCGCACGCTCGCCGCCGCGGCCGATGCGCGCACCGGCTTCACCACCTGGATGCGCTCTAACCGAGTGGATTTCGAAGGCTGGGCGCGAACCTGGTCCACGCGCCGGGTAGCGGCCTCCGACGGCTGGCGTTTGCGCCAAGATATTGACGCACCAGCACGCGCAATCTTCGGCATTCGCGAAACCGGCGGCGCACGGCGCCTGGTGCTGATGCTGCCATTAGCGCGCGGCGAAGCGGCGCCTGCTTTTGCGCGCCTAGCCATGCGCGACCCCTCCCGGACAAACGCGCCGGAAATCGCGCTGCAACAACGCATCTCTTTTGGACTGAGCGCTGGCGCCCCCTCGCCAAGCCAAGCAATGCTGAGCTATCCCTCCACCCGCACCAGCGAAAGCGGGCCGCGAGGCGCTTCCTTCGCGGTCTTCGCGTTTCCCGATGCGGCGTTCGTCAGCTTGCTTGCGCTTGATCCACGCGAAAGCGCGGAAATAACCCTGCAAGGCGCACGCGGGGCGCGCCGCCTGCTGGTGGAGGTTGGCGACGTGGCCGCGGCGCGTTCCTTCTTGATGATTGGCGCCAGCTGAAGTGTATTGGGTAAAATTGGAACGATCGTCGCGCTTCGACGCGCTCAGCGTGACGCTATATCTTCGCGTCGAAGGCCGCACATACCGGGCGATGCAAATCAGGCGTTCTTTTCAACCAGCACCGGCAGACGCACGCGCATCAGCGCGCCGCCGCCTAACGCATCGAGCACTATGAGTTCGCCGCCGTGCAATGCGGCCAGCGCCCGCACCAGCGACAGCCCCAACCCTGCGCCCTCAGCCCTTTTGTCTCCGCGCTCATAAGCAACCATCACTCGCTCTCTCTGGGGCGCGGGGATGCCCGGTCCGGTGTCCGACACTTCAAGGACAAGCGCATTGTCGTCGCTGCTGGCGCTGACCGCGACCCGCGCGCTCTCTGGGCTGAATTTCAATGCATTGCCGACCAGATTGATCAAAATGCGGCGGAGCGCGGCGACGTCGGCGCTGACCATGAGCGGCGCTTGCGGCGTACTCATGGTCAGCGTGATCGCCTTGCGCTGCGCGGCGTCGGTCGAAAGCCGAACCACTTCCTCCACTACGGAGCGGGCATCGAAAAGCTCGCGCTCGATCGGATAGCGCCCCGCCTCGATCCGCGAAATGTCGAGCAGATCGTTGACGAGGCCCAGCAGGTGGTTGCCGCTCCTGCGGATCATCCCTCCATACTCAGCGTAGCGCTCATCGAGGTCGCCGAACACGCGTCGTTCGATCATCTCGGCGAAGCCAAGAATATGCGTCAACGGCGTGCGCAATTCGTGCGACACTTCGGCGATGCGCGCGCTGGCGTCCGCTGCGGCTACAACCGGGCGCTGACTCAAAGAGAGCAAGGCAGCAGAATAGGCGATCGCAGCAGCGGCCAGCAGCGCCGAAAAGGCGGCGAACTCCGGCTCGGGATCGCTCCGGCTGAGCCAAGCTGCGAGCCCGATCCCGAGCGCTCCGACTGCCCCGGTGGCCAGGCGCCAAGGCCGACCAAGCGCTGTTGCAAGCGCAAGCGGAACCGCAAACAACGCCGCCAAGGGCGACGTCGCCCCGCCCCCGCCTGCCGCAAGCGCGGTTGCGCACGCCAGCCAAACCACAATCAACGCGGCGTCCGCCGCCCGACGACCCAGATGGACCGCCAAGGCAAAGCCGGCGAAGGCTGGAACGAGGGCCAGAGCACTCGCCTTCGCCAAGCCCGAGGAGACGCCGCCCCCAATGCTGGTAAGGGCTACCGCAATCGCCACGGCGGCCAGCCAACCCCACCATGCCAACGCGAACGCAACTGCGTTTGGCGCCTGTGTTACTGCCTGTTGTGTTGACACGGAAAGGCGGCCCGCGAGTAAAAGACTTCTTAACGTGATCGCGGTATGGTGCCTGTCCGACATCGCGGCCGGAAGCGAACTCGCCATTTCAGATATTTAGGAGCCGAGCTCATGCGAAGACTTGCGGTCTGGACGACTACGGCGGCAGTGGCCCTCATGGGCGTGGCCAGCGCGCAAACCCGGCCGGCGGAGCAAGCCGCGCCCACGCCGGCCGCCGCAGCCCCGAGTGAACTCGCGACCGCCATCACCGCCTATGCCGCCTACCACAGCGACGTCTCCGAGCTGCGCACCAGCGTAATTGGCAACGCCGCCCAGCTTGAGACGGCCCTGGACCGCGTCGGCCACCACAATCGCGACGCCTTGACCCGCGGCTGGGTCGCCTACGGCGCCTCGACAGCCGCCCAATCGCCCGCTTTCGTACAAGGCGTCCGCGACGCCGCCGCTTATTACGGGCGCGACGCGGTGATCTGGGCGGTCACGGCCGATCCCTCCTACGCGCGCGGACTGCGCGGCGGCGCCGATGCGACACGGCTTTTGCTTGAGTCCGCCAATGCCGACGCCGCACGCATCATCGCGGTTGCCGATCGCTACCAGGAGATGGCGCTCACCATCCAACGTCAGCGTTGGGCCAATACAGTCGCCCCTCAACAACCTGCGCGCGTGCAGCGCGTGCGCGCGCTAGGCGTCACCGGAGCGCCAGTCAACACCGTGCCGGCGGACGTTGCGCCGCGTTTGGCCGCCGCACCGCTCACACATACCCCGGCCAACGACCCTACCGCCTTTGGCGGGCGTCGTTTCTGGGACGCGGTGCGTGGCGGCGCTACGGTTGAAGTCGCCTCGGTTCCAGCAACCTACCAATGGCGGGTGAACGCCAGCCGCGGTGAAGCGCTTGACCGCATGGCTGCGATCGCAGCCATCCAGGCTCTGGGCGCAGAGCAAACCAATCAAAGCGCGATTTCGCGCCTCGCCAACGATCCGCGCACCAATGGTTGCCTGGAGATGGCGCAGCTGCAGCTCTACCAATGCATGTCGGCGGCGCGCTTCCGTTACGAGAACGCCTTCTGCCTTGGCCAGCACGGCCTGCGCGATATCGGAACCTGCATCGGCGCCGTGGCGCAGCCTGACGCCACCGCGCTGGCGCCGGGCCGGGCCGGGGACGACTGAGCTTGCGCCTCGCCTAAGCCAAGGGCATGTCCTTGCTGTGAGCGTCTCAGAAGCTGCGAAAGAACTAGCGGACGAGTTTGCGCTCCTGCCCGACTGGGAGGAGCGCATTTCGTATCTTATCGACCTGGGCAAAGCGCTGGCGCCTCTCAGCGAAAGCGAACGCGACGAAGCCGCCCGCGTGCGTGGGTGCGTAAGCCGCGTTTGGCTGGTGTGCGAGACACGCGCTGAAACGCCCGGAAAGCTGCATTTTCGCGGCGATTCCGATGCGCACTTGGTGCGCGGCGAGATCGCACTTCTGTTGCGCTTGTTCTCGGGCCGCTCACCCGGCGAGATCGCCGAAGCGGACCCACGGGCGATTTTCGCACAACTTGGCCTCAAGGACGCGCTCACTATGCAGCGCTCCAACGGGCTGTTCGCGATGATGACGCGCATGCAGGACTACGCCCGCGAGGCGCTTAACGGCGCCGCTGCGAGCTGAGCCAAGCCAAGCTTCAACGCAAGCTTACCGGAGCGAGCCGGCCAGGCCTCCGTGCGCTCGATCTCTTCCAGTCCCTCTTCCTTCAAACACACGCCCTCGACCACGCGCCGCAGCGGCGCGGCCAGACGGGCAAGAGCGTCACTGTAGTGTCGCTGCGCATCGCAACGCGCGGCGAGGGCAGCCTCCTGAGCGCTGCTGGCGCCGCGGGCGCCCTTCGCGTTGGGTGGAGCGGTCCAATCGGATCCGCGCACCAAGCCCGATTGAGAGATATCCCAATGGGTGCGCAGCCGTGCCGCGGCCAGCAATTCGGAATCTTCAAGCCAAGGCCGCCCCTCGGCGTCACGAAGCGCGGCCAGACGGCGCAGCACGCGGCTCTGCTCATACCCGCGCGCGATATGAACACCGCCTTCGCGATCCATCACGCTTCTTTCGATCACCGCGCCGTGCTGTGCCGCGTAGGTGTCGTTTGGCGGCGCCAGCATTCTGCGCACTTGAGCGCGCCCCGGTTCGGTGATCGCATAGCCCAATGCGCCGGGCAGCGGCGCAACCGCGCCCGCGGACACAAGCGCGTCTTTCTCCGCCTTGGTCAATTTCACCCCAGCCCGTCGTCGTTTGTCTCCGTTGGGAAACACACAGAAGCGCCCGTGATACTCCGCCAGCACCGCGCGCGGCTGTACAAGGCGCAACAAGGCTCGCTCGCCGGGGCTCATGGTCCGGCCTCGATTTCAAGGAACTTCCGGGAAGGCGCTGGCGCGTCCCTGAGCATTTCCTCAAGCCCCGTAATCCAGAGGTCGAAGGCAGGGTCCTCTCGTCGATCTTCCACGTAATGGCACGCCTGGGCCACGGTTGAGCGGTCGCGGCGGAAGGCGCCAGCGACCCTTGTCAAACTCAGCTCAAAGGCCACATGGCATAAATACATCGCCACCTTTCGGGCAAAGGCGGCCTCGGCCGAACCGCGGGTAGGCTCAAAAACGGCGCGCACCGGCGTCGACAGAGCATAGCTTGCAACCCCCGCCGAAAGACGCGCAGCAAGATCATCTCCAAACTTCAAAGAATGGCTCATTCCCAAAACCTCTCCCACACGCCCTCTTCCGGGGGCTATTGCCACCCAGGATAATGCGGAACTAGAGGTGTTGGATAGATTTTTTCCTATTCCTAGGAATTTTTTCCGCTAATCGCCCTTGCGACTTAGCCCTAGCCCCATGCGCTTTGCCAGGTTGGAGCGTTCCTTGGCGTAATTTGGGGCCACCATCGGGTAGTCATGGGGGAGGCCCCACTTGGCCCGGTATTGGTCGGGGGTCATGGAATAGCGTGTGCGGAGATGGCGCTTCAGCGACTTGAACTTCTTACCGTCCTCCAAGCAGACGATGTAATCGGCGGAGATCGACTTCTTGATCGGCACAGCCGGGTCCTGCGCGACCGCGGGGCTCGGCGCGGGTGTAGCGCCAGATATTTCGCGGAGCGCGCCATGCACGGTGCGGATCAGGGCCGGCAAGTCCTGCGGCGCGACCTCATTGCCCGCGACATAAGCGGCGACGATCTCGGCTGCCAGATCGGTTAGATCACGTTTTTCTTCGGTCATCTTGGTCAGATTGCAATAATTACTGAAGCGCAAGTATAGCCGAGAAAATCGCTCCCTTCAATCAAGTACTCCAGAATTACAATCTCCCCGCCAGCGCCGCGACCAGGATCAAGCCTACCAGAGCAACCAATTGGGCGGCTGACGCCAAACGGGGGCGGTAGGGATGATCGAGCTGGCGCATCAGGAAACCTGTGGCGCCGCCGAGCCGCGTCGACAGCACCTCGGCCGCCCTGTCCGCCGCGCCGAATACGCGCAAAGCCACTATGCCGATCCAGCGTCCCGCCCCAGCAACCGGCCCACGATAGAGCGCATCCAGGTCTGCGAGGCTCGTACCCCGTTCGCGCGGGAACAGCCCGAATACATACATCGAAAGGAAGGCGATTCCGGCCGCGCCCATCAACTCGATTTGGCGCGCTAGGCGGTCCGGCGCGAACGGGGACATGGTCAGCTCGGATGGCGTGAGGCCGAACAGCCATTGCGGGGCGAGGCCAATGGCGAGGCAGAAAAAAGCCCCCAATACCGAACCCAACACCATCCCGTAGGCAGCCTTTCCGATCGCAGGCTGGGCGGCCCCCGCACCATAAAGCCGCAGGGCCGGCCGCAACACCAACGCCGCAAACAGCACCGCCGAGAGCCCCGAGAACGCCAACCACAGCCAACGTGTGTCCCATTGCGCGGCGGCGCTAAGCGCGGCGGTGAGCGTCGGATACATGGCAAAGCCCGGCGCACCGGCCACCGCTAGCCCGGCCACAATGAGACACGCGCACGAAATCGGCGCCACGCGTCCAACACCGCCGATCATCGACACCCGCGCATCGCCTAGGATCTGCACAATGCACCCTAGGCCCATCTGTAGCGCGGAGAACGCGATGATGATCGTAAAAGCGTGCCCCTCGACGGCAGCAAGCGCCAAACGCGAACCAATTCCGATGAGCGCAAGACAAAGTCCGATATGGGCAATTTGCGCATAGGCGGCGGATGCGCGCAGGTCGTCCTCGGCGCTTGAGTAGAACGCTCCTATGGCGATCATCGCCGCGCCAATCGGCATCAGCATCGGCTCGGCCGGAAAAAAGCGCGCGAGCGCGTAAACCCCCAACATCGCGGTGAAGGCGGAGAGTGCTGCAGCCCCAGCGGGAGAAGCGCGCGAAACCGCATCCTTAAGCCAGACATGCGCCAATGGCGCGCCGGCGCGTATCAAGAGCGCTGCAAAAATGAACCCGCCGCTTAAACTGCCCGCATCAATGTGGGCCTCCACCGCTTCTCCATGCGCTACCAGGTGCAACGCGGCGCCCACCAGAAAGAACAAGCTCTCCAGCCCATGCCAAACCATGAAGCGAACCCCGGCGCGCGGCGCATCGGGATGAGAGGACGCAAAAACCACCCAGGTCGCACCCAATCCCGCGAGCGACGCTGCGGCGACAAACAAGATGAGATGATCGCCAACGAACAGCGCCGAAACCGCGCCTCCGGCCAAGGTCAGGATGGCGGCATCCTCGAACCGGTTTTGACGGCCGCTCGTATAGGCGCCGATGAGCATCAAGGTAATGAGAAGCGCGATGCCGAACACTTGGTTGAGCGCATCGAGCTGCAACGTCGCCATCTCCACGCCCATCTGGCGAACGAAGCCGGCGACGCCGAAATCGCGCCCCAGCACAAGCCAGAGCGCCGCGAATGCGGCGGCGGCGATGGTGGGCGGGCGCAACCCGCGCGGTAGCGCCAAAACCAACGGCGCTGCGAGCAGCAGCACGAAGCCTGGGTTAAGAGCGATCGGCATCGTCGCTCCTTTCCCCGCGCCCCGCCAAAATGAACCGCGCGAGATTGGCGGAAATCACAGCGAACGCGGCCGCGCCTGCTCCGATCGCAGCGGCTGCGCCGGGTTTGGCGCCAACCCAGAACGCCGGCGCGACGTCGGCGGCGAATTCCAAGCCGATCCCCCCTGCCAGCAGGGCCAAGCAGAGCACAAACCAGGGACCGGCGGCGCCAGAGCGAGAGGTCTTCATGGCATCGGCGTCCAGACCGGCTTCAGAAATTCCGAGAGAGCGCTGGCAAAAACCAAAAGCGACAAGGTCGCGACCGCTCCCAACGCCACGGGCGCCACCAATAAAAACGACGCGCCGTCAGGACGAATGAACGCATCTGGAGGCGCCCGACCAGAAAGGGCGTTCGCCGCCATTGGGCCCAGGTGCGCAAAGGTGAGGATCGCGGCGAGCCCGACCAGCACTGCCGCCCACACCAAGCCGACGCTTGAAGAGGACGCGATCAGCCATAATTTGGCCCACGCTCCCGCAAAAGGGGGCATGCCCACCATGCTCGCGGAGGCGAGCGCAAAGCCGGCAAGCGTCCATGGCATGACCCGCCCCAAGCCCGCATAGGCGCCGGCCTGCGTGCGCCCGGTGACCGCCGCAATCGTACCCGACGCCATCAGCAAAGTTGCAGCCGAGCACATCAGCGCCGTTATTTGCAGGGCCGAGGCGAACAGGCCCGCCGGAATGGTCAGCAACGCGCCCAGCACCGCCGCCAGAGCTTGGGCGAGACATGTATAGGCCAGGCGTTCGTGCACGTCCTGTTTCGACAAGGCGACGAGCGCGGCAACGCACATCGACGCGCCCGCCAACACGATTAACGCCTGCGTCGCCAGTCGTGCGTCTGCAAGGCCCGATGCGCCAAATACGAACGCGGCGACCTTGAACACGCCGATGCAACCCGCGGGCAACACTGTCAGCGCATACATGGACGTCAGGGCCGGAGACGGCGCCTCGCGCGAGGCCATCAACCAGCGATGCATGGGCGGAACCGCCGCAGCAGCGATGCCGAACACAAACATGACAAGAAGAAGATTGGCAGAGACGGGATCCGCCAAGCCGCCAAGCACGCCGCCGGGACGGAAATCGAGAACCCCGGCAATGGCGTAGGTCCACACCATCGCCGGCAGGAACAACCCAATCGATGAAGCGAGCAACACCGCCAGGAACATGCGCCCAGCAGCGCCAGCCGCCTCATCGCCACGATGCTCGACCAACGGGAACGCGGCCAACGTCAATGCCTGCATCGCGACGAACATCGTGAACAAGTTCGCCGAGAACGCCACCGCAAGCGCGCAAGCGGAAGTCAACGCCATGAACGCCATCAGCCGTGCTGGGGATTTTTCATGGGTGGCGCGCACGAAGCCGGCGCTATGGATCGCATGCAGCAAACCAAGCCCGCCGATAAGCAGCGCGACCATCGCCCCCAGCGGCTCAAGCGCGAATGCGAGGTCCACATTTGGCAAGGGCCGCGCCAGCACGACGCGCGCTTGGGCGCCATGTGCGGTCTCGTTGAAAACGAAGAACGCCACGCCCGCAATCGCACAGGCCGAAAGTATGTAGGCTGCATCCCGCAGCCCCGGCGGGCGCGCGCACGCCAATACCAACGCCGCCTGCGCCACCGGCAGAACAAGGATTGCGAGCAGCCCCATCTCGGCGTTCATGGCGCATCACCGGCGATCTGGTGAGAAGCCGCCTGCGCCACGCGCAACAGCATGCTTGGTTCAACACCGAGCGCCAACACCAACGCGCCGCAGATAAGCACTGGGAATATCGAAATACGCCATGGATCGTGCTGGATCGGCGTCGGCGTCGCGGAGCGGCGAAAATAGAGGCGCTCAATCAAACGCCCGGCATAGATCGCCGCCGCGAGCGATGCAGCGATGATGGTTCCCGCCGACCACCACAAATCGACGCCGACAGCAGCCTCGATCGCCCGCCACCGTCCCAAGAAGCCGAGCGTCAAAGGCGCGCCCATCAGGCTAAGGGCGCCAACGAGCATGGCCGCGCCCGACACCGGCGCGCGCCGTCCAAGACCATCGAGTCCATCGAGGTTGAGCTTGCATCCCGACGCCGCCACGCCGCCTAACACCGCAATCCCCGCTGCAGCGAGAGCGCCAAGTTGCAACAAGGACGCGGCAAAGCCTGCGGGCGATCCCAGGCCTAGCGCCAACAACACGCAACCGCCCTGCGCCGCTCCGGCATAGACAGCAAACCTGCGCACATTGGCCGCGCCGATCGCCTGCAGCGAGCCGATCGCCACCCCGGCGACACCGAGCGCCGTCAAGACGTTTGTCACGCTCTCGCCGAGCGCGGGTGCGGGGATCGCATAGGCAGCGAAACGGGCGATGACAGCCAGCGCGCCCACCACGCCCACGCACGCCAGTGTGAGCGCCGCGAACGCGCTTGTCCGACCCGCCACCGCGGGAAGCCAAGCGTGAAAAGGCGCAAGTCCCGCCTTGGCCGCGAGCGACACGATGATCAGAGCGACGCCAACGGCGCTCGAAATCGGCGCTTCGATCTGCGCCAGCGGCAGCTCCGACATTCGCACAACGCCCGTGCCGCGCATCAGCAGCGCAGCGCCAAGCAAGAACATGGCGGCCGACGCCGCTCCCGCAGAAATCATGCGCATCGCGCCATTCAAGGCGCCGCGTTCGCCGCCAAGCGCGGCCAGTCCTACGCTCGCCAGCCATGCTGTCTCGCACGCCAAGAAAACACCCAGCAGATCCTGTGCGACCATGGCGCCCTGCCAACCGCTGCACACGCATAAGCCCAACGCCAACGCCAACGGCCGTTCCCGTGATCCGAAATCCCGCAGATTGGCGCCTGCCGCGACCATCACCGCCAAACCCGCACACGCCAAGACGGCCGCACCCGCGTGTCCTATCCCCTCCAGCGCCAGCGGGGAGGCGCCTGCACCAGCAGAAGCGCCTGCGAGCAGCAGCCGCGCCGTCGCATCGAGAACAAGCCATGCGCTCCACGCCATCGCTGCAACGCCGATCGCCCAGTTCAAACGCGAAATTGGCGCCAGCAGGACAAAAGCAGCCGCCAGCAATGGCGTCGTCACCAAGAGGAAAGGCGCATGCGCGCGCGCGGTTTCAAGGACTTCCCCGATCACGGCGCTCTTCCTGACCCTTCGGCGTCGTCGTCAACAGCGTCGATCGCCGGGAGTTCCGTGTCGCCGTAGGCCTCCTGAAGGCGGATAAGAATAAGCGCGCCAAGCGCCGCATACGCTAGTGCAACGGCAACAGCAGCGCTCACGAAAATCTGAGGCGCACGCAGCGCCGAAACCGCAAGCGCCGCCCCCAACATCACGACGGCCGCTCCCGCAAGCCGCTTGCCGGCGTTGGAGGCTGTGAGGAGCGTCACTACGCTCAGCACCACCAGCGCCACCGAGGCCGCTATCGCAACCTTCGCCAACAGAGCCGGGTCAAGCGACATCATTCGCCATCGCGCAGGGTCGGCGCGCGTCCGATCAGAATCGTCAACACCAACGCCGTCGCCGCGATGACGGCGACGAACAATCCCGCCTCCATGATTTGCCCGCGCAGGCGAGAATCTGGCGAAGCCGCTACAAACGAGACCGCGCCAACACCCAGCGCAAGCAGCCAGCGCGCCGCTACAGCTGGCAGAGCGGAGTTTGCCGCGGCAACTCCAAACACCAGAGCATGCACGGCCATCGCTAAGGAAAACGCCAAACCCGCGCGCATGCCGACGCCGTCCCCGGGGGCGCCGTTGGCAAGCAACACCAGCGCGAACACCGCGCTGATGGGGATAAACCAACGCGCCGACGCCCCCAAGACGACATGCGTGCCCATCAATGCCCCTCCCCAGGACGTTCGAGCACACCGCGCTCACCGTATCCCGCCAGCGCCATTGCGCCGATGCCGAGCACCAAAAACAGAGGCGCAAACCAGAGTGCGGTGGATTTGAGGTCAATAGCCGGGCCCATCTCCGAGACGGGTGCGTCTATGAGTACAGCCCATATCAAAACCGCGGCTGCGCAGCTCCCAAGCGCAAGGCTCAGCCACGGCCCGCGCGCCCTAGCTTTGGCCGCGCGCTTGCTCAACACGGTCGAGCCGATCAGCAGGAGCGGCGCCCACGCCGCCGCAGATAGTGCAAATTCAGTCGCCGAAGCCGCTTGGCCCAGCAAAAGTACAACTGCAGTCCCCGCTGCTCCCGCCGCGGCCAAACACAAACAAGCGACGAACAGGGAGCGCGAAAGAAGCGCCACAACACTCGCCGTCAGAACCGCTACGAGCAACAGAAGCGCGAGCCATGGCGTCATTGTTTGGATTAAGGGAGCGCTCATGACGCGCCTCCCTGCCGTGCGCCTGAGCGCGCACCCGGGCGCGGCGCTTTGTATGACCCAGCGAGCGGCGCCAATCCACCTGCATGCGCGGCGTTGGCGACGACCTGCGATCGCACCTGCCCGGCGAACGCGACGAGGGCCGCGAGCAGGAGCAAACGCGCAGCGACCTCCCAGCTTTGCGCGATCGCGGCCAAGCCCAACAGCATTATCGCTGCCCCAATGGATTCAGTTCCCGCAGCATGCAACCGCGTGTAGACATCGGGAAAGCGCAGAATTCCGATGACGCCGCTGAGTACAAACGCCAACCCGATTACAGCCGCGACGCCCCCGACGCCCATCCGCACGATCTCAAGCGACCATTCCATCATCGCCCTCCTTGCGTGCGCGCCAAGGGCGCCTGCAAATTGCCGAAGCGGAACACCTTCAGGATCGCGACGTTGACGACATAGCTCGAGAGCACCAGCGCAAAAGCGGCGTCGAGCCAAGCTGACGAAGCGCCCGCGGCCGCCGCCGCGGCGCAGACCAACACGACTTTCTCCACTATGGAATAGACGGCGACCGCCCGATCCTGCAGTGTCGGACCCGCTATTGCGCGCACGCCGGCAAGCAAGAGCGCGGTCAGCGCGCCGAACATCACAGCCAACGCGATCATCTGGCTAGCCCCTCGCTGAATTGCATGCGTGCTTCGATCGCCGCGAGCGCGTCAGCGTCCATTACATCTTCGTTGAGCACATGCACGAGGAGCCCGTCGGCGTCCGTCTCGACAACATTGGCGCCGGGCGCCGCGCTGATCATGCCGGCGAGTGCGGCAAGCGCGCTCGGATCGCGCAACCGCGTGCGAAGGCGCACGAGTGCAGGCTTCAGCGCGACATCGCCAGCGAGCGCTGCGCGCCCTGTTGCGATCGCCCCCCCGAGATTGGCGCCGAGCCGCCGCAACAATAGCGGCGCCATCGCAGGCAAGCGCAGGGGTGCGGGCGTTACCCCCCCGAGCCAAATCGAGGCCGCCAGCCCACTGCCCGCGGAGGCCAGAATTATCCACAATTGCCCGGGCGCCAACAGCGCCGCTACAAGCGCCAAGCCGATGAACATCGCTGCGGCGTGGAGCATGGAATCGCCTCTCCCCGCGCCGATGGCGCGCCGACCCGGCTTAGCCCCAGAGGCGCGGATTCGCCAAGCCGATTAGACGTCCAACTACATATTTCGTTGGAACAACAAAATGGCGTTCCGCCGGGCTTGCGTGTGGTTTTCGTCACTGTCGTTTTCATCGGCGAACGCGCCAGAGTCAGCGGTGAACGACCAGTTCCAATAGCGCAGGACCGTCTGCGCCTTCACTGTAGCGAGGGTGTCGTAAACGAACACGGTCCGCCCAAGTGCGTTGTCGAGCGTCGCGGGATCGCCGCTCGGGCGGCGCAACGCACGCCATAGCATCAGCAAGTGCTGCCTCTTCAGGCCCGTCGCCTTGCAGAGCACGCCAATCGCCTCCCCGCCGGGATCTGAGAATATTTGCGCCGCAGTCGCCGGGCGCACCCCCGCCAGGTGCCCGATCTCGTCGAGAAGCGCTCGATCCGCACCGCGCTCAACACCCACCGCAATAGCGTTTTCCAAGGAACCAAACGGGCTGCGCTGTGCGGCGGCTCGGTTGCGCTGGCGCCGTTCAATGGTCTGGAGCGCTTTGCGGACGTCTGCGTCGGCCCATCCCTCGGCCGCGGCCAGCGCGAACACGTCTCCAAGCTCCCCCAGGAGCGCTGCACGGTCCGCGGCGAAGCGACGGATGATCTGGACCCGAACGTCGAAGCCGACCCACCAGAACATAATCAGGGCTTGGGTCGGTTTGATCTCCGGCCGCAGCACGAGCAATGGCGCAAGATGCGCCGCTTGCCGTGTTTTGGCGACGATGAGCTCAACGCCCTGCACCGAGAAACGCGCGAGATTGTTGCGCAGCAAGGCTTCAATGACGGCGACATCGTTGGTCTGGCAAAGCGCATCGGTCACCGCCTCGTTCAAGCCGCGCCGACGTGCGATCGCCAACCAGTGCTGCGCGACGCCCGCGCGAACCGTGGCGATGAGATCGGAATCATCGAGCCCAACGCCGTGTTCGAGCAAATCGCGGGCGACCTGGAAGTCGTCGCGAGCGAGGTAGCGCAGCAACGCCTTGGGCGCTTCATGAACGCGGACCAGTCCTTGCGCGCAGCGACTGCGAACCTCGACGCTGGCGGTGCGCAATAACCCCAACAGAATATCGGCCGCCAATTGGCGTTCGTGCTGCGGCATCCGATTTTCCGGCCACGAAACGACTTCGCAAAGCCGGCGCAACAACGCCGCGCGCGCCTGTGGATCCTGCCGTCTGGTCAGGTCGAGGGGAATTTCGGCCGCAGGCGCTTGGCGAATCTGATTCGAGTTGGGCATTCTCGGACAGCTCACCAGTTCAGCGTTAAGCCCCCGTCAACAAGCGCTGGACGCCACGATGCGGCAAGCCTTATCTGCAGCGATGCCAACTTCTGAGCGCCCCCCGATCGTGCGTGAACTCCACGTCTATTACGCCTTGGTGGGGCTCTATTTTTTTGCGTTCGGCATGCAATTTGTGTTGTTTCCCTCGCTGGCGGCGTTTGTGCTCAACAGTACGCCGGCGGGCGTTGGGATGGCGCAATCGGCGCTTACCGCGCCGATGTTTTGCTTGCTGCTGTTCGGCGGCCTGTTGGCCGAACGCGCGCGTGCAGGAACAACGCTTGCGCGGCTGCACTTGATGTTCGCGGCGGCGTCGGCGGCGCTAGCCGCGATGATCGCGTACGGCAAACTCGACTACGCAGCGCTCATCGCCTACGCGATCGTCGTCGGCGCCTGCGCAGCATTTCTGATGCCGGTGCGAGACGCGGCGCTTAACGGCGTTATCGCAAGGGAAGCAGCACGCGGGCGCCACACGCCAATAGCAACAGCAGCTGCGGTGACGACAGCGGTGCAGATTGGCGCACAGATTGCCGGCATTGTGACGGCACGCTTTGCGGGCCACGCGCCTGCGCCTTTCGTTCTATTGCAGGGAATTGTTCTCGCGGTTGGCGCGTTGGTTGCGCTCGCGCTTACTGCGCCCAAACCCACCGGACACGAGCGTTCGCTCTCCGGTGCGTTGCGCGATCTCCGCGACGGCCTCGCCTATTCGTTCGGTAATCCGATCATCTCGCCCATGCTGGTGTCGGCGGCCTATGTCGGCGTGTTCGTGATCGGCGCCTTTCAGGTGCTGTTTCCCCTGATTATTCGCGAGGAATACGGCGGCGACGCCATCACACAGGGGGGCCGCCTGGGCGATTTGTTGGCGGCGTTCTGGGGCGCATCCTTTGTATCGGCGGTTGTCTTAAGTCGAACCAAGCCGCTGCTGCGGCCCGGGCGCGCACTCATCGCCTCGCATCTTGTCAGCGCCTGCGCATTGGCAAGCTTCTCAATGCCCAAGCCGTTCTGGCTATTCGCATTGATCGTCGCCTGCTGGGGACTGGCGGCAGGCGTCGCCATCTCCACCAGCCGCGCGATTGTCCAGGGCGCCGTCGAGCCGCGTTACCTGGGGCGCGTGCTGTCGGTCTATTCGATGGGCTTCATGGGCGGCGCTCCGCTGGGCTCACTTGTTGTGGGCCTCGCGGCTGGCCGCCTCGGGCCCCATGGCGCAGCGCTCATTCCCGCTATTGGACTGGGCGCCGCGGCCGTTTTGCTCGCGCTATTCACGCCGCTGTGGCGATTTTCGGCGACGACAGACCGCGCCTAGTTTGACGAACGCAGCGTGTTGCCGCCCCGGCGCCCGTTGAATTCAGCAACTTCAGCCACCCATGCGGTGTTTGTATCCACAAGACGGCGGTCCGCTTGGTTCCAGGCTTCAACGAGAGCCGCAAGCTGTGCCTGCAGCGCCGTGATATCGGCCCTACACGCTGCCTTCTTGGCTACAGTCGAAGTCTGCCAGGCGCCGTAAGCCTCCGTGCCATGCATCATGTCGGCTCGATTTGCGGAGGCGCCGTCCGGAAGCGTTGGGGCAGCGGGAAAATCCGCGCAATTCGCCGTCAGCGCTGGTGCAGCCTGCGCCTCACCCGCGCTTTGCGCCGCCGCCGGCATAGCAAACATCAACGAAGCCGCAGCGATCCCTAGTAACACCTTCATTTGTCTCAAAACTCCAAGCTCTGACACATCCTCGCTCCGGTATGTGCTGTAAAACGAGACCAAAATGCGGTGCGGGGCCGCCCGCGTCAACTCTTCGGCGCCGCAATGCGCTGTCGGCCCTAGACGGGCGCACGTAGGGTGAACGGGATGCGCATTCGGTAACGGCCCTCCACCGGCTGGCCATCGCGGGTTGCCGGCGCCATGCGGTAGGCCTCGCTCATGCGTCGGGCGGCAGCCCCGAAACCCCAATTGGCCGGGGTCTCCGACACCACTGCACACTGCAACGCGCCAATTGTGGTGACAGCACAATCCAGCAACACGCTTCCCTCTACCCCGGCCTCGCGCGCCCGCGTCGGATAATATCGATCCAAACCCCGCGGCCGTTGCAGCCAGTGCGGTTCGCTGATCGAAATTGGTTGGGTTGATAGTACCTCGCCGTCCGAACTCGGCGCCGCTTCCGTCGGCGTGCTGGGCGCGGGCGGCGCTGGGACCGCCTCCTCCGTCTCGCGCTTGGCGGGCGGCCGGCGCGGCGTTTCCGCTGGCGCCGGCGGGGCCGCAATTTCGGCGACAAACGTCGGCGGCGCCGTGGCGATCCCTGAGTCCGCCAGTCGGACGGCGTAGGAAATCGTCAACGCTGCGAGGATCGCAGCGCCGGTCATGAGCGCTGATGCGGCGAGCGAAGCGCTCCTCACTTGTACAATACTGGCCATCTCTAGTTCCTCCGGCGCGTCGAGCGAAGCGCACCGCGCCGACGGATCGTCTCATCGCTCCCGGCGCGCCGCCATTCACACACGCGCGAGGCCGATCACGCTTGCGGCATCGCTCAACGTGTGCGGAACGGGATGCGCATGCGGTAGTGGCCGCGTGCTGGTGCGCCGTTCTGCGTCGGCGGCGCCATGATATGCTCGCCGGCGAGCGCCAACGCTGCGTCGCCGAAACCCCAGTCCGGCGGTGATTCCGATACGATCGTGCAATCCAGCTTGCCATCGACGGCCACGGCGCAATCGAGCAGCACCTCCCCCGCTATACCCGCCGCAAAAGCCGCCGGCGGGTAGCGGCGCTCGGGATGCCGAGGGCGCGCAAGCCAGATCGGGGAGGTGACTTCGACGACCGGCGGCGGCGTAGCCATTATTTCGGGTGCCGCGTCCGTGTCGGGGAGCACGGCGCTTGGCGGATTCGGCTGCGCGCGTGGACGCGTTTGCTGGGTCTCCTTCGGAGACGGCTCAGCGCTGACGGCAACCACGGTCGGGCTCTCTGACCTCGGCCAGTTGACCTGCGTTGTTGCGAACAGAGCGCCCAACGCGGCGGCGGCCACAATGAACGCCGCCGCCAACCGCGAGATCACGCGAACGAAGCCAATCCTCCGCGCGACCACCACTGAACCGAAGCCGCGCCCCGCCTATTCGCCCACCCGGAACGGAATCCGCAGGGAATAACGCC
>CXWL01007806.1_pt1 | contig 43854 bp, 34 predicted proteins | sample 590931 | NCBI WGS metagenome assembly CXWL01 (sample SAMEA3498368, study PRJEB10139) | groundwater metagenome | biome: water well; material: biofilm material | place: Germany | collected 2015-04-27 | reverse complement strand
GGCAGGTGCGCAGGCACAGTTTCAGCAGAATATGCAGGCAGCACAAAGCCAACTAAGCCAATTAAAAGATAAGGTGCTGAAGGCTGGTGGTGGCAGCAGTGATGCGGAGATGCCGGAAGGGTTTAAACCCAATAATCAAAAGGCAAAAAGCTTTTGGAAAAGAATTGAAATCGGCACTAACATACAGAACCAGCGGAGTAATGGCATACTGCCGACTACATCTGACTTAGGCCTTTCTATTGGTTTTAAGCCCAACGATAAATCCATCATTGGAGTTGGAAGCTCCTTTAAACTGGGTTGGGGTAAGGATATTCAAAATATCCGTATAACCGGACAAGGGGTGTCGCTACGGAGTTTTGTGGATTATAAACTCAAAGGAAGTTTCTGGATAAGCGGTGGTTACGAAATGAATTACCGTAATGAGTACAGGAGCATAGAAGCCTTGCGTAATTACTCGGCGTGGCAGCAGAGCGGATTGATAGGAGTATCAAATGTGGTATCACTCAAGTCAAAAATATTTAAGAAAACCAGGCTGATGTTGTTATGGGATTTTCTGAGCTATCAAGCTATACCTGTAACGCAGCCGGTGGTTTTTCGGATTGGGTATAATTTTTAAAAATTGTTTATCTAAATAAATTGAAAATGATACGAAGAGTATTAACAGGAATAGTATTTTGTTTTTCGCTTTCACTGCATGCCCAGAAGGTGGAGTACAACAATTCGGTTCAAGACATGATTACTAAAAGCACCCCTCAGGCTTATCAATTTCAAAAATACGGAGACCTTCCTGTGAATACAAATACAGGTTCTTTAGATGTAAGTATACCGATGTTTTCAGTAAGCATTAAGGATGTCGATTGGAAAGTGGGGTTGAGTTATCATACTGGTGGTATAAAAGTAAATGAAATTTCTGGTTGTGTAGGGCTTGGCTGGAACCTAAATGGAGGTGGAATGATTTCTTCAAGAAATTATCAGCGGTCAGATGTATTTATGGGAAATGAGGGGGATAATGCATCTAATAAAAAGACCTTTAATCTTACTCCTAACTCTCCCCAATCAGGGGAACTCCACCTTTGTCATTATGCCAACACCTCTGATATTGGGTTTGTTAACAATATTTTTGAGCAAAAACAAAATGGTGCAGTAATAAATTTTGTTCCGGATATATTTTATTTGAATGCCGGGTCTCTTTCTGCAAAGTTCTTTTTAAAAAATAATTTTGGGTATTGTCTTCCATCGAAGGATATAGTAATACAACTTTTCCCTGATTCTTGGGTTATAACAGATGAAATCGGTAATAAGTATACATTTGAATTGGGCGGCGGTAATGCCAGCGAGAGTCAGTGGGAAAATAATACACCCGATGGAGCAGGAGGTACAAATCCAGGAGTATTTAATAATTATAATCCTACGTTTGTACTAACAAAAATTGAAAATACTATCGGAGAGAAAATTGAGTTTTCGTACACGAAAGAATATTACTATTACAGAGGTGCAAATTCCGATGTTTATCATGTAAATGTACCGACACAAACACCCCAGGCCTGTCAAAATCCAATAGATGGTTTTCAACCATCGCAACACAAGGTAAATTTAAATTATGTTATTGAGTCAAGAATTGATGCCATCACTTCTTCCAACGGTGAAAAAGTAATCTTTACCTACAGCCCCCGTACTGATTTACCGGGCTCAAGTAAACTTGACCGTGTAGAAAAATATTTTACAAGCATTTCTGAAAATCAGATCATCAAAGCATTTGATTTAAGTAATGGATATTTTGGTAGTGGCACAGACCCAAGAGACCTTCGTTTAAAATTATCTGGGGTAACGGAAAAAAGCAGTAACAATGAATCTGGCGGGCAATACTTATTTGAATATAACCCAACACAGTTGCCAAGTCGTATTTCTGCGGCACAGGATGTATATGGCTATTTTAATGGAAAGATAAATAATCAGAATTTGGTACCTGGTTATGGAGGGGATAGGAGTCTATCTTTTGCAAATAGTAAAGCATGCATATTGGAAAAAGTATTTTATCCGACAAGAGGGTTTACTTATATAGAGTATGAGCCTAAAGTTTATGGTGGTCTACGGGTTAAAAAGAAAACGGATTATACTATTGGAAAAGGATATAATTATAAGGAATATTCGTACAGTAACATATATTTTGCTTCAAATGCTGGGGCTGGAACACCCAAGTTCTCTAAAGACATCAACTTTTATTATTTATACTGTGCTTCTACGGGAGGCGCACCTCCTTTGCAGGTTCTTTGCCCAGCCACACAAACCTATTCAGAGCCTGTAAAAACTCTTTATGAAACATATTATGGTATAGATAACACAGAACGGTATGGTTCTGTAACTGAGTACTCGGGGACAAATAGCATAAATGGATACACGGAATATATTTATAACTCGTTTGATATGACATTAAATAGAGAGCCTGGAATGTTAGGTGCAGAAGAATTATTGTTATGGAAAAAGGTATATAAAAAAAATGGCACCAACTATGAACAAGTTAGTTCAGAAGAAAATCAATATACTATTTTAAATGAAACCGTCCCTGGTCTTTTTGCCGACCCCTCTAATCCAAGAGAGGTGAGAACATGGGGCTTGGATTTTGACCAGGAAAAAGAAGAGCAAATAAATAACTGTCCTACGCCTGGTGGAGGAGGTACAGGTTATGCAATGTGTTATCCAGCACAAATATCTCAATATTCTATTCGGTTAGTATCCACACCCTTTATGCTTTCAAAGCAAACCACTACCGTTAATAGCCCTTCAGGATCAGTAACCACAGTTAAGGATTATGAATATGATGCCAATACGATTCTTTTACCCAAAACTATTACGACTTCGGGTAGTAAGTCAGATAAAAGTATAGAAAAATTAAAATACCCAACAGCATTTGCGGGCATTACCGCTACTGATAATATTTCTGCAGGTATTAAGAATCTTTATGATAAACATATAATTGGAGTACCTGTGGAAAAATCTACATACAGGGAAGATTATAACGGGTCAAACAACCGGCTTATCTCTTCTCTTTTCTATTGCTACAAACCTTCAACACCACTTTTAGATAAAATATTTTCGATTGAAACAGCTTCGCCATTAAACAACTTTGTTCCATCCTCTGTGCAAAATGGCACAGTTATAAAAGATGCCCGTTATCTGGAAAAAGTAAGTTTTAATGTATATAACAATTTAGGAGATTTAACTGAATTTCAAAAAACGGATGACGTAAAAACAAGTTATGTATGGGGTGAAAGGGCTACTAATTTTACTGGAGGTAAGCTCAGGATACCCATTGCAGCAGCAATCAATGCAGGTAACTCAGACATTGCATTCACTTCTTTTGAATCAGCAGCATTTGATTCTCCCTCTGGTATGGGAAACTGGTCATATACCGGGTCGGTTACTATTGATAATACTTCGTTAACGGGAAGAAAATATTACAATCTATCGGGAGGTGCAATTTCAAAATCAGGGCTTAATACAGGAAGTATTTACATCGTTAGCTATTGGAGTAAGGATGGGCAGAAATCGATAAATGCTTCTTCTGTAATTACAGGCCGTACAGTAGGTGGATGGACACTGTATACGCACACCATTAATAACCCTTCTGGAGGGCTTATTACTGTTAGTGGTACTGGTAGTATAGACGAGTTGCGTCTTTTCCCCGATCAGGCACAAATGACAAGTTATACCTATGACCCTTTACTTGGAATAACAAGCCAATCTGATGCTAATAACCGAATTACTTATTATGAGTATGATGAATTCAGCAGGCTATCTTTAATCAGGGATCAGGATAAAAATATTTTAAAAAGAATTGACTATAACTATGCCAGTCAGCCTGAGAATCCTCCTGCATGTTTAGATACTTCCCCTAATTGGCAGAATGCAACTACTGCTCCAACTTGCCAGCAAGGAGCTTGCGGCAATACTGGATACCAGTTGCAGGAACAAAAGGATATGAACTCTTGCAGCCCCACATTCAATCAATTACAGACTGTATTAATCTACAACCTTGCAGCATGTCCTTTAGGGGGTAATAATCCTAACTGGCAAAATAGTAGTACACCTCTTCGTTGCCAATTATCTGGCGGGGAAAATACTGGCTACCAGGAACAGGAACAAACAGATATCAATTCATGCAGTGCAACATATAATCAGACAAGATGGGTACCGGCAGGCTATAACCCAACGGCTTGTCCGCTTCCATCTGGATGTAATACTTCAAATTGTACAGGAGAAGCATATAAATGTGTTAATGGACAATGCGAACAGGGGTTTCGTGTAAACACTGATTCTTATTTCAATAATAATTCTGGTTTATGGGTTTGTGTATACCACTATGAATTTTCTGATGGAAGCTGGTCGCTGAACTATACCGAAGAAAACAGCTATCCCTGTGACATTTAATGACAGTAATAAAATAAATATTATGAGAGAAAATATAGGAGTGATTTTGTTTTTCCTGCTTGCACCCGTTTATCTGAATGCACAGCAAAATCCTGCAACGAATCTTGCAAATCGTATTGCAACCAAAATGAAGGATACATTAAATCTTACTGCCAATCAGCGGACACAGATTTATAACATTAATATGCAATTATATAATCAGAAATTAGTAGTTCGCCAGCAATACACCAATCTCGACTCTGTACGGGTTAATCTGCAGCGGGTGGAGAATAAACGAGATTCACTATATCACATCATTTTACCCGGAAATAAGTACCAGTTATATCGGCAAAAGAAAAGGAGTCTTATATCACAGAATTAAGTAGTAGAGAGAATGAATATAAAAAATAAATAAAAAGACCTATGCAAGGTAAATTCCTTTTGTTTAAGACAGTGATGTTGATGCCTGTATTAATACTATCGACTGCACTCATCGCACAGAGACCTGTTCCTGATGCTTACCCGGCAGGTATACAACCCAATTTTATTCGCACCTGGGATGCCACTGCCCCGGTAACAGACGGCAATGCGCTGATGACAAAGCCACTGAAAGACGTAAAAATGGCTACCCAGTATTTTGATGGATTGGGGAGACTATTACAAACGGTAATAAAACAGGGTTCGCTTGAAACTGGTGGAGCGGCAAAAGACCTGGTAAGCCAGGTGGAATATGATGAATTTGGGAGGGATCGGTTTAAATATTTGCCCTATCCGGAAGCCACTGCATCAGACGGTGCTTTTAAACAAAACCCCTTTGCCAGCCAGGCCAGTTTTATGAATCAGCAGTATGGTTCTCAAAATGAAACCTGGTTTTACAGCCAAACCAATTTTGAGGCTTCACCTTTGAATAGGGTGGAAAAAGCACTGGCACCCGGTAATAGCTGGGTGGGGAGTAACCGGGGTGTGGAAGCAAAATACTGGATAAATACAAATGTGGATAATGTGCAGATGTGGAAATGTGATAATGTGGCTAACTCATTTGGTACTTACTCTTCACTTGGTGCATACCCTGCGGGTGAATTATATAAAAATGTAACTGTGGATGAGCATGGAAAACAGGTGATTGAGTTTAAGGATAAAGAAGGAAAAGTAATACTTAAAAAAGTACAGATAGGTACTGCGGCAGGTGTTGCAGATAATGGAACAGGAAGAGGTTATAATGACTGGCTTTGTACTTATTATATTTATGATGATCTGAATAGTTTGAGATGTGTGATACAGCCGAAGGGGGTAGAACTGCTAACAACTAATAGCTGGCAGCTAACAGCTTCTTTGCTTGACGAGCAATGTTTCCGGTATGAATATGATGCAAGAAACAGGATGATAAAAAAGAAAGTACCGGGAGCAGGCGAAGTGTGGATGGTTTATGATGCGAGAGACAGGCTGGTAATGACACAGGATGCTAATATGCGTTCAATCTCTCAGCAGAAATGGATGTACACTACTTATGATGAACTGAACAGGCCGGTATCAACGGGGCTGATAACAGACCCGGCTAACTATACCAATCACAGCTATCACTTAAACGCAGCATACAACAGTACAGCGTATCCTACGGTAAGTAATTACAGCAATGAAGAACTGACCAAAACCTTTTACGACAGTTACATCTGGCTTAGCAGTTATGGAAGCCCATTACCTGCAAACTACAATAACAGCTATGATACATATTTTCAAACGGCCAGTAATAGTGCATGGCCTTATGCACAGGCCAATGTGCAAACGGCACAACTAAAAGGAATGCCAACAGGCAGCAGGATAAAAGTATTGGGTACTTCCACTTATTTATATACAGTAAGCTTTTATGATGAGAAAGGAAGAGTGATACAGGTGCAGAGCAAAAATATAACCGGAGGTACAGATATAGCCACTACGCAATATACCTGGGCTGGGCAACCACTCGTAATGGTGCAGAAGCAGGAAAAACAGGGAACCAATGCACAAACAAGTGTGGTTGTAACGCAAATGACTTATGATGACCTGGGCCGGGTTACCATTACAGAAAAGAAACTAAGCAATTCATTCGTGCCGGTTAATGGGGTTTTAGGTGGAATGTCTGCTTACGCCATTTTATCTACCAATGAATACGATAAGTTGGGGCAATTAATAAAAAAGACAATAGGCAGTAAAAAAGACATTGCAAATACTTATCTCAACCCGCGGCAACCGCTCGAAGAATTGACTTATGATTACAATATCCGGGGCTGGCTGCTGGGGATGAATAAAGGGTACTTGGCATCAAGCTCGTCAAATAATTATTTTGGGTTTGAATTAGGATACGATAAGCTGACCAATACAACCGGAAGGAATTATGTGGCAGGAATAAATAATGGAGAGTTTAATGGCAATATCAACGGTATGATATGGAAAACCAAAGGCGACCAGACAAGAAGAAAATATGATTTTGAATATGATGCAGCCAACCGCTTAATGAAAGGGGATTTTGAACAGGACAATAACAGCAGCACATGGAACAACACAACTGTTGACTATACTATAAAAATGGGTGATGGTGAAAATGTGGCCACCGCTTACGATGCCAATGGCAATATTTTGCAGATGCAGCAATGGGGATTAAAAATAACCGGCAGCGGCCAAATAGATAATATGCGGTACACCTACATTACTGGTAGCAATAGACTCAAAAGCGTCACAGATTTCAATAATGATGCTTTGACCAGGCTGGGTGACTTTAAAACCAACACTACGCATTCTCAATATTCAACTAAATCAGCTTTGACTTCAGGAAGTCCACAATCTTCTTTTGATGCTATTACCGATTATACCTATGATGTAAACGGCAATATGAACCTTGATAATAATAAAGCCATCAGCAGCATAACATATAATTATTTTAATTTACCATTAGTAATAACAGTAGCAGGCAAAGGAACAATAACCTACACTTACGATGCAGCAGGTAGTAAAATAAAAAAACAAACAGATGAGCTACCAACAGTAGCCAATAATAATATTACAACAAGCACTACCACTTTATACCTAGGCGGTTTTGTTTACGAAAGCAAAACTGATAACAACCCTAATACTACTGACTATACTGATGTATTACAATTTTTTGGACATGAAGAAGGCAGAATAAGATACAAAGCAGCAGAAGGCACAACCCCCGCCAGCCTGCAGTATGATTATATGCTCAAAGATCATTTAGGAAATGTAAGAATGGTTTTAACAGAAGAACAGAAAATAGATAAATACCCAGTGGCAAGCTTAGAAGATGCCAAAGTAAATACAGAAGATGATTATTATACAATCAATACAGCTAATATTGTTTTAGCCACTTCTTTAACACAACCTCCGCCGGCTTATACCAATGATAACGGTATAGGCAATAACCCGCCTGATCCTCCATTTGAGCAGGCCAACAGCCAGAAACTTTACAAACTCAACAGCAACACCAATAAGACCGGATTGGGCATAACACTGAAAGTGATGGCTGGCGATGAGATAGACATCCTTGGCAAGAGTTATTATTTTCAGAACAATACCGGAGGCAGTTGCCCCACCTGCCCCATTCCGGTGCTGGATTTATTAAGCGGGTTGCTGGGTACACCTACCGGCGCCACAGCAGGAGGACATACTACTGCCAGTGAATTAAATAATATACCGGCAGTAAATCTTCCGGCGGGTTCGTATTTAAGCGATCCGAACAGGGATGATCCCAACTATCAGTACAGGCCGAAAGCATTTATTAACTATTTGTTTTTGGATGAACAATTTAGGTATGTAAGCGGCGGGTTTAGCGCAGTAAATAATACACCGGGCTTAAAGGATCATTTTACTGAGTTACAAAACAGGGTTGCCCAAAAGAACGGATATGTTTATATTTATGTGAGCAATGAAAGTCCGGTAAATGTGTTCTTTGACAATTTACAAGTGGTGCACACGAGAGGTGCAATATTGGAGGAGACGCATTATTATCCGTTCGGGTTGGTCATGCAAGGGATTAGTTCAAAAAGTTTAAGTTTCGGAAATCCTTCCAATAAAGTTAAGTTCAATGGTAAAGAAGAACAGAGACAAGAGTTCAGTGATGGTAGTGGACTTGAATGGTTAGACTATGGTGCAAGGATGTATGATAATCAGATTGGAAGATGGCATGTGATTGACCCTAAGGCTGAAGTAACCCGCAGGTGGAGTCCTTACAACTATACTTTGAATAATCCAATTAGGTTTATTGACCCGGATGGAATGATTACGGTTGACCCGAATTTGGATAAAGATGATAGAAAGGCCTTAAAACGAATGTTGAAAGAGGCAAGGAATACGATTAAAGGTTTGGATGAGAAGAGTAATCAATTTAAAGCGTTAAAGGCTCTTGGAGGATTTAAGAACAAAAAGGAAATGTTGAATGCCCTAAAAGATAATGGTAAAGGGCCGATGATGACAATTGGTGCATTAACAACGTCAGACCGTAATGGCGGTTTACAAGGAGCAAATGGGCAACCGCCTGCCTTCGGAAGTTTTCTACCTGGGCAGCGAGATGCAACGAATCGGGAGAACTCAACCGGCACCATTACAATAGACAGGAATGTAGTTACTGCTGTTCAGAATGCAATGGAAAGCGAAGCCTCAGGTGTTGGAACGGGAGCATTGTCAACACCAAGCGGATTTAAATATGCAGAAGGTGGGCTTCAGAGTGCAATATCAGGTGTGATGGGTTTTGCAAGTCGTGTTGTAGAACATGAAGCACTTATCCATTTTGGAGCATTTGCAAATGGCTTGGCTTCTGGTACTGCGGCAAATGATAATGTTAACATATCTGCGTTTGGCATCCCGATAGCATCTTTAGAAAGAGGAGCGGTTTATGAAATGGCGGCTTACGGCAATGTTGGTTCAACAACAAATAGTGGTTATGGTATATTTAGCCAATATAATTATGTGCAAAATCAACCTTCTGTAGAGCCGGGTCATACTCAAGACCGACAACGAAGAGCGGCAGAATTTAAACTTCAAAAGTCAAATTAAAATCTGCAGCAAAAATGAATACTCTTAAAGTAATAATTATTTTCTTTTTTATAACGACACATCTAAATGGACTTGCTCAGTCAAACGATTATTATTCTGAAAATGTAAGACGTATAGATGCCTATACTAACGGGCCTATAAAAGCATATAACTGCGAAGGAGGAATGACATTCCCTGTTAAGTACAAAGCATCAAAGGTTAGGTCAGACCTTCGGATAATGTCTTTTGTTAACAACCTGTTTAATAATAAAACATTCAAGCCTGATGTTGAAAAAGAAATTAAGAAAGTCAGGAAAAAGGAAATCCCTATAAGGAAATCTGTTAATGGCTTAATTGAATCTGATGATATTACCATACTGGGAAAATATTTGTGGGTGAATGTAAAGTTTGATTTTATAGAAGATGTTTTAGTGAGGTCTAAAGTAACTATGAGAACAACCACTCATGGCAAATGCGGCTCTTATACTAGGTTGCTGGATTTTAAAGTAATTAGAGATTTTTTTATAAAGGATGCAAAGATGTTGTTTACTGTAGGGTATGATGATGAGATAACATCTGATACAATCTATTCCGGTAATCTTGCATTGTTAGCAGGACAGCGAAAAGATTATAAGTTTAGTATCCCAAGTTCCAGTACTGAAAGTTGGATTAATGAAATTATTGTAAAGCAATATCAAACTGACAGAGCAGGTGCTTATAACTACTCCCAAGCCCCGAAAGATTTTGTAAGGTTGATAAAGGAAAATAAAATAGCAGAAGTTAAAGACTTGCTTTTTTCTCCCAGTTATACTACTTCTATAAATGCGATGGAAGCTTTGATATATCTTTCTTCTATTAGTAAAGTTCAGTTAACAACAGAGTTGAACGATAGAATTACTCAAATAAAAAATGGGTCTTTTATAATTATGCAGCAAGGAGCTCCTGATGTGTTTTATAGAAGAGAGGGTTATAAAGCGTTGAACATGACAGACGAGAAAGTAATTAAGAAATATAGTTTGTCAATGTAGAATAAATAGTTACAACCAAACAAGGGTAGTGGGCCATTCGTTACCTACAACCATCAAAATTTTATAAGCCGCTGATTTCTAATAGTCAGCGGCTTAATTTTTACCTGTATGGGGTATAGGAAATATCATCAGTTAATAAGAGATTCGCTAAAATATAAGCCCCTAAAGGTTTTCATTTACTATTGTGAGCCAATCGTTACCAGTTAATTGCCGCTATTGTTCTGCAAACTGCATAAGGAAAGGCTGGTACAAAGCCGTTCAGAAATACTATTGCAAAGCCTGCGGTAAATTTCAAAGAGGGCAATACTCTTACAAGCTTACTTCATCAACAAATGATAACAATATTGTTCTTTTAAATAACGAGGGTATGAGCATCAGCTCCATTGGTCGTTATCTCCAAATAGCTAAAACTACAGTAAGAAGAAGAATTTTAATACTCAGCAATAAATTATCTCCACAACCTTTCTCAGAAACCAACCAGGTGTATGAGATGCAGGCTTTTATTGGCCGTAACCATCCTTCCTGCTATGTGTATATCACTTATGCCATCAACCGGTTTACGAAAAGGGTTATTGACTTTGTAGTGGGTAAAAGAACAAAAGAAAACATAGGGAAAGTGGTTGCAAAATTACTTTTACTAAATCCCCGCAAAATCTATACAGACGGACTGAATATTTATCCATCATTGATACCAACAGGCATTCATAATGTTTTCCGGTATCATACCAATACGATTGAAAGAAATAACCTGACACTGAGAACGCACCTGAAACGATTGTGCAGAAAAACGATTTGCTTCAGCAAGAGTATTATTATGCTGGCAGCTTGTTTGAAATTATATTTCTGGGAATAATAAATAATACTCCGAAATGCCGGTAAAAAGGTCTCGGTCTCCCTCCCTTGCCATCAAAAACTCATGCCAGCTTATAGCCCAACACTATTAACATAGAGTTGGACTTATTGCTGCATAGGGCTTCCCACGGCTCCGCCTGGGAAAGGCCCTATTTGCAAACCGCTGTCATGGTTTTTGGCTGCGGTCAGTCGCCTTCGTCCATGCTCTCAAGCTGTATGGCCTATTCGCTTCGCTTATAAATCATACAGCTTCCGCATTCCACATTTTCTCCCCACCACTGGCGACAATTAAAAAAGTATGCTTAGCGCAAAGTGTAGCTTACACTTTTCCGCTGCCTTGTGGTGGGAGTGTCACCTGCTGGCAGAAAAGGCTAACTGATCTGATTATGCAATCCCTATTTCATGTTTCACCAACCCACAACAAAATGCTGCACACCGTACTGGAAAATATGTTACCCGAATTGCCGGTTACACCGATCAAAAATTTGAAAAATTATTGAAAATTTTTTCTGAATTGTGCTATGACAACAGGCACATGTGCAGCGCCCCGATTACTGAAAAACTATCGGCCTGGAAAGAAACTGCTTCCTTAAAAATTATTACAGAAACACTCCAGACAAAAGTCAGATTTTGTGTGGTAGAAGCTGTGATTTGTTTGTATTTTCCTGAATATCCGATAGCAATTCAGAATTATGGAACGGGTATGTTTAAAAAATTTCATTCTGGCAAAAATCGATAAGCAAAATAATCCTGGCACATTTTTGATAGATCTCAGCATTTTGACACCAGTTAAATAACAAAAAAATTGTCTCCCCAATTTTTTAATCTGGCCTGGCACTGTGCCAAGATAGCTGGATGGCACATTTTTGTCTATTTCCCCTTTAAAATAGCAGTATTATCATTAATTTTAACGGATGGCCATCCTTGAAATTTCATGCTGCACCAAAATCAACTAAACGAAGCTGACACCCGGTACAATTTAATTGACCCGCAACTGGTAAAAGCCGGTTGGAATTTGGCTGACCGCCGCTCCATAGGTTTTGAAATTCCCGTGGACGGATATGACGCTGCACCAATCAACGGAATTACCGATTATTGCTTGTACAGGGAAAATGGCGAAGTACTGGCTGTGATAGAAGCAAAACGTACACGTCGGGATGCCAGGGAAGGAAAAGAACAATTGCACCAGTATTTGACCAAAATTGGACTGCGCCAAAATTTCCGCCCCTTTGGTTTTTTAACCAACGGTGATAACACCTGGTTTTGGGACTCTGTGCAATATCCCGAACGTCCTGTGGCAGGGTTTTTTACCAAAGAGGATCTGGAGCGGCTGCTTTTTTTGCAGCAAAACAGTTTGGCACTGTCGTCCATAAAAATCAAGGAAAATATTGTAAACCGCTCATACCAGGTGGAAGCGATCCGCCGCATCAGCGAACATATTGAGCGCCGCAAAAAACGTAAGGCATTAATGGTGATGGCCACAGGCACGGGCAAGACCCGCACCACCATGGCACTGATCGATATTTTTTTGCGGGCAAAGCAGGCACAACGAATTCTTTTTTTAGCAGACAGGGACAGCCTCGTGGACCAGGCCATGACCAAGGGATTTAAAGCTTTTATTCCTGACGAAAGCCGTGAACGGATTCGGACATATTTGCTCGATGACGAAAAGGAAGCAACAAAGATCCGGGGCGCCAGAATATTAGTGTCAACATTGCAAACACTGGAGCTGTGTTTCGAAAAATTTTCTCCTGCCGCATTTGACCTGATTGTGGCGGATGAGTGCCACCGCTCCATTTATAATAAATTCAGCGATGTGCTGGCCTATTTTGACGCCGTACAAATCGGGCTTACGGCCACCCCTGCACATTTTATTGACCGCAACACTTTTCGATTTTTTGAAACAGATGGCGCTGCGCCGACATTTTTATATAAATATGACGATGCTGTAAAAGAAGGTTATCTCGCTGATTACAGTGTGTACGCCGCACAAACAAGATTTCAGCGGCAGGGAATAAAAGGTGTTGATCTGCCTGAGGAAGAACAGCAGTCGTTGCGGGCACGGGGCATTGATCCGGACAGTATTAATTATGAAGGCACCGACCTGGAAAAAAAAGTAACGAATAAGGACACATTGTGCAAGCAATGGGCTGAGTTTATGGAAATGTGCCACAAAGATGCAGGCGGCCAGCTACCAGCAAAATCCATTGTTTTTGCCATAACGCACAAACATGCTTTGCGGCTGGAAGAAACATTTAATGAAATGTATCCTGAGCACCGGGGCCTGCTGGCACGGGTGATCACATCCAAAACGGAACGGGCCAAAGATTTGCTCAGGCAATTTGAAAATGAAAACTTACCAAGAATTGCCATTAGTGTGGACATGCTGGACACAGGCATTGATGTGCCAGAAGTGATGAACCTGGCATTTATGAAACCGGTGAACAGCCAGATAAAGTTTTGGCAGATGATCGGCCGTGGCACAAGAAGTGATGAGGCCTGCAAAAACAAACAATGGTTACCGGGATATAAAAAAGAAAATTTTCTGATAATTGATTACTGGCAAAATTTCGAGCATTTCAATATGATGCCAAAAGACGGTGAAGAAGGGCCGCAGCAGATACCTGTGCTTGTTGGCATTTTTAATACCCGTCTGGCGAAATTAGAATTAATGCTGGGTGATCAGAATTGTGCAGACTTTACTGGCACAATTGCCGATATCCGTACAGACATTGCAAAACTGCCGCTCGACTCATTTACGGTGAAACAGCACCTGCCCGCATTACGTGAAACTTTTGAAGACGATTGGTGGAAATTGATGACTGCCACAAAAATTGAATTTTTACGGTTGAAAATTGGGCCTTTATTACGATTTGCCGCAACAGGAAACCTGGCTGAAGCATTTTTTATTTCAAAAATGGAAAGGCTTGCCCTTAACTTGCTGCAACAGAAAGACATTTCTGGCACAAACGGAAATATAAAAGAAGAAGTGGACCTGCTGCCCCGCAACCTGCCCCAGGTGGCACCGTGTGCCACACTTATCAATGATATGATAGGCGATAACTGGTGGGAGGAGATTACAGTAAAAAAACTGGATGATGCACGGAAAAAACTGGCACCACTGATGAAATATAAACGGGAGCAACCACCATTAATTATTGAATTAGGATTGTATGATGTAATAGAAAGCCGCAAATGGGTAATTGTAAACAAAGGCGGACAAAAACTAATGGTGGAAGAGTATAAACAAAAGGTGGAAGCTAAGATAAAGGAGCTGACAGACAACCACCCTACTATTAAAAAATTAATAAGTAAAGAAGCAGTAACGCTTGACGACCTGATTGACCTGGAAAGAACCCTGGAAACAGAATTATTAAGCGATGATATTACCCTTACCGAAGACAACATGCTGAAGGCATTTGGTGTGCGGGTAGGTGCATTGACCGACTTTTTGAAATATGTATTGAAACTGGAACACCTGCCAGACTTTAAAGATGTAGTGCGAAAAGCCTTTGATGCTTTTATATTAGAACACCGCTACGATGCCGACCAGACCCGTTTTCTCCGTACCGTGCAGACTGTATTTGTACAAAAACGCCGCCTGGAAGTTGCCGACCTTTACGAAGCGCCGTTTACCAATTTTGGTTTGAATGCAGTAGAGAAATTATTTAGTGATGATGAAGTGGAAGAGATTATGGAATTGACAAAAAGATTGATTGCTTAAATGAACTAATATGGCAAAAAATTTAGAAGAAGGATTTGCAACATTTTTGGGGTTGATTGCTCCACTGGAATCTGAACATAACAAGGCAAAGAGTCATAAAGACTCCGTCAAGTCTTGTTTGGAAAAAAATTTCAAATGCAATAAGTTTTTCGAAACAGGATCATTTGGAAATGGTACCGGAGTTCGACACTATAGCGATACCGATTATTTTGCCGGTATACCCACAAGTGAAATGCCGTCAAGCTCATCATATGCATTGCGAAAAGTAAAGGAAGCATTACAGGAAACTTTTTGGAATACCGAAGGCATTGAAGTGAATAGTCCGGCAGTAAAAATTCCTTTTGGTGAATATGCTTCTGAAACTTTAGAAGTCACGCCATGTACTTTTCATGGATTTCAAGAAACTCCAATAGGTAATCACCCAAGCTACAATATAGCAGATGGGGATGGTGATTGGATGAGATCGAGTCCATCTGCTCATAATGCCTACGTCAAACAACAAGATGAACGATTGGGATATAAGCTGAAACCGCTAATAAAATTTATTAAAGCATGGAAGTTTTACAATAACGTTCCGATTAGCTCCTTTTATTTGGAGCTTCGAGTAACAAAGTATGCTGAAGGCGAAAGTTCAATAACTTATGATATTGATATAAAAAGGGTAATGACAAGGCTATATGATAATCAATTGGCAAGAATACAAGATCCCATGGGTATATCAGGATACATTAGTCCGTGCATTTCGGAAGCCAAAAAAGAAGATGCTCTTTCAAAATTACAAACTGGTTTAACCAGAGCAGAAAATGCATATTCTTATAGAGATAAGGATTTGGATAAATGCTTTGAATGGTGGGACAAATTTTTTGCAGGCAAATTTCCAGCAAGATGAACAACATTTCTAAAATTCAGAACGAACAAAAACAACTAGAAAGACTCGCCGCACAGAGAGAACTTTACTCATCTGCTAAAAGATGGTATGTAACTCAGGTTTTCGGAAGTGTGGTGATACCTGTTGTTTTAGTAACCATTTCTTTCTTCGCATTGCAAGCTTCATTATTTGCTGCAATATTTGGTATCGTTTTCTTTATTGTTGACATAATATTTATTGTCCCTGCAATTGCCATAAGAAAATTAAAGGCATCAAAAATTCAAGAGCTGTTTGATTGTGAAGTATTGCAATTGATAAAATCACCATTGAAAGCGGCTGATGATATTGCGGTGGAAGAAGTTTTAAGCTACTATGAAGCGCACAATAAGATTAAGTCCAATGTAGAGAAGTTAAGAAATTGGTATCCGCAAATAATTGATTCTGTAAACATAGCTTATGCCAGGTTAATATGTCAAAGAACTAATTGTTGGTGGGATACAAAACTGAGAGTTCGCTATATAAATGCAATAAAAGCATTTGCCGTTTTTCTTCCGTTGTTGATCTTAATAATCGGCTTAATTGTCGGAATGCAGATCGAAACGATAGTGTTGCTTTTTGGTGGTCTTATACCTTTTTTTAGGTTTGCTAATAAAGAATATTCTGACCACAAATCATCTGCGGATAGAATGAGTAAAACAATGAATTATATATTGAAAACCTGGGATAATATTTTAAACAGGTGTATTGAAAAAGAGAAGCTGATAAATGAATCAAGAATTATCCAAGATGAAATCTATGAAAATCGATCAAAGAGTCCCTTTATTTTGGATATTATTTATAAAGCCTTCCGAGACAAAAACGAAGGATTGATGAATAAGACAGCAGCAATTCTTGTGGAAGAAATAAAGGAAGCAAATGTAGATTATTAGATGTTACCTATCGGAGTATTTGAATTTTGAAGAATGCCGTAGAGAAATTATTTAGTGAAATTGAAGTTGAGGAGATTTTGGAATTGACAAAAAGATTAATTGCTTAATATGGAATTGAAAGTTGAAATAAAAGAAATTGATTTTTTGTATAAATCTTATGGGTTCGAGATTAATACAGAAGACCCAAACATAAGAGTCTATCTGTATAAGAAAAGTAGGTATTATGGAGCAGAAATTATTCCAATAAAAGATGATAGGGCAACAAGATCCCGAGCGGATTCTATAAAAAAGCAATACTCTACATTAGGTTATGCAACAACACTTCGGACAATTTCTAATATTGAAGAAACAGATATTGAATTATTTAAGAGCTTCTTTTCTTACAATTCAACTAGAACTAGATTAAAGCGAAAGTATGAGCAATTCATTAGCAAACAGACAAGAAATTTGCTTGGAAATCATTATGAGTATATTGAAAGCCCATTTGAGGTTTTTAATGAAATTGAACATTCAAATAAAATTTTTGAACTTATAACAGATGTATTAAATAAAGATGCTTCAAATTTAATTATTATAGAGGCGTCTGCTGGCTATGGAAAAACTTGTACTGCCTATGAATTACTCAAACTCTTGACAGAAAGAGAGTATCCGCAAATTCCCATATTTACGGAATTGGCAAGGAATAGAGGAGCAAAAATATTTCGCTATATACTTCTTGATGAAATCGATATTGAATTTCCCTCATTAAATTCCGAGTTGGTTATCGCTGAAATAAAAAAGGGTAGAATACCGCTAATCATTGATGGGTTTGATGAACTTCTAGATAAAGTTGTTATTAATGAAGTAGAACCAACTAAGTCGTTTGAGGAAGTCGAAACTATGCTTGATACTATTGGAAATCTTCTTGAAAGCAAGGCTAAGATTATTCTTACAACAAGAAGAACTGCAATATTCAACGGAGTTGAATTCGACCGATGGTATTCAAAGTGGAGTAATAAGTTTAGTGTGACTCGTCTTTCATTACAGGAGCCTCGCATAAAGGATTGGCTTGGAGAGGAAAGGTTTAATGTCATTAAAGAAAATAATGTCCCCATTCAGTACATAGCTAATCCTGTACTCTTAACCTACTTAAAAAATATAACCGAGGAAGAATTTAACATAGAAATAAATACTCCCGAAATACTTATTAAGCACTATTTTGATAAAATGCTCGAGAGGGAAAGGGAAAGGCAAAACCTAATTATTTCAATTGATAAACAATATGAGATATTTAAGAATGTGGTTAAGCTCCTTCTTGATTTTGATATTACAACCGAGTCAAAGGAATTTTTTAAAGAAATTATAAAAGATCAGAATTATAAATTACTTGAATATACAAGAACCCTATATACAGGATCTGATAAACCATCAGTAGATAACCTGGTTGATACATTGGCGACTCATGCATTGTTAGATAGAAAGGGACGAGATGAAAATCAAATTGGTTTTATTAATGACTTCGTTCTAGGTACTTTCATAGGGGAGATAATATCCGAGTCAACTATTGAAAAAATTGAAAATGATTATTCTAATTATATGATCGAGTTATCCGTTACCGCTTACAGAGTCCAAAGTCGTCATAATAAATCCATTTTATGGGAAAAATTGATGGGGATTAATCATCGTTTTCAACAGTTGATTACATTTTATTTTGACATTGTGCTTAAAGAAGCCCCAATGCGTAATTATAATGAACTTTATGTTTATGATGTTAATTTTTATCATATATCTTTCGATCAATATACAATCAAGAGTACTGTTTTCTTGAATTGTTTATTTAAAAGATGTGTAATTGATATACAGTTATTTGAAGGAGTCAGTTTTATCGATTGTATGTTTGAGTCATGCATTGTTCTTAATGGAGAAGTTTTTGATGAGGACAGCGGGATAACAGCAATTAAATGTAAACAAGAAAACTGTAGTATACTTCCGGGAGCCTATTACTTCGATGAGAAAAATAATGAATCAGAGATTTCAACTATAGAGAGAAGTATTCTGGATAATATTATGAAAATTTCACAAACAAGAGGCCATCACATAATGCAACTTGTTCATTGCTTTGAAAAAGCCGAAAGTAGGAAGGTTATTAAGGCACTTGATGGCCTTGAAGCAAAAGGATTTGTAGATATAAAGGGAAACCATATTTATCCAAGTATAAATAAAATTCAGTTTATTAAACAAATTCTCGGAATAATATGAGCTATTCAGCCAGAAGTTTAGAGAGAATTGCTAAAACAATTTCCCGGAAAATCGAAGATGAGCTTGATAGAGTTGGAATTTTTCATCGCACTTTTTATAGGTGTAAGAAGGAGGAATCTGTTGAATCTAAAATCGTCAACAAAAACTATGATGGGAAATCGACATTTTTACGAGATATAATTGGAATAAGAACAAACCTATATTTTGCAGATGATATTGAGATAATCTATCCTTATTTCAAAGACTATTTTGATTTTGTAGAAGAAGCAAAGGATATTAATATTGAAACAGAGTTTAAACCTACTCGGCTTAATATAGTTTTCCGTATTATAAGGGAATTTCAAAAGGAGTTTAGAGATGTTGTTCAAGAAAAACGAATTGACAATACTTTCGAATTCCAGATTAGAACTGTTTTCTCTGAAGGGTGGCATGAAGTTGATCATGATTTGAGATATAAGTGTAAGTCCGACTGGGACAACCATCAAGATTTAGGGAGAATGTTTAATGGCGTTTTTGCTGGTCTTGAAGCTAGTGATTGGGCAATAATCCAAATTTTTGAAAATTTAGCCTACAGGCATTATAAAAATAATCTCATTGATTCAATGATTAGATCAAAGTTTCGAATTAGACTCGTACGAAGTGAGCTTAATCAAGATGTTAATCAGGTCATCAATTCAGATATCAATTTACAAAAAGCAATTTTTAAAATTGATCGTCAGGAATTTTTATCAAAATTTCTTGAAAGTAATGTAATAATGCCTATAACAATTGATAATCTTATATTCTTCCTTAACCATGTTTTTTTGAATGATAAGAAATTAATTCCCCTAATTCCGACGCAATTAGCCAGGGAGTTTTCAGCAATAAAATTTGGTTTGTAGAAAGACTGAATTCTATTTACCTCGTATTGTTTAGTATTCTATGGCCCCAAAAAATTAAAAAATGCTCACCGACAATAAACTCAAATCTCAAATTGATGCTCTCTGGAACCGCTTCTGGAGCGGAGGCATCACCAATCCGTTGACGGCTATTGAGCAGATGAGCTATCTCATTTTCCTAAAGCGGCTGGAAGACCTGGAGAATTCAAGAACAAGAAAAGCAGCGAGAAAGAAAGAAGTATATACCACCATATATGAACGCTACATGCAATGGCGGCGCAAAGAAGAAGGCGCTAACAACCTGCCCACCGATCTGAAAAATGATAAGCAGGGCGAGAAACTAAAATGGAGTTACTGGAGCCAACTACCCGGTGATGAAATGCTCAGCTTTGTCCGTGATCATGTGTTTCATTTCCTGCGCAACATGGGCAGCGATGGTACCAGCTTTACCCAATACATGCTGGATGCTGTGTGCATCATACCTAAAGCATCGCTGCTGCAGGAAGCGGTAAAGATCATTGAAGACCTGCACATCAGCGAACAGAATGCCGATGTACAGGGCGATATATATGAGTACCTGCTCAATCAGCTTAGCAGCAGTGGTAAGAACGGGCAGTTCCGCACACCCCGCCACATCATCCGCATGATCACCCGGATGGTGGATCCAAAAATTGGGCAGCGCATCTGCGATCCGGCAGCTGGTTCTGCCGGTTTCCTGGTGAGTGCTTATGAACATATATTGGAGCAAAATACCAGCAAGGATATTCTCACTTACGATGAAGAAGGCAAGGCACACAACCTGATCGGCGACCAGATCACCGATGCCAAAGCGCATAATTTTTTAAAGAGCAAAGCCATCAGCGGTTTTGATAATGATATTACGATGGTGCGTATAGGCGCCATGAACCTGATGCTGCATGGTATAGACAATCCGCATTTCATCTACAGCGATGTACTCAGCAAAAGTTTTGAAGAACGCAACCGCTATGATGTGGTGATGGCCAACCCGCCCTTCAAAGGCAGTATTGATGAAAGCGATATCAATGCCCGTTTCAAAACCAAAACCAAAAAGACCGAACTGCTTTTCATGCAGCTTATCTATGATCTGCTGGTGATGGGTGGCCGTGCTGCTGTGATAGTACCCGATGGTGTTTTGTTTGGCACCAGCAATGCCCATGTGGCGGTAAGGCAGTTGCTGATAGACAGTTGCCAGTTGCAGGGCATTGTGAGTATGCCCAGCGGTGTGTTTAGGCCTTATGCCGGGGTAAGCACGGCCATGCTGCTGTTTACCAAAGGCGGTATTACAGATAAAGTTTGGTTTTACGATATGCAGGCCGATGGTTTTAGCCTCGATGATAAGCGGCAGAAGATTGCAGATGATGATACTAAAGAAATTGTAATCGAATATCACAAATGGCAAAGCAACCCTGCAAAATACAAACCGGCGAATAAGAAAATAATATTGGTGGATGTAGCCGACATAAAAAAGAACAAGTACGACCTCAGCATCAGCCGCTACAAACCGGTAGAATATACCGCCGTGAAATATGAACAACCCGAAGAGATATTAGACAAATTGGTGCTGATGGAAGATGAGATTGGATATATAGTAAAGGGGTTGAAGGATAAAATGAAGTAAATGTTGGGCTGAGCGATAGTACTACTATCATCGTCTGTTGCGTCGCACTCTTGTACGTTCGGTAATTCTATTCGACTTATATTACTTGAAATGAAAAATGGTAATAAAATTAAGATTGGTGATTTTATAGAGCAAGTAAGAGGTGTTACTTATTCAAGCGATGATGTAATAGAGACTTCGAGAGAAGGATATTTGCCAGTTCTTCGTGCAAATGGAATTTATGATGGCGAATTAAATTTTGAGGACTTAGTTTATGTGCCAAAGAAAAAAATTTCAGATATTCAACTGATAAAGAAAGGTGATATAGTTATGGCTGCTTCAAGTGGAAGCAAAGAAGTTGTCGGCAAAACAGCTTTCGCTATCAAAGATTGGAAAGGCGGATTTGGAGCATTTTGTAAAGTTATTAGAACAAAACACAACTTAAATCCACTATACCTTTCTTTCTATTTCAGGTCAAAAATTTATCGCGGAATTATTTCAAGTATTGTTACTGGCGCAAATATTAACAACATAAGAAATGATGATTTAAATAATCTTGAAATTCCTCTTCCTGATTTAGAAATCCAACAGGAAATAGCCAATGTATTAGAACAAGCCGACAAAGCCCGTCAGCAGCGCAAAGCTGCCAATGCCCTCACCGATCAGTTTTTGCAAAGCAGCTTTCTTTCTCTCTTCGGCGATCCGGTGAAGAATGAGAGGGGATGGGAAGTGAAAAAGTTGGATACTCTTTGTACAAAGATTACAGACGGGGAACATGCAACTCCTATAAGAGAAGATAGTGGAATCAAATTGCTTTCAGCTAGAAATGTAAAGAATGGATATATAGATTTGGACGCAGGACTGGATTATATTGGGCAAGCTGAGTATGACAGAATAAATAAAAGATGTAATCCTGAATTTGATGATGTTCTATTGTCGTGTTCAGGAACTGTTGGAAGAGTTAGTACAGTGAATATCACAGAACCATTTTCATTGGTAAGAAGCGTTGCTTTAATAAAGCCAAAGAAAAACTTAATTGTTCCAAAATATCTTGAGTTTTTTCTCCGCTCTGAGTATGGGCAATACCAAATTGATGTTAGGGCAAACAAATCAAGTCAAGCAAATATATTCACGGGTCCGATTAAGGAATTGGATATAGTTGTTCCGCCTCTTTCCCTCCAGCAACAATTTGCCGGTATAGTAGCGCAGGCAGAGCAGTTGCGTCAAAAGCAAAGGGAGAGTGAGAGGGAGTTGGAGAATTTGTTTCAGGGGTTGTTGCAAAAATATTTTGGATAAATTATGAGTATTCAATCCATTATAAGTTCAATTGCAGGTGTTGACAGGGAAATACACAATTATCAACAGCAGATCAGTTCTGTAAGTAATAGTATTGCATCAAAGCAAAGAGATGCACATCGGATATTGGAGAATATAAATAGGGAGAAGAATTTAACCAGGATCATTAGCCTGCAAAAGGATTTAACCAGGAAAAATGAAGAGATTTCCCGTTTAGAAAAGGATAAAGCCAATAAAGAAAAATCATTGGCAGACAAACAAAAACGGAAGTATGACTACCAGCTACAATTGACAAATGAAGAAAAAAGAGAAAGAGAAAAAACTAAAAGGGAGCAACAGGAAATATTATCAGTGCAACAGCAGATTTCCAGGGAAATGGAAAATCAAAAATTTCTTTCAAGACAAAGTCTTGTTTCTTTAAAGCCTGTAATTGCTTTAAGGCAGTATGACGTATTTGTTTCCCATGCTTCAGAGGATAAAGAAGATTTTGTCAGACCTTTCGCAAATGCTTTGGTTCAAAAAGGATTAACAGTGTGGTATGATGAATTTGAATTAAAAGTTGGGGACAGTCTCAGGAGATCAATAGACAATGGATTGAAAAATTCTAAATATGGCATTGTTGTTCTTTCTGAGTTTTTCTTTAAAAAAGAATGGCCGCAAAAGGAATTAGATGGACTTTTTGCCAGAGAGGTTAATGGCGAAAAAGTAATCCTACCATTATGGCATAAAATCAGCAAGAATGAAGTTCTTGGTTATAGCCCCTTAATAGCAGACATGGTTGCTTTAAATACTTCAAATTTTACAATTGAAGAATTGGCAAAGGAAATTGCATCAGTGGTATTAAAATAAATACAAGGAACAATTTTCCCATAAGGTAGCACAGGCAGAGCATTTGAGGCAAAAGCAAGGAGAAAGTGAAAGGGAATTGGAGAATTTGTTTAAATCGTTATTGCAAAAATATTTCAGATAGTCTATGAATCAGTTATCAAATGATAATCCTTCAAGAGAAGACAGCTTGGGAAGAAAAAAATTCGCTGAGCAGATTATTAAATCCCTCACTTCATCTTTTGAAAAGGTAGATGAGAGCATTGTTGTAGGCGTTTGCGGAAAATGGGGGAGTGGAAAGACTACCTTGCTTGCATTTATTGAAGAATCGCTTCAGAATCATTACGAAAACGATACCAGCAATTTTCGGGTAATTCATTTTAATCCGTGGGCAAGTACTGGTAGTGAGGAATTGCAGAGAAATCTACTTGAAACAATAATTAAGGAGTTACAATCTATCCAATGGAAAGAAGATGTAAAAAAGGCTAACGAGACTTTCAAGAAGTACTTACACTACCTGAATTATATAAAGTTTCTTAAATATGTTCATCCTGTCGCCAAAAATATTTTGGACTCAGTAGATGAATATAGCAAGAAAGTCTCTCCAATATCATTAGATGATCTAAAAAGGAAGATTAACTCACTGATTCAAAACGAGAAAATCAAGCTTTATATAGTAGTTGATGATCTCGACCGGTTGGATCCTGATGAAATAATAAGCATTTTTAAAGTGATCAAGCTTAATATAAATTTTTTAAACACTTGCTACCTGATAGCCTACGACAAGGATGTTGTTATTAATGCGCTTAAAGAAAAATACAAAAGCAATGCAGCTGATTATCTTGAAAAGATCATCCAGGTAGATTTTACTATTCCTGCAATTCTGGAGGAGCAAATTGAAGAGGTCTTTTTTGAAAGACTTAAAAGTTGCCTTAGCAAATTAAATTTAAAATATGATGAAAGAGATATATTCAGAATATGGAAACACCAGGGACTTAGGGAGTACTTTCATACCTTGAGGGATATAAAAAGATATTTTAATAGCTTATTTCTGAGCTTGCCAAATATTGGTGAAGAGATAAATATCGGGGATTTTATTACCCTGGAAGCAATAAAAGTTTTTGATTTCCCGGCTTATGAAAAATTATATCAAAAAATTATTGAAATAAGGAGGAAGGCAAGGTGGGCCAGTGTTTCTTTTGATAACGAAACTATTTCAAAATTTGAAAACCAAACGACCCAGTCTTTGTTAAGCTATTTATTTCTTAATAATAATAAACTTTATCCTCTTGGAGATTCTATAAATAAGAAAAAACTAAGTGACCCTGAGTTTTATGAGAGATATTTTTCATTGTATATTCCTAAATCTGATATAACGGAATCTTCTCTTTCTGATTTCCTGGCACCAGAAAGTAACAAATTTGCTGTATTAAGCGAAATACAACTGCACGGAAGAATGAAGAATTTCCTAAGGCGGCTATCCGATCAGGATTTGAGTAAATACTATCAGATAAATGATCTCAAACTGTTTCAGGGGTTTTTACAATTTTGGGATCAGCAGGAAAAATATATTACCTCTGAAATAGATGAGTATCTGTGGAACGGATATTTCAATCTTGCGCATTCAATGGAGGACAAGCATAAAGCAGCAAGGGAAGCCGTAGTTTCCTTAATTATGAATGAATCAGATTATCAGCCCATGAGGCTTGTTTTTAATCATTTTATGCTTTTATTTAAAGAAGAAGGACGAAGTGATCGTCAACTTCAAGGTGATATTAAAGACCAGATAGATATTATTTTACCCGAATTAAAAGAAAAATTTCAAAAAAATATGCTCCGAATGTGGAGTAGCTATTTTCATAAAATTTCAATGGGAGAAAATTACAGGCCTTGTAATCTTTTTATTTATTCATTCGCAAAGTATTGCTCAGGAGAATATATAAGGGAGGTGGACAAATACCTTGAGAATGCAAATTTTGTTGCGTTTTTAGTCAAAAACAATTTTATACTTCAGGATTCAGGAACAAATAAGCCTGCAATGATTAAACTGGATCATAAGAATATCCTTTTCCCTGGAAATTTATTTGATAAATTCATTCAGCAAATTAAGGAAAGGAAAAAGGGAGCTTTAAATGATAAGGATGAAGAAGTTGTTGCTTTCTTTTTGAAGGAGTATGAAAAAGGGTAGATGTGGCCGCAAAACCGAACTTATAAAATGTTTGGCGAATGGTTTGAGTATTCCCTCCACAGCATGATATTTGACACACAGCAGGAGTTTATTGAAAAAAAATAATCAAATTCTTGATTCGCAATTTGCGAATTGCGAATTTTTGCTATCTTCGAGCAAAATACCTGCTATGAAACTGCATAAAGGAATGCGGCCGCATGATATTGCCGTGCTGTTAAAAATTGCGGCCAAAAAAGAGCAGCCCTGGTTAAATAAAGACCTAGCTGCAGAATTATTTATCAGCCCTTCAGAAATTACAGAATCGCTGGGCCGTTCAGTTATTGCCGGCTTAATTGACCCGGCCAGGAAGAAAATATTCAGACGGTCATTATTGGATTTTTTATTGCATGGGTTGAAATATGTATTCCCTGCTGTACCCGGATCGCTGGTAAAAGGTATGCCCACGGCGCAGTCTGCACCTTTAATGAGTAACTATTTTACCTCTGATGAAAAATATGTGTGGCCGGATGCTAATGGGAAGGCAAGAGGCATGCGGGTGGACCCGCTATACCCCGGCGCTGTAAAAGCTGCAGCTAATGATAAGCCGTTGTACGATCTGATGGCTTTATGTGATGTGATAAGAGTAGGGAAAGTGAGAGAGGTTAAAAAGGCGCAGGAGTTGCTGCAGAAATTTTTGAATTAACAACCATGTCCCACCAAACCAATATTACAAGGATAAAAGCAGTGGCCGGTTTGCTGAAAGCCTTGCAGCATGAAGTAGTGTTTGTAGGAGGAGCTACTGTTTCCTTATATGCCGGTGTGGCAGCCGCAGAATCAAGACCTACGGATGATGTGGATGTGGTGATTGAGCTGGCATCGTACAGGGGATATGCGGAACTGGACGAACAATTGAGAAAAGCAGGTTTTCTGAATGACACTGATTCGGGGGTAATATGCCGTTACCATGTGGATGGCATTATTGTAGATATTATGCCGACAGAACCTGAGGTGATAGGTTTCAGCAACATGTGGTACCCTGAAGGGTTTAAACAAGCCATTGCTGTGCAACTGGACGATCAGGAAGTGCGGATATTCTCTTTGCCATATTTTATTGCATCAAAGCTGGAAGCATTCAAGAGCAGGGGTAAAAAAGATTATCGTTTCAGCAGCGATTTTGAAGACATTGTTTATGTATTAGAGAATAATGGGGATGCTCAAAATCTTCTTGCAGATGCGCCTGCAACGGTAAGGGATTATTTGAAAAAGGAGTTTGCGATTTTATTAGATGACAAGAACCTGGAAGAGGGTTTGTATGCACACCTGGAGCCGGCAACGGCGCCACAGCAAATTGTTGCTATTTCAGAACTACTGCAAAAAATTGCGGGCATATGATTTTATGATCGTGGTAATCTGCGTGTCAGTAAAATGCTATGAAATTAAAAAGTTGTACTATGAATTCAGTCATTGCTTGGAAAGAAAAGAATATCATCCGTCTGGACGATCACCAGATTGTGCTGGATGGGTTTACTAATTGGTGCCAGCGGGAGCATCCGGAAATAACAATTAAAAACTTTACAGACCCTGGTAAAGTATTTCTGTTTATTGTTTCTGCGCTAACCAGGGGAGAGAAAATTGATTTATTCATTACAGATTTTGCCCATGGCAGCCTGAATGGTTATGAAATGAGTAAGGTCATCCGGGTGCTGGAAGGGGCTTTAAACGGGCAGCAAATGCCTATACTGCTGCTTACGCAATACGGCAACAATGTTTCCCCAATCAAAGAAGGGCTTGAAGAAGGGATCTTTACCCGCTATTTGTCGCTGGGGGCAGGAGCAGAGGAAACAATTATGTGCATGGAGGAGATGATGGATGCTAATTTGGAATAGGTAAATTTTGGACACTGTTTTGCCTAAGCTCTTTAAAATATTCTATTACAGTAAATTGCTGTTCCAGCCTTTCGAGATTACATTTATCGTTCATTAGTATGGAATTCTTCGAATCCCCGCTTATGTAAGCCAGATATAGTTCTTTATTTGAATGGATATTGGAATGAATTAGGATATTTTTTCTTGCATCCAAAGCTTTTGTTCTAACGCCGTCGTTACAAACTAATTTTAGCTTGAAGAAGTGACTTGGTTCTATCAGAGTGAATCTAAGCTCAGTCTTGAGGAAAAGAGCATAAAGAAAATCTAAATCGCTAACGCATTTCAAAAAAATATTATCAGGATCAGGGTTCATTCCAATTTTTCCCATCCAGAGGAATACATATTTCATCCAATTTCCTAAGGGTTGTCCATTTTTTAACTTCCAGCCATTTTGATTGTTATGTTGAAAAAATTTTAGTGCTTGATCTTCGGGAAACACATTTCTGATAAAGAATTCTCTGACAATTGCAAAAGAGGGGGCATTCATATTTGGAACAAAGTGAATATTCTGATTCTCTGTCTTAACTAATAATTTTTTCGTATTCCTTTCTTTATTTTTTTTATCTGTACTGTACATACTGTTTAAATGTTTATTGTTTACTATAGTTCCCGTTTCAGGGATAGCAGAGGTCATAGTTTGGGGAATGTTGCCGGCACTAAACTGGGATGGAGTATCAATGTGTTTGTGAGTCTGAATTGAGGCCACATCGGCTGAATTAGCCAATGGCAACATGGTAATAATTGCAGGTTTCTCTTTATTAATTCCTTCTTGATAGGCTATATACCCTGATGTCTGGAGCCGCCGCAAACTTTCGCTGTGTGAATTTTTCCCAACCTTAGAAAAGATGTGTAAATCGTTTCGACTAATATAAAATGGGTTGTTCCAATGATTCTTATTCCACTCGAAGAATAATCCTAAATACATCGCAACATCTTTTGAATTCAAGGTTTTGTCATTGCTTATTATTTTCCAAGCATTCTTGGCAAGTTGAACGAAATTTTCATTCATTGGTATTCGATTTAAGGGTTTTGTCTGGGTTGAATATTTTTTTCCAAAAAATTTTCCAATGACTCACGGAGATAGAATTTTCTTTTACCAACTTTGGCCACAGTTACTTCACCTGATTTTTCCAGGCTCGCCATTTGTGTTGGGGCGTAATTAAAAAAACGCATTACATCTGGGCGGGGTACCCATTTGCTGCTTACGCAATTCGTATGTAAAGGTGGGGCGAGATTTTTTTTTAGTTCAGAAATATCCTGTTGGATGGCCCGGAGGATTTCATTTTGTTCCATTTTGGTTCGTTTAGGAACAAAATTATTTTGTATTTAAAACGATTGGTGAGCTAAAAAATGACGAGGTACTAAAATATTCCGTATTACTTCTTGATTATCCATTCTTTAAGTTTTTCATATTGATATGTTGGATAGTCATCATCATAGTGCGGATTCTCTGTATGTTTCAATTTTTTGTTCATTAATTGAAATTCATTTTCAGTTAATAGTTGTTTGTCACGGCATATAAGTCTAAACAGATCAAACAGAGAGGCATATAATTTTCGGTCTGAAACCGGGATCTTGCTGAAATGATATTTTTGTAAAACAGGAGCAAGCAGCTCTTTTTCTGACCTGCCAGATAAGTGGGCAAAAAATGCTTTTTGGAAAATTTTCAACTCCTTCACTGACGAAATATCATCCATCAATAATAGTTCCATTTCAGCTTCTGCTTCGTTTTTATATGATCTAAGTCTTCCCCCTCCATAGATCAGTCGTCTAAAAAACTGTCTGTAATAGTGCTTCAGGTTAAAACGGTATTTTCTTGAGGAAATACTATCACCCCACTCAAAAATTTCAGACCGGATTTTGCTTCTCAGGTACAGTTCGATTGTTTGCAAAATTTGTTGTTTCAGAAATATTTTTTTGCTTGCCTTTTCTGCCCGTTTGATTTCGTTTACCACACTCGTTATGGGGATCATCCATTTTAGTTTTGGAGCCGGGATGCCAATTTTAATGAATTGTTTCTTTATCTGCTGATCATTACAAAAGCAAAGACCNNATCTCTTTTAATAAGTGCCTCAAGTTTTTCTTTTGCAGCCATCAACCCTTTTTCAGTCACCGAATAATACACTTCATCAACATCCCCGTTTCTGCTTTGCCCCATAAGCCTTTTTATAACTCCCATATCAGCAACTCCTGCTTCTGCTAACAGTTGGCGGAAAGTATGCCGGGCAATATGAGTAGAAAGCCTTAAAGAAATTCCAGCCAACTGGGCCAATTTTTTCAGTTGTTCATTTATCTCTTTATTACTTCGGTGCGGAAGAACTCTTTTACAAATTACCGAATCCAGAGTGGTTTTGTATTTTCTCGCTATTTCTATTGCACATTCGGGTAAAAAACATTCAGTTATTACATCAGTTTTTTGCCGGTTTACCGTGAGTTTAATATTCCCATCCTTTCTCTCATCAAGATTGCCCCAACTAAGGGCCATCGCATCATGGTATGCTAATCCTGTAAATACAGAGAATAGAAATATATCCCTGTATAAAGGTAAATAAGGCCAGGGATTAAGGTCAAGTTTGCTGATCTTTTCCACTTGTTCAAGGTTTAGTCGTTCTCGCCTGGGCGATTTCGTTTTAATCTTGACCATTTTAAATGGATTTTTTTTCAACAAATCCTGATCAACTGCCTGCGTAAAAATGGTACGGAATTTCTTAATTACACCTGCTGCAGAAACCTCTGTCATGCCCACTCTATTTAATTGAGGGTTAGAATTTGTCAGATAGTTTTTAAATTCACTGGCAATTTCGAAATCCAATTGCTCAACCAGCAGTGACTTTTGATTTTTAAAAGCCAAAAATGCATTGAGATGATTTATAGCCCTCCTGTAGTTTTTTACTGTGCCGGGTGTTCTGCTTACATTATTGGCAACAGCATTTTCAAAGTAGTCATCTACGAACTTAATTACAGTTATTAGTTGCGCCTTGCCAAGTCCTAATACATAATCTTTAATAATAGAAGCAGAATAGGCTGGAAGTGAATTTGTATTCAAAATAATAAACTCATTGAACTTCTGATCTAATCTGTTGAGCTGATGGTTGACAGGGTTATTTCTTTCCTGGAACCTCATTGTCATTGGATCCCATTTTTGCAGATCCTTTTCTAATACTTCCGCATTAAGTCTGCTTTCGGCTTTTGCATTCTTAAAACCAATTCTCATGTACAATGGAATCTTTCCGGTTTTTCGATTTCTTTTGGACTCATTTGGGAAAAAAACAATGGATGCTTTCATGTCTTTAATTTTTTTGGTGAAGATTTTATTTGCCAAAATGAGCCGTTTGGTGAAGGAACCCATTTTGGTGAAGAACTGGTGAACCAAAAAGTGACGAAAAGCGATTTCAACCGGGGGATAGTGAAAATGAAAATCCCCGCAAACAGTGATTTTGCGGGGATTTCGTGGCGTACCGGGCGGTACTGAATCTATGTTTTGTAGCCCGTACGAGATTCGAACTCGTATCACCACCGTGAAAGGGTGGTGTCCTAACCCTTAGACGAACGGGCCGTTTTAAGGGACGGCAAAGATAGGTTTGCACCAGTTTTTGGCCAAATGTTTTTCCCTTTGTTTTCTCCACAACCTGTCACATTCCTGCAACGGTCATTTTGGTCAAATCTGATACTGTTAAACACAAGTGGTTTTGTTACCTTCGCACTTCTTTTATCAGCCAAAGCCTTGGCGAAGGCTGGATTATTAAATTAAAATGACAGAAAAATGAGTACAATTAAAGTTGCCATCAATGGCTTTGGTCGCATCGGTCGATTGGTTTACCGCCAGATATATAAAATGGAAGGAATTGATGTGGTGGCCATTAATGATTTAACAAGCCCAAAAGTATTGGCACACTTGCTAAAGTATGATAGTGCACAGGGCCGTTTTGATGCTGATGTAAAAGCCACAGACGATTCAATCGTTGTAAATGGTGACACCGTAAGAATATATGCTCAAAAGGATCCGTCACAGATTCCCTGGGGAAGCCATGATGTGGATGTGGTTATTGAAAGCACGGGTTTCTTTACAGATAAGGACAAGGCCGCTGCTCATATCACTGCCGGAGCAAGGAGAGTAGTGATTTCCGCACCTGCAACGGGTGATTTGAAAACAGTTGTCTTTAATGTAAATCATAGCATACTGGATGGGAGCGAAACAATTATCTCTTGTGCTTCCTGCACTACCAACTGCCTGGCGCCGATGGCAAAAGTGCTGAATGATAAATATGGCATCATTACCGGCATCATGACAACTATTCATGCTTATACCAACGACCAGAATACATTAGATGCACCACATCCTAAAGGCGACCTTCGCCGTGCAAGAGCAGCTGCTGCTAATATTGTTCCTAACAGTACAGGTGCTGCCAAGGCAATCGGGTTGGTGTTACCTGAATTAAAGGGAAAATTAGATGGCAGTGCACAAAGAGTACCTACTATCACTGGTTCACTGACCGAATTAACTTCTATTCTTGGTAAAACTGTAACGGTAGAACAAATCAATGCAGACATGAAAGCTGCCGCCAATGAAAGTTTTGGTTATACCGAAGATGAAATTGTAAGCAGTGATATTATCGGAATCCATTTCGGTTCTTTGTTTGATGCTACGCAGACCAAAGTAATGACCGCAGGAGATAAGCAACTTGTAAAAACAGTAAGCTGGTATGATAACGAGATGAGTTATGTAAGCCAGTTGGTGAGAACTGTAAATTATTTTGCCAAGTTGATCGGCAAATAATTGTTTATTTAATTTTGTAACGCAGCAAATTGAAATAACTGTTTGTTGCGTTATTTTTTATTTTAATCCGGATTATGAAGATTAAAAATATTAATGGCCTGTCGGCAGATGATTTACAGCGGGAAGTAACGGAAGGAGGCAAGTTTATCTATTACCCTTTTACTATTTCTTTAATTGTCGTTACTTTTAAACGTACCTCCGGGGTTTACCTGGTTCGTAACAGGGAAAATGCAGTTGCAAAAGGGCTGCCTTTTACTTTTATCTCTGTATTTTTAGGTTGGTGGGGCATACCTTTTGGCCCCAAATATACCCTGCAATGTATCCGTACCAACATGAAAGGCGGTAAAGATGTAACAGATGAGGTGATGGCAACTGTGGCTGGACATGTTTTATTTAAAGAGGCACAAAAGCAAAAATTTTTTCACCAATAGAGATTTATTCTTTTAAAAATCGGTATGTCAAAATTTGCTGATTATAACTTCAAAGGCCAAAAAGCATTAATCCGTGTTGACTTTAATGTGCCACTGAATAATAAGTTTGAAATTACTGATGATACCCGGATGAAGGCGGCAGTTCCCACTATTAAAAAGATACTGGGTGAAGGCGGCATCGTAATATTGATGAGCCATCTCGGAAGACCGAAAGATGGCCCGGCTGATAAATACTCCCTCAAGCACCTGATAAAACATCTCAGCGAACTTCTTGGCGGAACAACAGTATTTTTTGCTAATGACTGTATCGGGGAACAGGCAAACCTCACTTTAAGTATGATGCGCCCCGGCGAAGTATTGTTACTTGAAAATCTCCGCTTTTATAAAGAAGAAGAAAAAGGTGATGTGAAATTTGCTGAAAAATTGTCGAAACTGGGTGATGTGTGGGTGAATGATGCATTTGGCACAGCACACCGGGCACATGCCTCGACAGCCGTTATAGCACAGTTCTTCCCGGCTGATAAAAGAATGTTTGGTTTGCTGATGGAAAGTGAAGTGGAGAGTGCAGAAAAAGTATTGCATAAAGCGGATAAACCTTTTGTCGCCATCATCGGTGGTGCTAAAGTGAGTGATAAAATTCTCATCATTGAGAATCTGCTTGAAAGAGCTACAGATATTATTATTGGTGGCGGTATGGCGTTTACATTTATGAAAGCACAGGGCGGTAAAATTGGAAACTCCTTATGTGAGGAAGATCGCCTTGATACCGCTTTGGAAATATTAAAAAAAGCAGAAGAAAAAGGTGTTTGTATCCACTTGCCTTCTGATTCTGTTATCGCTGATAAGTTTGCAGAAGATGCACAGACTTCCATAGCACCAAGCAATAATATTCCAGATGGCTGGATGGGTCTGGATATTGGGGCTAATGCCTGCGAACAGTTTTCCAATGTGATCAAAAAATCAAAAACAATTCTCTGGAATGGCCCAATGGGTGTTTTTGAAATGCCCCAATTTCAGCACGGAACAAAAACTGTTGCTGTCGCTATTGCAGAGGCTACAAAAAATGGTTCTTTCTCCCTGGTGGGCGGGGGCGATTCTGTTTCGGCCATTAATCAATTCGGGTTTGCAGAGAAAGTAAGCTATGTCTCTACTGGCGGTGGCGCTATGCTGGAATATTTTGAAGGGAAAACACTTCCGGGTATAGCGGCTGTTTTGTAATAATAAATTTTTCCTGGTTTATTTTTGGGGTGATATTTACCCTCAACCTAAAACATTTTCTATGAAACAATTATTTATTCTCCTTCTCACATCTTTTATGGTAATTGAACCCATAATAGCCCAAAAAATAATTCCAATAGAGTACAATGGTAAAAAGTACGAAGTGCTGGATATGACATCAAAAGGCAAAGTGATGTGGGGCGGTTACAATGAAGAAATTTCCGCAGATGCTGCCAAAAGCGAATCTGATGGAGCTGCTAACACCATAGCAATTGTTACTGCAGTCGGAAAGAATGAAGGTTTTGAAGGGAAGCCTTATGCGGCTAAACTTTGCAGCGAAGCTACCCATGGTGAGAAAGATGACTGGTATTTACCATCAAAAGAAGAAGCAGAGATGATTTATACCTTCAAAGATAAATTTCCGGTGGAGGAAAAGGGCAGCATCTGGACATCAACGGAGGCCAATGCCAACCAGGCTGTTACAAAATATTGGTACACCGGGGCTTTTTATAATAACATGAAAGTGGATTTATACAACTTCGTTTGTATCAGGAAAACAGAGTAACTGCAAACACTTTCTATGCTATAGGTTTCTCACTTCAATGATTTTGTCATTATTTCCACCATTGCTCGTGCAGATATAGACTTTGCCTGCAGGAGAGATACATACATCTCTCATTCTCCCGTAGCTGTCTGCAAAATATTCAATAGTCGAGATAATACTTGTGTGAGCAGCATCTAATTTCATCTGGTAAAGCCTTGCTTCCTTCAACGCTACCATCAGCAAAGAATTTTTCAATTGTGGAATCAGGTCACTGCTATAGTAATCTAAACCGCAGACTGCTATTGTTGGTGTCCATGCTTTTAATGGTTCTTTTACATTATTGGAAGTACAAAAAATTTGCTCACTTCCTGCATCACAAAAACCGGGAACATTGGGCCAGCCATAGTTTCTTCCCTTTTCAATAATATTTATTTCATCATCAGTAGTTGGACCATGTTCAGAACTGTATATAATGCTATTAGCATAAACAAGCCCCTGTGGATTGCGATGTCCAAAACTCCAGTAAGGATTACCTGCCACCGGATTATCAGCAGGGATGGTTCCATCAAGGTTCAACCGTAGAATTTTGCCATTTGGTGAAGAAGTGTTTTGGGGCAGAGACTGGTTGGAGGCATCACCGGTTGTAATAAATAATTTTAAATCGGGAGTGATTAAAAGACGGCAACCATTATGAATAGAGGATGCTGTAATATTTCCAAGTATCGTTATCGGGCTGGTTAGTGATGTTCCGTTATACGTATAACGCACAATTTTTTCTTTATAGCCGCCTGAGTTATAATTATAAGCTACAAATACATGTGGAAAAGTTGAAAAATCAGGGTGTAATACCATACCAAGTAACCCTCCCTCGCCGTTGGATACCACTTCAGAAACCGTGTGTAAAAGTGAAACCGCTCCTGTGACAGGATTCACCCGGCTAATCTTTCCACCACGTTCGGTCATCCAGATAAAATTGTCCGGGCCCCATAAAATCTCCCACGGAAAATTTAATCCCTGCACAATCACTGAGTCTTTAATGGTAACCGATCCGGATGGAGGGGTAGTAGTGTTATTATTGATTGATTTCTTGCACTGGGAGCAAGAAATCAATGCCACCAGGGCAACAGATGATATTTTTTTTACCACACTAATAAAGACTGAATTTGTTATCAGCGGCGCTAAAACCATGCCGCAGAGTTACCAAAATTGTCGGTTGACCGGCAAAAATACTTGACCAACCGAAATTTTACCTTGCTGAAATACCGAAAGTACTATTTTTACCATCCAATAAAAAACTACTAAAATGAAAGGAACCCGTAACATTACCTTATTGTCAATCCTCGCTTTTGTCCTTATACTCGGTGTGTGGGGTTGCAACGGTTGTAATAGTATCAAAGCTGCTGACCAGAGTGTAAAGAAGTCATGGGGCAATGTTGAGACCAATTACCAGCGAAGGACTGACCTATATAGCAGCGTAATTAAAACCATAGAAGCTTCTGCCAATTTTGAAAAATCACTTTTAAAGGACGTAGTGGAAGCAAGAGCCAAACTTGGATCTGTGACAGTCAATGTGGATGATCAGGCAAGCATGGATAAATACCAGCAGGCCCAGGGGCAAATGAAAGGGGCATTTTCAAATTTACTGGGTTATGTAGAGAATTACCCCGATATAAAAACAACCAAATCCTTCCAGGATTTCCAGACCCAAATTGAAGGAACGGAGAACCGGATCAATGTAGCACGCCAGGATTATAATAAGGCTGTCGAAAATTTTAATCTGAAAATCGTAAAATTCCCAAGCAACTTATTGGCCGGCATATTGGGTATGAAAGAAAAAGCATATTACAAAGCCGATCCCGGATCAGATAAAGCTCCGGATGTGAACTTTAATATTAAATAACGGCACCCGGATGTTTTCCCTCTTTAAACGGAAGAATAAATTCTTCGATGCTGAAGAACAGCAGCTCATTGTTTCAGCTATTCAAAATGCGGAACGTAGTACCAGCGGTGAGGTGCGGGTATATGTAGAAAGCCGCTGCAGCTATATGGATGCACTCGACAGGGCTATGGAGTTATTCGCAGAACTGGGCATGCATGCCACAGAAGAAAGAAATGGGGTGTTGGTATATGTGGCGATAAAGGATCACCAGCTTGCTGTGCTTGGCGATGAGGGTATTCACCATAAAGTAGGGAATGAATATTGGAACCGGGAGCTACAGAATATGATCAGGGATTTTAACCGGGATGATTATGCAAAAGGTATTGCCGGGTGCGTAGAAGATATCGGCCAGGCCCTGCAAAAATTCTTTCCATATACCGATAAGGATAAGAACGAACTTTCCGATGAAATTACATTCGGCAGATAAATTTTCATGAAAATTTTTCTTACCACAATATTCTTTCTGTTTTCTTTTTGTGTACATGCACAGATCGAAAAAGAAATTCCCCAAAGACCCAGTCCACCTAAACTGGTTAATGACTATACTAATACCCTTACTCCGGCGCAGGTACAGGCTCTGGAAAAAAAGCTGGTGAATTATGACGACAGCACTTCCAGCCAGGTGGCTATCGTTATCATTTCTACACTGAAGGGGTATGATGTGTCAGAATATGGGTTGGCTCTTGGAAGGGAATGGGGGATAGGCGGAAAAGAATTTAATAATGGTGCAATTGTCCTGGTGGTAAAAGATGACCGTAAAGTCAGGATAGAAGTCGGGTATGGGCTGGAAGGGGCTATTCCTGATATTACTGCGAAAAGTATAATTGATAACTCAATCACTCCTCATTTTAAGGAGGGGAATTATTACCGTGGACTTGACCGTGCCACTGATGATATTATTGCTGCTGCAGCGGGTGAATATAAAGCACCTCAAAACTATAGTGCAAAAAAGAAAAAAGGTGCCGGGTTGGGGTCTATCATTGCACTGATAATAATTTTCCTGGTATTAGGTGGACTTGGAGGCGGCAGAAAAGGTGGTGGCGGTGCGATGTCAGGAGCCGGATGGATGATTCTTGGAAGTATGCTTGGCAACAGCAGCAGAGGTAGTGGCTGGTCTGGTGGAGGAAGCAGCGGTGGTGGCGGATTTGGCGGATTTGGTGGCGGTGGGTTTGGAGGAGGCGGCGCCAGTGGTGATTGGTAGGGAATAAATTTATTTTCAATATTAATTAAAGAGCCATCCAGCTACAGCTGGATGGCTCTTTAATTAATCAATCTTTCAGGTATCAAAAACTAAAATCCTTTTTTATCTTCTTCCGGCAATTTTGATTTTATATAATTGGCTAATTCCTGCAAAGCAGTATTACTTACATTGTCTTTTGCTTCTTTATCTTTCTTAGCTAAAATGCCTTTCAGAATAACACCGTTGATAAAGGGGTTCGTTTGATTTTTGAAACCTTCGGGAACTGCATCTCTGAATTTTACAATCTCATCCACACCCCGCTTCACATTACCTGGATTTTTTATAGCGGATAAATAAGTACTGAGGGAGTTTAATGCCTGAAACTTGCCCTGGCTCATTGGCATTTTTTCAAAGTCTCCAATAATTTTATCGGCCATGCTTTCGTCACCAGATTTTACTATTTCGTTCATGATAGCTTCCTGTAGATTTCCTTTGGCTGGTTTATCGCCAAGCTGTTTTGCAACGGCTGTTGCAAGCGTCGGATCTGCTTTCCCCAATGCTGTTAATGCATTGCCTGCAACGGTATATGATGAATCGTTTGTGGCAGATTTAAACAACGCAATGTATTCGGGTTTCTTATACTCCCCCAGTTTTTGAATAGCATTTGCCCTTACAGAAGCATACTTATCTGTTTTTGCAAGGCTCAACAATGCTGGCTCAAAACTCGTTTTTACTGCTTCTTTTCTCAGGTCTGCTTTGCTGATGGCAAAGTTGCGTAGCCCCTGGTATTTGTCATTCAATGCTGTTTTGATCAGCTCAACTGCTTTTGGGTCGTCCAGTTTTTTAGAAGCAAAATCAATAGCCTCTCTTCTGTCAACATAATTACCCGCATATTTATACTGGTGAATATAGTTGTCAAGGGTCTTGTTATCCTTTTTATTCCACAAAGTTGTTTTATTCCCATCCACATTTACAAGGTCAGGTCTTTTTGTATATTCAAAGGTAAAGGTGTCAACTGCATTTTTTGCCCATACATTGTACCGTACTTTATTAGCCCCGTTATAAATATCAATTGCAATGGGAAGTTTAAAATACTTACCAGTCTTTTGTGTTTGCTTTATAATCACATGCACTTTCCCTGTAGTATCGTTGTACACATAATCTATATCAACGGTTGGATGCCCGCTACCAAAATACCATTGGTTAAAATACCAGTTCAGGTCACGGCCGGTTACTTCTTCAAAAGCAAGCCGCAACTGCTGTGCTTCAGCCGACTTAAATTTATTAGTGGTTAGATAATTGTTGAGTGATTTAAAGAAAGCACTATCGCCTACATAATACCTCAGCATATGCAGGATGCGGCCGCCTTTCTGGTAACTAACTGCATCAAACATATCTTCCTTGTCTTTATAATGAAATCGAACCAGGTCTTTTTTATCACTACCGCTGTTTAAATAACCTTGCATGCCGGAAAAATTTTCTGCATCACCAGCATCTTTGCCATATTTATATTCATCCCAAAGCATCTGGCTGTAGTCCGCAAACGATTCATTTACTGTCAGGTTGCTCCAGCTTTCGGTGGTTACATAATCACCAAACCACTGATGAAAAAGCTCATGGGCTATTGTGCTTTCCCAATTGTTTCCATCCACTAACTCTCTTGCATCCTGCTGTGCACTTTCCTGGTGCAGGGTGGCTGTGGTGTTCTCCATAGCACCAGCCACGAAATCTCGGCCGGTTATTTGTGAGTACTTCACCCAGGGATAATCAACCCCGGTAATTTTTGAAAAGAAACTCATCATTTCCGGGGTGTTGCCAAATATTTTTTTAGCAACGGGGGCATATTCTTTTTCTACATAATAATTAACTTCCTTGTTTTTCCACTTGTCTTTTACCACCGCATAATCTCCTACTCCCAAAAAGAAAAGATAAGGGGCATGCGGTAAATCCATTTTCCAGTAATCACTGCGGGTGCCGTCTGTATTTTTCTTTTGTGATATTAGTTTGCCATTGGAAAGAGTTACATATTTATTATCAACTGTAACTGTAAGTTCTTGCGTGCAGCGCTGATTGGTTCTGTCAATAGTAGGAAACCATGCAGAGCTGGATTCGGTTTCTCCCTGTGTCCATATTTGTGTTGGTTTGTTTTTAACTTCTCCCTTTGGATTGATAAAGTACATTCCTTTTATCCCAAGCATAGCACCCCGGCTGTATTTTTCTTCAAACTCATCAGGTTTAGCTGTATAATCAATATATATGGTATAGCTTTCATTAGACTTATAAGTTTTGTCTAATTTTATTCGCAGGGTCCAGTCATCGTATTCATATTTTAAAGGAATCTGCTGGATGCCTTTTACAAGAGCTACTTTTTTCAGGTACATCCCCTTGGCATCTAAGTTTAATGAATCAGTCGGGTAAAAATGAGGTTTTAAAGTGATCCATGCTTTTCCGTCCAGGTATGATTTGCTGAAATCTGGTTTTACTTCCAGTTTGGTATGCATCAGGTTATTTATTTTTGTAACGGTTTCCCGGTATTCTTTTTTCCAGGATGTATCCTTGGTTGGCTGGGCAAATACTACATAGGTTAAACTAAAGAGGAAAAAAGTAAATAATAGCTTCTTCATATAAATGATTTATGTGCCGCAAATTTAGAGTAGCCTGCGATTACCTGACACATAAAAAGGATGGAAGGTTACTGTATTTAACAAGATGTTGTAGCTTTACATGTATTAATATTTGCTTTAATACCCAATACCAAAAAAATGAAAAAACTTCACCTGTCCCTTTTGTTTTCGCTGGCTTTAGTAACGGCCTCATCGCAAAAAGTTTATTTTATTTATGTCCAAACGGAATCTGGGCAGTCATTCTTTGTAAAAATGAATGAAAAAATTTATAGCTCGTCTGCCTCAGGTTATATCATTCTTTCCAAACTGGTTGACAGCACTTATAATTTTATTATTGGCTTTCCGCAAAACAAATGGCCAGAGCAGAATTTTTCTGTTACTGTCAGCAAAAAGGATCATGGCTATCTATTAAAAAATTTTGGAGAAAACGGATGGGGCTTATTTGACTTACAGTCACTGATAGTTCAAATGGGCATAACCGATAAAGCCAGCATTAGTGAGAAACCGAAAGTGGAAGATAAAGATGTATCAGTATTTACAGATATTCTTTCTAAGGCAGCGAATGACCCTTCTCTTAAAGAAAAATCGATGGCGGCGAAAAAAGTTGATGAGAAAACAACAGAAGTAGCTGTTCAGGAAGTAATAAAAAAGGAAGAAGTAAAAATTGAAATAAAAGAACCTGTGGTTGAAAAGCCAGTTGGGGCTGTTGAAGCGCCAATTGTAATAAAAGAAGACATCAGGACAGAAACAAAAGAAATTCCGATAGCTATCGGGGTTGCCAGTCCAGTGGAGATAGCGGAAAAACCAGTTGTAGTAAAGGAAGAAGTTAAAATTGAAGTGAAAGAACCAAATGTAGTAAACCCCACCGATGTAATTGAACAACCTGTTAATCAAGCAGAAGAAAAGACTGTAATTTTAGAGTCATATAAAACATCCCAGATAAAGAAATGGGCTGAAAGCTCTACCAGAGAGGGGTTCGGTCTTGTTTTTATTGATGAGTATGACAATGGCGTAAAGGACACTATACGTCTGATAATTCCTAATTCGAGGCCGGTTATAGATGTAGTAAAAGAAGAAGCAAAGGAGGATAAAAAATTCCTTGAAATAATTACAGATTCTCCAAAGAAGGAAGAAGAAAAGGTTGCGGAAGTAAAACTGGCTGTAATTGAACCTCCTATTGAAAAAAAGGTTCAAAAAAACAATTGTATTGAAGAGGCATTGGACACTGATTTTTTAAAACTTCGAAAAAAAATGGCAGCTGCAGAGAGTGATGATGATATGATTTCGGAGGCGAAAAGATATTTTAAAACAAAATGTTTCAGTACACAGCAACTAAAAAATCTCGGCACTTTGTTTTTGACTGATGAAGGCAAATATAAATTCTTTGATGCCTCGTACAAATATGTTTCTGATTTGGAAGTTTTCAATTCACTTCAGGCTGAATTGAAGGATGAATATTATACCAGCCGTTTCAAGGCAATGCTTCGTAATTAAACCGCCATGTCACGTTATTTTTTAGAAGTTTCTTATAAAGGAACTAATTACAGTGGGTTTCAGACCCAGCGAAATGCCAATACTGTCCAGGCTGAAATTGAAAAAGCGTTTACCGTCCTACAGAGGGTAAAAATAACGATGACAGGATCTTCAAGGACAGATGCTGGCGTTCATGCTCTGCAAAATTTTTTTCATTTTGATTATCAGGAGCCTATCAATCCACATTTTGTTTATAAGATGAATGCAATCCTCCCGGGTGATATTGTAATCAAAGGGCTTCAACCAGTTTTAGATGATGCGCATTGCAGGTTTGATGCCCGTAGCCGTGAATACAATTATTATATCTATCGTCAAAAAGACCCCTTTATAAGAGAGAAAGCTTTTTTCTTCCCTTACAAACTAGATATAGAAAAAATGCAACAAGCAGCAGGTATTATTAAAATGTATGAAGACTTTACTTCCTTTTCGAAGCGTAATACTCAGGCAAAAACATTCATCTGTAATATACAAGAAAGTAAATGGATTCTTGAAGGCAATCAATTGATTTACAATGTCAAAGCAAACCGTTTTCTCAGAGGTATGGTTCGGGCATTAACCGCCACTATGCTTAAAGTTGGCCGTGGTAAACTCTCGCTGGATGAATTTCGGAACATTATTGAAGCTAAGGATTGCGCTAAAGCAACTTTTGCTGCCCCACCCCAAGGTTTGTTCTTAATCCAGGTTGCATATCCTGATAATAGAATAAGTATGTGATTTCGAACTGTTAGCCAAAGTAAATTATATCATCTTTTGCTCAGGTCGTACACTTCAAGTCCGGCACAACCTGTTCCCCAATAGCGGGAAGCCCCACCCACAATCTCTCACCGGGCTATTCGCTTCCATCTGGCATCCTCCCATCGAGAGTAATTCTATTCAGTAAATTCGGCTTCCGGATGAAGACTGATTTTTATATTCAGATTTCCTCCTAAAAAAATTATTTCTCTGAACCCCTTTACAGCACTGGATTTCATTGATTAGTAGCATTTTTCTTTTCAAATTTATTTGATAACAAGTGTCACATCCTTATCTTTGCCGCCCGTTCAAATAAAACGGACAAGTTCTCTGAAGATTGTGAATACCCTGTGAGGCAAATGTGAACAAAACAGAGCCTAAAAGTTTGCTGGTAAGTTACAAAGCCTTACCTTTGCCGTCCGCCTCAAAAAAAAGAGGTCAGTTCTTCACAAAACAAGTTGATTTTCAAACCAAAAGATTCTGATTTTATTAAAAAATAAATGATGAAAAATTTGGTAGAAATAATACGGCACTTACCTTTGCACTCCCGTTCAAAAAACGGGTGGCTGGTAAAGCCAAAAGATCTTTGAAAGTTGGGAAACAATAGCGCTTTATTCCGATCGAGATCGGAATAAAAACAAAAAGGTAAGTCAAGCGAAATACATTTCGAATTGACATATTAATTTTCTCTTGAGAATTTTATACTGTCAGTATCAAACATCATTTACAATGGAGAGTTTGATCCTGGCTCAGGATGAACGCTAGCGGCAGGCTTAATACATGCAAGTCGAGGGGCAGCAGGTTTGTAGCAATACAGATGCTGGCGACCGGCAAACGGGTGCGGAACACGTACAGAACCTTCCTTTAAGCGGGGAATAGCCCAGAGAAATTTGGATTAATACCCCATAGTATATTGATAAGGCATCTTATTAATATTAAAGATTTATCACTTAAAGATGGCTGTGCGGCTGATTAGGTAGTTGGCGGGGTAACGGCCCACCAAGCCTGCGATCAGTAACTGGTGTGAGAGCACGACCAGTCACACGGGCACTGAGACACGGGCCCGACTCCTACGGGAGGCAGCAGTAAGGAATATTGG
>CXWL01000727.1_pt1 | contig 43863 bp, 36 predicted proteins | sample 590931 | NCBI WGS metagenome assembly CXWL01 (sample SAMEA3498368, study PRJEB10139) | groundwater metagenome | biome: water well; material: biofilm material | place: Germany | collected 2015-04-27 | reverse complement strand
GCAGGCGCTGGTGATCGCGCACGCCGCGTATGGCCACAACAGCTTCTTCAAGGGCAACTACCTCTTCCGCATGTGGACCGATGCGGCGTCGATCATCGACTACCTCGTCTACGCCAAGAACTATGTCGCCAACTGCGAAGAAAAGCACGGGCTCGACGAGGTCGAGGCGTTCCTCGATTCCTGCCACGCGCTGTCCAACCACGGCGTCGACCGCTACCGGCGGCCCACACGCAAGACGCTGGCGCAGGAGCTGGCCGACCGCAAGGACCGCGAGGCCTATGCGCAGCGCCAGGTCAACGACCTCTGGCGCACCCTGCCCAAGCGCGCCGGCAAGTCCGGCGCGGCCAGCGAGAGCAAGCGCTTCCCCGAGGAGCCGCAGGAAAACCTGCTCTATTTCATCGAAAAGAACGCCCCCCTGCTGGAGCCCTGGCAGCGCGAAATCGTGCGCATCGTGCGCAAGGTGGCGCAGTATTTCTACCCGCAGCGCCAGACCCAGGTGATGAACGAAGGCTGGGCCACCTTCTGGCACCACAGGCTGCTCAATACCATGTACGACGACGGCTACCTGACCGACGGCGCGATGATCGAGTGGCTCAAATCGCATACCAACGTGATCTACCAGCCGCCGGTGGGGCACAAGGCCTACACCGGCCTCAACCCCTACGCGCTGGGCTTCGCGATGTACACCGACATCAAGCGCATCTGCGACGAGCCCACCGCTGAAGACCGTGCCTGGTTCCCGGACCTGGCGGGCAAGCCCTGGCTGCCGGCGCTCGACCACGCCATGCGCAACTTCAAGGATGAGAGCTTCATCGGCCAGTTCCTGAGCCCCAAGCTGATGCGCGATCTGCGCCTGTTTGCGATCACCGACGATGAGAAGCAGGACGAACTGCTGGTCAGCGCGATCCATGACGATACCGGCTACCGACGCGTGCGCGAGGCCCTGTCGCACCAGTACGACCTGGGCTCGCGCGAGCCCAATATCCAGGTCTTCAATGTCAACCTGCGGGGTGACCGATCTCTGACCCTGCGCCACTTCCAGCACAACGACCGTCCGCTGCACGACAACGGGCAAGAGGTGCTCAAGCATGTGGCGCGCCTGTGGGGCTTTGGCGTGCAGCTCGAGAGCGTCAACGCCAAGGGCGAAGTGACCAAGCGCTGGAGCGTGCCGGCGCCGGCCCAGGCAGAGGCCTGAGTTCCGCGGCGCCACCGCCGCGCGCGCAGCCAACTGCGTGCACATACACACAGGCCGATAACTTTGCCGCCTGTTTGCACAACTTCACCGACTTCCCAGCCGCCTTGCGCCAAGATCAAACCATGCTACCGACCTCGACCCCAACTCCTCTGCCTGCCATGCCTGCCATGCCTGATGCGCCGGCCTGCAGCCCGCCCGCCTGGGGCAGCGCAGGCGCACTTGCCGTGACTGCCGGGGTGGCTGCCTGTGGCGGCGGCGGCGACGCCTCGGCACCGCCGCCGCCCCCGCCCGCGACGCTGACTGCCGCCGAGGCGGCACGCCTGCTCGGCCAAGCTGGCTTCGGCGCCACCGACGCCGAGATCGCCCGCGTACAGGCGTTGGGGGCCAGCGCGTGGCTCGATGACCAGCTTGCGCAGCCACGCACCCAGAGCCACTACGACTGGATGCTGGCGCGCGGCTATGCCGTGGAGGCCAATCTCAACGGCTTTGCCGGCACCGACAACACGCTGTGGCGCAAGCTGGTGTCGTCGCCCGATGCGCTGCGCCAGCGCGTGACGCTGGCGCTGAGCGAAGTCTTCGTCGTCTCCATGGTCGGGCTGCCGGTCGGCTGGCGAGGCTTCCTTGCCGCCGCCTATATGGACGTGCTGGAGGCCAACGCCTTCGGTACCTACCGCGCACTGCTCGAAGCGGTGACGCTCTCGCCGGCGATGGGGGTGTACCTGAATATGCGCGGCAACCAGAAGGAAGATGCGCGCAGCGGCCGCGTACCCGACGAGAACTACGCCCGCGAGGTGCTGCAGCTCTTTTCCATCGGCCTGGTCGAGTTGGCCACCGACGGAACGCCACGCAACGGCAACAACACCGAGACCTACGGCCAGGACACCATCACCGGATTGGCAAAGGTATTTACAGGCTGGGATTTCGACCGCGCCAGCAGCGCCGAGCCAGGCCATGCGCAGCGGCCGATGGTTTTCAACGCCAGCCGCCACAGCAGCGGCGAGAAGCGTTTTCTCGGCGCCACCATCGCCGCCGGCACCGAGGGCCGCGCAGCGCTGCAGACCGCGCTCGATGTGATCGCCGGCCACGCCAATGTCGGCCCCTATATCGGGCGCCAGCTCATCCAGCGCCTGGTGGCCAGCCACCCCAGCGCGGCCTACGTCGGGCGCGTCGCCGCGGCCTTCAACAACAACGGCGCCGGGGTCCGCGGCGATCTCAAGGCCGTCATCAAGGCGGTGCTGCTGGACGCCGAGGCGCGCCGCGCGCCGGCCGCCAGCGATACGACGCGCGGCAGGCTGCGCGAGCCGATGCAGCGCTTCCTGCAGTGGGCGCGCACCTTCGGCCTGGCCTCGCCCACCGGCTTGTGGAATGTTGGCAACCTGTCCGACCCGGCGACACGGCTGGGCCAGAGCCCGCTGCGTTCACCTTCGGTCTTCAACTTCTACCGGCCAGGCTATGTGCCACCCAACTCCCCATTGGGTGCGCAGAACATCACCGCGCCGGAGTTCCAGATCACCAACGAGACCAGCGTCGTCGGCTGGGCCAACGCCGCCCAGAGCTTCGTCGCCAACGGCGTGGGTGAGACGCGTCCCGACTACACCACCGAATTGGCGGTGGCCGGCGACGCCGCCGCGTTGGTGCGGCGCGTGGCGCTGCTGCTGGCCGCCGACGGGCTGTCGGCCGACACCCTGGCCACCATCACGGCGGCGGTGACCAGCATCGCGGCCAGCACCGACGCGGGCAAGCGCAACCGTATCCATGCCGCAATCCACCTCGTGCTGTGCGCACCCGAGTACCTGGTGCAGATCTGAAGGGGCCCCGCGACATGACCGCTTACACCAAATCCACCCGCCGCGAATTCCTGCGCCGTGCCGGCCAACTCTCGCTGGCCGGCAGCGCCGCGCCTTGGGCACTCAACCTGGCCGCGATGGCCGAGGCCGCCGCGCAGTCGGCACCCGACTACAAGGCCCTGGTCTGCGTCTTTCTGTACGGCGCCAACGACCACGCCAATACGCTGGTGCCCTACGACAGCATCAGCCACGCCGCCTACGAGGCGATCCGCGGCAGCATCGCGACACCACGGGATGCGCTGGCCGCCACCGCACTGGCGCCCAGCGTGGCGCTGCCAGATGCGCGCCAACTCGCGCTGGCGCCTGAACTGGCGCCGCTCAAACCGCTGTTCGACGCGGACCAGATGGCCGTGCTGCTCAACGTCGGCACCCTGATCCAGCCCACCACGCTGGCGCAGTACAACGCCCGCAGCGTGCCGCTGCCGCCCAAGCTCTTTTCGCACAACGACCAGCAGTCGGTGTGGCAATCCTCGCTGCCCGAAGGCGCCACCTCGGGCTGGGGCGGGCGCATCGGTGACTTGTTTCTCTCGTCCAACGCCAAGTCCACCTTCACCTGCGTCAACGTCAACGGCAATGCGGTCTATACGAACGGCACCAGCGCCGTGCAATACCAGGTGTCGCCCAGCGGCTCGGTGGCGCTGCGCGGGCTGCAGGCGCCGCTGTTCGGTTCTGCCGCGTGCAGCGTGGCCCTGCGCGCGCTGGTGACGGCACCGCACGCCCACCTGATGCAGGCCGAGCACACCCGCGTGATGGCGCGCGCCATCGACGCCGATATCTCGCTCACCGCCGCGCTGGCGGCCGCGCAGCCGCTGGCCACCGTCTTCGACAGCACCAACCCGCTGGCCAGCCAGCTGCAGATGGTGGCCCGCATGATTGCCGCGCGCGCGCCGCTGGGTGCGCGGCGGCAGGTCTTCTTCGTCTCGCTCGGCGGTTTTGACCTGCACGATTTCCTGCCCCAGCAGCACCCCGGCCTGCTGGCGCAGGTGGCCGGCGCGCTGAAGAGCTTCTACGACGCCACCGTCGAGTTGGGCGTGGCCACGCAAGTGACGGCTTTCACCGCCAGCGATTTCGGCCGCACGCTCACCAGCAACGGCGACGGCAGCGATCACGGTTGGGGCAGCCACCACTTCCTGGTCGGCGGCGCGGTGCAGGGCGGGCGCTTCCACGGCCGCCTGCCGGCGGTGGCCGTCAACGGGCCCGATGACGTCGGCCAGGGCCGCCTGCTGCCGACCACCGCGGTTGATCAACTCGCCGCCACGCTGGCCAAATGGATGGGTGTCAGCGACGCCAACCTGGCGCTGGTGGCGCCGAATATCGGCAACTACAGCACGCGCGACCTGGGCCTGTTCAGAGCCTGAAGATCTTGCCCGGATTCATGATGTTCCTGGGGTCGAGCGCGAGCTTGATGCCACGCATCATGGCCACCGCGCCGGCGCCGGCCTCGTTCACCAGGTAGTCCATCTTGTGCAGCCCGATGCCGTGCTCGCCGCTGCACGTGCCCGCGAGCCGCAGCGCGCGCTGCACCATCTGCAGGCTCAGGCGCTCGGCGGTGGCGCGCTGTGCGGGCTGGTCGGGGTCGATCAGGTAGCCGAGGTGGAAATTGCCGTCGCCGACATGGCCGACGATGAAATACGGCAGCCCGGCGGCATCGGCCTCGGCCTTGCTCTCGTTGATGCTCTGCGCCAGGTGCGAGATCGGCACGCAGGTGTCGGTGGTGATGCAGCGGCAGCCGGGCTGGGTTTGCAGGGCCGCAAAGTAGGCGTGATGGCGAGCCGTCCACAGCCGGGTGCGCTCTTCGGGCGTGCGCGCCCACTCGAAGTCCTCGCCGCCACAGTCGCTCGCGATGGCCTGCACCGTCTGCGCCTGTTCCGCCACGCCGGCCTCGCTGCCGTGGAACTCCATCAGCAGCATCGGTGCCTCGCGCAGCGCCAGGTGGTCGTGCCGGTTGACGGCGCGCACGCTGTTGGCATCGAGCAGCTCGCAGCGGGCGATGGGCACGCCCATCTGGATGATCTGGATCGTCGCCTGCACGGCGGCGTCGATGCTGGGAAAGTGGCACACCGCCGCGCTCACCGCTTCGGGCAGCGGGTAGAGCTTGAGCGTGATCTCGGTCATCACGCCCAGCGTGCCCTCGCTGCCCACGAACAACCGAGTCAGGTCGTAGCCGGCGCTGGACTTGCGGGCGCGGGTGCCGGTACGGATGACCTCGCCTGATGCCGTGACCACCGTCAGCCCGAGCACGTTTTCGCGCATCGTGCCGTAGCGCACCGCGTTGGTCCCGCTGGCGCGCGTGGCCGCCATGCCGCCCAGGGTGGCGTTGGCGCCGGGGTCGATCGGGAAGAACAGCCCCGTATCGCGCAGCTCGCGGTTGAGCTGCTCGCGCGTCACGCCGGCCTGCACGGTGACGGTCAGGTCTTCGGCGTTGACCTGCACGATGCGGTCCATGCGGCCGAGGTCGATGCTCACCCCCCCTTGCACGGCGAGCAGATGGCCCTCGAGCGACGAGCCGATGCCGAAAGGAATCACCGGCACCGCGTGCTCGCTGGCCAGCGCCACCACCGCAGCCACCTCCTCGGTGCCCTGGCAGTACACCACTGCCTGCGGCGGCACGGGCGCATAGGCCGACTCATCGCGGCCGTGCTGCTCGCACACCGCGGCGGCGGTGGAACAGCGCTCGCCGAAGCGCTGCCGCAGGGCTTGCAGCATGGCCGGGGGGATGGGGCGCCGCAGGGCTGCTGCAGGCGCATCGACGGTTGGGGCGGTATTCATCGGGGCTCCTGGTGCCGGGCGGTCCGGCCCGCATGGTAGGGCGCGCCAGGCCCCGCATCCCGGGGGGTTGCCCATGACCCCATGACCCTTTGGCGCTGCTGACGCGGCGTACCCCCTGGCATGGATGGCCTGTGCCAACCCGGTGGGGGGGCAAGACCGGCACTTTACCCAACCCGCGACCGCCACACCCCATGAACAGACGCCTCACCCCCCTGACCCTCGCGCTGGCCGGCCTGAGCTACACGCTGACCTTTGACGCTGCCGCCGTACCCGTGCCCGAGCCGGCGGCGGCGTTGCTGCTGCTGGCGGGGCTGGCCAGCCTGGTCGTGCGCCGCAGCGCTCCTTCCTTCAAACCCCTATGAATGGCCATGATCATGAAACCAACAATGCTTGCCTTGATGCTGGCCGCCGGTTTGTCCGCAGGCAGCGCCCAAGCCACCAACCTACTGCAAAACGGCAGTTTCGAAACGGGCGCGTGGCTGAACAACACGGGGACGGGTTGGATGGATGTCGCGCTCAGTTCAACGGCCATCACCGGCTGGACGCTCGTCAGCAACAACATCGCGTGGAGCGCGCCCGGCAACGCAGACGCCATTGCGGCGCAGGACGGGGATCACTCGCTTGACCTCACCGGCATGGGAAACCTCAACCCGAACGGCGGCGTCACGCAAACCGTGGCCACGGTCGCCGGGCAGGCTTACACGCTGGGCTTCTATCTGGATGCCGTCGTCGGCTACGGCGTGCCGGTTTCCGTGCAGGTCCAGGCAGGCGCCAGCTCGCAGGCCTTCAGCAAGAGCACCAACGGCTGGCAGGCATACAGCTTCGACTTCGTGGCAACGGGCGCCAGCACCGCCATCACGCTGAGCGGGTTGCGCTCACCGGGCACTTACTACATCGGGCTCGACAACGTGTCTCTGACCGCCGCCGTTCCAGAACCCGAAACCTGGGCCATGCTGCTGGCCGGGCTGGGCCTGGTGGGCATGAGGCTGCGACGGCGCGCGGGTTGACAGGAAGAGAAACAAGGCGAGGAGACGAAGGGCGGGGCAACAACATGGCAAGCTTTACCTGACATGATGTTGGTGTAGCGAAGCGGGTTCGGCTTGAACGAATTGTTAGGCCGCGGAGTGCATGGTTGTGGCGGCCTCAGCCAGGGGTCGCCTCAATCGGCTCCTCTGCCTTGGTCGGGTAGGTGAGCAGATAGAGCAGCACCAGGATGCCCCCCACCGGCGCCAAGCTGATGAGCTGCCACCACGGGCTGAGGCCGGCGTCGCGCAGGCGCCGAGTGCAGGCCGCGATCCACGGCAGCAACACCAGCAATGTGGCAATTTGCAGCGGCAGCGGACCGACGCCCTTGGCGAGCAGCTCGGCGAAGGCCAGCAGCATTGCCACGGCGAGCGCGAACCACCAGAAATCTGCGCGTGGGGTGATGCCGGTGAATTCCAGGCCACGCAGCACGCCTTCGCGCATTGCCTTGAGGGCCGGCTGGCTGGGTGTCGGATCGCCCACCAGCAGACTCTCGGCCGGCACCTCAAAGACGGCGGCCAGTGCCCGCAAGGACTCCGTCGAGACTTTCGCGCCTGATTCGAGGCGCTGGATGGTCCGCAGGTTCAAGCCGCTCAGTTCGGCCAATTGCTCCTGCGACCATTGGCGGCCGGCGCGCAGCTCTCGAAGTCGGGCGCTATTGATGCGCATGGATGCTCCTCGGAATTAGGTGCTCGGGTTCCCGCCATCATCCTGCCGCACGCCTGCCTTCCGTGACGACAGGGCCCCGACATGGGGAGGACACGAGTCCGACTACGCGCTGTCGGGCCGGACCTCCACCGCCTCCGAACGACGTAGGGAGCCTGTTAAAGGGCGGCGCTTGGCCGGAACGCGGAATTGGACTGGTCAACCCGGATCAGCCTCGTCGATGTCCACACTGAGATCTGTACAAGTGCTCCGGTCTCCACGAATGAGCGGCCTGGACGTTCGAGCGGGCGACGACGGCAGGACGCCGGGCCCGCGCCGGCGAAAATGTATACCGTACCGCCTGCCCGGGCGCTGCGCTGCGCCCCCGGCGATGATCCAATCGGCCATCCCACGCCGCGAAGCACCGCACCATGAGCAACCGCCTGACCCAGATCGCCACCCGCACCGGAGACGACGGCACGACCGGCCTGGGCGACGGCACGCGCGTGCCCAAGAGCCACCTGCGCATCGCCGCCCTGGGCGACGTGGACGAGCTGAACTCGGGCCTGGGCGTGCTGCTGGCCGAGCCGCTGCCGGCCGACGTGCGCGAGCTGCTGGTGACAGTGCAGCACGAGCTCTTCAACCTGGGTGGCGAACTCTCCATCCCGGGTTACGCCCTGCTCAAGGCGCAGGCCGTGCTGCACCTGGACGAAGCCCTGGCGCACCACAACGCCGCGCTGCCGCGCCTGAAGGAGTTCATCCTGCCGGCCGGCACGCGCAGCGCGGCACTGGCGCACGTGGGCCGCACCGTGGCACGCCGTGCCGAACGCGCCCTGGTGGCGCTGGCGGCAGCCGAGCCGGTGAACGAGGCGCCGCGCCAGTACCTCAACCGCCTCAGCGACCTGCTCTTCGTGCTGGCGCGCGTGCTCAACCGCGCCAACCTCGACGGACTGGGGGGCGACGACGTGTATTGGCACTCCGAGCGGCTGGGCCGCTCGGCCGAGTGATGCACGAGCGACCCCGCACTCCGGGGGGATGACCGCCGCGCGATGAGCTTTGCGGGGCGCCGCTGCGGCGTAGGCCCTTGATGCGGTCATCCAGGCCGCGCCTCATACACGGAGCCCCCAACATGCAGACGACAGTCGCGCCACTGGCCCTGGCGGCCGCCCTCTTTGCCGCAGCCCCCGCGCAGGCCACCCCGCTGAGCATCACCAACCCCTCTTTTGAAAGCACGGTGCTGGCGGACGGCGCCAACGGCGTGGGCATCACCGGTTGGGCCAACACAACTGGGGGCGCGTTCAATCCGCTCATCGGGCCGACGGGCCACTTCACCAACCCCATCCCCGACGGGTTCAATACGGCCTGGCTCAACGGCGGCAGCGCGACGCAAACCTTGCCGTCGGTTCTCACCGCCGATACGACGCTGACACTCAGGGTGGATGTGGGCGACCGCAGGGACAACGTCTTCCCGGGCTATTCAGTCGCCCTGCTGGCGGGCAACACCGTTCTGGGCGCTGAATCGGCCCTGCTACCGAGCGACGGGTTTCTGACCTCGACCGTGAGCTACACCGCGCTCGCCGGCAACCCCCTGCTGGGCCAGCCGCTGAAGATCCGGCTGACGGCCAACGGCATCCAGGTCAATTTCGACAACGTCAGGCTGGACGTATCGCCCGTGCCCGAGCCTTCGAGCGCTGCCATGCTGCTGGCCGGGCTCACGTTGGTGGGCAGCCTGATGCGGCGGCGGCTGCCGCGGTGAATCGCCCAACCACCGCTGCCTTGCGCGCAGGCGGCGCGCCGCGCGCACGAGCTGCGCGCTGGGCGCTGTGCGCGCTGCTGGCGGCCACCGTCGGTGCGCAGGCGCAGACCCGGCCCTGGTCCAGCGACCCGGCGGTGCGCATGCGCCACGCCCTCGAGGCCGACATGAACCGCCATGCGGTGGCGGCCAATCTGCAGAGCCAACGCGTGATGCAGTCCAACCTGAACGCCATCAACGCCAGGTTCCGGGCTTTCGACAGCGCGATGGCCGACTACGAGCGCGAGCGCCAGGCGCAAGGCGCGCAGCAGGAGACACCCCAACGCTCGGCGCTCGAGTTGATGACCGAGCGTGCCGATGCGGGCGATCAGGAGGCCCTGCGTGCGCTGGCCTGGGGCTACATGACAGGCACCGGCTTGCCGCGCGATGAGGCACGGGCGGCGCATTGGATGGCGCGCGCGGCGGCGTCGGGCTTGCCCGATGTCGTGGCCGTCTGGGGCGGCTTGCTGGTCCAGGGCCAGGGGGTCGGCAAGGATGTCGCCCGGGGCATCGCCCTGGTGCGCCAGTCTGCCGACGCGGGCAGCCCCAGGGGCAAGGGGATGCTGGGCACGTACTACTACGAAGGCCTGGGCGTGCCACGCGACGCGCGCAAGGCCGTGAGCTTGTGGGAAGAGGCCGCGAGCGCTGGCTACCACTACCCGGCGGCGCACAACCTGGCCTCGGTCTATCGCAATGGCGACAAGGACCTGCCACGCGACGGCGCAAAGGCGCGCCGCTACGCACTGCTGGCGGCGCAGGGCGGCGATGCCGAAATGGCCTCGCTGATCGGGCGCATGCTGCTGGGCACTGAAGGCGGGCCGCAGGATCTCCCCGGCGCGCTCAAGTGGCTGCGCGCGGCTGCCGATGCCGGCGAGCCGGTGGCGCAGACCAACCTGGCCTGGATGCTCCAGCGCGGCGACGGCCAGGCGCGCGACATGGCCGCCGCGGCCCGGCTGTACAAGGCCGCGGCTGTCAGCGGTGTGGCCAACGCCCAGTTCTGGTGGGGCCGCTTCGTGCTGGGTGGCGTCGGCGGCGTGGCACAGAATGCCGTCGAGGGCGCCCACTGGCTGCGCAAAGCCGCCGCGCAGGACCACGCCGAGGCGACGCTCGAACTGGGCCGCCTGCTGCTGAACGGCTTTGGCCCGGTGACCGCCAACCGCGCCGAAGCACTGCAACTCATGCACAAGGCCAGCGCCAGCGACGCGCCTGCGGTGGCGGGCCAGGCGCACACCCTGCTCGGCACGCTCAACGAAGACGGCAGCGTCGGCACTGGCAAGAACCTGGCGCAGGCCGTGAGCCACTACGACCGTGCCGCCGCACTCAAACATGTTGAAGGCACTGCGCGTCTGGGCCTCTTGTATGCGCAGGGCATCGGTGTGGCGCAGGACAGCGCCCGTGCGCGTGCCCTGATCGACAGCGCCTACGCCAGCAACGAGCCCTGGGGCCTGGCAGCGATGGCCTTCCTGCACGAGCGCGGTATCTCGACGCCCAAGGACCTGCGGCGGGGGCTGGAGCTGTATGAGCGCGCGGTGCGCGCCGGCGGGCAGGAGTTCCAGGGCAGCCTGGAGCGCGTCAGGAAATTGGTCAACGGGTGACCGAACCGCGGCAACCGGTGCCCACCGGTGCGGCGGCATGCGTGGCAAGTGGGTACAAGACGGAGACGAATGATGCTGAAAAAACTCGTGCTGGCGGCAGCGGCCGCAGGCTACCTGCTGGCAATGAATGCGGCCCTGGCGGCCAAGATGGAAACCACGATCTGGACGCTCAAGTGCTCCACTTCGGGCCAGACGCGCAAGATCAAGGTCACCGCCGAAGACCGCGAGACGGCGCGCATGATGGTGGAAAAGGAGGCCACCAGTTCTGGCTTCTGCCTGCAGCCGCACAACCTTGAGTTCATCAAGGTGGAAGAGCTGAAGTAGGCCGCCCCGCGCAGCGCCGGGCGCTCAGGCCCGGCTGGCCAGCTCGCGGTGCAGCCAGGCGCGTGCCACCGCCCAGTCGCGCTTGACGGTGGCCAGCGAAACACCCAGCGCCTCGGCGACCTCGACGTTTTCCATGCCGCCAAAAAAACGCAGTTCCACGACCTTGGCCGCCCGCGCATCGACCTGCTCAAAGGCCAGCAGCGCCTCGTGCACGGCGACGAGGTCGCGGTCGGGCGCGGCGCCGATCTGCTCCAGTCCCGACAGCGTGACCGGCACCAGTTCGACATCGCGCTTCTCGGCGCGCCGCGCGAGCTCGTGGTTGACGAGGATGCGGCGCATCATGGTCGAGGCCACGGCCAGGAAATGATTGCGGTTCTGCCAATGCGTGCGCGTCTGCTCGGCCATCCGGAACCAGGCCTCGTGCGCCAGGCTGGTGGCGCTCAGCGTGTGGCCGGGGTTCTCGCGCCGCAGGTGGTTGCGGGCGACCCGCCGCAGCTCGTCGTACAGCACTTCAAAGAGCTGCGACGACGCCTGCGGGCTGGCCGCGCCGAGCTGGCGCAGCCACTGCGTGACATCGGAAGGATCGGTGGGGGTGGCGGCAGACATCGCAAGGCACGGATTGTCCACGGTGGCGCGCAGCTGTCCGTGAGGCAAGTCACGCCACCAGGAGGCTGTCGGCCCGACCCAAAGCCCGGCAGCCTCCTAGGATTGCGAACATGACCTCCCACCCCACGCCGCCGCCGCCCTGGGCCGATGTGCGTGATTTGCTGGAGCGCGCCCTGGCGCTGGATACGGCGGCGCGCGAGGCCCTGCTCGCCGACCCGGCGCTGGAGCCGACCCTGGTGGCCGAAGTGCGCTCGCTGCTCGTGCACGAGACGGCGGACGATGAACAGGGCTTTCTCTCGCAACCCGCCACGCTCGATGCCCTGCCCGAGCCCGGCCGCGAAGGCCAGCGCCTGGGGCCGTGGCGCATCAGCCTGCGGCTGGGCAGCGGCGGCATGGGCGAGGTCTGGCTGGCCGAGCGAGCCGACGGCGCCTACGCCGGCCAGGCCGCGATCAAGGTCCTCAAGCGCGGCATGGACAGCGCGGCGGTGCTGGCCCGCTTTGCGCAGGAGCAGCAGGCCCTGGCGCGGCTGCAGCACCCGCACATCGCGCACCTCATCGACGCCGGGCGCACCGACGACGGCCTGCCCTACTTCGTGATGGAGTTCGTGCCTGGCCGGCCGATCGACCAGGCCGTCGCGGGGCTGGCGCTGGAGGCGCGGCTCACGCTCTTCCTGCAGCTCGCCGATGCCGTGGCCCATGCACACCGCAATCTGCTGGTGCACCGCGATCTCAAGCCCGGCAACGTGCTGGTCACCGCCGAAGGCCAGGTCAAGTTGCTGGATTTCGGCATCGCCAAGGCGCTGGATCCGCTGGAGGGCGCCACGGCCGCGCTCACGCATGCGGGCGAACGCCCCTACACGCCGCACTACGCCAGCCCCGAGCAGGTGCGGGGCGAGCCCGTCAGCACGGCCACCGATATCTACAGCCTGGGCGTGCTGCTGTATGTCCTGCTCACCGGCCAGCGGCCCTACGGGCGCACCGCCAGCAGCCCGCTCGAAGCCGCGCGCAGCGTGCTCGAAGAAGAGCCCACGCGGCCCAGCGCGCTGTCGCCCGGCCTGGGGCAAGACCCGCAATGGCTGGCCACCCGCAGGCGCCTGCGTGGCGACCTCGACAATATCCTGCTCAAGGCGCTGGACAAGACCATCGCGCGCCGCTATCCGAGCGTGGAAGCGCTGGCCGGCGATGTGCGCGCCCACCTGGGTGGTTTTCCGGTGAGCGCGCGGCCGGCCTCGGTGCCCTACCTGGCGCGAAAATTCGTGCAACGCAACCGGCTGGCAACGGCCGCCGCGGCTCTTGCGCTGCTGATGCTGGTCGGCGGGCTCGCGGCCACCGCCTGGCAGGCCCGCGCGGCAGCGCAGGCGCGCGACGCGGCGCACTCCAGGCTGGAGGAGACGCGCGCCATCGCGCGCGATATCGTGGTGCGCTACGCCGACGCCATCACCTACCTGCCAGGCGGCCTGAAGATGAAGGCCGACTTGCTGAAGGACACCATCGCGCGGCTGGAAAAACTCGCCCTCGATATCCCGGGCGACCCGGTCTTCGCCGGCGAGCGCGCGATGGCCTATGCACGCCTGGCCGACCTGCAGGCCGACAACCTGAATGCGACGCTCGGCGAGCCCGATGCCGCGGTGCGCAATACCGAGCGCGCACTGGCGCTCTTCCCCATCGGCGAGGGCGCGCACCGCGCCGATCCCGCCTACGCGAAGTGGTGGGCGCAGGCGATGCGCGCGCGCTCGGCGCAGGCGCGTGGCAGCGACGACGCCGCGCTCGCGCTGACATGGCGCCAGCGCGAACGCGACCTGCTTGAAGACGCGCTGAAGCGCTTCCCGAACGATGCCAATCTGCGCAGCGACCTGGGGTCGGCCTGGTTCGGCATCGGGCAGGCCTACGACACCTGGGGCGTCGCCAGCCTGAACGACCCGCCGGCGGCGTTGCAGGCCTTCGAGCGCGCCGAGCAGATCTACCAGCGGCTCGCGCGCGAGGACGCGCAAGATCCCGTCAACCTGCACCAGCTGGGCACCATCGAAGGGGCACGCCTGCTTGTCCACGCCAAGCAGGGCCGGCTCGACGAGGCCATCGCACACGGCCGGCGTGCGGTGGAGTTCAAACGCGGCGCGCTGCGCCTGAAGCCCGACCATGTGGCCTTTCGCGAGGCGCTGGCCGCCGAGGCCAACAACCTGAGCGCGACCCTGATGGACGCCGACCTTGCCGCGCCGGCGCTCGAGATGTCGCTGTTGGCGCGCCAGACTGCGCTGCGCCTGGAGCAGGACGATCCGGGCGTGGCCACCTGGGGCCGGCGGCGGCGCATGTTCGCCTTTCATCACGGGCGCGCACTGCTCGCCAGCGGGCAACCCGCCGCTGCGCTGGCGGCGCTGCGCGAGGCGCTGGAAGTGATGGCGGGCAGTGCCTCGGGCGCCCTGCTGGTGCGCCGCGGCTGGGCGCACACCGAGGCCGCGCAGGCCTTCGCCCTGCTCGCCCGCGGCGACGAGGCACAGGCCGAACGACGCGCCGCGCGCACTGACCTGCAGGCCTTGCTGGCGCAGCAACCCGATCACCGCGAGGCACGGGCGCTGCAGGGCCACGTCAGCGCCCTCGAGGCCCGCCAGCAGCTTGATCCGGCGCGGCGCCGGGCGCTGCTCGACGAGGCGCTGGCCGATTTCGCGCGCGCGGCGGCACTGGGGCCGCTGAATCCCGCCCAGCGCCGGATCCAGGCCGAGACGCAGCGCGAGCGGAACTGACTTGAGCCAGCACGCGCGCGAGCACTGGTTGGCCGTGAAGGCCCTGTTCGATCGCATCGTCGAACTCGGCGCCGCCGAGCGCGAGGACGTGCTGCACGGCGTACCGGACACCGAGGTGGTGACCGAGGTGCGCTCGCTGCTCGTCCATGCCGAAGGCGCAGCCGGCACCGATGCCGGCTTCCTCAACCGCCCCGCGGCGCTGCACGCCGACCCCGACCCGGGCCGCGAAGGCCAGCGGCTGGGTCCATGGCGAATTCGGTCGCGCCTGGGCACGGGCGGCATGGGCGAGGTCTGGCTGGCCGAGCGCGCCGACGCGGCCTACAGCGGCCAGGCGGCCATCAAGGTGCTCAGGCGGGGCATGGACAGCGCGGCGGTATTGGCGCGTTTTTCCCAGGAGCAGCAGGCCCTGGCACGCTTGCAGCATCCGCACATCGCGCACCTCATCGACGCCGGGCGCACCGATGACGGCCTGCCCTATTTCGTGATGGAGGTCGTGCACGGCCAGCCGGTCGATGTGGCGTGCGCGGGCCTGGCGCTGGAAGCCCGGCTCGCGCTGTTCCTGCAACTGGCGGACGCGGTGGCCCATGCGCACCGCAACCTGCTCGTGCACCGGGATTTGAAACCCGGCAACGTGCTCGTCACGTCGGCCGGGCAGGTCAAGCTGCTCGATTTCGGCATCGCCAAGGCGCTCGATCCACTGGAGGGCCAGGACGGCTCCGTGACAGCCGCCGGTGAGCGCCCCTACACGCCGCACTACGCCAGCCCCGAGCAGGTGCGCGGCGAGCCCGTCAATACCGCCACCGATATCTACAGCCTGGGCGTGCTGCTGTACGTCATGCTCACCGGCCAGCGCCCCTATGGCCGCGAAGCCCGTACCGCGAACGAGGCGGCGCGCAGCGTGCTGCATGAGCCGCCGGCGCGGCCCAGCGCCCTGCCGCCGGTGCCGGCCGCCGGCCCCGGCGCGCAGGCCGCGCGCCGGGGCCTGCGCGGTGACCTGGACAATATCCTGCTGAAGGCGCTGGACAAGGACATCCTGCGCCGCTACCCGAGCGTGGACGCGCTGGCCGCCGATGTGCGCGCCCATCTGGCGGGCTATGCCGTGGCGGCACGGCCGCAGAGTGCGGCCTATCTGGCCGGGCGCCTGATTTCGCGCAATCGCCTGGCCGCCGGTGCGGTCGCGCTGGGCCTGCTCGGGCTGCTCGCCGGGTTGGGCGCCACCTGGTGGCAGAAACTGGCGGCCGACCGCTCGCGCGAGGTCGCCGAGCGCCGCTTTGCGCAGGTGCGGCAACTCGCCGGCGCGATGGTCTTCCGCTACCACGACCAGATCGCCAACCTGCCGGGGTCGATCAGCACCCGTGACGCGCTGCTGCTGGATGCGGTGCGCTACCTGGACGGCCTGCTGGCTGAAGGCACGCCGGACCCGGCCCTGGCGCGCGAGGTGGCCGAAACCTACCAGCGCATCGCGGTGCTGCAGGGCGAGCAGTTCTCGCCCAGCCAGGAGCGGCTGGCAGAGGCCCAGCGCAACCTGGACAAGGCGCTGGCGCTGCTGCCGCGCTATGTGGACGAGCCGGCCATCGCGCTGGAGGCGCTGCACGCCGCGGCCGATATGTGGCTGGCGCGCGCAACGATGGACGCGCGCCTGGCGCGCATCCAGGACAGCCGCAGCGCCCTCGGCCACGCACGCCGTCTGACCGAGCGCGCGCTGGTGCGCCAGGGCGACAACCTGCAGAGCCTGAGCCGCATGGCGACGGTGGAAGGGCGCCTGGCGCTGGTCCTGGGCGCGACGGCAGCCGCCGCCAACCTGGGCCAGGTGGAGCAGGCCCGCACCCACCTGCTGGCCGCCGTGGCGCACTTCGAGGCCCTGGTCGCCCGCGAACCCGCAAACCCTGAATGGGCGCACCAGCTGGCCTGGGCTTGCCAGTTGCTCGCCCATGCCTACCTGCTGGCGGCACGGCCCATCGAAGCGGTTCATTGGAGTGAGCGCGCCCTGGCGCTGCGCGACGACGTGGCGCGCCGCCAGCCCGGCCACGCCCATTTCGAGTTCCAGACCGCGTCGGCCCGGCTGACACTCGCGCTGGCGCGGTCGGCCGCCGGCGAACACGACGCCGGGCTGGCGTTGCAGGACGAGGCCGAGCGCATCGTGCGCCGCACGGTCGCCGCCGACCCCGCCAACAAGGCCGCGCAGCGCGACCTCACCCTGCTGGGCCTGACGCGCGGCCGCGCTCTGGTGGCGGCCGGGCGGCAGCGGCAGGCGCGCGCCCCGCTGCAAGCCCTGCTCGAAGCCCTGCCGCCCGCGACCGCCGATTTCTACATGGCGCGCGTGCGCAGCGAGGTGCAGGTCTGGCTGGCGCGCACCTGGCTGGCGGATGACCCGGCGCGCGCACTCGCACATGCACGCGATGCCCAGCCCGCCATGCAGGCCGACGACGACAACGCCGCCCGGCGCTGGATGCTGGCCCAGGCGCAGGGCGAAGAGGCCGCGGCATTGGCGGCACTGGGGCGCGGGGCCGAGGCCACCGCCGCCGCGCGCCGCGCCCTGCAGAGCTGGCGCGAGGCCACGCCGCAAGGTGAACCGCCGGCCATGTACGCGGCGCTGGTTGCGCGCGACCGACAGGGGGCCGCCTCGCGCTGATGATCCATTCGGGCCCGGCATCCCGCGTAGGCCAGGAGGGGGGCAGCGCATACGCGCGGCGCCTGTCCGTCGTCACCGGAGTTCATGTGCAACCCGATCCTCGCTTCCCGGCCCGGCACGACTGGCGTGCAAAGGGGCGCATCACGGCCTGCGGCGCGCTGTTCCTGGCGCTCTTCGCTGGCAGCGCCAGCGCGCAGACCGTGCCGCCGTTCAATATCAACCTGGACCGAACCGAGATCAACCGGCGGGGTGACTTCGCCGCCGCCAAGACCTACTTCATCCCCACCGTCTATCTGCGCATCACGGCGCGGACGCAGACCTCGATCAACAACGAGGGCGCATCGGCCAAGGCCAAGATCTATGTGGATGGCCTGGACAAGGCCACGTTTCAGGGTCTGGCGAAAAAAGTCTACGACGATCTGGTGACCAAGATCCGTGCCGCCGGCTACACCGTGCTCACCTACGACGACCTGAAGGGTGAAATGACGGCCATGCCGCGCATGAAGTTGAACGAGAAGTTCGGCTTTCCTACCAAGTGGTTTGACGGCGGCACCGGCATCGACTTCGCCATCGTGGCGCCTTCGGACGAGCAGGCCTTCGACTACGGCGTGACCGGCCTGACGTTCGGCTACCGCGATATTGCCAGGACGAAGAATGTCGTGGTGCTGGTGCCCGACATCTACTTCACGCTCACCGAGGTGGCGGGCAAGAAGGGCAGCAGCATCTGGGGCAAGTCCGTCGAGCTCAGCATCCTGCCCCCCATGCGGTTGCACTGGGGCATGGTCTACGCCCTGCCGCCCAGCATGGCCGGCGGCGATATCCGCATCAAGGAGCACGGCATGCGGCTGGCGGCCGACGTGGCCGGGTCGGTGAAGAAAGTGTCCGATGACACGCTCGACTACGCCGGCTGGTCGCGCACGACGGGCGATTTCATCTTCACCGTGGACCCGCTCGCCGTGTCCAACGGCGTGCTGCGCGTGGGCCATGCGATCAACGACCTGACGGTGACCACGATCAAGAAGGCGCACGAGTAGGCGATCGGGATGTCGGCCCCACGAGCGCTGCGCTCCTGCCCCCCCGAGGTGGCTGCGGCTGCTTGCGGCGCGCTGAGCGGGGCTGGTGCGGTGCGGACGCATTGCCGGGGCGAGACCCGGCAATGCGGGCACGCAGCCAACATCCGGCACAGCGGATTCGCCCGCCGGGCCGAAACCCTGGCCCGCGGTATCACCCGTGCCCGGGCTTTCAAGCGGGGCGGGTCGCGCCCAGCGCGGGGAAGCCGCAGACATGGCGGCGCTTGGCCGGCTGGCTTGCCGCCACCCTCCCCCCCGACACAGGGGGCGGCTGAGCCGATCAAACGACTTTGACCGCGTAGATCAGGTGCAGGTGTCGCCCCGTCGGCGACCGCAGTCCACCCCCAGTCACGCACCCGAGGAGCACCCATGAGCCACCGCAAGCACACCGCCCTGACCAACGCCGCCCTGGCGCTGGCAGCCCTGATCACGGCCGCCCCCGCGCAGGCGGCGGCTGTCTACGGCCTGCGCGACTATTTCGAGTCGCTGGGCGCGACCTATGCCGAGCAGTTGCCCACCAACCTGTGGACCTTCCATGACAGCAGCCACAGCGGCAGCCTCTTCGCGGCTGGCGTCGGCGACTACCGCGGCCCCACCTATCCGCAGCAGATCGGCGCCAAGGTTGACACCGGCACCAATGGCTGTACGCCAGGCTATTGCCCGGCGGTTGCGGCCACCACGCTGGCCACTTTTGACGGCGTCTTTGTGCATCCGGGCAGCGCGCCGACGGTGGCGGTATTCCATGCCTTTGAAGACCTGCAACTGGATGAAATCCGCCTTTGGAGCGAGACCGTCGTGAATGGTGCTTCGGGGAACGGCTTCGACGTGCGGGTGCGCGCCATCATCAACGGCATTGCGCAGGAGATCGGCGCCTTCGACTTCAACTACGCCAATACGGTGTCGGCGCGGCTGGAAACCGTCTACACACCGGGCCTGGTGCTGCACCAGGGTGACATGCTGGAAATTCTCTATGGCAACGCCGGCAGCTATTTGTACGACCACGGCAACGTCAACGCCTTCCTGACCACCAGCGCGCTGCCGCCGGCAAACGCGGTGCCCGAGCCGCACACGCTGGCGTTGGTGGGGCTGGGCCTGGCCGCGCTGCTACGCAGGCGCCGTTGACGTTCGGCGCTAGGGCTGGCGCTGCCCGCCTTCCTGGCCCGTCTGGCCTGCCAGCCCCAGCCCCCGGGGGGGGCGTGATCGCATCCAGCACGTTTTCCCGCGTAAACCGGTCAAGGCACCGCCAAACCCCGCGGCGGCCTGTGCCAGCCGCCATGACCGCCTTGATGACCTTGATTGCCTTGTGCAGGCGGCGCTTGTTCTTGAACTCAACCCGGTGGGAGATGGATATGAAATTACTTCGTTGCACATGCATGCTGATATTGCTGGGCGCTACCGCGCTGGCGCAGGCCAATGCGCTCGATGATGCGACGACAGCGATCAAGGCGATGCGACGCGGCGACAACGCTGAGGCGCTCATGTTCTATACCAAAGCGCTGAACTCGGGCGAGTTGCCCGCTGTCGATCAGGCCACCCTGCTCACCATGCGCGGCAATATCTACCATCGCACCAATGACTACGACCGTGCCATCGCCGACTTCAGCGAAGCCATCCGCTTGAATCCGCAACAGGCATCCGCCTACAACAACCGCGCCAACGCTTGGTACAAGAAAGCGGACTATGACCGTGCCATCGCCGACTACAGCGAAGTGCTGCGCTTGAATCCGAACAGCGCCGACGTCCTTCGCAACCGCGGCGACTCCTGGCAGGGCAAGAAGGACTACGACCGCGCCATTGCCGACTACGACGAAGCGATCCGGCTGGATCCGAAAGACGCCGGCGCGTTCAACAACCGGGCCGGCGCGAAGCACCGCAAGGGTGACGCCAAGGGTGCCGAGGCCGACGACGCCCGGGCGCGCGCGCTGGCGGCGTCCAAGCCTTGATGAGGCGCACCGATAGCGCCCACGCCGGGCGAGTCGGGATCTCGAATGGCCAGTCAGCCGGGAATCATATGAATACGGTCAAGACGATTGTGCTTGCCAGCATGATGGCGTTTGCGCCGTCGGCGTGGGCGCAAACGGCCAACTGCAAAGCCAACGATGCGATGGCGGCACGGCTGCGCGCGATGGGCGCCACCGGTATCCAGATCGAAGGCTGCGTCGACGCCAAACCAGCCGCCCCGGCAGGCTTGCAATTGGCGCCACCCGATATGTCGAAGCCGCTGCCGCAGGGCGGCGAGTCGCCGGAGCAGTTCACTGCCGGCCTCAGGGCCCTGGCCGTCGGCAACTTTGCCGCCGCCGCGCGGGCCTACCACGCCGGCGCCGAACTCGGCGATCCGGGTTGCGCGCTGAATCTGGCCATGATGTACGAGTACGGGCAGGCCGTGCCGAAGGATCGCAAACTGGCACAGGCGTGGCTCGAGAAATCCATCGAAGACGGGCGCCTGCTGGACCAGCGGGCGATGCGCTACAACTTCACCGGGTTTCTCGATCTGGCCGAGCGTGGCTACGCGGCCGGGCAGTTTGCCGCCGGGCGCGCGTATGCCGAGAAGAACGATGGCGCCAAGCCCACCGGCAGCCTGGAGCGAGCGCGTCTATGGCTCGGCAAAGCCGCTGCGCAAGGCAATGCCAGTGCGGCGACGCTGTTGAAGGAGATGGACGCGCCCACCCAAACCGCGGCTTCGAGCCAAGGCGGCTGGAAATACGAGGAGTCGGACTATTTGAAGAAAGCCGCCGCAGCGAGAAAGAGCCAAAACGCGGCCAATTGCGAACGCGCGTCGAAAGGGGCGCGGGTCTATTGCCAGCGCTGACGCCCCAGGGCCCCGCTGGGGTCCCTGCGTGACCCATGGGGGCAGCGAGCGGGGTGAGCGTGGGAGCGCCGTCAGCCGCCGAGCTCGCGCCGCAACCAGGCGCGGGCCAGCGTCCAGTCGCGTTTGACGGTGGCGCCGCTGACGCCCAGCGCCTGGGCGATCTCTTCGATGTCGAGCCCGCCAAAGAATTTCAGCTCCACCACCTTGGCGGCGCGCGGGTCTTGCTCTTCGAGGGCCAGCAGCGCGTCGTGCACGGCCACCACGTCGCGGTCGAGTCCGCTGTCGTGGCGGTCGAGCAGCGTCGTACTGATCGGCTCCAGCGCCGCGTCGCGCTTGGCGGCGCGCTGCGCCAGCGCGTGATCGACCAGGATGCGCCGCATCATGGTCGACGCCACCGCCATGAAGTGGTTGCGGTTCTGCCACTGCGTGCGGGTCTGCTCGGAAAGCCGGAACCAGGCCTCGTGCACCAGGGCGGTGGGCCCCAGCGTGTGGCCGGGCGACTCGCGCCGCATGTGGCCACGCGCACTGCGATGCAGCTCGTTGTAGAGCAGCGCATAGACCTGCCGCGCCGCCTCGCCTGCGGTGTCGCCCGCACCGAGCTGCGCCAGCCAGGCGGTCACGTCATGGGTCAGGTGGGGGGCCGATGCGCTCATCAGGCGGATCGTGTCTGAGCCCTCTGCCGCGCACAAGCCGCGTAAGCCAGCAAACCTGCCCTGAATGTGCAGCCTTGGGCAGGTGCAATCCTTGGCTACGCCGCCCCTACCATAGTGCGCCATGCCCACCCCCGCCCGCCCGCTGCCGCCCTGGCTTGCCGTCAAGACGCTGTTCGACCGCCTGGTGGAGCTGCCCGCCGCCGAGCGCGCGCCGGCATTGACGCAGGCGGCGGCCAGCCCCGCAGTGGTTGCCGAGGTGCGCGAATTGCTCGCCCAGCACGCGGCCGAGGAGGGGCATGACAGCGGTTTTCTGTCCGCGCCCGCCGTCTCGCAAGCGCAACCCGAGGTGGACCGTGGCGGCGAGCGCCTGGGCCCGTGGGTCATCACCGCCCGCCTGGGCGAGGGCGGCATGGGTGCCGTCTGGGAGGCCCGCCGCGGCGACGGTGCCTACGAGGCTCGCGTGGCGGTCAAGGTCTTGCGCGGGGGCTTCGATGCGCAGACGCTGCTGGCGCGGTTTGAACAGGAACAGCGTGCGCTGGCGCGCCTTGACCACCCGAATATCGCGCGCCTGCTCGACGCCGGGCGCACCGCCGACGGCGCGCCCTACTTCGTGATGGAGGCGGTGCGCGGCCGACCGATCGACGAGGCCTGCCGCGGGCTGCCCCTGGCGGCCCGGCTGGGGCTGTTCCTGCAGCTTGCCGACGCCGTGGCGTATGCCCACCGCAACCTGCTGGTGCACCGCGATCTGAAGCCGGCGAATGTGCTCGTCACCGACGAGGAACAAGTCAAGCTGCTGGACTTTGGCATTGCGCACGCGCTGGATGCCGGGGCCGGCGACGGCAACAGCCACGATGCCTCGGGCGCCGCCGGCATGGGCGCCGCACTGCGTGCGCTCACGCCCGGCTGCGCCAGCCCCGAGCAGGTGCGCGGCGAACCGGTGGGCACCGCCACCGATGTCTATTCGCTCGGCGTGATGTTGCATGTGCTGGTCACGGGCACACGGCCTTACGGGCGCCACGCCAGCACCACGGCACAGGCACTGGAGGCCGTGCTGCATGAGGCGCCTGTGCCGCCCAGCGCCGCCCCGCTGCCCGATGACGGCGCGCGCAGCGTGCCGCGCGCGCAGTTGCGGGGCGATCTGGATGCGATCGTGGCACGCGCGCTGGCCAAGCCGGCGGAAGCGCGCTATGCCAGCGTCGACGCGCTCGCGGCAGATCTGCGTGCGCACTTGCACCGCCTGCCCGTGCTGGCACGGCCGCAAACGCTGTTCTACCGTGCCAGCGCCTTTGGGCGCCGCAACCGCGCGGCAACCACGATTGCCGCCGCCAGCCTGTGCGCGCTGCTGGCGCTGCTCGGCCGCCTGGCCTGGCAGGTGCAGGAGACCGAAGCGGCGCGACGCGAAACCGTGGCCCGCTTTGCCGAAGTGCGCCAACTGGCGAACCGTCTGGTCTTCAGCTATCACGACCGCATCGTCAACCTGGCCGGCGCGCTGCCCGTGCGCGAGGCGCTGCTCAGCGACGCGCTGAGCTACCTCGACAGCATGGCGCGCAGCGCCCCGCGCGACCCCGCGCTGGCCCGCGAGCTGGCGCAGACCTATCAGCGGGTGGCGCTGCTGTACGGCGAGACCTTCTCGGCCAGTCTGGAACGCGTGGCCGACGCCGAGGCCAGCCTGGACAAGGCGCTGGCCTTGTTGCCGCTCTACGTGCAGGCGCCGGATGTGGACGTGGACGCGCTGGGCAACGCCGTCGACATGTGGCTGATGCGCGCCCAGTTGCACGCCCGGCAGGGCCGCCTGCACGCGTCGGTACAGGCCCTCGAGCAGGCGCGGCCGCTGGCCCAGCAGGCCGCGACCCGCGCGCCGGCGGATCTGCAGGTGCTGTCGCGCCTGGCCACGCTGGCGGGACGTCAGGCCCAGGCGCTGGGCGGCAACCCGACCCTGGCCAACCTCGGCAAGGTGGCTGAGGCCGGGCAACAGTGGCGCGTGGCGCTGACGCTGTTCGACCGCATGGTGGCGCAGGAGCCGCAGAGCGCGAGCTGGCACCACCAGCTCGGCTGGGCGCTGTCGGGCATCACCGCCTGGGCGATTCTGGCGGGCCGCCACGACGAGGCCACCCGGCATGGCGCGCGCCTGGTGGTCGTGCGCGATACCGCCGCCGCGCTGCTGCCCGACGACGCGCACCTGCGTTACCAGGCCGCGATGGCGCGCGTGAACTACGGCGCGGCGCTGTCAGCGGCCGGGCGGCATGCCGAGGCGGCCCAGACCCTGGACCAGGGCCACGCGGCGATAGCTGCGATCGCGCGCGCCGACCCCGCCAACCGCTCGGCCGCGCGCGATTTGCCGCTGGTTGACATTGCCAGAGGCCGCCAGCTGGTGACAGCCGGGCAGATGGCCCAGGCGCGGGCGGTGCTGGAGCAGGTGCTGCGCGATCTGCCATCGACCGAACAGATGGCGGGCGACTTCTACATGTTGCGCTGGCGCGCGGAAGCGGGGGTCTGGCTGGCACGCAGCCTGGTCGCCGCCGCGCCGCAGGCCGCGTTGCTGCGTGCCCGCGAGGCAGAACTCGCGATGCTTGCAGGCCCGGCGCGCGCGGGTGACGGGCGCGCGGCTGTTGCTGATGCCGAATTGGACCAGGACAACGCGGCGCGCCGCTGGGCCCGCGCGCAGGCGCTGGGCGAGCAGGCGCAGGCGCTGCTGCGCCTGCGTCAGCCAGCGCAGGCGCGCAGCGCGGCGCAGCAGGCACTGGCGGCGTGGGGGGACTCGGCCCCCGCCAGCATGGCGGCATGGGCCGAGCGCGATCGCATCCTGGCGCTGGCACCCTGAGCCGTTCGCCGCGCCGCGTCGGCGCAGGCGCCGGCTCTCAGGCCCTCAGGCTCTCAGGCCGCGCGCCGTGCCTGCACCGCCGCCGCCAGCCCTTCCAGCACGCCCACTGACTCATCCCAGCCGATGCACGCATCGGTGATGCTCTTGCCGTATTCGAGCTTGCGCGGGTCGTCCTTGCCGGCGCTGAACTTCTGCGCGCCGTCGTGCAGGTGGCTCTCGACCATGACGCCGAAGATGCAGCGCGTGCCGGCGGCAAGCTGCGCGCCGACGTCCCTCATCACCTCGATCTGGCGCTTGTGCTGCTTGCTGCTGTTGGCGTGGCTGGCGTCGATCATGAGCCGGCATTCGAGCTTGGCCGCCGCGACCTCCTTGCAGGCGGCGGCCACGCTGGCGGCGTCGTAGTTGGGGGCCTTGCCGCCGCGCAGGATGACGTGGCAATCCTTGTTGCCCTTGGTCTGCACGATGGCCACCTGGCCGTTCTTGTGCACACTCAGGAAGTGATGCGGCCGCGCCGCGGCCTGGATGGCGTCGGTGGCGATCTTGATATTGCCGTCGGTGCCGTTCTTGAAGCCCACCGGCGCGCTCAGCCCCGAGGCCAGCTCGCGGTGCACCTGGCTTTCGGTGGTGCGCGCGCCGATCGCGCCCCAGGCGATCAGGTCACCCAGGTACTGCGGGCTGATGACGTCGAGAAATTCGCTGCCCGCGGGCACGCCCAGGCGGCTGATATCCACCAGCAACTGGCGCGCGATGCGCAGGCCTTCGTGGATGCGGAAGCTCTCGTCCAGGTAGGGGTCGTTGATGAGGCCCTTCCAGCCCACCGTGGTGCGCGGCTTCTCGAAATACACGCGCATCACGACTTCGAGCTCGCCCTTGAACTTGTCGCGCAGCGGCTTCAGCCGCTGGGCGTAGTCCAGCGCGGCGGCGGGGTCGTGGATCGAGCACGGGCCGATGATCACCAGCAGGCGGTCGTCGTCGCCGCGCATGATGCGCCGCACGGCGGTGCGGGTGCCTGCGATCAGCGCTTCCACCGGCGTGCCGGCGATCGGAAAGAACCGGATCAGGTGCTCCGGTGGCGGCAGCGGCGTCACGTCGTGGATCCGCTCGTCGTCGGTCTGGCCGGTCTTCTCGCCCAGCGCATACCAGCCTTCCGGGTTGGCGGGTTTGGGGCTCATGACGGGATCCTTTCAAGGGCACGGGGCCATAAAACAAAAAACCGCCGGGGCTGCCGGCGGTTGTCTGGGGTGCGGTGCGTTCGTCTTGACCTACGCGCTTGCCTCTCCAGCCGCCGAGCGGTGCGAGAACCAGAAATACGTAAAGTAGAACGAAGCGAAATGCATGGGCGCGAATGTAGCACGCCGCGCCGCGCGCCAGGCTGACGCGTGCAAGCCCTCAGTAAGACTGCGCATCGAACCCCGCACCCTGCAGGCGCGCCACCACCTCTTGCACATGCGCCGGGTTGCGCGTCTGCAGCACCAGTTCCACCTCCACGCTCTGCGCCGAGAGCATGGAAAACGCGCGCTGGTGGTGCACCTCGTCGATATTTGCGCCGGCCTCGCCGACCACGGTGGTGATGCGCGCCAGCACGCCGGGCGTGTCGCGCGCGGCGACGCGGATGCGCGCCAGCCGGCCGGCGCGCACCAGGCCGCGCTCGAGGATCGCGGCCAGCAGCAGCGGATCGATATTGCCGCCGCTGAGCACCAGGCCGACCTTCTTGCCGGCGTAGCGCGCGGGCTCTTTCAGCAGCGCGGCGAGGCCGGCCGCGCCGGCCCCTTCGACGAGCGTCTTTTCAATCTCCAGCAGCATCACGATGGCCTGCTCGATATCGCCTTCATCGACCAGCACCAGGTCGTCCACCAGCCGTTGCACGAGCTCGCGTGTGATGTGGCCGGGCTGCCCCACCGCGATGCCCTCGGCGATGGTGCTGGTGCCCTGCGGATGGGCCTCGCCCTTGACCAGGTTCACCATCGCCGGGAAGCGCGCGGCCTGCACGCCCACGATCTGCATCGCGGGCTTGAGCCGGCGCACGGCGGTGGCGATGCCGCTGATCAGACCGCCGCCGCCGACCGCGATGACGAGGGTGTCGAGATCGGGCTGGGCGCGCAACATCTCGATGCCGATCGTGCCCTGGCCGGCGATGACCAGTGGGTCGTCGAAGGGGTGGATGAAGGTCAGGCCCAGTTCGGCAGCCAACTCGAGCGCGCGGTCGCGCGCTTCGTCGAAAGTCTCGCCATGCAGCACCACCTCGGCGTCGAAGCCCCGCGTGCGCTCGACCTTGACGGTGGGCGTGGCGGTGGGCATCACGATCACCGCGCGCAGGCCCAGACGCTGCGCGTGGTGGGCCACGCCCTGGGCGTGGTTGCCGGCCGAAGCGGCGATCACGCCCTTGAGGGGCTGCCCGGATTCGACCAGCGAGGCCAGCTTGTTGAGCGCACCGCGCTCCTTGAACGAGGCGGTGAATTGCAGGTTTTCGAACTTGAGGTAGACCTGCGCGCCGACGATCTGCGACAGCGTCCGGCTCTCCACGCACGGCGTGTCCAGCACCTGGCCCGCGAGCCGCGCGGCGGCCGCTTCGATATCGTCGAAGCGGACCAGCTCGTTCACGCCGTCCCGCCCACCGTGAGCCTCTCGATGCGCAGCGTGGGCTGGCCCACGCCGACCGGCACGCTCTGGCCTTCCTTGCCGCAGACGCCGACCCCGGTGTCCAGTTGCAGGTCGTTGCCGATCATGCTCACGCGCATCATCGCGGCGGGCCCGCTGCCGATCAGGGTGGCGCCCTTGACGGGGTACTGGATGCGGCCGTTCTCGACCCAGAATGCTTCGCTCGCCGAGAAGACGAATTTGCCGCTCGTGATATCCACCTGGCCGCCGCCGAAGTTGGTGGCGTAGAGGCCGCGCTTGATGCTGGCGACGATCTCTTCCTTGCTGCGCAGCCCGGCCAGCATGTAGGTGTTGGTCATGCGCGGCATGGGCGTATTGGCGTAGCTCTCGCGGCGGCCGTTGCCGGTGGGCTTGACGCCCATCAGCCGCGCATTCTGGCTGTCCTGCAGATAGCCGCGCAGGATGCCGTCCTCGATCAGCACGTTGCGCTGCGTGGCATGGCCTTCATCGTCCACATTCAGCGAGCCGCGGCGCTGCGGCAGGGTGCCATCGTCGAGCACGGTCACGCCCTTGGCCGCCACGCGCTGGCCGATGCGCCCGGCAAAGGTGGACGACCCCTTGCGATTGAAGTCACCCTCCAGGCCGTGGCCCACGGCCTCGTGCAGCAGCACGCCGGGCCAGCCCGGGCCGAGCACCACGGTCATCTCGCCGGCGGCCACGGCGCGGCTCTCGAGGTTGGTGAGGGCGGCGCTGACGGCGTGGTCGACGTAGCCCTCGATCACGTCGTCCTGGAAATAGCCCAGGCCGAAACGCCCGCCGCCGCCGCCGCTGCCGACCTCGCGCCGCACCACGCCGGCGATCGTCTGCTCGGCGATCACGGTCACGTTCAGCCGCACCAGCGGGCGCACGTCGGCGGCGCGCGTGCCGTCGGCGCGGGCCACCAGCACGACGTCGTATTCGGCGCCCACGCTGGCCATCACCTGCAGCACGCGTGGGTCCTTGGCGCGGGCGAGTTTCTCCACCTTCTCCAGCAGCGCCACCTTCTGCGCGCTGTCCAGCGTGCCGATCGGATCAGTCGGCGCATAGAGCACGCGGCTGGCCGCGATGCGCGGCGCGCGCGCCACCTTGATGCGCTTGTGCTGGCCGGCGGCGGCGATCGTGCGCACGGTGCGCGCGGCGTCGAGCAGTGACTCCACGCTGAGGTCATCCGAGTAGGCGAATGCCGTCTTCTCGCCCGACACGGCGCGCACGCCCACGCCCTGGTCGATGCTGAAACTGCCGCTCTTCACGATGCCCTCTTCCAGGCTCCAGCCTTCGTGGCGGGTGGTCTGGAAATAGAGGTCGGCATCGTCCACGCGGTGTTCGCGGATGGTGGCCAGGGCCTGCGCGATGGCGGCCTCCGACAACCCGAACGGCTCCAGCATCAACGCGCTGGCGATGGCCAGGCGTTCAAGGGTGGGTTCGCGAGAGATCATCGTGCAAGCCTTGGTGCGGCCGCTGATTGCAGGCCTGGGAGGCGGCGATTGTAGAAGTCGGGCCCGCGCCGGGCGGGCGCCCGCGCGCAGGCTTGCGCGCGGGCCGTATACAGATCTTTACCGCTGCGCTGGCCGACGCGCGTGCGCCGCTGGCGGCGCGTTGGCGTTGTGGGGGTGCGGCGCCGCCGCGACCCCCATCGCCACAAGGAAACAAGCATGAACCTGCGCACCACCCTGACCACCGTTGCCCTGACCGTCTTCTGTATCGCCGCCTCGGCGCAGACCGTGGCGCCTGCCGCGTCGGCCGCCACGCCGCGCGTCGATGCGCGCCAGGCGCACCAGGAAAAGCGCATCGAGCAGGGCCAGGCCTCGGGCCAGCTCACGCCGCGCGAAACGCGCCGCCTGCAGCGCGAGCAAAAGGGCATCGCACGGGCCGAGGCCAACGCCAAGGCCGACGGCACCGTCACGCCGCAAGAGCGCAAGCGCCTGCACAAGATGCAGGACGCCGCCGGCCAGGACATCCGCCACCAGAAGCACGATATGCAGAAGATGCCCGGTGCGGCGGCAAGCGCCAGCGGCAAGTAAGACCCCCCGCGGCCCCTTGGGGGCCAACTCAGTCGGGCGCTCGTTCGGCGAGCGCGCACTGGTACAGCGCGTTGCGTGGCGCGCCGCTCAGCTCGGCCGCCAGCGCAACCGCTTGCTTGAGCGGCAACTCGCGCAGCAGCACGCGCAGCGTGTGCAGCGCGGCGGTCGGCAGCGCGGTGGGATCGATCTCAGGGGCAGGCTGGGCGTGCAAGACCAGCACAAACTCGCCTCGGCTGCGGTTGTCGTCTGCCGCCAGCCAGGCCGGCAGCGCGGCGGCGGGCAAGGTGACGATGGTCTCGAACTGCTTGGTGAGTTCGCGGCACAGCGTGACGCGGCGCTGCGGTGCGGCGACGGCCAGCGCGGCCAGCAGCTCGGCGATGCGGTGCGGGGCCTCGAACAGCACCTGCGTGCGAGGGTCGGCCAGCACGCCTGCCAGCAGCGCGCGGCGCTCACCCCCCCTGGCCGGCAGGAAGCCCGTGAAGCAGAAGCCCGTGCCTTGCGTATCACCGGCCACGCTGAGGGCGGCCAGCGCGCTGCTGGGCCCGGGCAGCGGCACCACCGGGTGGCCGGCGGCGGCGGCGGCGGCCACCAGCACGGCACCGGGGTCCGAGACCGCCGGCGTGCCGGCATCGCTGACATAGGCCACTGACTCGCCGCGCGCCAGCCGCGCCAGCACCGCCTGGGTGGCCTCGTGCTCGTTGTGCGCATGCAGTGCCAGCAGCGGCCGCTGCAAGCCCAGGTGGCGCAGCAACTGCGCGGCGACGCGGGTATCTTCGCAGGCCACCGCATCGACACGGCCGAGCACGTGGATGGCGCGCAGGGTCAGATCGGCCAGATTGCCGATCGGCGTGGCCAGCACGTAGAGTGTGCCGGGCGCGTGGTGCTGGTGACCGGTGGCGCTGGCCGCCGCGCGGTGCAGCAAGGAGGGGTCGATGTTCAAGGGGCAGGGCAGTGAGGGCGGCGCTATCAATACCAAGGCGCGCGGCGACGCCGCCGAGTCGCGTGCCCTGGCCTGGCTGTGCGCGCGCGGGCTCGTCCTGGTCGAGCGCAATTATCGGCTGGCGCAAGGGCCGCGGGCGCGCGGCGGCGAGATCGACCTGATCCTGCGCGAACGTGACGGCACCCTGGTCTTTGTCGAAGTGCGTGCACGTGCCAGCCGCTCGCACGGTGGCGCGGCAGCCAGCATCAGCGCGACAAAACGGCAGCGCCTGGTGCGCGCGGCGCAGCATTACCTGCTGCGCTTTGCGGCGCCGCCGCCCTGCCGCTTCGACGTGCTGGCGATCGACGGCGAACAAATCGAGTGGCTGCGGGCCGCCTTCGACGGCGCATGAAACGCTTGCGAACAGTCGCGCCCAGCCCCTGTCATATGATCCATGACCATGCTCGAACAGCGCATTCAACAGCAGTTCTTTGACAGCGCTGATCTGCAGTACCGGTGCGTCGAGCTGCTGGCACGGCCGATCGCCGATGCCGCCGCAGCGCTGCTCTCGGCGCTGACCGGCGGCGGCAAGGTGATGGTCTGCGGCAGCGGTGCCGGTGCCGCGCTGGCGCCCCACCTGGCGCGNNGAGCGGGCGCTTCGAGCGTGAGCGCCCGCCGCTGGCGGCGCTCGCGCTGGGCTCGCTGCCGGCGCAGGAGGTGCGCGCCCTCGGCTTGCCGGGCGACGTGCTGGTCTTCATCGACGATGGCGAAGGCCACAGCACCGCGGTGATCTCCGCCGCGCAGGGCAAGGACATGACCATCGTCGTGCTCGCCGGCCGTGGCGCAGCTGCCTTTGGCGAGCTGCTGGCGGAGTCCGATGTGCTCGTGGCCGTGCCCCATGAGCGCAGCTCGCGCGTGGCCGAGACCCAACTTCTCGTGCTGCATTGCCTGTGCGATGCGGTGGATTTTCAATTGATGGGAGACCAGGAATCATGACCACCTCGACCCGGATCCGCACCACCCCCCCCAACCTCAGAGGCGTCGCTGCGGCGCTGGCCCTGGCCGGCATGTTGGCGGGCTGCGCCCCGCTCATCGTGGGCGGCGCCGTGATCGGCAGCGGCCTGATCGTGACCGACCGCCGCACCACCGGCGCCCAGGTCGAAGACGAGGGCATCGAGCTGAAGGCGGCTTCACGCCTGCGCGAACTGGCCACGCTGGGGCAGATCAGCGTGACCAGCTACAACCGCACCGTGCTGCTCACCGGCGAGGTGCAGGGCGAAGCCGAGCGCGTGGCCGCCGGGCAGGCGGTGGCGCGCATCGACAACGTGCGGGCCGTGGTCAATGAAGTGGTGCTCGCGCCCAACAGCTCGCTGAGCTCGCGCACCGGCGACGCGATCCTGGGCGCCAAGGTCAAGGCCACCTTTGTCGATGCCAAGGACGTGCAGGCCAACGCCTACAAGGTGGTGGCCGAGCGCGGCGTGGTCTATCTGATGGGCCGCGTGACGGAGCGCGAGGCCGTGCGTGGCGCCGAGCTGGCGCGCGCCGTCTCCGGCGTGCAGAAGGTGGTGCGCGTATTCGAGATCCTCAGCGAGCAGGAGCTCGCCAGCCTTGGGCGCGCCAGCGCAGGGCCGGGCCCTGCGGCATCGGCGCCTAGCCCTTGAGCCGCCGGATCAGGCTCGAGGTATCCCAGCGCCGGCCGCCGATGGCCTGGAGGTCGGCGTAGAACTGGTCCACCAGCGCCGTCACCGGCAACTGCGCGCCGTTGCGCCGCGCTTCGTCCAGCACCAGGCCGAGGTCCTTGCGCATCCAGTCCACCGCAAAGCCGAAGTCGAAGCGGCCTTCGAGCATCGTCTTGCCGCGGTTGTCCATCTGCCAGCTTTGGGCGGCGCCCTTGCCGATGACATCCAGCACCAGCGGCATGTCCAGCCCGGCGCTCTGGCCAAAGGCCAGCGCCTCGGCCAGGCCCTGCACGAGGCCGGCGATGGCCACCTGGTTGACCATCTTGGCAAGCTGCCCGGCGCCGCTGTCGCCGACCCGGGTGACGGCGCGGGCAAAGCACATCGCCACCGGCTGCATGGCCGCAAACGGGGCGGCGTCGCCGCCGCACATGACGGTGAGCGCGCCGTTCACCGCGCCGGCCTGGCCGCCCGAGACCGGGGCGTCGATGAAGTGCAGGCCGCGCGCCAGCGCCTCGCGATGCAATTCGCGCGCGACGGCGGCCGACGCCGTGGTGTGGTCCACGAAGACAGCGCCCGGCCGCATGCCGGCCAGCGCGCCGTCCGGCCCCAGCGTGACGGCGCGCAGGTCATCGTCATTGCCGACGCAGGCGAAGACAAAGTCGGCACCGGCGGCGGCGGCGCGGGGCGTCGGCGCCGAGCGGGCACCGTATTCGGCAGCCCAGGCCTGCGCCTTGGCCGCCGTTCGGTTGTAGGCCGTGACCTGGTGCCCGGCGCGGGCCAGGTGCCCCGCCATCGGGTGGCCCATCACGCCCAGGCCGATGAAGGCCAGCGGGCGCGGCGGCGTGGCGTCGTAGACCTTGGTGGCCATGGCGTGCGCTACATCACCTTCATATGTTCGGTGCCCGCCGACAGATCGGTATTGCGCGCACGCACGCTCTTGAGCTTGATCTGCAGCCGCAGGTCGTTCACCGAATCGGCGTTGCGCAGCGCATCTTCGTAGGTGATGTGGCGTTCTTCGTAGAGGTCGAACAGGCTCTGGTCGAAGGTCTGCATGCCGAGTTCGCGTGAGCGCTTCATGAGCTCCTTGATCTCGCTCACCTCGCCCTTGAAGATGAGGTCGCCGACGAGCGGCGTATTGAGCATGATCTCCACCGCCGCCACGCGGCCGCGGCCCTGCTCGCGCGGCATCAGGCGCTGGCTCACCAGGGCCTTGATATTCAGCGACAGGTCCATCAGCAACTGCTGGCGCCGTTCTTCGGGGAAGAAGTTGATGATGCGGTCGAGCGCCTGGTTGGCGCTGTTGGCGTGCAGGGTGGCCAGGCACAGGTGGCCGGTTTCGGCGAAGGCCACCGCGTGCTCCATGGTTTCGCGGTCGCGGATCTCGCCCATCAGGATGACGTCGGGCGCCTGGCGCAGCGTATTCTTGAGCGCGGCCTCCCAGGTGTCGGTATCGATGCCGAGTTCGCGCTGGGTCACGATGCAGTTCTTGTGCGGGTGCACGAACTCCACCGGGTCTTCCACCGTGATGATGTGGCCGTAGGAGTTTTCGTTGCGGTGGTCGACGATGGCCGCCAGCGAGGTGCTCTTGCCGCAGCCCGTGGCGCCCACGAAGATGACCAGGCCGCGCTTGGTCATCGCGATTTCCTTCAGGATCACCGGCAGGCCCAGCCCGTCGATGGTGGGCAGCGCGGCCGGGATCGTGCGGAAGACCAACCCGACCTGCCCCTGCTGCACGAATGCATTGACCCGAAAACGGCCCACGCCCTGCGGGCTGATCGCGAAGTTGCACTCCTTGGTGCGCTCGAATTCAGCGGCCTGCTTGTCGTTCATGACCGCGCGCGTCAGCGCCAGCGTGTGCTGGCCGGTGAGCGGCTGCGGCGAGACCTTGGTGATCTTGCCGTCGACCTTGATCGCGGGCGGGAAGTCCACCGTGAGGAAGAGGTCGGAGCCGTTGCGGCTGACCATCAGCCGCAACAGGTCGTTGACGAATTTGGATGCCTGGTCGCGTTCCATTCTTGTCCTACCCTGGGAAGTTCTCGGGGATCTTCGCCTTGGCGCGCGCCTCGGCCGGAGAGATGAGGTTGCGGCGCACCAGGTCGGAGAGGTTCTGGTCGAGCGTCAGCATGCCCAGGCTCTGGCCGGTCTGGATGCTGGAGTACATCTGCGCGATCTTGTTCTCGCGGATCAGGTTCTTGATGGCCGAGGTGGCGATCATGATCTCGTGCGCAGCGACCCGGCCCGAGCCGTCCTTGAGCTTGCACAGGGTCTGCGAGATCACCGCCACCAGCGATTCGGACAGCATCGCGCGCACCATCTCCTTCTCGGCGGCGGGAAAGACATCGACCACGCGGTCGATCGTCTTGGCGGCGCTGCTGGTGTGCAGCGTGCCGAAGACGAGGTGGCCGGTTTCGGCGGCGGTGAGGGCCAGGCGGATGGTCTCCAGGTCGCGCATCTCGCCCACCAGGATGGCGTCGGGGTCTTCGCGCAGCGCCGAGCGCAGCGCGTTCGCAAAGCTCAGCGTGTGGGGCCCGACCTCGCGCTGGTTGATCAGGCACTTCTTGCTTTCGTGCACGAACTCGATCGGGTCTTCGACCGTCAGCACGTGGCCATATTCGTTTTCGTTGAGGTGGTTGACCATCGCCGCCAGCGTCGTGCTCTTCCCCGAGCCGGTGGGCCCGGTGCACAGCACCAGGCCACGCGGGCGCAGCGAGAGTTCGGCAAAGACCTTGGGCGTGCCCAATTGTTCGAGCGTGAGGATCTTGCTCGGGATCGTGCGAAAGACCGCGCCCGCGCCCCGGTTCTGGTTGAAGGCATTGACGCGAAAGCGCGCCAGGCCCTGGATCTCGAAAGAGAAATCGCACTCCAGCGTATCTTCGTAGTGTTTGCGCTGGGCGTCGTTCATGATGTCGTACACCATGTCGTGAACGAGCTTGTGCTCCAGCGCCTCGACGTTGATGCGGCGCACGTCGCCATGCACGCGGATCATCGGCGGCAGGCCGGCCGAGAGGTGCAGGTCGGACGCCTTGTTCTTGACGGAAAAGGCCAGCAGCTGGGTGATATCCATGGATGAACGGGCGCCTGCGTACTCTGTTGCTCTCAAGCAAAGCGCTTAAGCTTCGGGCGATTATGGGCAGCATCGCAAGCAACCTGCAAGACGTGCGGCGGCGCATCACCCAGGCCGCCAGCGCGGCCGGGCGCGGCGCGCACGGCATCACGCTGCTCGCCGTGAGCAAGACTTTCGGCGCGGCCGCGGTGCGCGAGGCGCATGCCGCGGGCCAGCGCAGCTACGGCGAGAACCATGTCCAGGAAGCGCTGGCCAAGATCGACGCCCTGGCCGATCTGCGCGGCCAGCTCGAATGGCACCTCATCGGCCCGCTGCAAAGCAACAAGACGCGCGCGGTGGCGGCAGCCTTTGACTGGGTGCACAGCGTTGATCGCCTGAAGGTCGGGCAGCGCCTGGCCGAGCAGCGCCCGCCCGGGCTGGCGCCGCTGAATATCTGCTTGCAGGTGAATATCAGCGGCGAGGCCAGCAAGGGCGGCGTGGCGCCCGGCGAGGCGCTGGCGCTGGCGCAGGCCCTGGCCGCATTGCCGCCGGGGCGCGTGCGCTTGCGTGGCCTGATGAGCATCCCCGAGGCGGCCGCTGACACCGCTGCGCAGCGCGCGCCGCACCGTGCCCTGCGCGAGCTGCTGGCGGCATTGCAGTCGGCCGGCCTGGCACTGGATACGCTGTCGATGGGCATGAGCGCCGATCTTGAGGCGGCGGTGGCCGAGGGTGCCACCATCGTGCGCGTGGGCAGTGCGATTTTCGGTACCCGTTGACAGCCGCCGAGGCCCGCCATGAACACCGCGACCCGTTCCCGCCTGCCCTTCCCCTACCGCCCCGAAGCCGATGCCGTGGCGGCCTCGCTGGCGGTGTTGCAGGGCCGGCTGGATTGGCCCGCCGTGGTGGCGGCGGCGCGCCCCTGGGTGCAGGCCGTGCGCGACCAGCCGGCGCCGTTCTGGGCCATGGAATCCCTCCTGCGCGAGTACCCCATCTCAGGCGCCGAGGGGCTGGCGCTGATGCGGCTGGCCGAAGCCCTGCTGCGCGTGCCCGATGTCGAGACGGCGATCGCGCTGACGGCCGACCAACTCGGCCGCGCCGATTTCGATGCGGCCTCCGAAGGCAGCCCGCACCGGATGCTGGCAACGCTCTCGGCGAGCGCGATTTCGCTGTCCAAGAAATTCCTGCCAGACCAGGAAGACCCGCCCGGCCTGCTGCAGCGACTGGGTTCACGCACGGTGGTGGCGGCCACCGTGCGCGCGATCCAGTTGCTGGGGCGCCAGTTCGTGCTCGGCCGCACGATCGATGCCGCCATGGACGAGGCCTGCGCCCAGCGGCGGCACACGACCCACCTGCGCTACAGCTACGACATGCTCGGCGAAGGCGCGCGCACGCAGCGCGACGCCGAGGGCTACCTGGCCAGCTACCGCGCCGCCATTTCGGCGATCGCGGGCGGCCGCGTGGCGGCCTCGCCGATGGCCGCCGACGGCATCTCGATCAAGCTCAGCGCGCTCTTCCCGCGCTATGAGGACGCCCAGCGCGGGCGCGTCTTTGCCGAGCTGCTGCCGCGCCTGCGCCTGCTGGTGCAGCAGGCGGCGGCGGCCAACCTCAACCTGACCATCGATGCCGAAGAGAGCGACCGCCTGGAGCTCTCGCTCGACCTGTTCGAGGCGCTGGCCCGCGACGTCGCCCAGCACGCGCCACGCTGGCAGGGCCTGGGCCTGGCCGTGCAGTCCTACCAGACGCGCGCGCTGGCGCTGGTGGATGAAGTGGTCCGCATCGCCTGCGCGCAGGGTCTGCGCTTCATGGTGCGGTTGGTGAAGGGCGCGTATTGGGATGGCGAGGTCAAGCGCGCGCAGGAAGGCGGCCTGCCGGGCTATCCGGTCTACACCCACAAGCGCCACACCGACCTCTCGTACCTGGCCTGCGCCGAGCGCCTGATCAGCCACCATGCGCTGATCTATCCGCAGTTTGCGACGCACAACGCCGGCACCATCGCGGCCATCCTGCAGATGGCCGGGAGAGTCGGCGCCGACTTCGAATTGCAGCGCCTGCACGGCATGGGTGAAGGTGTGTACCGCGAGGTGCTCAAGGACGGCACGGTGCCCTGCCGCATCTATGCCCCGGTGGGCGAGCAGCGCGACCTGCTCGCCTACCTGGTGCGCCGCCTGCTGGAAAACGGCGCCAACTCATCCTTCGTGCACCAGCTTGCCGATGAGACGGTGAGCGCCGAGGAGCTGCTGGCCACGCCGCTGGCGGCCATCACCACGCCGGCGCTGCCGCAGCCCGAGGCGCTGTATGGCGCCAGCCGGCCGAATTCACGTGGCGTCGATCTGGCTTGCCTGGCGATGCGCTCGCCGCTGGATGTGGCCATCGCGGGTGCGTGCATCGAGGCCGTGGCGCCGGCAAGCGCCGACGATGTGGCGGCGACCATGGCCCGCCTGCACGCGGGCTACGGCGCCTGGAGCGCGCACCCGCTGGCCGCCCGCGCCGCGCTGCTGCGCGCCGCCGCCGATGCCCTGCAAGAGCGCCTGCCTGAATTCTGCGGCCTGCTCGTCAAGGAGGCGCACAAGACGCTGGGCGACTGCGTCGCCGAGGTGCGCGAAGCGGTGGACTTCTGCCGCTACTACGCCGACCAGGCCGAAGCGCGGTTGCAGGACCAGGCATTGCCCGGCCCCACCGGCGAGAGCAATCGGCTGCGCCTGCACGGCCGCGGTATCTTCGTCTGCATCAGCCCGTGGAATTTTCCGCTCGCCATCTTTGCCGGCCAGGTGGTGGCCGCGCTGGTGGCGGGCAATGCGGTGGCCGCCAAGCCGGCCGAGCAGACGCCGGTGGTGGCGCGCCGCTTCGTGGCCCTGCTGCACGAGGTGGGCGTGCCCGCCGACGCCGTGCAGTGGCTGCACGGCAGTGGCGAGACGGTGGGCGCCGCGCTGGTGGCGCACCCGTGCACCGCCGGCGTGTGCTTTACCGGCAGCACCCAGGTGGCACGCCTCATCAACCGCAGCCTGGCCGCGAAAGACGGCCCCATCGTGCCGCTCATCGCCGAGACCGGCGGCATCAACGCGATGATCGTGGACAGCACTGCGCTGCCCGAGCAGGTCATCGACGCCGTCGTGCAAAGCGCCTTTCGCAGCGCCGGCCAGCGCTGCTCGGCGCTGCGCCTGCTGTGCGTGCATGAAGGCATCGCCGACAGCGTGGCCGGGATGCTGCGCGGCGCGCTGGCCGAACTCACGGTGGGCGACCCGGCGCTGCTGGCCACCGATGTCGGCCCGCTCATCGACGCCGAGGCATTTGCCGCCATCACCGCCCAGGTGCAGCGCCTGCGGCGCGAGGCGACCCTGCTGGGCGAAGCTGCGCTGGCTTCAAGCTTTCCGCACCTGCTGGCGCCGGTGGCCTTCGAGATCGCGCGCATCGCCGACTTGCAGGACGAGATCTTCGGCCCGGTGCTGCATGTCGTGCGCTGGGGGCCCGGGCAAAGCGGCCCGGGGGCGGCGGGCGACGTGGACGAGGTGGTGCGCCAGATCAACGCGCTGGGCTACGGCCTGACGCTGGGCATCCAGACCCGCATCGACAGCCGCGCCCAGCGCATTGCGGCCCTGGCGCGGGTGGGCAATGTCTATGTCAACCGCAACATGATCGGCGCCGTCGTCGGGGTGCAGCCGTTCGGCGGTGAGGGTCTGTCAGGCACCGGGCCCAAGGCCGGCGGGCCGCACTATCTGCCGCGGTTTTGCGCCGAGCAGACGGTGACCGTGAATACCGCGGCGGCCGGCGGCAATGCCGAGTTGCTGGCCGGCGCTCAATTCAAGTACATGCCCAGGTAGCGCCGCCCCCGGCTCACCGCAGCGGCATCGGGGCAGACGTCGAACCATGCCACCAGTTGAGCGCGGGCCCGTTCGCGCTGCTCGGCCTTGTCGCGCAGCACCACCTCCAGCAGTTGGTCGAACGCCGCCGCAAAGTCGCCGGCGTGGGCTTGCAGTGCCGCAAGTTGAAAGCGGGCGTCGTGGTCCTTCGGGTTGGCGGCGATGCGCGCGGCCAGCGCCGCCGGGTCGCCCGCCGGGCGCTCGGTGGCCAGCTCGATGCGGCCCATCAAGGCGGCGTAGCGGTGGCCCAGGGCCTCGGCCGGCAGCGCATCGAGCAGCGCGCGGGCTTCGTCCAGCGCGGCGCGGGCGATCAGCCGCTCGGCCAGATCCAGCGTGACCTCGGCATGGCCGGGCGCCAGCGCCAGCGCCTCGTGCAGGATCGACTCGGCGGTTTCGGCATCGGCTTCGGCGGCGGCCTCTGCGCGCAACTGGTCCACCGGTGAGGCTTGCGGCTGCAGGTGCTTGTCGAGAAACGCGCGGATCTGGCCGGCCGGCAGCGCGCCGGTGAACTGGTCCACCGGCCGCCCGCCGATAAACAGGACGACGAGCGGGATGCTGCGGATCTGCAGCGCGGCTGAAATATCGGGCGCCTCGTCGGTATTGAGCTTGGCCAGCTCGAACTGGCCGCCATAGTCGCGCGCCAGGCCCTCCAGCACCGGGCCCAGCGAACGGCACGGGCCGCACCACGGCGCCCAGCAGTCGAGCAGCACGGGCACCTGCATCGAGCGCTCGAGCACGGCGGTTTCAAAGGTGGCCTGGGTGACGTCGCAGGTGTAGGTCTGGGCTGGGCTCATGATCGGATCCATCGGTGTGCGGCCTATTGTCTGCGGCTGGCGGATGCGGCCCGTGCGGCCGGCAGCGAGCCACTGGCTACACTGATCGTCATGAACGATTCCATCATCGCCTTCATCGGCGGCGGCAATATGGCCACGGCGCTGATCGGCGGGCTGATCCAGGGTGGCCGGGCGGCGGAATCGATCCTCGTCATCGAGCCCGTGGCGGCGCAGCGCGCGAAGCTGGAGCAGACCCTGGGCGTGCAGCCGCTGGCGGCCGCCGGCGCTCGGCTGGCGCAGGCCGGCATGGTGGTGTGGGCCGTCAAGCCGCAGCTCTTTGACGAAGCGGCGGCACCGTGTGCGCCCTACGTGGCGGGGGCGCTGCATGTCAGCGTGATGGCCGGCATCCGCAGCCATGCGCTGGTGCACGCCAGCGGCAGTGCGCGCGTGGTGCGGGCGATGCCCAATATGCCGGCGCTCATCGGCTGCGGCATCGCCGCGCTGTATGCGCGGCCCGAGGTCGAACCCGCGGCGCGGGACGAGGCGCAAGCGCTGTTTGCGCCGACCGGCGACTCGCTGTGGGTCGAGCGCGAGGCCGATCTGGATGCCGTCACCGCGCTCTCGGGCTCGGGCCCGGCCTATGTCTTCTATTTTCTCGAGGCCATGATGCAGGCGGCGGTGGAGATGGGCCTGACTGAAGCGCAAGGCCGGCTGCTGGCGCAGAGCACCTTTGCCGGCGCGGCGGCGCTGGCGCAGCAATCGCCGCTGTCGCCCGCGGCCTTGCGCGAGCAGGTCACCTCGCGGGGCGGCACCACCTATGCGGCGATCACCTCGCTCGATGCCAGCGGCGTGAAAGCGGCTTTCGTGAAGGCGCTGCACGCGGCACGCAGCCGGGCCGAGGAGCTCGGGCGTTAGTCTCCCAATGCCGTCAAGCCAGGCGCCGCCAGCGCGCCACCTGGCGCATCAGCATCGGCGCTGCCAGCAGCAGGCCCAGCAGCGTGGGCATCAGGCCGGGCGCGATCATGAGCAGCGCGGCCACGACACACAGGGCCTGCTCGGCGCGCGTCATCTCGACCAGGAAAAACTTCGACAGCGCCGCCGCCAGCAGCGTGATGCCCAGGATGCAGCCGACGAAGGTGACCGCAAAGTCGTAGTGCGTATAGCCCTTGGCCACCAGCAGCAGTGACGGTGAGAAGACAAAGACGAAGGGCACCAGCACCTTGGCCATGCCGAGCCGGAAGGCCGTATTGCCGGTCTTGAACGGGTCGCTGCCGGCCATGCCCGCGGCGGCGTAGGCGGCCAGCGCCACCGGCGGTGTGATATCGGCCAGCACGCCGTAATAGAAGACGAAGAAGTGCGCCACCAGCGGCTCCACGCCCAACAGCACCAGCGTGGGCGCGGCCACCGTGACCATGATGATGTAGTTGGCGGTGGTGGGGATGCCGCAGCCGAGCAGGATGCACACCAGCCCGGTCATCACCAGCGCCGCCAGCAGGGTGAGTGACTTGGGGTCCACCAAAGCTGCCGGGATGAGCCCGCCGACGCCGCCGGCCACCGCCTGCGCGGCACCGGTGATGATGGTGCTGAGCTTGAAGCCCACGCCGGTGAGCGTGACGACGCCGATCACGATGCCTACCGTGGCGGCGGCCGCGCCCACCGCCAGCGCATATTTGGCGCCGGTGCTGAAGGCCTCCACCAGCGCCGGTGCGGCGATGCGGCCGTCCACCTTCAGCACCTTGATCAGCAGCGGGGCGGCCACCAATGCGCCAGCAAACAGCGCGAGCTTGATCTCGCTGCTCTCGATGCCGCCAAAGACCAGCACCAGCAGCACCGCATGCAGCCCCGCCATCAGCGCCCAGTGGCGGGCCCGGTTGCCGCTGGTGCGGGTGGTCAGGCCGACGATGGCGCACGAGCTGATGCCGGTAAACGCGGCCAGGTACGGCGTGCGGCCGGTGACCAGGATGGCGATCAGCAGCACCAGCGGGATCAGCGTCGGCCAGCGCTGGGCGAAGGACTGCCGCAGCCTGGGCATTTCTTCTTCGGTGAGCCCGCGCAGCCCGTAGCGCTTGGCCTCGAAGTGGACCTGCATGAAGACGCCGAAGAAATGCATGAACGCCGGCGTCACCGCCGCGGCGATGATGGTCGCGTAGGGCAGCGAGAGAAACTCGATCATCAGGAATGCCGCCGCGCCCAGCACCGGCGGCGTGATCTGCCCGCCGGTGCTGGAGGCAGCTTCCACCGCCGCCGCAAACTCGCGCTTGTAGCCGACGCGGATCATCGCCGGGATGGTCAACGAGCCCACCGTCACGGCGTTGGCGACGGATGAGCCCGAGAGCATGCCGAACATCGCCGAGCCGAAGACGCTGACCTTGGCCGGGCCGCCGGCGTAGCGCCCGGCAATGGCCGACGCGACATCGAGAAAGAGCTGCCCCAGGCCGATGCGCGTGGCCAGCACGCCGAACAGCACGAAGTGGAAGACATAGGTCGCCACCACGCCCACCGCCACGCCATAGATGCCCTGGCTGGTGAGGTACTGGTGGTTGACGAGCTGGCTCCAGGATGCGCCGGCGTGCTGGAGCAGGCCCGGAAAGATCGGCCCGGCCAGCGCATAGACCATGAAGCCGATGGCGATCAGCGGCAGCGGCCAGCCCATGCTGCGGCGCGTGGCTTCGAGCAGGGTGATGATGAGGATCGAGCCCATCACCACGTCGATGGCCAGCGGGTTGCCGACGCGGAAAGTCAGGTCTTCAAAGATGTACGGGATATAGAGCACCGAAGCCGCCACCGCGGCGGCCAGCAGCCAGTCGAACCACGGCACATTGCCCGGCGCGCTGACGCGGTGCACGGCGGCTTTTTCGAGCAGCGCGCGGCGGTGCGGGAAGACCAGGAAGATCAGCCCCAGCACAAACGCCAGATGCACGCCGCGGTGGGTGATTTCCTGCAGCAGGCCGAAGCCCGCGGTGTAGTAGTGAAAGATCGACAGCACGATCAGCAGCGCGCCCACCAGCGAGGCGGCGGCGGCGGTGAGCGGCCGAAAGCGCATCTCGGGGTCGAACTTTTCCTCCAGCGCCTGGAGTTGCTTGTCGTCGGGCAGGACGGTGGTCATGGCGGCACCCGGGGCGGTCACGAAAAAGGGCGGCCGTGGTGGCCGCCCCGCAGGCTGGTATCGGGCCGGGGCTTACTTCAGCAGGCCGGCCTCCCGGTAGTAGCGCTCGGCGCCGGGGTGGAACGGGATGCCGGCGCTCTTGACGGCGTTTTCCTTGGTGATGAACCGGCCTTTGGCGTGGCCTGCGGCGAGCTGCTTCTGGGCGGCCTCGCCGAACAGCGCCTTGGTCACTTCATACACCGTGGCGGCGTCGGCCTTGTCACTGGTGACCCATTGCGCGCCCACGGCCAGGGTCTTGATCGCGCCCACGCCCTTGTAGGTATCGGCCGCGATCAGGTCCGGTGCAAAGAACGGGCTGCTGGCGCGCAAGGCATCGGCCGCTGCGCCGTCGATGGCCAGGATCTCGATGCCCGAGCCCGAAGTCGCGAGCTCGGCGATGGCACCGGCGGGCGCGCCGCCGGTGAAGAAGAAGGCGTCGAGCGAGCCGTCCTTCATCTTGTCGCCGGCCTGGTTGGGCTTGATGTATTCGGGCTTGATGTCCGACTCCTTGATGCCATACGCGGCCAGGATGGCGCGCGCATTGACGAGCGTGCCCGAGCCCGGCTCGTCCAGCGCCACGCGCTTGCCCTTGAGGCCGGCCACGCTGGTGATGCCGCTGCCCTTGCGCACCACGACGTGCACGCTCTCGGGGTACAGGTTGGCGATCAGGCGCAGGCCCGGCACATTGGGCTTGCCTTCGTAGATGCCGGTACCCTTCTGCGCCCAGGTGGCGACATCGGCCTGCGAGAAGCCGCTCTCCATGGCGCCGCCGGCGATGCCGCTGACGTTGGCCACCGAGCCATTGCTGGCCTGCGCGGTGGCGATGATCTTGCCCGGCTGCGAGACGGCGTTGGCGATCATGCCGCCCACCGGGTAGTAGGTGCCCGCCGTGCCACCGGTGCCGATGCGGAAATATTGCTGGGCCTGGGCGGCGGTGCCGGCCAGGGCCAGCGCGGCGGCGAGTGCAAGCAAGCGGGTGATGTTCATGAACTGCTCCTGGGTAAGGGGGCGATGTTCGCGCCGCCGGCGGCTCTGCGCGCTACGTGGAACTACCAAGCATCAGCGCAGCGCCAGGTCCAGCGCGACGCCGGTGAAGACCGCACACCCGAGCCAGTGGTTGAGCCGAAAGGCCTTGAAGCAGCCGTCGCGCTGGCGGCTGCGGATGAGCGTGTAGTGCCAGGCCGCCTGCACCGCCGCGGCCGCGATACCGAGCAGGAAGATACGGCCCAGGCCCAGCGCCAGCCCGAGCCCGGCCCAGGAGGCGAGATAG
>CXWL01097381.1_pt1 | contig 43900 bp, 35 predicted proteins | sample 590931 | NCBI WGS metagenome assembly CXWL01 (sample SAMEA3498368, study PRJEB10139) | groundwater metagenome | biome: water well; material: biofilm material | place: Germany | collected 2015-04-27 | reverse complement strand
CGATCAGCGAGAAGTCGCTGGTGCCGCCGCCGACGTCGATGACGAGGATGATGTCGCCCGGCTTGACGTCGCGCCGCCACTGCCCGCCACTGTTCTGGATCCAGTTGTAGAGCGCGGCCTGGGGTTCCTCGAGCAGCGTCAGGTCCTGGTAGCCGGCCGCCCTGGCCGCTTCGACCGTCAGTTCGCGCGCGGCCGGGTCGAACGAGGCGGGGATCGTCACCGTGATGTCCTGCTGGTCGAACGGCGTCTCCGGATGGGCGTGGTCCCAGGCCTGACGCAGGTGCGACAGGTAGCGGGTCGACGCCTCCAGCGGCGAGACGCGCTGCACTTCCGGCGGCGCGTCGCCCGGCAGGATGGCCGCGCGCCGATCCGCGCCGGCATGGCACAGCCAGCTCTTCGCGCTCGACACCAGGCGGATCGGCGTGGTGGCCCCGCGCGCACGCGCCATTTCGCCCACCGCGTAGTCATGCGAGGCCGGCCACGGCAGGTCAAGCTCGCCCGGCGCCAGTTCGTCCGCGTGCGGCAGGTACAGGAACGAGGGCAGCAGGCTGGACGCCTCGACCGTTCCCGGCGCGGTCAGCTGCGCGATCTCCAGCACGCCGTGGCGCGTGGCCTCGCCATCGCTGGCCTCGAGGTCGACGTAGGCCAGCGCGCAGTGCGTCGTGCCCAAGTCGATCCCGATTGCATAGCGCGGCGCGCTCACAGTTCCACCTCGGCCTGGGCCAGCACGGTGNNGTTTGGGCAGGCGCACATCGGTGGCGCGCCAGCCGCGGTGGCTGATGCTGCCCTTGAACGGCGCGCTGCCGACCACGTTGCCGGTCAGGCGGATCGCGCCGGCATCGAAGCCGGCATCGAGGCTGATCCGGCTGCCCTCCGCTTCGGAGCGCACCGGCGCGATCGTGAAGTGCTCGCGCAGCACCTTGCGGCAGCCTTCGTGCACGATGCGCGCGGCCGCGCCGATGTCGGCGTCGGCATGGCTGGCCAGGTCTTCCTCGGTGAAGTCGATCAGGCGCGCGTCGCGCTGCAACAGCGCCAGCAATTGCAGCGCCGCGTCGGGCGTGGCTTGCCTGAGCGGCGCCGACGCGGCTGGCGCGGCGACTGGCGCGGGCGCGTCGTCATGGTACAGTCGGTCCACGCGGGCGGCCACGGCCGGGCTGGACAGGATACTGAAAAAGGCGCCAAAGGCCAGGCGTATACGTTGCAGCAACGATGGCTGCGGGGAAAGCTGGTGGTCCGGTGTTGCGTTGTTCATCTCTGTTGCTCCTGGATCGTTAAGGCGTCTGCCGAACATGAATGGTTTGCGCAAGCGCCGATGCCACGGGCAGCGGCGGCGACAGGAATTGGGACGGCCAAGGCCGGGCCAGCGGGGACAGGTCGTGTCCGTCATGCCAGCTCCCGCCCCGGAATCGGCGTATGGGTCAAATTGTATGCTGCACCGCAGTATAAATCATCTGATATCGCCAACACAGCACAAGCTTAGGGGCGCGCTCGGGTCGTGGCTTCCGCTGGCAGCCGCAGGCTGGCACGTCACCGCCGGTGAGCACGCACCAGACTTACGGCAGCGCTCGAACCGCGCAGCCTACGCATCACACCTTGAATGGATTTTTAATAGTCATGGTGTTCTCGATGACTTGGCCATCCTGCATGTCCTCAGAATAGAACGTCGTGCACCCGGCTTCGAGCGCAGCAGCCAGCATCAAGGCATCATAAAACTAGAATTGGTATTTATCATGCAGAAAACGACTGTGCTTGTGGACTTCCAGCGTCAGCGGCACCACGTCCAGGCACAGTGCCTGGACGTGGCTAGCATCTCCTTGGTCTTCAGCCAGTCGAACTTCCGTCGCAAGGTAACGTTGCAGAGCTCATTAAATACCTGGACTCCGACAAACAGGCCATCGTTCTGGAGTAGGCGAAGCGTGATGTCGCCTTTGCGATTGGCCTCCATCTCCGCAGCTGTCAACGGAACGCTGGCTGTGGCGGCTTGCCTTCCAGGATGTAGACCACCGTGTTTGTATCAAGGAAAAACTTAGCGCTCATTGGCGTCGACACGGTCGAACGTAAAATCGCTGGGGATCGTGCCACGGAGTGCCCGCAAGCGTTCAATCAGTTCAGCCCGCGTAGGCGTTTTTACGATTTCAAATGCGCGCTCGTTGGCGATATAAATGGTGATATCGTCGCCTTCTTTCAGGTCCAGGGCTTGCACAACACTGGATGGAAGGCGTACCGCCAGGCTGTTACCCCATTTTGCGATTTGCATCATGTCCTCCTGTAATCTAATTGATATACATTGTTTGTTTCGTATATCAATGATAGACCGATCGGAGAGAAAGTCGACGTTGGCGCGCCTCAGCCGTCGCCTTGAAACAAAAACGCCAACCTGCATGGGTTGGCGTTTTGTTTGAGACTGTTCTTGGTGGCCGGGGCGGAATCGAACCACCGACACAAGGATTTTCAATCCTCCGCTCGTCAGACAGCAGGCCTCTGTCAAGGTAGAGTTGCCAAGTCATGCGGTGTGCGAACAAAAGCGCTTCGCGTAAGTGCTTCGCGCTCTCAAGTAATTCGTCCCAAGCAATTGATAATAAAGGATAATCTAGAGTTTTCTAGGACGACAAATTTCCTCAAAATTCACGCCAAAACACCCTCCAGTTTTTGAAGAAAATGACTTTTGCGCCTCCCTGGTGGCCGCGCCAAGAGCGACGACCTGTTGAGTCTGCTATATCGATTCGAGGAAGCATGGGCTCCCCGCAAATTTAATCACCGCTTTGGCAACAATGACCGCTCGAGAACGGTCATTGTTGCCAAGCCAATTACTACGTTCGAAGACTATGCTTAGAACCGATAGGTCAGGCTAGCTCGAATGGTGCGGCCAAAGAGTGGTCGTGCCACGCCGCGATTGCGGGTTCCATCTGGCGACAGCAAATCCGAGAACAGCGGGTCGCCTTCCGTGAACGACAACTGATTGGTCAGGTTCGCCACATGGACATGCACACTGAGACGCTCCGTAGCCTGGTACTGCGCACCCACATTGATGATGTGGTAGGCCGGGTACAAGGTCACGTTGTTATCGCTCGCCTCGGAGAAGCGGGAGCCGGTGTACTGATACTGGCCAAAGAGGGTCAGCGGCACGCCGGTAGACTCCAGCAGGTCATAGGACGGCGTGAGGTTCGCCATGAACTTCGCCAAACGCCGAGGACGACGTCCATCCTCGCTGATCTGGACATAGTGGTAGCCGCTGATGACGCCTTGAGCATTCTTGTCCTCCTGCGTGATCGTGTAGTTCGCGCCGTTGACCTGCGGGTTCTGGGCCACGATATTGCCCTTCAACTCCAGCCCTGGTGCCACGCGCGGCCGCCACGAAAGTTCGATTTCCGTACCAATATTCTGCACCCCGCGTTTATACAGTTGCACAACGTCGGGACACGAATTAATCTGCGTTACGCCACCCACGGATGAACACTGCGCGGAACCGATATTCTTGTACACGTTCACCGCACTGCGCGGCGAGAACAGGTTGTAGAACAGGGCGACAGACGCCCCGAACTCGCGCGTCAGATAGCGCATGCCCGCTTCGTATTGCCTGATGTGTTCAACGGCGCTGATACTGACGGGCTGGCCATTGACTACCTGAGTGCTTGCATCGCTCAGATCATTCAGGTCCTGAAGGCTGGGTAGACGGAAGGAATGGGAGATCAATCCATACACGGCGAGCGGTTTGCTGAAACTGTAGTTCGCGCCCGCCGACCAACCCACCGCGTGATAGGTCTGATCAAGCCGGTGCGATTTTCCGGGGAAGGAAATCTCGTTGTCGGCAGTGGTGTCCTGCGTCGAACCGACGACGACACCGGCTGGTGTCACGTCGCGCACGGTGTCGCGGTTGCGGCGGTCGACATTGGCTTTGAGTTCCTGCCAGCGCACGCCGAAGTCCATCTTCAATTTGCTTTGCAGCGTTTCCCAGTGATCCTGGACGTAAGCGGCGCGGCCGTCGGCCTTGATGTCGCTGACGAAGCCAAACCAGCCAGGCAAAATAGCGCCGCCCGTCGTCAGCGAAGGCCCTACCTGCTTGCCGCTGGCATCGACCACCGTCAGGTCGACCAGACGCGCATTCGGCGCGCTTTCGCCTACCAGCAGCGCTGCCTGGAAATTGGGAGAGTAGGTGTAATGGCTGCCGTAGACCCCGAACGTGACATCGTGCGTACCGGCGGCATTGAAGGTTTTTTGTGCCTTCAGATCGAGTACGGTACTGGCGGCATCGACGTTGGCAATAAACGGCACCAGGAAATTCAGGTAGGCATTAGGGGATACCAGCGAACCGTCGTTGAGATATCGGCCAACGACACTTACGCCCTTCGAGTATTTCTTGATGAAGTCATCCCGGCTGATGTTGGCGAACGCGGCGCAGGCGCCGTTGGCCGGCACGTTGAAGAAGCCGATCAGCTTGGCGTTGCTGAGATTGCAGCCCAGCGCGGCGCCGTGGGCCGCAGAAATCACATCGTTCTGCATGCGCGCGTTCAGGAACGTCGATGCGGTGGCCGTATCGTTACCGGTAAATACGGCATTGAAACCATTGCTGCCGCCGGTATGGCGCAAGCCGGACGAGAGCTTCCAGCCGGAGTCGAACTCTCTGCTCAGCTTCAGCGTGGCCATCTTGAAATCGGGATGAATGCCATCGGCCTGGTCGATGGTGCGGGTACCGTATTCGCCGATCATGTTGAAGCGGCGGTTGTACGGCGACGCCGTGGTCCCGTGCGCGAAATCGATGCCCAGCGGTTCGATGGTGCTCTGGTCGATCACGGTCGGCTTGGCCGGCGTTCCGCTCTGGGTAAAGCGCGGCACGGAAATCGGCAGGTTTTGATAGAACGCGGTCCGGTCGTTGATGATCAAGCCATCAAAGCGCGCGGACGTTTTGTGATCGTCGCTGGTGTAGATCAGATTGCCGCGGATCTGCCCACCGCGGTCGGCGGTATAGCCGGTATCCCGTATGCCCTTACTGGTGCGATAAAAGCCGCCCACCGCGCCGGACAGGTTGGGACTGATCGGACCGGACACGAAGCCATCCTGGCGGATGAAACCGTAGTCAGCATATTCGATTTTGTAGGCGCCTTCGAGCTTGTCGCCGCCGGTGCGGCTGATGTGGTTGATCGTCGCCCCCAGGCCGTTCGAATACAGGATGCCGCCGGGGCCGCCTTTTACCGCTTCGACGGCGTCGGTCATCAGGTCATCGCGGACGAACACGTCATTATTCATGAAAGGGGATTCCGGCTCCTCGTACGCCGGCAGGCCGTCGATCAGCTGCGGCGCAAAGCGGTAGCCGCCGGTCACCGGCAGGCCGCGCACCGTGATGTTGTTGCTCGCTTCGCCAGCCGTACTGCCTTCGGCATAAATCCCCGGCAGGTTCGACAGCATGTCGGCGGTACTCATCGGCGCCAGGCGCTGGATATCTTCACCGCTGAGGGTATTGATCGAAAAAGTGGCGTTCTTCTTGGTGGTGGTGCGGGTCACGCCCGTCACGATGACGACGGCCTTGGGCTCTTCGGTCTGATCAGCGACCGCAGTCGCCGGGGCAGGCGCGCCGGCGGCTTGTTGCTGGGCGAACGCGATGGCCGGCAACAATGCGATGGCCAATGCAGCGGAGCGCCCAATGTATCGGGAAATCGAGTAACGCATAAAATGTCTCCTGTTTAATTAGTTTTTTAGTTTGTCCGTCACGGTTCGCCTCGGCTTTCGCCTCAGTGTCAGATCCGGGGTGTTGCGTCGCTTCTTAATTCCAAACCTCCCATTTTTGACTTGGTTCGATCCACGGAATAGCGCAATGTCTATCGTTGTACATTACGCGAGTGTGGCTTGAATGTCTATCGTTGTCATTTGAGATGGCCAACGAAAGACATTTTTACAACAATTGGTCAGACGCCTTAGTTCTCCGCTGCGACGCCGGTCAGGTCCTGCAGCCTTGGCAAGTCCGGGCCGCGGCGTCCGCAGGTGATGGCGGCGGCCTGATTGGCGAATCGCAGTGCTGCCTCCAGCGCTGGCAGGTCCAGGCCCACCAAGTCTTCCCGGACCCGCACCTGGTGCTGCGTCAGCCAGGCAAGCAGGGCCGCCTGGAAGCTGTCGCCGGCGCCGACCGTGTCCACCACGTTGACCGCCTGGGCCGGCAACTCCAGCCTCACACCGGCTGCGCTGCAGGCGACAACGCTGCGCGCACCGCGCGTCACCACCACCAGGGCGGTGCCGGCCGCCAGCGCCTTGGCGACGAACTCCGACGTGTCCATGTTGGGATACAGGCAGGCGAGATCTTCGTCGCTGATCTTCACCACATCGACGCGCACCAGCATCCATTCGAGCGCATCACGCCAACGCTCAAGGTCCGGCTCGATGGTCAGTCGCACGTTCGGGTCGTAGCTCAGCAGGCTGGCGCCGCGTTGCCGCTCGATCAAGGCGCGCAAGGAAGACGCCACCGGCTCGACCACGGTGCAATACGAGCCTACGTGTATCATCGCTGCATCGCGCGGCACGCGCGCCAGATCCTGCTGTGTGATGTTGCGCTCGGCACTGCGTTCGCCGTAGAAACGGTAAGTGGGCGAGCCGGCGTCGTCAAGGCTGACCATCACCAGCGCGGTGGGGGCATCGCTGTAGGGCGCAGCGTCGGTGTGCACGCCCTCGCGTGACAGTTTGCGCGTCAGCCGCGCGCCGAACAGGTCGTTCGACAAGCCGCCGAAGAATGTCGTCGCCACGCCCAGGCGCGCCAGGCCGATGGCCAAATTGAATGGCGAGCCACCGTCGTGCGCACACAACGTCAAGCCGGCGGGGCTTTCACCTTCCGCGAACACGTCCATCAGAGCTTCTCCGCAGACCACAATCATATTGCTTCCTTTCTGATTCAATGAGATACGCACAGCGGCGCTGGTGGCGCGCTGGCCGGCGCCGCGCCGGTGACGCTGGCCGCCAACTCAGAGGCAGGCACGATGCGCCGCTGCTTGCTGTCGAATACATGAATGGCGTTGTCCGCGGCCAGCAGGCCGCAGCGCGTTCCTTCGGCCGGCGGAGTCTCCCTGACGGCGGCGACAAGTGGCCGGTCCAGGCCGGGCACGGCCACGTGCACCAGCGATTCCGCGCCCAGGCGTTCGATCAATTGCACCACGCCTTGTACTGGCGCGTCCGCGCTCAGCAGCAAGTGCTCCGGACGAATGCCGATGGTGACGGCGGCCGTGCCGGTCCCGGCTGGCGCGTCTGGCCAGGCGATGCTGGCCTGGCCAAAGGTCAGCGTGCCGCGGTCGTCGAGCACGCCGTTGAACAGGTTCATGCGCGGACTGCCGATAAAGCCGGCAACGAACACATTGGCCGGGCGTTGATACAGCTGCATCGGCGTGCCGATCTGCTGCACGCCGGCCGGCGCCAGCACGACGATGCGGTCGGCCAGCGTCATCGCCTCGACCTGGTCGTGGGTGACGTACACCATCGTCGCACCCAGCTGGCGATGCAGGCGGGCGATCTCGACCCGCATGTCGCCGCGCAGCGAGGCGTCCAGATTCGACAGCGGCTCGTCGAACAGGAAGGCGCGCGGCTTGCGCACGATCGCCCGTCCGATGGCGACGCGCTGGCGCTGACCGCCAGACAGCTGCGGCGGTCGCCGCGGCAGCAGGTGCTCGATCTGCAGCATGCGCGCGGTGGCCTGCACCCGCGCCTCGATCTCCGCTTTTGGGGTGCGATTCAGGCGCAGGCCGAAGGCGATATTCTCGAACACGCTCATGTGGCCATACAGCGCATAGTTCTGGAACACCATCGACAGGCCGCGCTTGGCCGGCGGCACCTCGTTGACGCGCTCGCCGTCGATGACGATGTCGCCGCCGCTGATTTCCTCCAGGCCGGCGATCATGCGCAGCAGGGTCGACTTGCCACAGCCGGAGGGCCCGACCAGCACGACGAACTCGCCGTCTGCGATGGTGAAACTGACATCCTTGAGGATGTGCTGGGCGTCCTTGCCCGGATACGTCTTTGCCACGTTGGCTAAAGTAATGCTTGCCATGGTTGTTCCTTTGCGGGCGCGCCGGCATGGCGCGTCCGTATCATTGAATCAGTCGGTACCTTTGGAGGCAGTGGCCGTCGGCGTTGATGCGGCCAATTCCCATATGTTCAACGCGACGACCCGGTCGCCAGGCGCACCGAGCAGGCCGACGCCGTTCGCATCCGGCCGCGCAGGATAGGCACGGCTGGTCAGGCTCTTGCGCTCGTTCAGATAGGCTTCCAGCATCGAGCGGTCGACGAACACCCGCAAGCGCAGGTTCTCGCCGGCCAGGTCGACGGCGCCGCCCTGGACGCCGGTACCTTGCACGTCGGGGTCGAGCGAACTCTTGCTGCGGTCGATTTCAAAGCGCGTGCCCGCCGCGCCGACATAGATCGCGGTGCGCTCGGCGTCGTCGTCGGTCTTCCTGACGACCAGGCCGCGGCGGGTGGCAGCATCGGCAGATGGCGCCATCTCCAGTTCGATCTCCAGCGTGTCGCCGTGCACTGCAGCCAGGGCCGTGGCCGCTGTCTGCAGGTCGACATTGGCAAGCGATACCAGGCTGCGCCGGCGCAGCGCGGACAGCTCGGCGATTGGCGCGATGCGAACATCGCCGTCGCTGCCCAGGCTCAGCACGACGGGCAGGCCGGCGTTGTGCGCCCAGCCGCTGTCGGACTGGAGCTGCTCGGTGCGTTCTCCCTGCGCGATTGAAAACACGATGCTGCGGCCGGTCTTGGGATCGACGAAGCCGCTGGGGCCGGAGAAGTGATGCTGGCCGACGTCAAACACGCGCGGCGCTGCCACGTCCGGCATGAACTTGCCGCGCTCGCGGTCGAACACACCGACCCAATAGTAGGCCTGGGCGCGCACATCCACCAGGTAGATGTGGCGCTGGCGGCCGTCGCGGCCGGTGCCCAGCGGCAGCAGGACCGGCAACTCCCAGGTGCTGTCGAAACCGGGATACCTGGCCGTGTCCAGTGTCATCAATGGCCCTTTGAAGTTCCAGTGCACCAGATCGGTGGAATCGTAGACCAGCGCCGTGCCGCTGCCGCCGGGAACGGCCGAGCCGACCAGCTGGAACCAGTGCGCATCGGCGCCATCCTTGAAGACAAAGGGATCGCGAAACTCGCCCAAGCGTCCCTCGCGGGCGCGCTGCACCGTGACCGGGGCCGGGTACTTGGTCCAGCGCACCAGATCGGGGTCGTTCAAATCGGCCGGGATCGCCACGCCGGTACGTTGATTGGGCCGGGCCGCATCGTTACCCGCGGTGAAGAACAGCACCGGGCTGCCGTCCGAGCGATAGGAGGCGCTGCCTGACCAAATGCCATCGGGCGCCAGATCGTCCGCTTCGGGCGCCAGCGCGATCGGCAGTTCGCGCCAATTGACCATGTCGGCGCTGACCCAGTGGCCCCAGTGCATCTGGTGCCAGTAGGGACCGAACGGATTTTTCTGGAAGAACAGGTGGTACTGGCCCCGGTAGTAAAACGGAGCATGCGGTTCGTTCATCCAGCCGCTGCTGGGAATGGCGTGAAATTGCGGCCGGTGGCGGTCGCCATCGAAGACGGCCGGCGCTATCGTTACATCGGCGGCACTCAGCGCTGGCGCTCGCCCGCCGTGGGCCGCCAATTGCGCGGCGACCTGGGCGCGCACGCTGCCAGCGTCTGTCGGGCCGGCCGTGATGTGCAGCTCGTCCATCAGACCGAGATAGGTATTCAGGCGGTACACGCCGAATAGCTGCGTTGGTTGGGAATAGCGGCCTATGCTCAGCGGTGACGATGGCATCGTCAGACGGCCGTTGGCCGGTGTCGCGGCGCTGGCCACCTGCTCGCCATTGAGAAACAGCGCGACCTGGTGCGCGCGTGGATCGAAGCTGACGGCGACATGCGACCAGACGTCCTTGGGCAGCCTGCGCTCGCTCACGCGCAAGTCGACCAGCGTGCCACCCAGGCCGAGGCTGACGCCCCAGGTGCCGTGGCGGTAGGCCCCGAACGCGATGCCCTGCTTGGCCGCCTTGTCGAACTGGCTGACGAAGGCTGACGGCGCGCCGCCATCGCCCCATTCATACGCATGCGGCGCCACCCACAGGCCAATGGCCACGCCTTTCGCCACCTGCGCGTCGGTCAAGGCCGGCGCCACGATATCGGTCGAATAGCCATCGAACAGCAGGCAGGCGCCGACGACGCAGTGCTCGCGCCACACCGGCCCGGTGCTGGGTTTGAAGCGGGCCTGGTTAAACACCGCGTTGACCCGGTCCATGCGGCCGGACCCGGACTCGCGCGTCGCCATGCCATGTCCTTCGTCGAACGACCACGCCGCCAGTGCCTGGCCATTAGGCGTGGCAGTCTGCATCAACGGCGCCGAAGGAGCGTTGTTGCCCAGACCGCTGCACGCGGTAAGCGCCATCATGGCAAGCAGCACGGCCGGCAGCGCCTGCCGTCGCGCCTGCGACCGTGTGGGGAAATGCATGTTCATCCTGTCTCCTGCTGGTTGGGGGCGTTATTCGCCCTCTGTTCAGATGCCGCTGTCTTTCGTTGTTATTTTTGCGCCAGCGAAGGCGCGATGCGGTAGACGCCATCGGTCAGCGTGAGCGCGATCGGATCGCCGATGTTGCCGACGAATTGGCCGTCCGCGCCGGTATCGTTGAAGGCCATCAGGCAATCCTGGCCGGTCAGCGGATCGGCCAGGATCTTGCCCGCGTAGCGGCGGCAAGGCACATCGCCATCGAGGAAGCCATCGGCCGGCCGCCACGGCCCCATCGGATGATCCGCCACAAGGTAGTGCGTGCCGGACACGCCGCCATTCTGCTGTTCGCGCATGTGCGGTGCCCAGTGCTCGCGGATGTTACAGAAGGTGCAGAACCATTTGCCGTTTCGCTCGAATACCTGCGGCACTTCCAGTTGTCCAAAGTGTCCGCCTTCATAGACGGGCGCCGTCGCGACCCAGCTCATCAGGTCTTCTGATACCGCGTGGCCGATGACGCCGCGCTCGTACATCGGACCATCCTTGCGGCGCGCCGTGAAGAACATGTGGAACAGGCCGCCGTTCGGGTCCGCCATCACCCACGGATCGCGCAGCGCGCGGTCGTGCCAGCCGCCTTCCTCGCGCTCCTCGTAGTAGCGCGTATCGAGGTCCAGCGCCAAACCGTCGCCGACTCGTGTCCACGGACCGTCGATGCTGTCGGCTACCGCGTGGCCGATGCGCTGGCGCATGCCCTTCTCGGCGCGGCAGGTGCCGGTGTAGAACAAGTGGTAGCGTCCCAGCGCCTTGATCACGGACCCGGTCCAGGTCGTGAAGTCGTCCCAAGCCGGGGTTGCCGACGGCGCGAACATGGTGCCCCTGTGTTCCCAGTTGCGCAGATCGTCCGACACGGCGTGGCCGATCGACACGTTCCAGTGACGCAGGTCCGGATTGCCGATGGAGCGGTCCGCTTGCAGGAAGAACAGGTGCTGCCGGCCGCCATCGGTGGTGTGCCAGAAGTCCCAGATGTACTTGTCGTCGAGTTTGAGTGTCATGTTGATATCTTTCTTGAAAATTAGCCTTTAATGCCCGAGCCCACCACCGAGGCCACGAAGTGCCGCTGGAAGATCAGAAACACCGCCAGCACAGGCAGGGTGATTACGGAGGCGTAGGCCATGATCTGTCCCCATGAATTGCTGCGTCCGAAGAACTGCTGGATGCCGGGCTGTACCGGCCGGAACGCTTCGCCCTGCACCACCATCGCCGGCCACAGATACTGGTTCCAGGCGCTCAGGAACAGCACGATGGAGGCAGTTGCGATCACCGGGCCGCTGTTGGGCATGATCACGCGCCAGTAGATGGTCCACGGGCCGGCGCCATCCATCTTGGCCGCCTCGTCGAGCTCCATCGGAATGTCGCGGAAGAACTGGTAAAACAGGAAGACGCAGAAGGCGCTGGCGAGGAAGGGCACCACCTGCACCTGCAGACTGTTGAACCAGCTGTGCTGCATGACCAGTTGGCCATGCTCCACGCCCAGCCAGGGCAGGCGCGCGACAAGCGACAGCAGGGGGATGGCGATGACTTCGAACGGCACTACGAGCAAGGCATGTACCAGGGCCACCACCGCGCCGCGCCCGCGCCAGCGCAGCCGCGACAGCGCATACGCCATCATGCTGTTGACGATGACGCCGCCGGCCACGATCAGCACCGAGATCAGCACCGAGTTGAACATGAAGTGAGGCAGGTCGCTTTTCTCGAACACCGCCCGGTAGTTGTCCAGCGACCAGCTGGCATTGGGCAGCAGCGCCGACATGCTGCTCAGATCGGCGAAGATGGCGGCGTCATTCTTGAACGAGGAGGCGAACATGAACAGCAGCGGCGCGGCGAAGACGGCCGCCAGCGCGCTCATCAGGATCGCCATGCCCGCCGCGCGAACCGTCTTTTGGGTTCTGAGCGTCATTTCGCCTCCCTGGAAATGATTTGTTGCCATAGCGAGATCGCCAGCACGATCATGAAGAACACCAGGGCGATGGCCGAGCCATAGCCGACATCCTGCTCGCGGAAACCGCTGTGCACGGCGTGATAGATTAGCGTGGAGGTGGAGTCCAGCGGTCCGCCGGAGGTCATCACATCGACCTGGGCGAACAGGCCCAGCGCCATTAAAGTGGTGGTCACCAGCACGAACACGATGGTGTTGCGCAGGCCTGGCAAGGTGACGTAAATGAAGCGCTGCCACGCATTGGCGCCCATCAGCGTGGCCGCCTCGTACAACTCCGGACCGATCGATTGCAGGCCTGCCAGGAAGATCAGCATCTGCAAGCCGGCCCCCTGCCAAGCCGACATTACGGCGATGGCCGGCAGCGCGTAGTGGCGATCGCCCAGCCAGTCGGGGCCGGCGTTCGGATCGCCACTGATCGAGCGCAGCAGCTCGTTGATCATGCCGCGGTCGGTGTTTAGTATGAAGGTCCAGACGATGGACGCCACCACCATCGACGTCACCACCGGGGCGAAATAGACGGTGCGGAAAATGACGCGCCCGCGCACGCGCTGGTTGACCAGCAGGGCCAGGCCCAGAGCGATCCCGCATTGCAAGGGCATGACCATCAGCGCGAATGCGAAGGTGTTGATCAGCGAGCGGTAGAACAAAGGGTCGGTGGCGCTCAGCACGATGCGGCGTCCGGCGACTTCGAGCCGGAACGCCTCGCGGTAGCCGCGCAGCTCCGGACGCTGGACCAGCAGCTGGCGCCAGCTGGGATAGTGCGGCTGCGCTTCGCCCTGCGCTGCCGGCAGCGGGTCGATGCTGACCACCTGGACCGACAGCAGACGCTTGAAGTTGTCCAGGCCGATGAATTGGGTCGGCTGCGGCGACACCAGCCGGTTGTTGGTGAAGGCCACTCCGGCGGCCAGCAGCAGCGGCAGGATCAGAAAGCCGATCAGCAGGATCAATGCTGGACCGGCGAAGCCTGCCGCCACCAGCCAGCCATCCTCGCCCCATGGTACGTATTTCTTCATTTTGCCTTCCCCATCAAGCTGTCGCTGCCGGTGTAGCCGCGGTTGCGCCGCAGATTGCCCTCGATCGCTTCGACCGCTTCGTCCAGCGCCTCTTCGGCATCCTTGCCGCTGCGGATATCCAAGATGGCCTTTTCCAGCGCCGTCGAGATGACGGGGTAGGCTGGCGTGGCCGGCCGCGGCACGGCGTAGCGTTCTGCCAAATCATAGAAGATGCGCCACTTGCCGCCGGTCCGGTAGTAGTCGCTGGCGGCCGCGCTTTCCGCACTCATTGGCACGTAGCCGGTCGCATTGACCATCGTTGTCATTTCGCGCGTGCTGATCAGGTGGGCGATGAAGGCGGCCGCTCCCTGGGGCGTCGGGCAGCTGCGGGTGATGGCCCATTGCCACGATCCCGCGCCGACCTTGGGACCCATGCCGAAATCGGGTGGCGGCAGTACCAGCAGGTCATCGCCAAACCGCTGCAGGTAGGCGCGCGCCGACCACGAGCCGGTATAGTGGAACAGCGCCCGGCCCTGGGTGAACGCCTGGTCGTCGGCCGGATTGCGTTCGGCCAGCTTGTCGCGGAACAGGCCGCCTATATAATTGCCGACCGCGACAGCCCGCTTGCTGTTGAGGATGCCGTCGACATGGTTGGGGTTGGCGCGCTCGACCAGGTCGGCGCCGCCGCTTTGCAGCCACGGGCCGTAGGCGTAGCTGGGCCATTCGCCCTTGGTGCGTCCGTTCAGGTCCAGCGGAAAACGGTAGCGGCCGCTCTGCTTGGCCTTGACCAGGATGTCGCGAAACTCGGCGGCGGTGTACGGCTGCTCAATGCTGGCGATACGCACGCCCAGCGCGGCCAATTCCGAGCGGCGCGCAAACAGCGCCAGCACCACGTCGAACTGGCCGACGCTGTAGGTCTTGCCCATCGCTGTGCCACGGCCGCCCACCAGCAGGCGCTTGATGCTGTCAGCCGGCAGCAAGCCGTCCAGCGGCTGGATATGTCCGGCCCACGCGAAATTGGCGACCACTGGCTGGTCCAGCGCGATCACGCACGGCAAGTGGCCGACCAGCGAGGCGGCGGTGATTAACGCGCTGTAGGAGCCTTGGGGAATGGCTTCGACCACCACTTTCCAGCGGTCCTGCCCGGCGTTGAAGCGGGCTACGGCGGCGCGCCCGGCATCCATCTCGGCATCGCCCGTGTCATGGCGCCATACCTTCACTTCCAACGGCGCGGCCTGGCACAGCAGCGGCACGCAGGTCAGCAGAGTCAGTGCGCGCTTCATGCTCGGCTCCTGCGCGCGGCCAGCGGACGCACCGTGCCGCGAACGACCGGACGGCATGGCACGATGACCGTTTCGGCCGGCGTTGGCCGCCCGGTCATCACGCTGCGGGCAGCGAGTTCGCCGATCTCACGATAGGGCAGGCTGACCGTGGTCAGGCCCGGGTAGATCGCTTCGGAGATCAGGCGGTAGTCGTCGTAGCCGACTACCGAGACATCTTCCGGCACGCTCAGGCCGCGCCGCTGCAGCAGGAAGATGACCCGCATCGCCATCTTGTCGTTGCCGCACATAATAGCGCTAGGCCGGTGTTTGCCGCTGAAAAGGCACTCCAGCGCATCGGGCAGGTGGGCAAACTCGTCGCCTTCGACCGGCTCGGCGCCGTGTAGCACCCACTGTGGCGTCGGCGGCACGCCGCGCTCGCGCATAGCGCGGCGAAAGCCGCGAAGGCGCAGTTCGGTCGCCACCATACCGGGGATCAACTGGAGGTAGGCAATGTCGCGGTGCCCGGCTTCAAGCAGCAGCGTCGCCGCAGCGTAGCCGCCGGACTCGTCGTCCGGCACCACCTGGGTGTAGCGCGGAACGGGTTCAAAGCAGTTGGCTAATACCAACGGGGTGTCGCCAAACATCGGTTCGATGCTCACTTGGCGATGGAACAGGCTGGCGAACAAGAAGGCTTCCACCCGGTGTTCACGGAAGTCGGCAACCAGACGATGCACCGCGTCGGAGCGGCCACCGGTTTCACCGATCAGCAAGACTTTGCCCAATTCTTCACAGACCGACTGGATGCCCTTGATGATCTCAAACGAGTCCGGTGTGATGGTCAGCTGCTCGGCGATCACAGCAACCAAGCCAGTCGGCACGCCACGCAGGTTGCGGGCGGCGGCCGACGGCGAGAACTCGAGCGCAGCCATTGCGTTGGCAACACGCTCACGGGTGGCCTCGGACACCAGCGTGCTGCCGTTGAGGACGCGAGAAACTGTCTTGATCGACACTCTCGCTTTGTTTGCGACGTCGTGAATCGTAGCCACTTCCTGCCTTAACTGTTGAATTATAAAAAACCAGCACAACACCGGGGGGCGAACAGCCAGCGTGTTATGCAGAAATTGAAATGTCTATCGTTGTCATTGCCTGTGATGATAGGCATACACACCCCCCTTGTCAACGACTTTGTGAATTACCATTCGTCTCGTGGCGGTCCGTTTTTGGAGTCAAATCTCTTGGCGAACGAAAGACTGATGGCGTTGAGAAGCAAATGGCATATGCGCTGGCTCGGCCGACGCTTCATGGCGCGGCAATTGCGTGATCTCGCAATGAGCCAAACCGATATCGCCACGAGCATGAACAGCTTGGCCTGCGTGCTTCAAACCAACGGCCGCTACGACCAGGCGGAGCTGTCTTACCGGGAAGCGCTAGCCATCTTGAAGGCGGCCGGCCCGCGGGGATCGGGAGGCTGGGTCAGTGAAATCCCCGGCGCCTGGGTCAGTTAGACGTTGGCGCCAATATATCGGGCTTAGGGGGTATGGGGGGTAGCGTCGCGGCGCGATGCGATTGAAAAACTCAACTGGTATGCCATGCGCTGGAAGATCGAGACCTTCCTTAAGATTCTGAAATCCGGCTGCAAAGCAGAGGAGTCACGACTGCGCACGGCGGACCGGGTAGCCAATCTGGTCTCCGTATTCTGCATCATCAGTTGGCGTATCTTCTGGTTGATGATGCTCAACCGCTCATGCCCGGATGCCGATCCGGAACTGGCATTGACTCATACGGAAATTGACCCCCTCAACCGCTTGGTGAAGGACAGTAAGAGATCCCGCGAGGCGCTTCCTCTTTCGCGCTACCTTGAAAAAATTGCGCAACTCGGCGGCTATCTCGCGCGCACCAACGACCTGCCGCCTGGGAACACGGTCATGTGGAGAGGCATGCGCCGGTTGGCCCCCAACAGATGAAGCCGGTAGATGTAAGACAAATACCATTCATCGGGAAAGTGATTTGGCAATACCGGCAAAAGGCGGGGAGTTGGCTCCATACCTAATTATGCAAAAAAATCATTTGTTACCGTAAACTCCAGAAGGTACGTTTTTCAAAAAAACTCTTTAAAATTAAACAGGCGAGTTTACAACTTTTTCGGTGTTTGAAATTACCGACTGAAGACCCAATGAAGTGGCGGTAGCTAGTATATGACTATATTCCACCACTTCAATTTCTGCCACCGGCCTTGAACCTATTCGACGGTTACCGACTTGGCCAAATTGCGCGGCTTGTCGACATCGGTGCCACGCGCCAGCGCGGTGTGGTACGCCAGCAGTTGCAGCGCGGCCACGTGCAGGATCGGCGACAGCAGGCCGTAATGTTCCGGCAGCCGGATCACGTGCACGCCATCGCCCGAGGTGATGCGCGAATCGACGTCGGCGAACACGTACAGCTGGCCGCCGCGGGCCCGCACTTCCTGCATGTTCGACTTGAGTTTCTCAAGCAGCGCGTCGTTCGGTGCGATCGTCACCACCGGCATTTCCTCGGTCACCAGCGCGAGCGGACCGTGCTTGAGTTCACCCGCCGGGTAGGCCTCGGCGTGAATGTACGAAATTTCCTTGAGCTTGAGCGCGCCTTCGAGCGCGATCGGGTAGTGCATCCCGCGGCCCAGGAACAGCGCGTTTTCCTTGCGCGCGAAGTCGTCGGCCCAGGCGATGATCTGCGGTTCCAGCGCCAGCACAGCGGCGAGCGCGACCGGCAGGTGGCGCATCTGCTTGAGGTAAGTCGCTTCCTCGTCGTCGCTCAGCCGGCCGTTCACTTGCGCCAGCGTCAAGGTCAGCAGGAACAGCGCGCACAGCTGGGTGGTGAAGGCCTTGGTCGACGCAACGCCCACTTCGACGCCGGCGCGGGTGATGTAAGCGAGCGCACACTCTCGCACCATGGCGCTGGTGGCCACATTGCAGATGGTCAGGGTGTGCACCATGCCGAGGCTGCGCGCGTGCTTCAGCGCGGCCAGGGTGTCGGCGGTTTCGCCGCTTTGGGAGATCGTTACGACCAGCGTGTTGGGATGCGGCACGCTGTCGCGGTAGCGGTATTCGCTGGCGATCTCGACGTTGACCGGCACTTTCGCCACCGATTCGATCCAGTATTTGGCCGTCAGGCCGGCGTAGTAGCTGGTGCCGCAGGCCAGGATCAGCACCCGGTCGATCTGCTTGAACACCTTGTAGGCGCCGTCGCCGAACAGCTCGGGCATGATGCCGGTGACGCCTTCGAGCGTGTCGCCGATGACGCGCGGCTGCTCGAAGATTTCCTTCTGCATGTAATGGCGGTACGGCCCCAGCTCGGCCGCGCCGGTGTGGGCGTGCACGGTCTTGACTTCGCGCGTCGCAGGACGCCCGTCGGCATCGACGATCCAGTAGCGGCCCAGTTGCAGGTCGACCACGTCGCCTTCTTCCAGGTAGATGATCTGGTCGGTGGTGCCGGCCAGCGCCATCGCATCGGAGGCGACGAAGTTCTCGCCCTGGCCGACGCCGACGATCAGCGGCGAACCCTGGCGCGCGGCCACCACCCGGTGCGGCTCTTCGCGGCAGAATACGGCGATCGCATAGGCGCCATGCAGGCGCTTGACCGCTTGCTGGACGGTATCGAACAGGTCGCCGTTGTACATCTGGTCGACCAGGTGGGCGATCACTTCGGTATCGGTCTGGCTGGTGAACACGTAGCCGAGCGCGGTCAGTTCGGCGCGCAGTTCGTCGTGGTTTTCGATGATGCCGTTGTGCACCAGCGCAATGCGGGCCGATTCTTCGGTCGGGGAAAAATGGGGATGCGCATTGTGCGACAGCGGCGCGCCGTGAGTGGCCCAGCGGGTGTGGGCGATGCCGGTGAAACCCTGCAGGTGGGCATTGTCCATCTGGGTTTCGAGGTCCGCCACACGCGAGGTGCTGCGCGAACGCTGCAACCTGCCGTCCACGTGCAGGGCGACGCCGCAGGAATCGTAACCGCGGTACTCGAGGCGTTTCAGGCCCTCAAGCAGGATGGGGGTGATGTTACGCTGCGCTACTGCTCCGACGATGCCGCACATAAGTGCCTCATTTGAAAGATTTACAATAGATGTATCCTAGATGAAGGCCGATGAAATTTGCTTTCTAAATCAGTCATTTTTCGGTATATTATTTCATGCTTCAATTCAGATGAAATATAATTTCATATATACGAAATAATATATCAAAAACTTCAAATTATGCTATGGCGGACCTGACAACAACCATGGACGATGTAGATCGTCGCATCTTGAATGCTCTCCAGCTTGATTCATCGCATACCAATGCAGAGCTCGCCGAACTGGTACATGTGTCACCGCCGACCTGCCTGCGGCGAGTCAAGCACCTGACCGAATCGGGCGTGATCGCGCGCCAGGTCGCCATCGTGTCGCCCGACAAGGTCGGCGCCCGGCTCACCGCGATCGTCGAGATCACGCTGGACGTGCAGGCCGCCGAGCGCATGGACGAGTTCGAAGCGCTGGTGGCCGCCGAGGCCGCGGTGCTGCAATGCTACCGGGTCGCGCCCGGTCCCGATTTCGTCCTCATCATCCAGGTCGCCGACATGCCGGCCTACCATGCGCTGGCGCATCGCCTGTTCGCCACCCACGCCAACGTGCGCAATGTGAAGACTTACTTCTCCACCTTCCGCAGCAAATTCGAAACCCGCATCGCGGTCTGACCATTGCCCTTGAGCATACTCAAAGAATGCTTTGGGGAAATAGTGTGTAATGGCAACACCTAGCGCGGCGTCCATCCGGGACGCCGCCGGCGGTCAGTCACACGGGGTTCGGCGATGGAAGCGATGGTGGGAAGCGGCGCGACGCCTGGCGAGACCAGGCCATCGGGCGAACTGGTGCGGCTCTCGGGCGTGCACAAGATCTATGGCCGCGGCCTGGCCGGGGTGCACGCGCTGAACGATGTCAACCTGCAGGTGGCGGCCGGCGAAATGGTGGCCATCTGCGGCCCGTCCGGGCACGGCAAGACCAGCCTGCTGAACCTGATCGGCATGCTGGAAGCGGCCACCGAAGGCAGCGTCGTGATCGCCAACCTGCTCACCTCCAAGCTGTCGGAACCGGCGCGCGCCGACCTGCGCGGCGAACTGATCGGATATATCTTCCAGTCGTTCAGCCTGATTCCGGTGCTGACCGCGCTGGAGAACGTGCTGCTGCCGCTGATGCTGCGCGGCCGCCTGCAGGCCGGCGCCCTGGCCGAAGCGCAGGCGCTGGGCGGCGAACTGCTGGCCAGGGTGGGCCTCAAAACCCAGACCCATCACTACCCGTCGCGGCTCGACGCCAGCCAGTGCCAGCGGGTGGCGATCGCGCGCGCGCTGGTAACAGGGCCGCGCCTGGTGGTGGCCGACGAGCCCGCATCCCGGCTCGACAACGGCAGCATCCGCCTGGTCATGGACCTGTTCGCCGCCCACCAGCGCGAGTACGGCACCACCTTCGTGATCTCGACCCGCGACCAGCGCCAGTTGAGCCGGGTGTCGCGCACGCTGCAGCTGAACGAGGGGCGCCTGTCCAGCGCGCCCACCGACGCGCCGCGCAAAACGCTGCGGGTGCAAGGATGAGCCCGCAACGCCTGGCGCTGCGCACCCTGATGCTGGCGCGGCCGCGCAGCGTGCTGGCGATCCTGCTGATGGCCGCCTGCCTGTGCCTGCTCGACCTGTTCGCCGGCAACATGGCCAGCGTGCGCGCGCGGCTGGAATACCAGGCGGTGACGGGCGAGCGGCTCGGCCATTTGAGCATCACCCGGGCGGGCGCGGCGAGCGGCAAGGCGTTCGAGCCGGCCGACGCGGCGAAAATCAAGCGGCTGGTGGAAACGGCGGGCGGGGTGGCGCTGGTGGCGCCGCGGATGAGCGTGAGCGGGATTGCTTCGACCGGCCAGCGCTCGGCGCTGTTCCACGGCGAAGGCATCACCAGCACCGGCGGCGGGCGCGGCGCCGAGCCGGATCCGCACGGCAAGCTGAACCCCGCCCAGCCGAACGGCATCGCGCTCAGCAGCGGCCACGCCCGTTCGCTCGGCCTGCGTCCCGGCAGCAACGTGACGCTGACCGGGGCCACGGTCGATGCGCCCGCCGCGCCGTTCGAGGCGGAAGTGGTCGATATCTACAGCACGGCCGAGTTCAACGACAGCGCGCGTTCGCTGCTGATGCCGTTCGAGTTGGCGCAGACCCTGCTCGACACCGAACGCACCGAGCGGGTGGTGGTCTACCTGTCCGATCCGAAGCAGCTCGATGCGGCGCGGATGGCGCTGCTGCGACTGCTGCGCGACGCAGGACTGGCGGTCGACGTCCACACCTGGCAGGAGTTGTCGCCCAGCTACCTGAAAGCGCGCAGCACTTCCGACCTGACCTTCGACAGCGTGGCCGGCATGGTATTCGCGGTGATCGCCGCCGCCATCGCCGCCACTATCTCGATGAATGCGCTCGAGCGCCGGCGCGAAGTGGCGACTTTGCGCGCGCTGGGCATGCACAGTAGCGGCGTGTTCCTGATGTTTGCGGCGGAAGCGCTGTGGATGGCGGCGTTCGCGGTGCTGATCAGCCTGGTGGGGAGCGGGCTGATCGCGTGGGTGGTGAACCGGGCGGCGTTGTCGTACACCACCCAGCAGGCGCTGAAGCAAGCCCCGATGCTGGTCGAGCTCGACTTCAACCGGATGATGATGGCGGTGGTGACCGTGATGGCGGTGGCGCTGCTGGCGTCGCTGGCGCCGGCGTTCAAGGCGGCGAGGGCCGAGGTGGCTGAAGGGTTGGCGGCCTGATTGCGTTGATGTTGGCGCCCGAAAGTGCCGCTAACCGTAAAACCGTCGTCCTCGCGCAGGCGAGGACCCATACCCCCTCATCTCAGTGACTTTGTCTGCGGCAAAAGCAAGCTCAGCATAGGTTCCCGCCTGCGCGGGAACGACGGTCTTGAGGCTGGGGGTAACCGTCGGCCTTATTTCTTAACCTTCACCGGCCGCTGCCAGCTGTCGATCGTCATCTGCTTGGCGCGCGAGATCGTCAGCTTGCCGGCCGGCGCGTTCTTGGTCAGCGTGGTGCCCGCGCCCAGCGTGGCGCCTTTGCCCACCGTCACCGGCGCCACCAGCTGGCTGTCGCTGCCGATGAACGCGTCATCCTCGATCACGGTCCGGTGCTTGTTGACCCCATCGTAATTGCAGGTAATAGTGCCGGCGCCGATATTGACCCGCGAACCTACCGTCGAATCGCCAACATAGCTCAGGTGATTGGCCTTGCTGTGCGCCGCGATCGTGCTGTTCTTGACCTCGACGAAGTTGCCGATATGGACGTCTTGCGCCAACTCGGCGCCGGGACGCAAGCGCGCATACGGCCCGATCATCGATTTCTCGCCGACCACCGCGCCCTCGATATGACAGAACGGCTTGATCTGCGCGCCCGCCGCGATGCGCGCATTGACGATCACGTTGTGCGCACCCACCGACACGCCATCGGCCAATTCCACACGACCCTCGAACACGCAGCCGACATCGATCGTCACATCGCGCCCGCAAATCAGCTCGCCGCGAATATCGATGCGCGCCGGATCCATCAAGGTCACGCCTTGTTCCAGCAGCACATTGGCCTTGTTCAATTGGTGCCGGCGCTCCAGCTCGGCCAGTTGCACCTTGCTGTTCACGCCTGCCACTTCCCACTCGGCCGATGGCTGCGCCGACACCACCGGCACGCCGTCCGCGACGGCCTTGGCGACGATATCGGTCAGGTAATACTCGCCCTGCACGTTGTTGTTCGACAGCGAGCCCAGCCACGCTTTCAGCTGCCTGGTCGGCGCCACGATGATGCCGCTGTTGATTTCGCGGATCGCGCGCTCCGCCTCGCTGGCGTCTTTCTCTTCCACGATGCGCACGATCGCGCCGTTCTCGCGCACGATGCGGCCCAGCCCGAACGGGTTGGCCTGCTCGACCGTGAGGATCGCCAGCTTGTCGCTGCCGGCCGCGTCCACCAGCTTGCGCAGCGATGCGGAGGTGGTCAGCGGCACGTCGCCGTACAGGATCAGCGTCGGCGCGTTATCGTCCAATTGCGGCGCCGCCTGCATCACCGCATGGCCGGTGCCCAGCTGCGGCTCTTGCAGCGCGGTATCGATCGGCGCGTGCCCGCCATTGTTCTGCTGTTTCACCATCTCAGACACCGCTGCACCCCCATGCCCGTAAATAACGCATAATTTGCTCGGTGAAAGTTCACGCGCGGTATCAATGACATGCTGCAACAGCGGCTTGCCCGCTAAGGGATGCAGGACTTTTGGCAGTGCGGATTGCATACGCTTTCCCATGCCGGCGGCAAGAATCACAACATTCATAAGCGGTAGTTTGAAAGAGTTGAATAGATGAAAAAGTTTAACACGAGCGACACGCCGGCAAATCGCCTTCGCATGGTAATCCTGATTGCCCTCATGGTCGCGGTGGCTGGCTGCAGCAGTATCCGATTTACCTACAACCACGGCGACACTTTGCTGTACTGGTGGCTGAACAATTATCTCGACCTCGATTCCGACCAGGCCGGCTGGGTCAAGAAGGACATCGACAACCTGTTCCAATGGCATCGCAAGACCCAGCTCAAGGATTACGTGCAGCTGCTGGCGAATGGCCAGCGCCAACTCGCCGGCAACCTGACCCAGGCCGACCTGATGACCGACTACCGCGACATCAAGGCGCGCACCGAACTGCTGGCGTACAAGGCGCTGCCCGAACTGGCCGACCTGGCGCGCTCGGTGCGGCCCGAGCAGATCGCGCAGATGGAAAAGAAATTTGCCAAAAATAACGAGGACTTCCGCAAGAAGTTCATGCGCGGCGACCTCGAAGATCGCCAGAAGGCGCGCTTCAAGAAATCGATGGAACAGTTCGACCTGTGGTTCGGCCACTTCAGCTCGGAGCAGGAAGCCGTGCTGCGCAAGGCCTCCGACGCGCGCGTGCTCGACAACGACATCTGGCTCGACGAGCGGATCCGGCGCCAGAAACGGATCGTCGCCGTGCTGCGCAAGGTGCAGCAGGAAAAGCTGAGCAAGGACGCGACGATTTCAGTGATGCACAACCTGGTCAAGGAACTGTTCGACCGCTTCGAGGCGCCGGATCGCAAGGCCTTCTTCGACACCTATACCGACCAGACCGCGCAGATGATCCTGACCGCCGTCCGGATTGCCACGCCGGCCCAGAAAGCCCATGCGCAGAAGCGTATGCAAGGATGGATCGAGGACTTCAACATCCTCGCGGCCGACCCGCGCCACTAGCGATGAAAGGGTCTGACCCCGAGGGGTCAGACCCTGGACGCCCCCATGCTATAGTGCCGCCCATGCAAAAAAAGCCAGCCAAAGTCCCGGTCCACCGGCCGCCGCCGCCGCAACATGTGCGCATCATCGGCGGCGCCTGGAAGCGCACCCAGCTGCCGGTGCTGAACGCGCTCGGCCTGCGCCCGACGCCTGACCGTGTGCGCGAAACCGTGTTCAACTGGATCAGCCATCAGTGGGGCAACGACTGGAGCGCCGCGACGGTGCTCGACCTGTTCGCCGGCAGCGGCGCGCTCGGCTTCGAAGCGGCCAGCCGCGGCGCCCGCTCGGTCGTCATGGTCGATACCCACACCCCGGTGATCCGCCAGCTCGAAACCATCAAGGACAAGCTGCACGCCGATGCGGTGACGCTGGTGCGCGCCGACGCGTTGGCCAGCGTCCAGTCGATGGCCCTGCGCGGCCAGCGTTTCGACCTGGTGTTCCTCGACCCGCCATACCAGCAGGATTTGCTCGCGAAGACGCTGCCGCTGTGCGCCAACCTGCTCAATGTAGACGGCCTGGTGTATGTGGAATCCGGCGCGCCATTGCCGTTTGCCGATGACGACGGCGAAACTCCGGACTGGCTGGCGCCGTGGGAAGCGATTCGTGCCGACAAGGCAGGCATCGTGTTCTATCATCTGCTTAAGTTGCGCGCCGATCCGGTGTAACTTGTTGTAAAAGGTCTGGCCGAAGTGGGCAGTCCTTGCCCCTTGCCGGGGCGGGAACCCGATTTTGAGGCATAATGCGCGTTCTATATTGGTGCATCTCTAGGGAGCCGCAATGGTTGTAGCCGTTTATCCAGGAACCTTTGATCCGCTCACGCGAGGCCATGAAGACCTCGTGCGCCGCGCGTCCGGACTTTTCGACGGCCTGATCGTTGGCGTTGCGGACAGCAAGAACAAGCGTCCGTTCTTCTCGCTCGACGAACGGCTGGAGATTGCCAATGAAGTGCTGGGCCATTATCCGAACGTGAAGGTCGAAAGCTTCTCCGGCCTGCTCAAGGATTTCGTCCGCAAGCACGATGCGCGGGTGATCGTGCGCGGCCTGCGCGCCGTGTCCGACTTCGAATACGAGTTCCAGATGGCCGGCATGAACCGCTACCTGCTGCCGGATGTCGAAACCCTGTTCCTGACGCCGTCCGACCAGTACCAGTTCATCTCGGGCACCATCGTGCGCGAGATCGCCGTGCTGGGCGGCGACGTCTCCAAGTTTGTGTTTCCGTCGGTCGACCGCTGGTTGCAGAGAAAAATCGCGTCGATGGCGCCACCCACCGAATAGATTCGAGCAGCTAGCATGGCCTTACTGATTACCGACGACTGCATCAATTGCGACGTGTGCGAGCCCGAGTGCCCGAACGACGCCATTTTCATGGGTCCGGAGATTTACGAAATCGACCCCAACAAGTGCACCGAATGTGTCGGCCATTTCGATGAGCCGCAATGCCAGCAGGTGTGCCCGGTCAGCTGCATCCCGTTCAACCCGGCCTGGCGCGAAACGCCGGACGAGTTGCGCGCCAAGTACGACCGCTTGATGGCCGCCAAGACTTAAGTTCCCTTTGATATTGAGGCCCGCTGCAAGGAAGCACGATTGACAGGCGCCTGGATATGGTCGATCCTTGTTTCACCACTTATCCCTCGCAGTGTCATTAGATTGGCTCTCGCATGGGACGGAACAGCCGCTCATCTGGGCGGCTGTTTCACATCTGCGAGATCGAATTGCCATCAAGTGCAAAGCGTTCTGAGGCGACTGCCGTCTACATAGACGGCTACAACCTTTACTATGGCCGCCTTCGAGGCTCGGCATTCAAGTGGCTCGATTTAGTCAGACTCTTCGAGAAATTACTTGCTCAGCGAGATCAACACGAAAGTCTGGAGCGCGTGAAGCTCTTCACCGCACCAGCGCTAGCTAACGCTTGCGGCGCGAAGTGTCGCCCGGCTCACGTTTGTCGCAAGTGTGGTTTCGCAACGGAAATAGTCGTTCCCCTGCGATTTTCGGTTACCAAGTGGTGATATATTTATCCAAGGGTAATAGCACGCCCATACTATTTTAATAACGATAAGAGACGGCTAGAAAAATGAATATTCGAAACATGCGGATTGGCCAGCGCCTGGCCATCGGGTTCGGCGTCGTGATTGCCCTGCTGATCATGCTGGCCGCCTTGTCCTACCTGCGCATCGGCACCCTGAACCAGGAAGTGACGACGATGGTGAAGTCGCGCTACCCCAAGACCGTGCTGGCAAATGCCATCAAGGCCGACGTCAATGAAGCCACGCGCAGCATGCTCAATGTGCTGATCATGAGCGATCCGGACCAGATCAAGCCGGAACTGGCGATCATCGACGCAAAGAACGCCAGCGCGACCGCCGCCCTGGCCGACCTCGAAAAGAGTACGACCGACCCGCGCGGCCAGGAAATCCTCAAGGCGATCGCCGCGGTTCGCGCCAAATTCATTCCCGGCCAGGCCGCCTTCATCGCCCTCATCAATGAGGACAAGAAGGAAAACGCGATGGTCAAATTCATGTTCTCGCTGCGGCCGCAACAGGCGAAATATTTCGAGCAGCTCGACAAGTTCACCGCCTACCAGAATGAAATCATGGTGGAAGCGGGCGATGCCGCGGCGGCAGTGTCCATGCGCACTCAGTTGATGATCCTGGTGCTGGCGCTCGGCGCGAGCATCATTTCGGTGGCGGTGGCCTTCTTCGCCACCCGCAGCATCACCGGCCCGCTGGAGGAGGCGGTCGACATCGCCAAGCGCGTGGCCGACGGCGACCTGACCAGCGTCATCGAAGTCAACAGCAACGACGAGACCGGCCAGATGATGCAGGCGCTCAAGCACATGAACAGCAGCCTGACCCGGATCGTGGCCGAAGTGCGGACCGGCACCGAATCGATTTCCTCGGCCTCGGGCGAGATTGCCAGCGGCAACCTGGACCTGTCGACCCGCACCGAACAGCAGGCCGCGTCGCTGGGCCAGACCTCCGGCTCGATGCGTGAACTGACCGGTACCGTGCAGCAGAACGCCGACAATGCGCGCCAGGCCAACCAGCTCGCGGCGAAGGCGTCCGAAGTGGCGCTGCGCGGCGGTTCGGTGGTGTCGCACGTGATCGAGACGATGGGTTCGATCACGGCGTCGTCGAAAAAGATCGTGGACATCATCGGCGTGATCGACGGGATTGCCTTCCAGACCAACATTCTGGCGCTGAACGCGGCGGTCGAAGCGGCGCGCGCCGGCGAGCAGGGCCGCGGTTTTGCGGTGGTGGCGTCGGAAGTGCGCAACCTGGCGCAGCGCTCGGCCGCCGCGGCGAAAGAGATCAAGATCCTGATCGGCGACTCGGTCGACAAGGTGCGCGAAGGCAGCACCCTGGTCGAGCAGGCCGGCGTGACCATGGACGAGGTAGTTTCCAGCGTGCGCCGGGTGACCGATATCATGGGCGAAATCACTTCCGCCAGCCAGGAGCAAAGCGTCGGCATCGCCAGCGTCAACCGCACTATCCTGGAAATGGACGAAACTACGCAGCAGAATGCGGCGCTGGTCGAAGAGGCGGCCGCGGCCGCGGCGTCGATGCAGGATCAGGCAGCGAACCTGGCGCGCGTCGTCAGCGTGTTCAAGCTCGACCAGCAAGCGGCGCTGGTGGAAACGCAACCGGTATTGTCCACGCCGAAGCCAGCCCGTACGTTAAGGAAAGAAACCCGCGCGATCCAGATGGCGGACGGCATCGCATAAGGGCGAAATCCCGGAGCTTGTTTCGGCTGTACCTACATAATTTTTAATAACAATCTGGAGACACATGATGACAACGACAAAATTCGGTTTCAAGGGCATGCTGGCTGGCGCCTTCCTGGCGTGCGCGTTCGTCCAGGGCGCTGGCGCCGTGGAAGTGAGCGGCGTGAAGTTCGACGATACGGTGAAGGTGGCCGGCAAAGAGCTGAAGCTGAACGGCGCCGGGATACGGACCAAGTTCGTCATCAAGGTCTATGCGGCCGGGCTGTACCTGCCGGAAAAAAAGAACAATGTGCCGGACGTGCTGAAGCAGGAAGGACCGCGCCGCGTGATGCTGGTAATGATGCGTGACATCACCTCGGACGACTTCGGCCAGGCCTTCATGACGGGCCTGAACAACAACATCGACAAGTCCGAGAAATCGAAGTTCGTCAGCCAGATCAGCAAGTTCGGCGAGATGTTCGGGGCGATCGACGGCTTGAAAAAAGGTGACGTGCTGCACATCGACTGGATTCCAGGCACCGGCACCCAAAGCGAGCTGAACGGAAAGAAAGTCGGCGAGACGGTGCCGGACGTAAACTACTACAACGCCGTCCTGCGTATCTGGCTGGGCGACAAGCCGGTGGATAGCGCGCTGAAGCCGGCGTTGCTGGGCGAAGCGAGGTGAGTTAACCGTTACCCTCTAAGCCGTCGTTCCCGCGAAGGCGGGAACCTATGCTGAGCTAGCAGTTAAGCGGATGGCGTCGTATTCGCAAACTCAGCATAGGGGGAACTCATGCAGTGCATGAGTTCCCGCCTTCGCGGGCGCGACGGTAACTATGAGGTGATGTCGGGGTGAAGGCGATCGTAGTACGGCAACGAGGCAACAAAAAAACGCGGCGCCGGGTTTCCCTGCGCCGCGTTTTTTGTGAAACGGTAATACTTACGCGCGTGCCGCCAGCGCCCGCAGTTCAGCCGCGTGGCTTGGACCCTGCGACGAATTGATCATGCGCTGAAGCATTTGGGCATCGCGCATCTGGCGACGCGCGGCCTGCTCTTCCCTGGTCAGGCGCGGCCGCACCGTCAGCACCAGTGCGCGGACGATGCCCGTCAGCAGCGGCTTGAAGAACACGGCCAGGCCGGCGATGGCCGACACGCCCAGCAAGCCACGCGCGATCGGCATGAACTGGACATTGGCCACGGAGGCAGTTTGAAGCAAATTTGCAGTGATAGACACGATATTCCGATGCGTTGATAGTTGTTGACCAGAACTATAGTGCAACGCAACATATAAATCTAATTCGAAGATCTGATACCGATTATATTAATCGTGAATGGATTCATGTACTATTTGACGTACAAACTGACGTGCAATATCGTTCCTACAATTAACATTATTTCGATACCATGAGCTTCCTGACGCTTGACCTGAACCTGCTGCGGGTATTCGACGCGGTGATGACCGAGCAAAACCTGACGCGCGCCGCCGGCCACCTGGCGATGACCCAGCCGGCCGTGTCGAACGCGATCAAGCGCCTGCGCGAGAGCCTCGGCGACGATTTGCTGATCCGCACCGCCTACGGCGTCAAGCCGACGCCGCGCGCCGAGTCGCTGTGGCCGGCGGTGCGCCAGGCCCTTGCCAGCCTGGAAGCGGCCGTCACCCCGGGCACCTTCGATGTCTCCAAGGCCAACGCGACCTTCCGCATGGCGATGGCCGACGCCACCGCCGCCTTCTGGCTGCCGTCGCTGATGCGCTCGATCGAAAGCGAAGCGCCGGGCGTGAATGTGAGGATGGTGCCGCTGACCACGCGCGAACCGCGCCCGATGCTGCTGCGCGGCGATATCGACCTGGCGGTCGGCTTCTTTCCGGGCGTGGCGGCGCAGCTGTCGTCCGACACCAGTTCGCCGATCCGCCACGAGCGCCTGTATTCCGGGCGCTATGTCTGCGTGATGCGCAAGAACCATCCGCTGGCAAAAACCGAACTCACGCTCGACGCCTACTGCGCCGCGAACCACTTGCTGGTGAGTTTTTCCGGACGCGCCCACGGCCTGACCGACGAAGCGCTGGCGCAACTGGGGCGCGAACGGCGGATCCTGCTGACGGTGAACCAGTTCTTTACCGCGGGCCGGGTGGTCGCCAATTCCGACCTGATCACGGTACTGCCGAAACACCTGATCGCATCGACCGGCATGACCGACGCACTGGTATGGCGCGAACTGCCGTTTACCCTGCCGGCGGTCCACCTCGACATGCTGTGGCACGAGCGCGACGCGCGCAGCCCGGCCCACACCTGGCTGCGCAAGCACCTCGAGTCGATGGATACCACCACGGCGCCGACCCAGTCCAGCTAAACGCAATACGCCTACGCCGCGCTCGAGCGGTAGCCGACGCGGAACCCGCCCCAGTGCTTGCCGTCGACATAGATCGGCGCCGACAGGTCATGCATCACTTCGCCCGTGTCGCGCTTGTAGGTCTGCAACAGGAACGGCTTGGTGTGCGCGCCGCAGCGCGAGCCGGTGCGGTCGTTAAAGATGCGCTTGGTGCGGTTGTTGACGATATCGACGTCGTAGTCGCCGGTCAGCGGCCGCGAAAATTTCTTGTTGTGGGTCGGGAAATAGCCGTTGTGATCCACCGCGCCCGCGTACGCCAGCTGCGGCATGCTCGCCAACAAACCCTCCTGCAACGCCGGCAACGCACGATCGGTAAATGCGTCAAAACGGCTGCTGTGCTTCTGCGGGTTGGTGTTCGGAATCGGGATGTAGCGGCGGTCGAACAGCGCGTCGCGGCTGATGGCGCCGGAGCGGATCGCGGCGCTGAACAGGCGCCCGACCTGCTCGGCGGCGGCCTGCGCCGCGATGCGGATCGCGTCATGCGGTGTCTGCACCGAGGATTCGCCGAGCGCACCGGCGATCGACTCGGCCTTGTCGGCCAGCGCCATTGCCGAGCCTGCCGCGCGCGGCAATTCGGCATCGGTCGAGAGCATGCTGTCGCGGATCCGCGTCAGCGATTCGTTGATCAGCCGGGTGGTGTCGACATGCACCCGCGCGGCGCGCGCAATCTGTCCGATTTCCTCTTCCGACACTTTGGCAGACTGCTCGATATTGCCGAGAAGACTGTGCACCCGTTCGACGTTGCCTGCGGCCTGGCCCACCACGTCGGTCAGCGAGGCCATGCCGGCCGATGCCGTCGTCGTCTGTTCGTTAATTTCGCGCACCATCGCGCTGATTTCATCGGTGGCTTCCTTGGTACGGTGCGCAAGCTGGCGCACTTCCCCGGCCACCACGGCGAAGCCGCGTCCGTGTTCGCCGGCGCGCGCCGCCTCGATCGCCGCATTCAGGGCAAGCAGGTTGGTGCGCGCGGAAATCTCGCTGATCACCTGCGTGAAGCCGGCGATGCGGCGCGCTTTTTCCTGCAGCTCGACCATCGTGGCGGCGCCCTGCCGGGCCTCGGTGCGCGCGCTGCTGATGCGCTGCAGTCCCTGGTCGACTTCGGCGCGCCCCGCCAGGCTTTCACGGCGTACCTGCGCCGCGACCTTCGCCGCGCGCTCCGCATTGGCGGCAATCCGCTCGGTGCTGAGTGCTACCTGTTCCGAACTGCCGACCACTTCGCTTGCGGTCTTCACATCCAGTTCGATCTTCTTCTTAACGGAATCGACAAAATACGATGTTTCGGCCGCCCCGATCATGATATCGTCGATCGAGTGTCCCACCACGTCGATGAAGGCGCGGCTGCGCGCGGCTTCGTCGCCGGTGCCCGCGAGCATGAACAGGGCCAGGCTGGCGGCGCTGGCGAGCAGCGCGGCGGCGACTGGTCCGAGCGCGCCGGGCAGGGCAAGATTGATGAGGTAGACGATCAGGGTGCCGGCGCCGACAGCGCCGGCATGCGCGGTTGCGAATTTAAAATTGTTCATGGGTCCCCTGGGTTTTGCTCCCCCAGGGTTATATGGACATGTGCTCATGCCTCGTTCGAGCGCGCTTGGCGGCCGAGTCACCCTGGATTCAAATGACTCCTAACCTACAGCATTCGCGCGGGAAGCTCAACAGGATTTTCTTCTAGGAAATTTTTTTAATAACGTAAGGTTGTAGCAAGCTTACTTGATAGGCAGCTTGGTGGTGTTCTTGACTTCCTCCATCACCGCGTAGGTGTGGGTTTCGCGCACACCTTTTTGCAGCAGCGTCTTGCCGAGGAATTCGCGGTAGGCCGCCATGTCCTTGACGCGCGCCTTGACCAGGTAGTCGAAGCCGCCCGCCACCATGTGGCATTCCAGCACTTCAGGGATCAGCTGGACACTGTTCTTGAACGCGTCAAACACTTCCGGGGTGGTGCGATCGAGCACCACTTCGATGAACACCAGCAGCGAGACATCGAGCAACTGGGGATTGAGCTGGGCAGTGTAGCCCATGATGTAGCCCGATTCATGCAACTTGCGAACCCGTTCCAGGCAGGCCGCCGGAGACAGGTTGACCCGTGCTGCGAGTTCGACATTGCTGATGCGTCCGTCGTTCTGCAACTCGGAGAGGATTTTCTTGCTAATCTTGTCCAGCATGTCAGGCTACTCCCAAGATAAATAATATTTGGTGAAATTGTCTCATCAAAAACAATCTATGGCTAGTCTTCCGTAATACCAGAATTAATCCAGAAGAAATCGCACTACAATCGAATCAATTTTTCGCGCAGCCCGATCGCGCCGTCCCGCTGGAAAGCAGGGCGGCGAATCGTGCTGCGCGGCTGTGTTTGTTTCCTATTTTCCACTAAAGAGTCATTTATGCAAACTGCCGCTTCTCCGGCCCTCTCCCCTGTGCCATTCGCCGCGCTCCAAGCAGAAATCAAGCCAGCACAATCCCCGCTGCGCGCAGCGATCACCGCGGCTTACCGCCGCGACGAAAGCGCGGCAGTCGAATGGCTGCTGGCGCAGGGCGCGCACGCGAACGGCGACGCCGCCGCGCTGGCGCACAAGCTGGTGTCGCAGGTGCGCGAGAAGCGGACCCGCGCATCCGGCGTGGACGCGCTGATGCATGAATTCTCCTTGTCGTCGGAAGAGGGCGTGGCGCTGATGTGCCTGGCCGAAGCGCTGTTGCGGATTCCCGACAGCCAGACCGCCGACCGCCTGATCGCCGACAAGATCAGCAAGGGCGACTGGCGCAAGCACCTGGGCGAATCGCCCTCGCTGTTCGTCAACGCGGCGACCTGGGGCCTGCTGATCACCGGCAAACTGGTGGGCACCAGCAGCGAGACCGGGCTCGGATCGGCGCTGACCAAATTGATTGGCAAGGGCGGCGAGCCGCTGATCCGCAAGGGTGTGGACCTGGCGATGCGCATGCTGGGCAACCAGTTCGTCACCGGCCAGACCATCGACGAAGCGCTGAAGAACAGCCGCGACAACGAAGCGCGCGGCTACCGCTATTCCTATGACATGCTGGGCGAAGCGGCGCTGACCGAGCTCGATGCGCAGAATTACTACGCCTCGTACGAAACGGCGATCCACGCGATCGGCAAGGCCTCGAACGGCCGCGGCATCAAGGACGGCCCGGGCATCTCGGTAAAACTGTCGGCGCTGCACCCGCGCTACAGCCGCGCGCAGCACGCGCGCGTGATGGCCGAACTGCTGCCGCGCGTGCGCAGCCTGGTGCTTCTGGCGAAGCAGTACAACATCGGCCTGAACATCGACGCCGAAGAAGCCGACCGTCTCGAGATCTCGCTCGACATGATGGAAGCGATGGCGTTCGATCCTGAACTGGCCGGCTTCGACGGCATCGGTTTCGTGGTGCAGGCCTACCAGAAGCGCTGCCCGTTCGTGATCGACTACCTGGCCGACCTGGCGCGCCGCAGCGGCCGCAAGTTCATGGTGCGGCTGGTGAAGGGCGCGTATTGGGATGCCGAGATCAAGCGCGCGCAGGTCGATGGCATGCCTGGGTATCCGGTCTACACACGCAAGGTCTACACCGACGTGTCCTACCTGACCTGCGCGAAAAAGCTGCTTGCCGCCAGCGAGGTGCTGTATCCGCAGTTCGCCACGCACAACGCGCATTCGCTGTCGGTGATCTACACCTGGGCCAGGCAGGACGGCATCAGCAATTACGAATTCCAGTGCCTGCACGGCATGGGCGAAACCCTGTACGACCAGGTGGTCGGCAAGGAAAACCTCGACAGGGCCTGCCGCATCTACGCGCCGGTCGGCTCGCACGAAACGCTGCTGGCCTACCTGGTGCGCCGGCTGCTCGAGAACGGCGCCAATTCGTCGTTCGTCAACCAGATCGTCGACCAGAAGGTCTCGATCGACTCGCTGATCGCCGATCCGTTCGAGGCCGCGCGCGCGCAGGGCGGCGTGCCGCATCCGGGCATCGCGCTGCCGGTCCTGCTTTTTGGACTCGAGCGCAAGAATTCGTCCGGCATCGACCTGAGCAACGAAGATGTACTGACCGGCCTGGCCGCAGCGCTTTCGCAGCCGCGCCAGTATTACGCCGCGCCGATGATCGATGGCGAATGCTCGCGTGCGGAACCGCAGCAGGTCGTCAATCCGGCCTTCCGCCAGGACGTGGTCGGCCAGGTGCGCGATGCTTCGGCCGCCGATGTCGAAACCGCGCTCGCCAGCGCCACCGCGTATGCGATGGACTGGCAAACCACCGCGCCATCGATCCGCGCCGACGTACTTGCGCGTGTCGCCGACCTGTTCGAAGAAAACTGCCACGAGCTGATGGCGCTGGCCGTGCGCGAAGCCGGCAAGTCGCTGCCTAACGCAATCGCCGAAGTGCGTGAGGCGGTCGACTTCCTGCGCTATTACGCGGCGCAAGTACACAGCACCCAGAATGCGCTCGCACTTGGCCCTGTCACCTGCATCAGCCCGTGGAACTTCCCGCTCGCGATTTTCACCGGCCAGGTCGCCGCGGCGCTTGCCGCCGGTAACGTGGTGCTGGCCAAGCCCGCCGAACAAACGCCGCTGATCGCGCACCGCGCGGTGGAGCTGTTCCACCAGGCCGGCATTCCGAAAGGCGCATTGCAGTACTTGCCCGGACGTGGCGAAGTGGTCGGCGCCGCGCTGTGCGGCGATGCGCGCGTACGCGGTGTCATCTTCACCGGCTCGACCGAAGTGGCGCAGCTGATCAACAAGACGCTGGCGCACCGCTCGGTGGTGGAATCATGCGACATTCCGCTGATCGCCGAAACCGGCGGCCAGAATGCGCTGATCGTCGATTCGTCGGCGCTGCCGGAGCAGGTGGTGCAGGATGCGCTCAGCTCCGCTTTCGACAGCGCCGGCCAGCGCTGCTCGGCGCTGCGCGTGCTGTTCCTTCAGGATGAAATCGCCGACAAGACGATCCGCATGCTGAAGGGCGCAATGCAGGAACTGCGGGTTGGCATTCCCGACCGCCTGTCGACCGACATCGGTCCGGTGATCGACGCCGAAGCGCGCGACAAGCTGCTGGCGCATATCGAGCGCCTCAAGCCGACCGCGAAATCGAGTTTTTCGCTCGAGCTGCCGGCCGGGCTGGCGGCGCACGGAACCTTCGTGCCGCCGACGATACTGGAAATCGGCTCGCTGTCGGAGCTGACGCAGGAGGTGTTCGGCCCGGTGCTGCACATCATCCGCTACCAGCGCGCCGCGCTGCCTGAGCTGATCGCGTCGATCAATGCGAGCGGCTTCGGGCTGACGCTCGGCGTCCATTCGCGCATCGACGAGACGATCGATTTCATTTCGTCGAATGCCCACGTCGGCAATATCTATGTGAACCGGAATATCGTCGGCGCGGTCGTCGGCGTGCAGCCGTTCGGCGGCGAAGGCAAATCGGGCACCGGCCCGAAAGCGGGCGGTCCGCTGTACCTGAAGCGCCTGCAGCGCGCGGCGCCACCGCTGCTGCACCATGAGCGCCAAGCCACGCCGGGCCTCGATTCGCTGATGGCATGGGCCCGTACCCATGGCCACCAGCGCGTCGTTACGCTGGCCGAACAGTACATGCGCACCACGCTGCTCGGCACCACCCTGACGCTGCCGGGACCGACCGGCGAGCGCAATACGCTGGCGTTCGCGTCGCGTGGCATGGTGCTGTGCGCCGCATCCCACATCGGCGTGCTGCTCAACCAGCTCTCCGCCGTCCTCGCCACCGGCAACCGCGCGGTGGTGCTGGCGCGTTCCGGTCATCTGCTGCCGGAAGGACTGCCTTTGGTCGTGCGCGACCGGATCCTGGTCATCGGCAGCCTCGATGAATGCAGCCATCCATTCCAGGTGGCGCTGGTCGAAACGTCCACCTCGCACAGCCTGCGGCCGATTCTCGCGGCCCGGGAAGGTGCAATCATCAGCATGATCGACACCACCGAAGAGGGTGCGATCCCGTTGTGGCGTCTGGTTGCGGAGCGCGCGCTGTGTGTCAACACGACCGCCGCCGGCGGTAACGCAAGCCTCATGACGCTGGGTCTGTAATGATGGAGAAGTTCGTTGTCCAACTTGGAGGAAGACATGATAGTAGGGGTTCCAAAAGAGATTAAGAACAACGAGTACCGGGTGGGCCTGACGCCGCCCAGCGTGCGCGAGCTGACTTCGCGCGGTCACCAGGTGCTGGTCCAGAAAAATGCCGGCCTCGAGATCGGCTTGCCGGACGAGCAGTACGTTGCGGCCGGCGCGAGCATGGTCGACACCGCCAAGGAAATTTTTGGCCGCGCCGAGATGATCGTCAAGGTCAAGGAACCGCAGCCGGGCGAATGCGCGATGCTGGGCGAAGGCCAGATCCTGTACACCTACCTGCACCTGGCGCCGGATCCGGAGCAAACGGCCGCGCTGGTGCGTTCGGGCGCGATTTGCATCGCCTACGAAACCATCACCGGCGCGGGCGGCGGCTTGCCTTTGCTCGCACCGATGAGCGAAGTTGCAGGGCGGATGGCGATCCAGGCCGGTGCGGCCCACCTCGAGAAATCGAAAGGCGGCATGGGATTGCTGCTGGGCGGCGTGCCGGGCGTGGCTGCCGGTCATATCGTGATCATCGGCGCCGGCGTGGTCGGCACCAATGCACTGCAGATGGCAGTGGGGACGGGTGCGCGCGTCACCGTGCTCGACAAGAACATGGATCGCCTGCGCCACCTCGACCTCATCTTCGGCAACCGGATCTCGACCCAGTATTCGAATGCGCATGCGATCGAGGAAGCGGTGCTGTCGGCCGACCTGGTGATCGGCGGCGTGCTGGTGCCGGGCGCCGCGGCGCCGAAGCTGGTCACGCGCGACATGATCAAGCGAATGAAACCAGGCGCGGTGGTGGTCGACGTGGCAATCGACCAGGGCGGCTGCTTCGAAACCTCGCATGCCACCACCCACGCCGATCCGACCTTCGTTCTGGACGGCGTGGTGCACTACTGCGTCGCGAACATGCCTGGCGCGGTTGCCCGCACCTCGACCTTCGCGCTCAATAACGCCACCATCGGCCATGCGGTCGCGCTGGCGGGCAAGGGCTGGAAGCAGGCCATGCGCGACGACCCGCACCTGCGCAACGGCTTGAATGTTTGCCAGCGCAAGGTCACCTACCAGGCCGTGGCGCAGGCGCTGGGCTACGAGTACGTTTCGGCGGACTCGATGCTGGCCTGATTCACCGGCCGGGAGAATCCTGGCAAAACCGCCTGACGATATGAAAGGCATACCGCGCGGCGACCGATTTCACGAAACGCATGAAATCCGTCGCCGCGTCTTCGTTTGCGTTGTCGGAAATGGTTCGGATGACGGCAAACGGCACGCCGAGCTCGAAACACACCTGGGCCACCGCCGCCCCCTCCATTTCGACCGCCAGCAAACCCGGATGGGACGTGTTCAACTGTCCGATATGGTCACGGCTGCTGACAAACTGGTCGCCGCTGGCAATCAGGCCGCGGTGCACCCTCGGCTGCGCGAGCCGGAAATCCCTGCGATCTTCAATCCCAATCACCTCCAGGAAGTCGCTGGCGACGAAATCGTGCGCCGCGCCCGCGAGCTGGGCCGACAGCCGCGAATCGCTCTGGAAGTGCGCCAGGCCGGTCAGGGGCACCTCATAACGGGGAAACAGGGGACTGGCATCCATATCGTGCTGAACCAGCGATTCGCCGATCACGATGTCTCCAACCCGTACCCCGGCATCGCCCGAACCTGCTACTCCCGTGAACAGGATGTGGGTAACTCCGAACTTTTCCACAAGCATGGTCGCCGTCATCGATGCCGCGACCTTGCCAATACGCGACAGAACGCACACAGCGTCGATTCCCCATAACTGGCCGACGGCGTAGTCACGCATGCCATGGACGACCGTGGCGGGCCCTTCCATGGCTTGCACGAGCCCTTCCTGTTCTTCATGCAGGGCGCTAATGATGCCTAAGCGTTTGATTTGGTGGTTGTTCATGCTTCTGGAAGACGGTTTTCAGGGGTTGTCCACTTTGTTCGCTGCGTTTACTGTTTTATACAAAGATATATATATAAATTTAGTAGTAGTAGTAAACGAGGAATTTTCTGTGGATAAGTCGTAATTTATCAACAGGCTCAACGGTTTACAGCGTTTACAAGTACTCTGAAAAACATTGTATCCAGTTGGGATCATAGTTGGATAAAAATTTGGCTGTGGAAAAAGTAGCGAGTTCTTCACAATGGATGCTGTGGATATCCAGTGGCTTATCCACAGGTTCTTCAAAAATAGTCTTCAAAACGCGGTTTCATTACTCCCACTACATCGTCATTCCCGCGAAAGCAGGAATCCATGCTGAGTTAGCAAACCAGCGACGATTACGAATTTGTTGACGTTAGCTAATTTTTTTTCCAAATTCAAACGAGCTTTCAGAAGAATCGTTTCGACGGATGAGTTCGTGTCCGAATGTCGGCACTGACCCCGGGGTTGGTGTGGTTTTTCAGGTTCGCCTTTCGTTTGCTTGTTTACTTAAAAAGTATGTATACAAGTTTAGTAGTAGTTGTTAACACAGGCACTTTTCTGTGGATAAGCCCAAAAAATTCCACTGAATCAAGAGCTTGCAGCCGGTATAAGCCGGTGGGCGACCCTGTATGCGGCTGGTATCAAATCTGGACAAAAATCCGGGTGTGAATAAAATGGCGTTTATCCACAAATCGTACCTGTGGATATTCATAGACTTATCCACAGGAGGGCGTATGGATGTGCTGTCGTTGATGGAGTTTCCGATCATCCAAGGGCCGATGGCCGGCGGCTCGTGTACCCCCGCTTTGGTCGCCGGCGTCTCGAACGCAGGCGGACTGGGCAGCTTCCCCGGCTCTCTGCTCACGCCGGCTACGATCCGGGAACAGGTCGGCCAGATCCGCGCATTGACCGATCGTCCTTTCCTGCTCAATTTCTTCGTCCAGGATACGCCGTCCCCGACCCCGGCCGAAATCAGCGCCGGCGCCGAACTGCTGCGCCCGATCTGGCAAAGCCTCGGCTGGCCCGAATTGCCGATCCCCCAGCAATGGTGCCAGGACTTCCCCGCCCAGTTCGAAGAGCTGTTGGCCCTGAAGCCAGCCGCCGCCAGTTTCACATTCAATATCCTGACCGAGTCCCAGGTCGAACGGCTGCACTCGGCCGGCATCGCTGTCATCGGCACCGTCACCACGGTCGAAGAAGCTGAGGCCTGGGAAGCGATCGGCGCCGACGCTGTGGTGGCATCCGGAGTGGAGGCGGGCGGTCACCGCGGTACTTTCATCGGCCGCCAGGAAGATGCGACCCTCCCGGCGCGTTCGCTGTGGCCGCTGGTGGCCGAGGCCGTCAGGATTCCGGTGATCGCAGCGGGCGGGATCATGACCGGAGTCGACATCAGCGAAGCACTGGCACTCGGCGCCAAGGCGGTGCAGATGGGAACGGCTTTCCTGGTCACCGACGAATCCGGCATCCATTCAGCCTATCGGCAAAAGCTGCTGGAAGGCGGCCACGTCAAGACGCGCCTGACCCGCAGCTTCTCCGGGCGCTACGCCCGGGGCATCGAAAATCGTTTCATCAAGCAAATGGAGAGTGTGGAGACCCAAGTTCCAGCGTATCCTGTGCAAAATGCATTAACAGGAAGCATACGGTCGGCCGCCAACGCCAGCGGTGATACGGAACTGATGTCGATGTGGGCCGGCGCTGAAGTCGGCCGCTCGCGCGCCCTGTCGGTGGCGCAGCTGATGCAAACCCTGGTGGCGGAGATGCGCCCAACTTGAAGGAGCATGGATTGGAATCGGCAGGACAATACGACTACATCATCGTTGGGGCGGGCACGGCCGGCTGTTTGCTGGCGAACCGCCTGACCCGCAAGAAAGACACTACCGTCCTGCTGATCGAGGCGGGCGGCAAGGACGATTACCTCTGGATCCATATTCCGGTCGGCTACTTGCATTGCATCGGCAATCCGCGCACCGACTGGCTGTTCAAGACCGAGCCTGATGTGGGGCTGGGAGGGCGTTCGCTGGTCTATCCGCGCGGGAAAGTGCTGGGCGGCAGTTCCTCGATCAACGGCATGATCTACATGCGCGGCCAATCGGGCGACTACGACCGCTGGGCCGAGTTGACAGGCGATTCATCCTGGGCCTGGGACAAAGTGCTGCCCTTGTTCATGAAAAGTGAAGATCACCATGGCGGCGGCAGTGCGTCCCATGGCAGCGGCGGCGAATGGCGGGTCGAGAAGCAGCGCCTGTCATGGGAGATCCTCGACGCGTTCCGCGATGCGGCCGACCAGGTCGGGATCCGCAAGACGGACGATTTCAATGCCGACGGCGACAACGAAGGCTGCGCGTATTTCGAGGTAAACCAGCGGCGCGGGATCCGCTGGAATACGGCCAAGGCCTTCCTGAAACCGATCGCCGCACGCGAAAACCTGACCATCATGACCGGCTGCCACGTCGAACGCCTGGTCATCGAGAACACCGAGCAGGGCCCGGTCTGCCGGGGCGTCGAATTTACCGGCGGCGGCCGCGCTTTCCGTGCCGACGCCAGGCGCGAAACCTTGCTGGCGGCCGGCGCGATCGGTTCGCCGCAAATCCTGCAGTTGTCGGGGGTAGGGCCGGCCGCGGCGCTGCAGCAGCACGGCATCACGCCGCTGCTCGACGCGCCCGGCGTCGGCGAAAACCTGCAGGATCACCTGCAGCTGCGGATGATCTACAAGGTCACCAACGCCAAGACCCTCAATACCAGCGCCGCCAACTGGTTCGGCAAGATCAAGATCGGCCTCGAATACACGATGTTCCAGAGCGGGCCGATGTCGATGGCGCCCTCGCAGCTGGGCGCGTTCGCCAAGTCCGACCCGGGCCAGGCCAGCGCCAACCTGCAATATCACGTGCAGCCGCTGTCGCTGGAAAAGTTCGGCGAGCCGCTGCATGCGTTCCCGGCCTTCACGGCCAGTGTGTGCAACCTGCGCCCGACCTCGCGCGGGCATGTCCGCATCGCCAGCAAGGATAGTTACGCGGCGCCGAAAATTTCACCAAACTATTTGAGCACGCCCGAAGACCGCAAAACCGCCGCCGCGGCGCTGACCTTGACCCGCAAGATCGTCGCCGCGCCGGCGATGGCCAAATACGCGCCCGAAGAATTCAAGCCGGGCGTCCGCTACCGCACCGAGGAAGAGCTGGCCGAAGCGGCCGGACTGATCGGCACCACCATCTTCCATCCGGTCGGCACCTGCAAGATGGGGCGCACCGATGATCCAATGGCCGTGGTAGACAGCGAACTGCGCGTCATCGGCGTGGCCTGCCTGCGCGTTATTGACGCATCGGTCATGCCGAACATTACGTCGGGAAACACGAATTCGCCGACCCTGATGATCGCCGAAAAGGCGGCCGCGATGATCGCGGCGGGGTCGCACTGATACGGTGCAATCGGAATGGTAGTTATACCGTATTGTTACGAAAAATTATTGTGTGTATTATCGTAAGAAAATTACATGCCAACATGATAAAAATATTTCGGAGACACAATGACGGACGTCATCTTAGAAACCAGGAACTTGACCAAAGAGTTCAAAGGTTTCACCGCGGTCAGTGACGTGAACCTGAGCGTCCAGCGCGGACATATCCACGCGCTGATCGGCCCTAACGGCGCCGGCAAGACCACCTGTTTCAACCTGCTTACCAAGTTTCTGGTCCCGACTTCGGGCCAGATCCTGTTCAATGGCCGCGACATCACGTCGGCCAAGCCGGCCCAGATCGCGCGGATGGGCATCATCCGTTCGTTCCAGATTTCTGCCGTGTTCCCGCACCTGACGGTGCTGCAGAACGTGCGCATCGGCTTGCAGCGCGAGCTGGGCACGTCCTTCCATTTCTGGCAAAGCGAGCGCTCACTGTCGCGCCTGGACGACCGTGCCATGCAGTTGCTGGCCGAAGTCGACCTGACCGAATTTGCCGACACCATCACCGTCGACATGCCGTACGGCCGCAAGCGCGCGCTGGAAATCGCCACCACCCTGGCCATGGAACCGGAGCTGATGCTGCTCGACGAACCGACCCAGGGCATGGGCCACGAAGACGTGCACCGCGTCACCGAGCTGATCAAGAAAGTGTCGGTTGGACGCACCATCCTGATGGTTGAACATAATATGAATGTAGTTTCCGGTATTTGCGACAAGATCTCCGTTCTGCAGCGCGGCGCCATGCTGGCCGAGGGTAGCTATGCCGAAGTGTCGCGCAACCCGCAGGTGATGGAAGCCTACATGGGCACCACCAGCGCCGAACTGGAAGGGGCGCACTGATGGCCGCCGCTCTCGAGATCAGCAACCTGCAAGCCTGGTACGGCGAGTCGCACATCCTGCACAACGTTAATTTAACGGTCGACCAGGGCGAAGTCGTCACCCTGCTGGGCCGCAACGGCGCCGGCCGCACCACCACCCTGCGCGCGATCATGGGCCTGACCGGCAAGCGCACCGGCTCGATCAAGGTCAACGGCGTCGAGGCAATCGACCTGCCGACCCACAAGATCGCCCACCTGGGGATAGGCTACTGCCCGGAAGAGCGCGGCATCTTCTCGTCGCTGTCGACCGAGGAAAACCTGATGCTGCCGCCGGCGCTGAACGGCGCCGAAAAAGGCATGTCGGTGCAGGAGATCTACCAGATGTTCCCCAACCTGTACGAGCGCCGCAACAGCCAGGGCACGCGCCTGTCCGGCGGCGAACAGCAGATGCTGGCGGTCGCGCGCATCTTGCGCACCGGCGCCCGCCTGCTGCTGCTCGACGAGATTTCGGAAGGCCTCGCGCCGGTCATCGTGCAGGGCCTGGCCCGGATGATCACGACCTTGAAGGGCAAGGGATACACCATCGTCATGGTGGAACAGAATTTCCGCTTCGCCGCACCGCTGGCGGATCGGTTTTACGTGGTGGAGCACGGTCAGATCGTCGAGACCTTCGCTTCGTCCGAATTAAGCGCCAAGATGCCGGTTCTGACCGAACTCCTTGGCGTGTAGGCAGAAGTCGTTCAACGCAAACAAAATCCCTCAACGGAGACAAAATGAAACGTAAAGCTATTGCCATCGCAGCGACCGCAGCATGCGCCCTCGGGTTTTCCTTCCCGGCCCAGGCCCAGGTGTCGGGCGACACCATCAAGATCGGTTTCATCACCGACCTGTCCGGCACTTACTCTGACATCGACGGCAATGGTGGCGCGGAAGCCATCAAAATGGCAATCGCCGACATGGGCGGCATGGTCAACGGCAAGAAAGTCGAATTCGTCGTGGCCGATCACCAGAACAAGGCCGATATCGCCGCCAGCAAGGCGCGCGAATGGTTCGACCAGCAGGGCGTCGACTTGCTGATCGGCGGCACCAACTCCGGCACCAACCTGGCGATGGCCAAGATTGCTGCTGAAAAGAAAAAGGTCTTCATCTCGATCGGCGCCGGCTCGGCCCGCCTGACGAACGAAGAATGCACCCCGTACACCGTGCACTACGCCTACGACACCATCGCGCTGGCGCGCGGCACCGGCTCGACCATCGTCAAGCAGGGCGGCAAGTCGTGGTACTTCCTGACCGCTGACTACGCGTTCGGCCAGTCGCTCGAGAGAGACACGTCGGAAGTGGTCAAGGCCAACGGCGGCACCTTGCTGGGCACCTCCAAGCATCCGCTGGCAGCGTCCGACTTCTCGTCCTTCCTGTTGCAGGCGCAAGCGTCGAAGGCCCAGATCCTGGGCCTGGCCAACGCCGGCGGCGACACCATCAACACCATCAAGGCAGCCAACGAGTTCGGCATCACCAAGACCATGAAGCTGGCCGGCCTGCTGATGTTCATCAACGAC
>CXWL01004628.1_pt1 | contig 43912 bp, 58 predicted proteins | sample 590931 | NCBI WGS metagenome assembly CXWL01 (sample SAMEA3498368, study PRJEB10139) | groundwater metagenome | biome: water well; material: biofilm material | place: Germany | collected 2015-04-27 | reverse complement strand
TCTGCTTAATCAGACTGGCGCAATCGTTAGCGTCCTCACGATTCTGAAACGAGATGGTTTGCCCACCGATCGAAAAGCTCAGTTGGTCCAATGTGGCTTCAATTTCATCTTCCAAGTTAAAGGCATTTTCATTGTATAGCGTTACCTCCGACTCATGGCCAGGTATGAATAGCCGCAAATGGGAAGCTACATCTTCGCCATTCGAACCAGCGGTGTAAAGGGTGGTTGCTTCAATCCTCATAGCTTTACTCGTTATCGTATGGTGTTTTGCCCCAGGTTACGCGCATTCCAGTTACGGATCTGCCATTGCTCGAAGGAGTTGGCGCTCCACCAGTTTTCAAACCATTTGAGCCGCTACCATCAGAAGTACCGCCGAAATTGTAACGAACGGCTCCTCCAGAAACGTGGTAGTAGGCTCCTCCGACCGCTCCGTTTGGCATACCGTCGATAACCTGCCCTGAAATGTTAGCAGCGTTGAAAGAAGTAATGGATTTTGCAGTTGCTCCAATTGTTAGGTCTTGACCCATGGTTGGAGTGTCGTTAACTGCGATGTTCTCGCGATTGTCGTCGAACGCCTCAATATGGATAACCGCATCGCTTCCACCCTCACGAATTAGAGCCAGCGTTGGCCAAGAAATTCCTTCGGTGATGAAAACGCTTGAACCGGCGCTCGGAATAGCAAGTTGGCCTCCAGCGAGTTCGCCAATCACATACCAGCCTTCACCGAGTTCCTGCCCTTCAATTCCTGCTGGTAGCGCTGTTTCTACTCCGTCATGTTGAGCATTAAGAGCAAGTTGGACCGTTCCGCTCACATAGACCAAAGCAGAATGTGCCGTTCCATTTAAGGCGCTGCCATTGATCTCCTGCAAGGTCTTACGTGCGGCTGTCGCGATTGTCCCTTCAATGCGAGACTCCAGTATTTCAACTCCCTTGGGTCCGATCAACTGGGCGAAAACTGTGACCGTCCCAGCTGGAGCGGTGAAAGTATAGGCGTTTAGTGCAAATCCCATTTTGTTCCTCGTTTCTATTATGGATTATCTGCGGTTACGCGCAGCACGTTGGTTCCATCGCATCTTAGAATAGCAGTTTTGGCCGTTGCGACAACAATTCCCGTTCCACTCGGAGTCTTGACCGTCACGGTGAAAGCTCCAGTTGTGTTGTTAAAGACGACGAACTCCGTCGAATCAGTTGCAGGAACAATCACATTTCGGTTGCCAGTAATTGCTCCCGTCAATTCTAACGTGCGGTTTCTTGCCTGTTGTGCGGTCAACGTGGAGTCTCCAGCACCCCCAGCTATGGAAATACTCAGGCGTCCATATTGCTCTGACAGCGGCCAGTATTTGGCTCCATCCCAAAACCATCTGCCTTTGAGGGTCTTGGTGAAGCCACTCCAATTCGCGCCTGGGCTATCGTCCGGCGCGTCTACATCAGCGGTTTCACGCCACAGATTCCCACCTTTGAAGCTGATTACTCCACTCGAGTCGACTGACGTCACTCCGCTTCCATTACTAACGAAAGATCCTAGAAATACACAGTTTGCAGCTGGTGGCGTCAAGCTGTTGTTGACAACCTGGAAGGTTCCGTCTTGCTTCAAATAGACGTAGCCTCGAGTGATCGAAGGCGAAACCGCCACAACCTGTGCAGCTTTGAAGTCGACAATTCCATCAATGATGGCTTGGCCGACTGACACGCTCACCGTCAAACCAGATCCGGCGCTTACGACCAGCCCAGTTCCAACGGCAAAACCTCCAGAGCCATATCGAGTATTTTGATCATAGGCCGCAGCGTTGGAGTTGAGCTTTGCGGAAGTTGGATTATTCGAATCACCCGAGAGTTGAGCGTAAGACGTGGGTGGAGCAGCCGTTTCATCGTAAGCATCTTCAAGATAAATTGCTGTTGCTGGAACGATTGGCGCAGGGCAAAGAGAGGCAATTAAAGTGATTGGCATTAGGTTACTCTAGTCCAAGTTTGAAGCCGATCTGTAGAATACCACCGAGAAGGCTCGGTTTCTCCATCAATTAAACAGACGAGCATGAAACGCCGTTGGCCATCGTAAATGAAGGTGATTCCAAACCCATTGTCGGCAATTGCCAGGTTGGTTGCCGTACTGTCTTTAAGCACGAAATCCGCTTCAAAAGTGGCTCCCATATCCCAGGAAATATGAGCCGAGATTGTTCCAGGTCCGGAGCTAGGAACGTCAAAATCGAATCCAGCCTCCCAGTAGAATTTCTCGTGTGGCTCGTAGCCGTTTCGCATCCAAATTGTATTTGCGTCAAATGCCATTGATTCGTCACCCCAAGTGAGTCCATGATCGTCAGAAAAACGGCGCACAGTCTCCGGAACTCCACTTCGGTATAGTGCAACCAGCCTACCCCCAGGAAGTTGGCAAATGGCAGGGTATCCACACTCTGAAACTGTTACCGTCTCCTCACGATCCCAATTCGGGTCAGGGAAGCTATGATGAACGAATTTCCCCTCCAACGTTGCCTTTTGCGGCAGTAATTCAGCGTAGTAGCCAAGCAGGTTCCCAACGTTGTCCATGCCCATCGATACTGCAACTGGGTCGCTGTCTCCATCTATTACAACCCAGTAGGCATCGCCAGGTATGTAGCCTCCTCCTAAATTCGGCGGGTCACCGATCGATGGAACGAAAATCTTAAATTCTCTCGTGAAGTAGTCCGGATCAACGAAAATTGTTGTGTTTGGATCTGAATACGGAAGTGCAGTAGCTCCCCATTTTTGAAGGGTCGAAGGCGTGAAACTGGTACTCCATGGCGTCGGCCAAGGATTCTCAGCAGTATCGACGCTTTCGCTGGTTATCTGGCGTGTCGCTCCCGAAATGATGGTAGCTCCAATTCCATTGCCCCAAATGAAATCAACGTCCAGCCGCAGCGCACCCCCAGCCTCAGAGGCATTCCAAACATTCCCCGGCATGGCGAAAATCGACTTGCCAATCACGCTGAAACGCATTAGGTATGGGCTTCCGCTCTCCCATGCCTTGCGATCACGAGCGACGTCAACTCCAGACAGCGGGAAGGTTTCCCATGCCTTTTGACTGTACCAACCTGCAATTACATCATTTGAATTGTCGGCTACCATTGCCCAGCCTCGAGAGGTATAGAAATAGGCTGCCCACTGCGAAATGTGCCAGTATTCGTCCGGCCAGTCGGGAGAGGGCAGCGTTGGATCTGGATAGTCGTGAATTATGCCCAGCGCATCGACCCTCATTATCGAATCATAGGAATACCGGCTTTCGCCTCGCTGACGAACAAATCTGCCACTCTTGACAGCCAGTCGCGGCGTCGATTCTACGGTGATGCTTTGACCTGCCGTGAGTTTGAAATGAGCGCCCAAAGTATGGGTCGCGGTGAATTCAAATCGTGGGAAGCTGCCAGCCGTTTGGTAGTTCAAAATGTCGATCTCATATTCATGGGTGCCAGTCAGAACTTCCAAATTCTCATAATCCGAACCATCACCGGCACTCAGTCTGAAAAGGACGGTTTGATCAGACCCACTCGTTAGCTCCAAATACATATATCGGAAGCCGAAATCGTTTTTACCACTCGGGACACTTTGAAGGTCGAATCGAACCGTTCCGACAGTCACAGCAAGCGTCGGCGGACTTCCAGTCACGCTGCCAGTCCCTCCAAATTCGGCATTGGTCGCCCAGCTATTTGCTGGTGCAATATCTTCATCAACTCGGTTGAGAGTGTAAATGAGCCTATCGGTGACGTTGGCAGAAGGCGTCATTTTGTGAATTGGTACATATGGCGCTCGTTGGTTGCGAGAGAAATTGAGTTCGCCAAGAAAGTTTCCGGAGAACGTTGGATCATCTTCAAAGCAGTTCGAACCGAGTGCGGCTACAAATCCATTTCGGCTGCTACTAACCTTCTCTTGAGTTACCGAATGAAGGAAGGATGGAATCAGCGGACCGCTTTCGTTGGTGTAAAACTGGCTGCGGCTCATAGTTGCAGGAAGGCTCCGAGTTTCGCTAACTGGGCTGTTTCCGGCAAAAATGTAGTCGGCTAAATCCGCATCGGTATAAGTTGGGTCCTGAATGGTCAACCCTCCCAGCAGGGCAATCATTCGCTTTGGCAAGTTGTTTCCATAGTCGTCGAAACATTTGAGCGAAACCGCCACCGTCTGTGGTGGCAAGCATCTGGCATTGAAGTAGCACTCGTAATCCTGCCAAGGTCCAACATAGCTTTGATCTCCATAGGTTAGAACAAACGGGTTGGTTTCTCCACGGGCGTCCAGCGCAACATGGCCCGGTCCAGAGTAACTGACTGGATGCCATTCTCCAGCATCGAAAACGACGGGTATCGAGAAGTAACGAAGCTCCAATATCTCATGGCGACCCTTTACACGGATTCCAGAGGGTTGTCCAATTCCTGCACCGCAATAAAAAGTTCTTGCAAAGCTGTGATTGCCACGAATCACGCTTGTAGATGTGTACTCGCGCACGATTTGTGTTGGTGTCCCTCCAATGATCTCCGTGTATTCCCATCGGTCGTAAATCGTTAGATTTGCCTCAACTTGGTTGATGCAGTCGAATCCAGCGATGGAAGCATAATCAAAGGCGTTGTGGATTCCAGTCACGCACTCAATGTGGATGTGCTGCACTTCCCGCGATCCGACAAATCCCAAGATTGGCCGTAAATCGCGTGAAACCGTGTTTTCAGGGTCGAAGAACTTCGGATTGTAATTCAGCCCACCGGTGTCGGCAACGCCGCCATAAAGCCTTCCAGACTCGCTTACATAGCAAACCTCGAGTCCAACGCAACCATAACTTGCAACGCTTTTGCCGCTGAACGATCCATAACGACCTGTTGGCAGCGCCATTGGACTTAGTTGGGTGCGAAGTTCGGATTCTCCAGGAATCCCAGGTTTCTCGAAGTCGCCATATCGCCTCATGGAAACGCCATTCGGTCCTAGTTGTGTAATGATTCCTACAGGACGTGGCGTAATTCGACCTGCAAATGATCCATAACGACGACCAGGCGTAGCACAGGGCGAGAGTTGCGTTATTCGAACTACAGGATGGTTTGGAGTGCTTCTACCGGCAAACGTCGAATGAACTAGCCACGGCGTTCCAATCCCTCCAAGAGCGATCTTGGAAGATCCACTCCCAATCGTTCCTTCGGGAGAAGTTGACATGGACTTACACTATTGCAAAAATGTCGCCACTTGCAGGTACGGCAGTCAAAGCGGTAACTGTGAGCACTCCAGCTATTGAACTGGCGGTGATGTCGGTAGCCTGGCCACGAAGGGCAACTGTTGTGGTTGACCTGTCGAAGATAACGATTCGACCTTTGAACTGATCGGCAACCGCTCCTCCATGTGCCGGATCTAGCGCAGAGGTAACAATCGAAGTTGCGCTACTCCCTCCTCCAACGGTTCCAAGAACGATGCTTCGAGCACTACGGTCAAGCCTCGCTGCGCCAGCAGTTTCACCGACAATCGCTTGTAAATCGGCTCGAACTCCAGCACCAGTTCCGGAGATTAGCGCGTCGAAAACCTCGTCGGGTACAACTTCGAATTCGATGTGGACAGGCATCGCTCCAGCCTCATTGATGGCCAGAACCAGCACTCCAAGGGTGTTGGTGTCCGTAGCATCTAGTTTGCACTCATACCATCCGTTCTCCTCGTGGGTTAGGGACGTGCTCTCATTTTTCTGCGCCCAGGCTCCATCGTTTTTGGCCAATCTTACATCGGCTTGAGAAATGGTTAAAGCTGTTTCAGGTGTCCGCTGGTCGGTGTCGTCCAAAAAAGGTCCGACTTTGACATCGATCGCTGTTGACTGTTTGAGGTAACGCATAGTTCTATATTATCCTAATGGGCTAAAGTCCATTGTCCATTTGAGTTCACCGAAATTGGCTTCGTCGGGGTCAAGGTGCTGAATTGGTGGAGCTACGATTGTCGGAAGGTTCATCCAAGCTTGTTTGTTCCACATAGCGTGCTGGCTTGCCTTTTGGTTGTTCGACCTGTAGGACAGTCCAAAATTACGCTGAATCACCCTATGCAGGTATCTGGCGTAGTCGCTACGATCTGCAACCATTGCGAATTCGTCCAGCAAAGGACCTCCAAACAGTTCGTATTGCGCCATTTGGATTCCATCTTTGATGTAACTGGGCTTCACCTTGCGAACCAAGAATTTTTGCCAAGAGGCGGTTACGGTGTTCCAAACCTCTACTTTGTCATAGAATCTAAGTTTTCTCGGCCGGGTCTGGAGCGTATCACTCACATCGGTTACAAGCAAAAGTGGAGCGGTAAAGGTCTTGATCACAAATGGAAAACACGCCATTTGGTACATTCTCCGGCAGACCCAATCAACCGCTCGTTGAGTGGAAAGAGTGGCATCCATTACCCAAATCGGCACGACTCGAGCCAGGAAATGAGGGTTTTGACCATCCTCGGTAGTAACGTCCAGCGGAGACGGATAATTAGCGTGAGCCGCTGCAAGGTTCAGGAAATTGTAGGATTTGACGTTGTAGGCGATCTGCGACAGTTGAGCACCGTTAGCCACTCCAGCTTTTGAAGCTGCTTCGGTAGCGGCCGCTCCCAACACGATCACCATATTTCCCTCTGGTCTGTTCCAATTGTCCAAATTGGTCTTGCGCTGAATGAACGTCGTTTCGACCGTTTGCCCTGAAATAACTGTTGAGCCGTATCCTGCCGAAACGTGAGCCAATTTGGTTCCACCAGTCGGAGCGTTTGGCGTGAATCTTGCTAGCGGCACGTTCAAATCTGCTGGTGGTCGAAGCATTCTAACCATGCCATTTGCTCCAGCGTTGTGATCACGGATGATATAGGCTCCAAAATAGTCACGAGCAAATGTTAGAGCGTAATCGTAAAGCCTCGAACCTGGCTCCCAAACTAATTCGTCGGCATTGATTCCAAAAGCCCTGAGCGGAATATCTGGAATGTCGAGTTCGTCCACCGGCACTCCACACCCTCGCAGTGCTAGGTAAATCAGTTCAGTAACCTTCAGCGGCTTGTCGGCCACACGGTCCCAACCATTGAACCGATCGGCTGCAAATTGTTCACTCATTCGTCGGAAATATCCGACACATCCAATATCGTAGTCCCTAGCATCGGGGAAAGACTTCATTCGACGCTTGACATAAGGAGCGTTCTCAATTTCGCCATTGAACAGCACGGATCTCAACGGCGGGTCCTCAATTGTTTCGTAGGTTATTTCTATCTTTATCGGACGGCCAGGATACGCCAATCCCGGGTATCTGTTGTTCAAATCGTGAACGATCAACGCAGCCGCTTCGTCGTTCATTTCAGCGCCTTCGCCAGTAATATCGATGCTGGAAACAGCAGTTCCTATCAGTTTCGTTCCTGCGCCACTCGGGTAAAGCTCGAGCACTTCATCAAAACCTGTGATGGTTTGAATAACAGGCTCTCTCAACAATCGCCATGCTAGAACAGTTGGAGTGGTTTCACCGGCAGCAACAGTTGGATTTGATGCTCCGGGGCTAGTTAGGAAATATCGAACTCGATAATGTCGGCATCCTGGAAGTGGTGTGTAAATCTTTTTCCCGCCATATTGGTCGACAAATCCTCCCGCAACTTCCGTTAGTTCAACCTCTGTGTAAAATTCTTCGCCAGCGTTCTGCACGACGCTATACAGCTTTGCATCGACCGCCGTTCCATGCGGAGTGTGCGAGTACCACTCGAATTCAAAATTGTTTACATCGGTTGGAGCGAACTCCAGCGAAAAAACATCATCAACCAGTTCGCCAGTCGTTGGATAGCTAGATTTGGCAATCTGAACGTGCATCCGAATATCGCGACGCGCTCCGGCTCTTGGTGGAGCTAGTGTTGTGGCTTCGTCAGTCACTTTCGGAACGGTGTAGGTTGGAATCAGGTACTTTGCGCTCTCTTTAATTGAGGCAATGGCAAGTCCGATCATCCCTTCAATTAACTGGCTGCCACCAGAGGCGATCTGATTCGAGTTGATCAGGATTTTGTTGCCGCGATACTTTCCTTGAGCATCAACGTAGCTGTTCGATGTTATCGAAACCCAGTGAAGTCCGTTGAGTACACCCTTTTTCGACCACTCAAACCGCTTCCAGCGAAGCTGCCAAATTAAAGCCTTTGTGTCGTCTGTCGGCAGGTATCCACGCTCGTACAGGTTCGCCTTGCCATCTCCAAAAAACTTGATGCAGTATTGGCCGTTGCCAACCAAATCTTTGTCAGAACCAGCCGGTCCGCAAAAGCAGAATTCAGCAATTGTCCCTGGGAGTTCAGCAAATCCACCTGGAACAAGAATCTTGAAATGGATTTGCTCAGTTGGCCGGTGATCCTCGGTTCCAATCATGACGAGATCGATTGGGTACGTATCTTCTGCTGTTGAGGGACTGGCTATCGAATAGCTTAGTTTTTGGTCCCAACTTTCACCGGCTCCACGCATTTTGGTGAGCATCGGATCACCCGAAGCAGTAGCACCAGAGGCGGTCAATCCAGTATCCGAAACCGCCCGAAAGATGGATACGAATTCATGGTTTGGCGCAATCTGAGCTTTGCCATTGGCATCGGTAAAGGCGTCAGTCGCTCCAATAGTGCGCTCATGTACGTTGGAAGGGTCGAAACTACGGCCACGAAGCTGCCACCCGATCCCTGGAAGGTGATGGACGTTGATTTGCTTGAGAACTGAGTCTCGAGCCATTTCGCTGTGGTCGCGATCATGCCGAACCGCTGGTTCAGTCATAACCGGCAGGTACTCGCCAATTGTTACAATCGTTTCTCTATCGGGGATTACTGGCGTTGGCATGATCAAAACTCAGTTGGAATACGTCTAAGCAGAGTACCTTGGTGAAATTATGACGAACAGCCGAAGCGAATTGATTAAATTTGGAATTGCGTTTATTGCTCTTGCCATTGCAGCATCATATTTGTACTTGAATCCAACAAAACGCCAACCTTTGCTGATTCCCGTGGTACAATCCCGGTGAACTGAAGATCATAGTCTAACTCCTTATTTTCCCGCCTCCCCCGTGGCGGGAATTTTTTTGCACTTTTTATTGTCAAACCCTTGACAAACTAGGCTCATTGTGGTACAATGATGTTGTAATTCCAAAAAAATTACAACCAGGACAAACAAAATGAACAAAAATCTTACATTCAAACAGCTTACGGATCTCCGCAAGCAACTCTGCCGTGAACTCAAATTTGAGCATGGTCAACTAGTCCACAAAATCGGCCAACGAATTGCCGAAATCGACGAACTAAGCTCCAGAAAGACAAGAAGGGCAGCATGAAAGACCGATTCAAAATCATCAAATCATCGACCTGTCAGACTTTTGTGGGCGAGAAAATTTACCAACTCTATTCGATATGGGATTTTCAAGACAAAAGGTTCGTATCTCCACAAGGCACACGCGCCAACCTCAAAGGCATTCTCAGAATGTTCCAAGAGGGCAAATTCACTCCAGACGATACTTACGAATCAATCGGAAAGGTGAACTAAGATGAACTCACCGCTACTCGAAATGGACACACATCTATTCACCGAAGCAGGACTCGGCAAGGCTCCATTCACATTCCTTGGCGAAGTCGACACAGGAAAAGTGACAACCTGTTGCGACTACTGCGGAACGCCCATCAGGTACGAAGAACTGATTCGAAGCGCAGATGGCATCACATCAAAAGTTGGCTGCGAGTGCATCTTCAAGCATGGAGACGCTGGACTTCGAAACTCGGTCAAGTTGGCAAAAGCTGAAAGAGAGCGAATGAAACGAGCCGAAAAAGCTCGAATCAAAGAAGAAAAGCGAATGGCTGACCGTCAACTTGAACTCCAGAAGCAACGCGACAAGAACGGTGGACTCACCGACGACGAGCTACGAGCCAAAGAGTTTTCCGAATTTATGGACAGGCGATCAGCTTTCGCCAAGGAGCAAAATCAGTTCATCCTTGCAGTGCTCGAGCCAATGAGCGGCGACTTCATCAACAGCATGAAGTCACAACTTGAAAAAGAATTATGCAGCCGACTGAGCTACCGTCAACAGAATTGCCTTGCAGATATCTACGCAATAAGGGCAGGAAGGCGCAATTCGAAGGCGTACAACGAGTCTGAAACAGAATTCTGGTCATTCGCTGAGAATCAGAATTCATTTGAAACAGCGGGGTTGAACTAAAGCGGTCCCAACCTCGCGTACTCCATAGCCTCGGGATTCTGGCCACGAACACGCTTTGGAATGGCTCTGTGAGCACGTTCACCGCCGCCGATGATCTCAACAAAGTCCTTCATCGCTCGAGCATGATTATTGAGCGCATTCGTGTGCTCGTCGACAGATTGGCTGGTTTTCTTTGGACCTGGGAAAGTGCCTGGAAATGCGTCGTTTATCGCAGAGTTCTTATCCAGGTTCATTAGCCTTGCAAGTCCCTTCAAGAATGGTGCTGTGGCGTCACGCTTCATCTTCTCCCACGATTCTTGAATTTCGGCAACCGAATTCGAATACTCCCTCGCGGACCTTGCCGCCTTTTCGTCGAACGGCTGGTTTGCCCTTCTCTTTTGACCAGCGATTTGTTCAGGCGAGTCGAAGTAGGCTGGTGCCAATCCGCGATCACCCAAGCCGATCGCCCTACGCTGCGCTTCATCCCAGCTTCCAGCTTGGCGAATGAAGTCCAGCCCTTTGTTGAATTTCTGAGCGTCGTTAATGTCGCCAAACGGTCCACCAACGATGTTGATTCCGGCTCGTGCGGCAAAACCAGCTGCCACTCCTGACGTAATCGATTGAGCAAAATTAGAAACCGCAGAATTGGGGTCCATGCCAAGGCTACGCGCACCGATAGAAGCTCTGGTGTTTTGTCCCATGCTGCCGCCCATCATCGCCATGCGGGTCAAATTAGAGCCATGGAACTGTGCTCCCATGTGACCGGCGACCAATCCAGCCGCGGCAGTTGCAAGAGTGACTACAGCGGCAATTCCAACAGGATTTGCCAACAATGGCGCAACGGCTCGTGCAAGCCCTCCACCACCGCCTCCAAACATTGTTGCCAAGTCCCTACCAAGCGGCATTGCTTTTAGTCCACCGAAGGCACCTTTTGCAAATCGCGTTCGCATCCAGGCTTGCATATACGGATCAGGTCCACCTTGGGCGTGTGTTTTGAGTCGTTGCGCAGCGTTGTTTTGACGCATGGCATCGCCATACATCTTCATAGCCATTGGATCACCGGCAAGAACTCCAGTTCGAAATTTGGCCATGACAGCCTGTGGATTCAAAAACGGTGGAGCCTTTTTCGAACCACCGCCACCACCTCCAGAACCTCCACTCCTAGCGGCTGAACTGTTGAATCGATTTTGAGCCGAAGTTACTCTATTGAGGTTTCCAGCAGTCGAAAGGAGAGTTGCATTGTATCGGGATAGGACCGAATCCAACTTGGCGATCATAAACGCCAATCGATCGAGCGCACGATCGGTTTGCTTGTTCGACATTGAGAGGTCAATTTTGATTGCCATTAGTGTTCTTCCATATCGCCTTCGTCGTCGTTGTCGATCAATTCTAGGCCAGCGATTTCGTAAAGGTCGTCCATAAAGTCTAGGTTCGGCTTGTCTGTGGTAACTCCAACCTCAACGCTTTGATGCTGTTTCGAAAAGAGTTTATCCCAAAGACGCTGCAGGAACGATGGTTTTTGCAATTCGCCCAAAATCGCTCCCAGGCGTTCGTTAATCGACCACAAATTGGCATCGCTTCGGTAAAGAAGCTCTGGATGGTTGCCGAATTTCCGAGCACAGAACTTGATTAGCCTGAGTCGGCCTACGCTAAAGGGTTTTCGTCACCTGGAATACTTAGGTCTGGTTGGACCCAGTTCGCTGCCTCCAGCAAATAGTTAGCCATTGTATCGCTGGTTGCGAAGGCCGCTAGTTCATCGAAGCGATACCTCTCGTCTCCAACGGCAGTCTGAGCCGCTTCGACAACCGCCAACGTTTGGCAAGTGTCAAGGGTCAAAATCACACCTTGCCCATCAACGGCAGGTAGTGGAACTGGCGGCACGTAGTTTGGACTTGACACGTCCAATTTTCCATCCTTGTAAGGACCAACTCCCGTGAAGTGCTTGAAGTAGTATTGCGTTCCCTGCTGGTAAGCGGCTTGGATCTCCATGGTTCCAAGCCGCCGCAACGCCATCACAGGCTCAATTTCAGGATTGTTTGGACATTTAAGAACGAACTCTTGAATAGGCCGTTCTGGCCGTTTCATGGCGTGTGCATTGACCTTAGCCACTACGAAACCGCCCTAAGAGTCGGAGCGGATGAAACTTGAGCGGAAAGAAGTTCAAGACTTGCAACCTGCTTGCCCTTTCCTGTAATTCCAGTTTCTAAAGCCCCACGAGTGAAAATGGCAGACCACGTTTCGATGCTTCCAACCACCGTTCCCCTTGTGAACACCACTTTGATGTAATCGAAAGCAACGACAAGAGCAGCCAGTGGATCAGGGTCAGAAGCATTGTTCACTTCAATGACGGAAAGGCTCAAACCGTAGTTGTCGCTGATGATCACCATGTTATCAATGACTGTATTGACCGCGCTTATCTCCTCAGTCCCAGGAGTCAAACTGAGTCGAATGTTGTCGATAACAGTTGTGAGCGTTTTGACCGTCGAATCAGCTAAGTTTCCAGCGGTGTTTGTTTGACCGGTGAGCACAACGGATGTTAAGTGCTTTCCTAATAGCCAAGCAGGAATTGTCGCCATTTATTTGTCCTCCACAGGCCGCCACGGATAGGCTGCGGCATCAGGATTTTTGATGATCTCCAGACCTTCGGGCAGGTTCTCAGCATCAACTTCAATCACCCTTTCGTGCAAAACGTCGATGCCTGGTTTCCCGAATCCAGAATCGGCTGCCATTATTGTTTCACGAACCAAAACCGTTCCAGTTGCTTTAGCCATATTTTGCCTCCAGTTTTCTAAGTGACGTTTCAAGTTCTATTTTAGCCTGATTTTCCATATAGTTCTCAACAAAATCTGCAATTGGCCGCCGAAACATCGAGTCCGTACCTTCGTTCAGGAAATCCGCAACATCAGAGTCGTTGATCACCTGGCCGTGAACTCCATCTGCATCGAACCTTATAGGCTGATCGCGAGTGTTTTCAAAGAATACCCCGCGCTGTTTGTTGATAATCTCCGGTGGCAGAATTGGAGTTCCATGACGCCTCGCATACGGATAATCTTTTTGCCGCAGAGACTTAGGAGTTTCGGTTCCGCTGCTCATTCGACGAAATTCGGCTACCCCTTTTTTGGTCGTCCTTTTCACAGCACGGCCGATCTCGGTTTTGACCTCAATTCTCAACCTCTCTATGCGCCTAACAGCCTGTTTCGGAGTCATTGCGTTTCACCGACAACAGCCTTGAGTACAACGGCTCCAGCACGAATCGGCATCTTTTTGGAGATCATAAACTCGTTAATTGGAGCGTGAGCATCAATAATTGGGCGGTGCTCCAAAATCGTGTAAGTTGTCGTTCCATGCAGGTCGTCGATAAGCGCCTTCACAAATCCCGTGATTTCCTGCAATAACTCCTCTGGCTCCTTTTCGGTTTCGTCAGTTTTCGATAGGCTGACAGCAATCCAAACGGTGGCGGTTTGCTCATAGGCTGCGTTGGCGACACCCCACTCCGCTTCCACAGGATCAAGGAAGTCACATACGGCGAATGGCAACCCATATCCATCAGGATCACCTGCATCAAACAGTTCCAGGAATTCACGGAAGTTAAAGCGATTTGCAATTTCGTAATCCCAAATTGTGTCGACAGTCGGCCAGACGGCAGCGACTCTCCCATAGAGAAACAATCGAAAATCATCAAATACGTTGGTTGGCATTTAGGCTCTCCATGGCGGCTTAAGCGATCTTTTAGTGTAAGCCTCTAGTGTATAGGCTGTGATTGTATGAAACCACGGTTCACCCTGCAATTGAAAGTATTTTCCTTCATCCGGGTGTCCAACCGTTGTGTTTAAGAGGCAATCACCCTCTCTTAGGTCCTGTTCGCTGTGCATCCTAATCAAATCCATTGTCTGCACGATGTCATAGGTTTGACGGCCAAGCTCCCCAGTCACCGTCACTTCACTCATAGGAACAAACCGGCAAGGAATTCCGGTGTACTCTGGCGTTGGATCCAAAGCATTTTTTTTCACTCGACGACCAGCATCAACAGTAATCGCCCCCTTTCGGAAAATCGAACAAGTGTGGACAAAAAACTCAAGCTGCACATCGGTCAGTTCGTAAGAATAAGGCATTGCATTACGTGCTCCTATAATCGCTGAGGTCTGGTTTTTCAATTGGAGTTTCGCTGAATCCAATAATTGGAGTTTCGCCAATAACGAGAATCACCCCGCTAGCAAGCTTTACAGCTAGTTCCTGGAAGTATTTAGCGCGGTCTATGTATTTCGCCCTTACTCCATCATCATCGACCTCCATGGCACGTTGCGCCCAGTAGGATGCCAAGAACTGCGCGACGTAGGAAGCGGCTAGCTGCACATTGGCGGCACTAGCGATTAGAGCATCGATCGTTTCATCTGCGACTGGCGACACGCGAGAACCGCTCGTGACCGTCTGCGCTAGAGTAAAGCGAATTCGATCACGAGAGGTTCCGAGTGCGATGTCAAAGGTTACAGCCATTGTTTCACGTGAAACTATTCTGGCTTAACTGCGGCGGCCAGGATTTGCTTCTCAGCATCCTTTCGAGTTTTCGTCTCCAACTTCAAGAAGGCTGCGACTGCTTCAATCTGCTCGTCTGAGTAGGTTGTCAACGCCTCTGGAGTCTTGGGAACGAAAAGTTCGAAGCCATCGGCTAGTTCGTCATTTCGCTTCTTGAGTTCGTCAAGAATTGTCGACTCCTTGAGGGTGACAATTTCAGCCTCAAGCGTTTCGATTTTCTTCTTCTGCTCGTCGACTAATTCCGTGGTTTTTTCAGCAGCTTCTTTGAGCTTGATTACCTCGGCTTTCGACTTAGCAAGTTCCTTACCTAGCTTCTGCGCTGCCTCTGGAGTTGCCTTGGCTTCTTCTTCGCTCTGGACCAGCCCACGCGAAACCATGTCGGCAATGCGGCTGTTTACATCCTTCTCCTCGAGATCGGCAAAAACGACAGAAGTGTCGATTGTCTCACCGCTTTCGTAGGCTTTTCCTGCTAGCAAGACTGTTGTGAGTGCAAAAAGTATCATTATGTGTTCTCCTGTAGGTGAGCCGCCCCCATCGGGGAATGGGAAGCGGCTCTATCTGATCTAGGGTTATGATCGACCTTAGTAGGCGGTCAAAACCACGATCTGGTTTCGGTAGTTGATTCGGACTCCACCGTTTTGGCCACGTACTGCGTAAGGCAATACAGGTGGATCTTCTTCTCTGCTCAGACCGGCAGCTGCAAAGATGCCTGGAGCACTCTCGGCGTTGCTGGCGTTTCGAGTGCTGACCCAGTTTCCTGCGTTCAGACCTCGAGACCAGTGGTTTCCGACGATTACAACCTTGCCATCTGGAATGAACGGCTGGAAAACACCGGCAGAATCAACATAGCCATCATCAACCGCCACCAAAGAAGGAGTGTTAAATCCGCTTCGGATCTGGTTGTTGTACTGAGTCATATCGATGAAAGATTGCCCAAAATTGAGCTTAACCTTTCCGATGTCGCTGGTATTTGTGTTCAGCAGCAACTTGTCGATGGTTAGCGATCTGGCATAGGCTACAGCGCCATATCCAAAATCGTAACCTCGGCCACGGTAGGTTTCCCGAATTGTCAGGAAGTCCACAATCGGAGTTGCTGAGCCAAGAGTTGACCAGGCAACGGCTGAGCTTGCGGTTACTGGCACCATTCGAGCGATCTCGACGACAGTTCCATCCTTCTTCGTTCCCGTCGCTACACCGGCAACCAGAAGGTCCCAGCGAGCCTTCTCAATGGTGGCGTGTTCGCGGATTGCTATATCCTGCATGAGCCGTCCCATTTTTCCGCCCACATCAAGTGGAGTTCCCATCGTTCCAGGCTGACGAGCAGCCTCGATGTAAACCTCGTCGATAACCCGTTTTTCACCCAGGCGAATTGGAGCCATGACGAACCGATTACCCCCCACATCTTGCACAAGCGGGTAAGGCTCTCCAGCGTCGCGAATGTGCATAAGACCCGTGACATCGTCAAGGATCTCCCACATTACGTTGTCCGTGTTTTCCGACACATATGGCAAGATTTGTGCGGCTACGGAATTTTCGTCAATTATCCTACTTCGCTCTGTTTCAATTTCTTGTAGAGTAGCGTTGCTAGGAAATAGGTAGATTGCAGGTGCGGCCATTTTTTCCTCCTTTTGGCTCCTGTCGCTACGCCGCTGGTATCAAAACCAAAGCAGTCGTCGGATCGCTGAACGTTCCTTTGATGAGTCGGCCGCCAAGCTTTGTGAGAAGCGCCAGGGTAAGCCCAGCAACATCACTTGCAAGGAAAACTCCACCGTAGTACGTCTCGGCATCTTGTCGGAATCGGGGAAATTCACCGCTTCCCTGCGTACCATACGTCACCGATCCTCTCGCATCGGTCATAAAGTCGCAAGCAGCGATTACAGTTGGGTTCTCTCGGCCGTCGGCATACTTGTACGCCGTATTGACCGACTTCATAACCTCTGTTCCACCAGAAGTGGGCAGAGCATCAACGTTTGTGGCTGCAATTGCACCAGACGCTACAGCGACCTCGGCAACCAAAGCTCCATTGATGTAATAGCGGATTCCAGTAGCTTCATCTGGAGTACCTGCGGCATTGATAGCAGCAAATACAATCCGGTCGTTTGTCGAGTCCGGAATGATGATGCTAGTTGGCCAAGATGGTTCAGTTTCTCCACCAGCCGTAATCCACGCCATCTGGCAAATGTAGGTTCCAACGGGGAATGTTCCACCAGTTGAAGTGCTCACACTTGGGCCAGTTGTTGGATTGGTCAGCGTCGAAATATCGGCGGCTACCCAACGCTTTCCAGCAACTCCAGCGGTTGTGGTGGTCAGAGTTGGGGTACCTCCAGCAAGCGTTGAAGCATAGTACGCTATCAGCGATTGCGGAAGTCCAGCAAGCTCGTTTACGAAGGTGACAATCACATCGGTATTCGTAAACGGTCCACCTGTTACTGTGATGTTGCCACGAAGCAGCGGAATCGTTTCAAGACAAGTCTTGATCTGAGCGGCCGTCGCATTATAGGCAACCGAACTTGTGGTAACCACCGAATTCCATTGGAAATAGGTGAGTCCAGAAGTTTGAGTGCCGCCCGGCGCGATCGTTTGAATGGCGTTGACAGCAGTTGACGAAATCATGGCTAGCGCTGTTCCTGCAAGAATTGCAAGATTAGCACTTGGCTTGACTCCGAGAATGTGCTTGGCCCCATAGGCTGGCAACAGCTTTCGGCCAGTCCATTGCATTGTAGATGTTCCTAACATTGTTTTTTACCTCCTGTTGAGTTGGACTAAACCTTCGCCTTCGGCAAGCTGTCTCTGAACGCCTTGTCAGATTTCTCTTGCTCTGGAGACTTCTTGGCTTCCAGGTCTGCACCGGTTACCAAATCTTCGTACAATCGATGTCGTGGACGTGCTTCCATGACTGCTGTCAAGCTAGCGACGGCATCGCCTTTGTGTAGTTTGCCGTCAACGATTTTGGCTTTGCCACCGCCGTCAGCTGCAAGCATGACAAGGAAGGACTCCTCGATCTTCTCGCGCTCACCAGCAGTGATTTTTCGCTCATCTAGCAAGGACGCTGAAAAGGCTTTAGCCTCTACCTGCGCCAATTGGGTTGCAGCTGCGTCGAGAGCCTGGTTTGCAGTCTCAAGAGCTTGTGCAGCTTGGTCGGGTTTGGCACCGGCAGTCGGCTTTTCAGCTTGTTCCGGCGAACCATCACCTGTGAAGAATGATTTGATTTTATTGAACAAAGAGACTTCTTCGCTCGTAATTTCATCCGCCATGGTTTCCTCCTTTGTGGCTTCACCGGCAGTCACGGCTTTTGCAGAGCGCGAGCGCCCTAACTGCAAATCGTTTCGGATTTGACTGTAATCGCCAATTCCGTCAATGAGTCCCAAATCCATCGCTTCCTGTGCGAACCAAACTTGGCCAGTTGCAACCTCTTTGACCTGATCTGCACTCATTTTGCGACCAGAGGCAACTGCTGAGAAAAAGAATGCGCCGAAGCTGTCAACAATTCTTTGCTTATCTGCAATGAATTCTTTGCTGAAAGGCAGACCATCGGCACCTTGACCCTTCAAGTCTCCTGTGGCGATCGCATGGACCTTGACTCCCACATTTTCGTAAAGCCTGGAGCTATCTTCGATAATCGCTAGACAACCAATTGAGCCAATGATTGCCGTTTTGTTGGCGAAAATCGCGCTGGCTTGACTGGCGACGTAGTAGGCTGCAGAGGCTCCCAAATCTTCAATGAACGCAATGACTGGAGTTCCACCGTCGACGGCAGCTTTGACGTCGTTGGCCAAGTCCTCGAGTCCCATTACAGAACCACCAGGACTATCGATGAAAAGCATGATGCTCTCAACATCTTCATCAGCCGCAGCAGCGCGTACCTTTCGGCGAGTTTCTGCGGTGCTTGTCCCTCCAAAAAGGAACTGAGCGGAAGTTGGGTTTTTGGTCATTACGCCGGTAATTGGAATAACGGCCACGCCCTTTGAAAATTCGAATGGTTTATCGGAGCTTGAAGGTTCTGATCTCTTTGCTTCAAAATCGTATTGCCCAACGGCTTCAAGATGCTCAAGAGTTGCTAGCGCACTTTGACCGAAATCTGGTTTGATTGCCCAAACTTGGTCGATTGCTCCTATTGCGCTATGGATTTTCATTCTTTTTTACCTTCGGTTCAACCTTTTCTGGTTCGGGTTCTACGTCCCAGCCATCTTCACGTTCTGGCATATCGTTGTCCAAATCGATTGCTTCGAACTGAGATTTGTGTAATGTGTACCCTAAACTGGACAGAGATTGAGCACGTTCGTTGAAATCTCCTGTGGCAGACCTCGTAAAATCAATAGACGGCAGAAAGTCCTCCGCCGCATCTTCGCCAAATTTTAAGGTGACCAAAATTTTGATCAGCGGCTCGAAAGCATCGGCAAGCATTCCCCTTAGCCAGTTCGTTACTTTGTCGCCAACATCTTGCCCAGTTTGGGAATCAGCACGACTTCCATGCTGAGATTCCATGGTTTCACGCAACTGCTTTTGAAGCGCCATAACCATTTCACGGTTGCAATCTGCAATGGCTTCACCCAGCGCCTTTCCATCACCAGCCGGTGGTTGACGTGTGAATTTGCAACCTGGCGGGAACGCCGCAGCGTTTCCACTCGATAGCTGAGATAGCGCACGATTGGCCGCCTCCATTATTGGTACCTGGGTTACTTTGCCATCTTTGTCGGTGTAGCTCACGTTGTTTGGAGTTTCGGCACTAATTTCGAGAGTGTTCAGCCCTCCTCCCATTTGAACGCCATGCTTGAGCCGTTCGACCCTCAGTTTTTGTTTCTCATACCAAGGAGCATATGCTTTTCGGAATTGGCTGGTTCCCCGTGGATCGTCCTCTTTTGCACTGATCGTCAGAATGACAAACTTGTCTGGATCGATTGCGTTGGGCAAGTCCTTTGCATCGGCTACGATGCCCTCACGAATTGGAAATCCTTTGCCTGGGACTCTGGCCATGATGCCCCGCAGTTCGTTGAAGCTGTTGAGAATGAAGGCGAAGTTATCACGTGGTTTGACCCGAATCGCTTTGAGGCAGTCGCTACCGGCATATTCACCAAACTTGCAAGGTTCAAGCGTCCATTCGGCAATTCGATTGCCATACTTCATGGCGTCCAGCAAGTCCCAGCAAATCTCGGTGAAACTTCGGCGCTGGCTGTATAGAATTCGCTTGAAGTTCCACTCAACGAACTCCGTGATCTCAGTTGCTGCTTCGTAGTTAGCGACATCAGCTTGTTTTCCAGCATCCTTCCGAGCCTTTGCCGTTGGTTGAGGAACTGGATTGACCATCGTCCAGCCTAGCTCGAGCACCGCAATTTTCATCTTGTCCAAATGGCCGCCCAGCATTGGGTCGTTGTACATTTGGTCGTAGACCGTTAGGTTGTAATCAGTCTCAACATCGTCAACGTGACGTGGAAGTATTCGATCGGTGAGCAGATATGGGTAGGCAGCAGATCCGGCAACGTATGAAACCATGACATCGCTAACAACCGCCTTTTCCTTCTTTTTTGGTGGCGATTGACTTGATGTGTTGTGAGGTCGTCTCATCGTGGCTTATAGTCCCTTACCTGGCGTTGTTCTTCCGACTGGATTACGGAGAATGACGAAATAGCATTGGTTCGCGCTTCCATTATGCCATAGCGAACCATGTCGTAAAAATCGTCACCGCCGTTCCCATCTTCGTCGCAGTCTACTTTCAGGACATCTTCCGGCCGGTTTTCGTCGTGGACCATTTCGGGAATTGTTGCAATGGTCTTGACGCAACGTTCGCAGATAAACAGAGATGGCGCAATTCCGTTGTCGCTATCACCCAGCCTCTTGTTAATCGCCGCCGCTCCGTTGATCCTGTCCATCTTGGCGGGTCTGAGGTCTATTCCGTGTTCTGCATATTGAGAGGCGATTGTTTCACCGCCTTTAGCTCCTCGTTGTGCGAAAACGTCGGCACCGGCCACGCATCTGTCAAGTTGCCAGAACTCTAGTCCCAACCGGTCAACGCTCGATTTGATAGCCTGAGCGATAGTCTCAACATGACTCTTTCGGTAGCCAATTTCGTCCAGCAGGATTACCTCGCCGTCGCCAGATTCACACAAAACACCGGCTGCCGTGTAGTGGGTGAATCCATAGTCGAGAGCTACCCAAACAGTCCAGCCCTGCGGTACGACGTCAAGATTTTTAATGACGTGCGTGTCGTCCCTCCATTGAGTGAAGAACTGGCCGGCTGCAATATCCCAGTCTCCATCGCGCCAAGCCTTGAGTTCCCATCCAACCAGTTCATTTAGATTGTCAACATACTCCTCGTTGAGAAAAGCGTTGTCACGGAAAGTCGCTGGAATGAATCTGGTTTTGCCCTCCTCGTTCCGACGAAACGGCATGATAAACCGCTGTTTGAATAGCGCGTGGCTTACTCCACCTGGGTTGGTCGTGCAATAGCGTCGTGGCCGCCAACCAGGCTTGCTGCTACGGTTACAAGATGCAATGCGTCTGAGCTTCGAAGCGCTGAGGGTTGTGTACTCCTCAATGCCGATGATGTCGTACTCGAGTCCCAAATACTGGTCAATGTCACCCTCGCTGTGAAAGTGGCCGATAACAATTCTCGAGCCGTTGGGGAAGTGAACTTTGCCCTTCGTGTATTTGTGTGGAATGTTGCCCAGCACTCCAGCGCGAAGATCCTCAAAGCCCTCCTCGGCAGCTTTGCCGACTTTCCTGAGCCACAAAGCCTTGACACCTGGGTAACGTTGGCAGTCGTCGGCTGCAATTTGGGCAAGGCTCCAGAATGTCTTTCCACCGCCACGCGCACCGCCATAACCGATTTGAACGGGACCGCCCTTGACATCGCACTCTCTGGCAGCGGCAGAGGCTTGTAATTGGCGTGGTTGAAGGACAATTCCAGCTTTTACGAAGTTCTCGATCTGATCTGCTGGAACGCCAACATAATTTGCGCTCTCAATGTACTTGTAAAGTGGAGCTACTGCCAAAATCGCCTCGTCAAGTTCGAATCAAGAGAAGTCGTTATTTCGAACCTCATTCATTACCTGCATGATCTTAAACGTTCGTCAACGGGGATTCTAAGAGAAGATATTTTCGCTGTTAGCCCGATTTTGCTGATTTTGGACGTTTTTTGTTGTTATTTTCGATGTGCAGCGTATTTTTCAACCTAACTTTCGTCATCGTCTCCATCTTCATCAGTTTTAACTTGTTCGTCTTTGGTGCCGTAAACTTTCTTGAGAGCAGCGTTGAAGCCTTCCACCTTGATTGCACTTCCATCGGCACCTGTTAGCTCAACCTTCTGAGCGGAGTTCATGCCAAGCAGGTTGTCCTTACGTCGTCCAAGTTTGTCGTACCGATCTATTGCCGCCATGTTGCCTTTAGTGACTTCTTCCCAAATGGCGTTGATGGCTCTTTCGATGCGCCGAAGTTCGATTGTTTTAGCAGTTTGAACAACGTGAGTTGCTTCTTTTTGCCACTCTTTGCAAAGCGCCTTGATGTCGCGACTGATCGTCGATTTGTCATAGCCAAGCCCCTCTGCAATTGCAGTTGGGCCAAGACCAGCAAGCACGTTAACCGCTACTTTCTTTCTTCGGTCTGCTATTTCGGCCAGTTTTTGGGGTGTCTGTGTCGGTGCTCTGCTCATGTTGCACTTCGTGAGTTGCAGTCCATTCTTCCACAATTTCGCAAATCTTGAGGATTGCAATCGAACTGTTTACTACCATGGCGTTCTCCTTGAAAGCCAATAGCGCGTCGAAAAACTTGTCCCAGTGCTCTAGGTCTGCAACGAGTGTTGTTTTACTTGTGCTCAGTCGTTTTACCAAATCTTCTATGTAACGGATCTCCGGAGAGACGAAAAGAAGGCGCAACTCCTCTAATTTGAGTCCAGTTTCGCGGAGTGCGATTATTGAAGCCTCCGGCAATGTCTCCAAAATCTTCTCATCTAGTCCGCTGTAGATTTTGGCGTCAAGTGATTCAATTTCGTTCCAAAGTTCCTTCAAAAGCGTTGTATCGTCCTGTCCTACCAAACTGTTGTGGCTTAGCTGAATTGCGATTCGTTCACTCTTTGTTAGCTCAGCATCGGTGTAGAGGCACAGGATTTGCTTAACCCCAGCTTCGACAGAGGTCGCCACTCGGTGATTGCCACTCAGACACTCATATTTGCCGTCTGGACGCTTCCAGAGGAATGGAAGTGAGGAAAGATTGCCATTCTGCTTAATGTTGTCCCGCAGCTGGTCGTAGATGCGTTTAGGCATGAAATGTGCGTTCTTGTCCAGCGGAACGATCTCAGCAGGGTTTAGAATGACCAGTCGGTATGGCGTCACATCACCCAGCGCATTGTTCAGCGTCTCGAGGGCGAGTTCTAATTCGCTTTTTTCAGCCATTGTTTGAGAGTTTGTTTCCATGTCAGTTCACTAAAGTCAGAGCCATAAAGAAGGTATGGCGCAGGTTCAGTCCCCCGTTTGTAAATCTTGAATCCGGCGCTCCGATACTTCATCGAAACCGGCTTGTCTGTGAAGGCAACGCAGCGAACCTCTCGAACGGGCCATTGCCGAATTCGTCTCATTACCGCCTGAGTTTCTTTCGATATTCCTAAAAGTACAATGAGTCTGGCCAAGTGCCTATATTGAGTGTGTGGCACCGGAAAATCTGCATGGAACCAAAGGCTGTCCAAAGGGGCATAAACCTTTGGTTGACCCATTTCGATGAATCCCCAGCCCTGCGTCCCTCTAATCGACGAGCGACCAAAAATAATCGAAAATAATTACTCTTTTTATGCTTAAACCCTTGACAAAGTAGGCTCATTATGGTATAGTTATAGTGTAATTCCAAAAAAATTACAACCAGGACAAACTATGAACATATTAGAATCCAAAGGCGGAATATGGGCTGGAGCCGCTTATAATTACATCCGCTCAAACGACAATCTTCCAATGATTGGATCAAGGCCAGATGATGAACCATCAACGGCTGTTGTTAAACTGTTCAACCCAAACGGAGCCGGTACTTGGTGGATTGCCGAGCACGATCCCGAAACGGGTGACTGCTTTGGCTGTGCTGAAATCTTCGAACGTGAACTCGGATATTTCAATATTCGGGAACTCATTGAGGCTTTTCCCAGCAATCGCCACCGGCTCCCAATAGAGCGCGATATTCATTTCAAGCCATGTCCACTCTCGGAACTGACCGCATAGGAAGCCATGAAAGAACTACCAACAAATCCAAATTTGTTCAATCCGGTGCAACCTCTCAACTTGGGCTATGTATTTGAGACCGTCGAACTTCTCAATAGCAGCCAGGACGTTGCGGCGGCCGTTGAACGGTTCATTGGTCACTCAGACCGAGAAGTGTTCGCTATGATCAGCCTGGACGCCAAGAACCAGGCGATCTCAATTGACGCCATCCATGTCGGAACGCTCACCAGCAGTATGGTCAGCCAGCAAACGGTCTGGAGAACAGCCCTTTTGCGAAATGCTTGCAGCGTGATCTTCTCTCACAATCACCCGAGCGGAGATCCAGAGGCGAGTCCAGAGGATGTGAACATCACAAAAGAGCTTTGCATTGGTAGCAACGTTCTAGGAATTCGGGTTCTCGATCATGTGATTATCGGCAACCGCAGGTTTTCACGCTATGGAACCAAATACGTGAGTTTGAGAGAGCAAGGACTTATGCAAAATAATTGAAAAAACTTTGCCAAACCCTTGACAAACGAGAGTCAATACAGTATAATGATAGTGTAATCAAAAATTACAACCAGGACAAAAAGATGAAATTCAGAATAGAGACCATTATTCAACCGGCGTACCTTCACCTTTACGATGAAGTTGAGGCCGAAACCAAAGCTGATGCAATCAAAATTGCACTTGACCAAAACAGCGCAGCCATCGGCACATTCCTTGAAACCTACGTTGGAGACACACAATGGGAGTGCGAACAAACGGCATCCACCGAAGGAGATTTCGACTGGGACGAACTGGGAAATGAGATCGCAGACCAAAACGAAGATGAAGAAACCCAGGAACCCAACCAATTCGGAATCACCAAGCTACAGGTAACGACCGTTCTCCAGTCCAAATACGACGAGCGTAGCGAACAAGTCACTTGCGACCAATTTTGGACCTGCGACTGCGAAGAAAATATCGTCAAATTCGAAGATGTTGAGCGGTGTCCAATCTGCAAAGAGGAAATGGGCAACAGCGGAAACGCCGACCTCGATGTAGTGCTTGCGTCATTCCCCGAACTCAACGAACTGCCAATCGTTCAATCACCTTGCGAAACCTACGGGAGAAGCTAATGCCAAATCAATCATCACCAGGCGACATCGTGCGAACCAAAGTCAACATGACTTGGTGCGACGGTATCCAATTCCCAGCGGGTAGCAATGCGATAATTGTGCTTCCAGCTGTGTCACTCTCCGGCAACACAGACGTAGACTCAGCTGATTCCGAGCCAGGAAGGCTATCGATCGACGGCCACGAACTCACTTACTGGAGTCACGAGGTAGAGGCGATATGAGCACAAAACCAAAATCCAAATTCTGGTTTTGGCCAGATCGCACAATTGGCAAGAAGGAATCTCGAATTCTGCGAGAGGAACATAATGAACTAGCCAACGAACGCCACTCGCTTGTGGTAGCGCTAGGGACATTGGTGAACCTGCACGACGGAATTAACGACGGTGGCGAAGGAATTACAGAGCAGGATTGGCATGATGCCCGTGAGCTTCTTGCTAAGGTTGTAAAGTGAGCGCAAAATACGATCCTTGGCGACCAAGCCGGTACGACCGAGGTCCAAGCAAGAAACGATGTGGAAGATGTGGAGTAAAAAGCTACTCGGCGGTTTATGTGGTTCCTGGCTTCTCCACTTCTCTTTGTGGAAGGTGCTCAACAATCGAACTCAATCTACTGCGAGTTGGCCAATCGTCTCTTTTTTAAGCCTCTCCAACAGATTGACTCCAGAAGTAAATAATCACTTCTGGAGTGTCGAACGTTTCGATATAGTCCACTTTCAAGCCTTCGCAAATCAGCGCCATCTTGGAAGTGGACTGAACGATCAGAGATTCAAATTCCATGAGAATCCGATGTATCCGCCGATGTGAGGTTGCCAAGCTCCACCTGGATCGTAATAACTTGCCCCCAAATTGAGGCGCAGTTGATCTCCAAGCTTCCAACTCTTACCAATACCCACTCCGAGCGAAAGATTCGTCTCTAGCGCAACCAGGCCGCAAACATCTAGCGTTCCGAAGATTGGTAGGCGAGTAAGTTCACCGACTTTAACCAGCGCAGCCCTATTGACTTCCTTTGTGTGGAAATCGATGTGCAACGTGTACCCAGCTTCCTGAGCTATTGCCATTGGAGCGAAGGACACGCACAGCGCGATTATTGCAAGGCGTCTCAATTTGCCTCACCGTCAGCCGCTTCAAGTTGCTTCTCCAGGTTGAGAAGATCACTCCCAAGCGATGCGGATTTTTCGCGCTCGAGAGAGAGCACCACTCCAGGTGCTATGGGAATGTCAATCATTTTCGTTTCTTGGTTGTAGATTGGATCCAATTTGGTCCTCCTTTTGGATTGAGTCAATTTGGTCGTTGAGCTTCCCTTTGAGCCATTTAACCAGCCCAGGCGGAAGCTGCACCCCTAGACTTGCGGCATTTTCAAGAACTGAAATTCCCTCAGTTGCGAGAATCAAATAAAGCGAGGCGGTGATTAAAGGAATTCGAAAGTCGACCATTCCTGGCAAGTATTTTCCACAGATCGAAACCACGGAAACCACAGAACCGTAGGCGATTAGTTTACTGAGCACCCTGGAGAATTTTGCGCTGCTAATCGGTTTTCCGCTTCGAATTGCGGCAACCATTCCCGTTATTGTGTCGAGCGCCACGAGCACAATGCAAGCAATTCCTGTGTCTCTCACAGCTTGAGAAGGGAGTATCCAAGCAAGTGCCGCACCAAAGCTAATTGAAATTGCCTTTACCCAGGCGTTTCCACCTAGAAGTTGCGCCCAAAACGATAATGCGCCTTGTGTAAACCTGTCGATCATAATTTGATACACCACCAGTTTTCAAATATCCTTCTTTCCTTTCTATAGACTCCATCACCTTCGCGGCTGCCCTTTTTGTTTGTGTTACCTTCAATGGTTAGCAAAATCAAAGGCTCCAATCCAGGTCCAATGCAAATCGCAATATGGCCAAGTCCAGTTTTCGGGTCAGCATATCCAACCAAATCACCGCGAACCGCTCGTTTCATTGGGAATAGCCGGTTATTCTCCCTAGCCCACTTTTCCCAATTGCGAACGGCAGCCCGGCCATACTTGGGACCTCCAACCACTCCAGCTAGTGCAAGGACGAACGAAACAAAGGCAGCGCACCAAGCGAACCCAGGATTCAGCCCAACAGCGTGTAGAAAACGAGCAACCCAAAATCCTTTGTTGTTGCCACCCTCCTCTTTGACGTGAAGCACATCGGCAAAATAGGCGGCGGCGATAGCCGTCTTTTCTCGCTTCGGCAGCGCGTTGAACTGCGTTTCAGAGGCTATCCCAGCAAACGGAAATTCTAATACCTGAGCCATGGACGAACTATACCAGCAGATGAAAAAATATCGACTTTTTTCACTTTTTCTTACCGTAACCCTTGACAAGTTGGACTTAATGTGGTATGATTATAGTGTAATCAAAAAATGATTATAACCAGGACAAAAAGGAACACAATGGGATATTCAACAAACTTCAACGGTCAATTCGATATTGACAAACCACTCACAGGTGAGCAGTCAGCTTACTTGCACAAATTCTGCACAACCCGTCGAATGAAGCGAAACGCGGACATCGCGATAAACATTCCAGATCCGATCAGAGAGGCAGCTGCCTTACCAATTGGAACCGATGGAGCGTATTTCGTCGCAGGAGAAGGATTCCACGGTCAGTCAGCTGACGATTCTGTAATTGAAATGAACTCTCCGCCCGATGGCCAACCAGGCTTATGGTGCCAATGGATTCCATCCGAAGACAATCAAGCAATCGAATGGGACCAGGGAGAGAAATTCTACGACTACATAGAATGGATCGGCTACATGATTGAACACTTTTTCGCACCTTGGGGATACGTCCTAAACGGTGAAGTCGAATGGGAAGGTGAGGAATCTGGAGATTTAGGTCTAATTGTTATTGAAAACAACGTTGTTACAACCAAACTAGGTCGAGTGGTTTACGACTAAGGCCCGAAGGAGTTAAATTAGACAATGGCAAGAACAAACATTTGTAAAGACTGCGGAATTGGTCCAGAACTTCCCGAAGGTGTATTTTGGGTTGGCACCAATCACAACCTCTGTAACGTTTGCGCGGACGATCGCCCCAACAAGAAAGCTGGATTCACAGTATTCGAACGTCGAACCAGTAGGACACCTGGATTGAATTCTCTAGCGATGGTTGCACTTCTCGGAGCAGCATTGGTAGCTCCAGCAGAACATGAGAGGATCGACTTGCGACCAAAGAGGCCAAGATAATTAAACTGACCGCCCACATACGAGCGGCCAGTTTTAGAGGTTTATGCGTCTTTCGGCTTTGGGTGCGGGTGCCGGATTTGAACCGACGACCTGAGGCTCATGAGGCCACCGCTCTACCACTGAGCTAACCCGCGACACCGTTTGAATCTTAGCACACAGAAGAACAAAAATGCGAAATATAAACGAAACACTTGACAAACCATTGACAATGTGCCAGAATGAAAATATGTCACTTTTAGTTCAAAGACTGGCTCACAAGAGCAACAAAAAAATGACGCCACAAGTTTTTAGAGCGATCTACAAAGAGTGGAAGAGCAAGCGGCGAAAGCTCACTATGGAGCAAGTTTGCGAAAACCACGGGACTACCCGAGCCAATTTTTACTTCCATCACAAACGAGCGGTCAAAGAAGGCAGCTTGAACGAACTACTCAAAATAAAGGGAACGTCGAAACCAGAGATTTCAGACGCTCCCAACAGTTCACCAGGACAGATGAACACATCGGGTTCATTGTACCCTGCTCGAGAGGGAGAGGTCCCTAAAAAAGCAAATCAGGACAAAAAAGAACATGGAATCACAATTAGGTGAGTTGGACATCAGCGAACGAATTCTTGAATTGAACGCCAAGCTGACCCGAAAACTCCTCAACGTCATGCGGTTGATCACATCGATTGAGAAATCGGGGACCAACACATATTTCAACTACTCATACGCCAAGGAATCTGAAATCTTGCTGGCCGTTCGAGAGGCTTGCATTGAAAGTGAATTGGTAATCACTCCCTCTATGGTCAGTATGGAGCAGATCGACAACGGCACCCAAAACGCCAAGGGCGCTACCATCTTCCGAACTCGGGTTTGTATGCAATATACGTTCCACGACACCGAAACCGGATACGCTCGAAGCGAGTTGTTCCACGGAGAGTGTTTGGAAGCCGAGGACAAGGGCATCAACAAGGCTATGACAGCAGCCGGGAAGTATTTTCTGCTCAAAGCCTTTATGATTCCAACGGTTGACGATCCGGACGCTGCAGGTGGACAGTCTGGCAATAGAAGCGCCAAAGCAGAGCCTAAGCAAAATGCAAGACAACCGAAGGCGGCGGCTGCCAAACCAGCTACTCCATCAAACGAGGAACTTGCTGAGCAAATGAAAGCCGCTGGAAAGTTTCTCACCGATGGGCTTGGAATGACGAAAGAGGAATTCGAACAGTTCAAAAAGAATTGTGAGGGAAAGAAGCGAACTTGGATTCAAATTGCACTTGAGGCGAGAGATCATAAGGTTGTCGACAAATCCAAATTGCTTCCCTCTGAGCCAGAGGTTATCGAGCACAGCTTGAATGGCAATTCTCAAAAGGAGCCACCGGCAACGCCACAAGAAATTGGTGAAATTTGCGAGGAGCTTAAATTGGGTCCAATTCATAAAAAGGCGCTGTTGGCTCGAAACGACCTTCCCTGTGCTCGGTTGCTGCTTAGCAATCTCAAATATATCATGTATTTCGATACTGGCAAAGATGTTGCACATTGGCTAGCCGAACACCCGAAATATCCCAATCAGAAGCATTTTGAAGTTAAGCAGGGAGCCAGCTAATGACACAAGTAACCATAAATGGCAAGCCGTGTAGCGAACTTGGCTGGAAAACTGTCAAGGCGCTGGACATGATTTTTGGAGGGATGCACAATGTTCCATTCTCTGTCAAGAGTCGTAAAGCTTTTGATCAAACACTCGAACGTCTGATTGAATGCGTTGTTTGTGTTCCTAGCTTCGCTTCATACGACTTCGATCTTTTAACGAGAGCTACTATAGCCGCCCATTTGTTCCAAGTTCGCATCGAAATATCTGGTGTCAATCAAAACTACATTAGCATTGAATTCTACAATCGGAAAAACGGTGGCACTATGTTTGAAAGGCATCCGAATATAGAATCGCTGATTGAGCGGCTGAAAACAGAGTCGGCAAAGCACAATTACGCACCAGGGGCAATTGACTATACGGGAGAGTGAGTGATGGCAGTTTACGTTGACGATGCAAAGAACCCATATGGCCGAATGCTAATGTGTCACATGGTTGCCGACAGCACATCGGAACTTGTGGATATGGCAGAGCAAATTGGATTAGCCTTAAAGTGGATACAGAATCCAGGCACTCCAAAAGAGCATTTCGACGTTTGTCAAACCCGACGAACCTTAGCAATTATTCACGGCGCCATACCGATCACATCACGCGAATTGGTCAACAGGGGGTCTAAGTGAGTTGCAGTGGAAGCGGATTGTGCTGGCTGTGCATTTGCGGCAACCAATCTAACAGCGGCATTCGGTCATGCGATTATTGCGTAGACGTAACCTGCCCAGGTTGTGAAGCGTGCCTAGGCGAATGCGACGACTTCGACGTGTGGCAGGGAAAAGACACAGGAGCACATCAAATGAACGAAAAGCTAATTGCCGATCACGGCCAAATAATTGAAGCAGGATGGATCGCGTTGAAAGCTGCGGCATTGCGAGGCGCACCAGAAATACAAGTGATGGAAATGAGAAAAGCGTTCTTTGCCGGAGCGCAGCATCTATTTTCATCCATCGTAAACCTGCTTGACGACGATTCGGAACCAACGGCAGACGATCTTAGGCGAATGGAAATGATCCATGTTGAACTTGAGGCGTTTGTCGATTCGCTAAAACGCGAAGCAAAAGGAATGGTGGACCCACTATGAAACACAGGATTATTGTGCAAATCGGGCAAGACCTCTTGGGTGTTAATGTTGTCGAAACTGAACAATACGACCTCATTAACATAGCATTAAAGCCTCTGGAAGATCGTATTGTTAGAGCCGAATGGATTGTAAATCATTTAGCTTCAAAGGAATTTGCGGCACAGCTTGCTACAGCTGCTTTAGAACACCACGCATCCTCTGAAAAATGGTTAATGGATGAATTCTACGAGAAAATCCATGTTTTCACAGATCTATTGGGACCAAGAAAACAATGACACTCCCGAAACTCCGCAGCATATACAGCAAGCTCGAAGCCCTCAGTAGGGACCAATCCACCACCGATGGAGAACGTGGCGCCGCGAGAAATCGAATGGCTGCGGTGATGGCCAAGATTGTCGAATTGGAAGGCGCTCAGCCGACGATGAAGGAAGCCAAATGGGAGTGCTTTGAAACGCCCCTCAATGGAAACTCATTGACAATCAATTTCACCACCACTTTTGAAGATTTGTTCCAGCAGTTAAAGAACTTCAAAATGCAAGGAAGCTGGAATATTGGATTCGATGAAGGTCCGTCTCGAGGCGGCGCTGGTGGTCCAACCCCATGACTTCCAAAGAGATTCAGCTTAAACTGGCACGTTACAAGTTCAATTATATGCGGGACGCAATTTTTTTGAACATCCAAAACGGTGCCGTTGGGTTTGAATCTGATATGTTGATTGTTCGCCCTTCGAAGTGGGCTATCGAAATTGAAATTAAGATCAGCCTGGCCGACTTCAAAGCGGACTTCAATAAGGGTAAGAGTCCAGAAAACAATTGGAGCAAAGAACATCGTGGCAAGCACGACCATTTGGAACATGGCGAACCTCGAATGAAGAAAAACGGCTGGTTCATGGATAGGGATTACAGCGAGAGAATTCCACACCGATGTAGGCAGTTTTACTTTGCCGTTCCCTTTGAGTTGGTCGAAAAGGTGCAACCGCTTCTCCCATCCCATGCTGGACTCATTGGCATCAGCAAATCGTATGTCGGCAACACTTGCTACCCGACCATCGTCGAAGCTCCCAAATTGAAGGCTAGGAAGTACACAGAAGCCGAACTCAACGACCTCTATCGAAGTTGCTACTACAAACATTGGGACAGACTGATCTTCGAGGACAACCAGCGGAATGTAGTTCGAAAAGAATAGGTGGAAATCCATCTACTTTCAAAGCTAGTAATTTTCTGCAATAATGGACGCCCAGGACAAACTATGGAACATCTGAAATACTTTCCCTCAACCAAAACGAGGGTCAAATAATTGTCACACGAACTCAAAGGGTCTGGCTGGTTTGCCGCGCCAAACAACGCTTTTGAAGCGGGGCTGCCTCCACACGATTTGACAGTTTTGCTCTACCTCTATCGCAGGGCTAATGGCGATGCTCAAAGTTGGCCAGGCGTTCAAAGAATCGCAAAAGATACGCGAATGAGCGACCGCCAGGTTCAACTTTCACTCAGGAACCTAAAGGATGCTGGTTTCCTTCACGTTGAATCTCGGGTAGACGCACATGGTTCACCCACGTCGAATCTGTATACGCTTGTAAACATGAATACAGTTCACCTGGTGAATGATGTTCACCAGGGTGGTGAATGTGGTTCGCCACCCCTGGTGAAGGTGCTTCACCCTAAGGATACTAAACTTGAAGGACTACCAATTAAGGAAAGTGGGAAACCAAAAAAACGAGACAATGTTTTGGGATTGATGGAGTTGTTGCCAGAACCTTTAAGAACTCCAGAGGTCGAAACTGCGTGGAGTGAATTTGTTGAGCACCGTAAAGAAAAGCACAAAACTCCATATACCGAACGAGGACTCAAAGGACAGGCGAAATTCCTTTCGGGTTTCGATGCAGCCACGATTGTCGCAATGATCGACAAGTCTATTCGGAACGGCTACGACGGCATCCACGAAATCCACTCTGGCAATTCGGTTGGCACCAGCGCGATTCGAACGGCTCTCAACAATTTGAGCCAAGACACTTCGGGTCTTACTGCGATATTTGCACGTGCATTTTTGGTTTGGGTTGAAATGGATTTGATTGGCCGCCCGAAGTCGATGCAAGCGACAACCGTTTCGGATTTGGAATCTAATATCGGAGCTATGATTCAGGCTTGGAGCAATGCGGCGATCAACTCGGACCTGTTACCGGTGGACATCGAAAGCGCAATTGTGAAAATTAGCCGCGCACCGAAGTTTTTCCCGTGTTACGCTGATTTGTCCGCTGAAACCATCAAATGCGCTGAGGAGAGGCGTAGAGCGGCTATATCGGTGGATTCTCAAGCAGCTGCAGATGATGTTCCGATGGACCGCGAAGTGGCTCGAGAGGAAATGAAAAGCGTTATGGCCAAGTGGAAAGAGCGCCAAATTGAGATTGATCACGCCAAGAGTGCGATTCAGTCTCTCAACTCCAGCGAAAAGAAACAGCATCTTGGACTGGCAACAGTAGGAGAAAATCAATGAGCAGCAAAAGAAAAAGGAACAGAAAAGTAGATCCGCAGTGGGCTAACTCCAAAACCGCCACTCCTTTAGCGGATATTCAGGCAGCGATGAAGAAAATAGAATCCCACGGCATACCACCAGGCGAAGCTCCAACGAACTTACTTTGTTTGAGTTGCGGGAATAACCTTACACATAACGAAGTTATGGCAGCAAACGTCAGACGGTCGTTTGCTGCAACCCCACGAATTTGCACCAAGTGCATATTAGCCAAATTAGAAAAATAGCAAAAAACATTGACAAACACTTGACAAACGGTGCCAAATATGCTAGTATGATACTGTAACTCCAAAAAGTTACAACCAGGACAAAACAAAATGAACTCAACTCCAGAAGTACAAAAAACACCATATGATTTGAAGCGTGAACGGTGGGCTGCAAGTCCGTTTCTCAAAGCGTACAAAGAAGGCTCTTGTGTCGTTAACGACGAAACCAAAATTACCATCATCCAGCGAGACACCAACAGCGGTCGGTTCTTGCTGATTTGCGAAGGTCCTTGCACAGAGGAATTGAAACTAGACTTCGATGAATTTTTGACCAACGTCGTTCTCGAAGATGGCTTTATGACTCCATTCATGCCAGCCTTGAAATTCAACGGCCTCGAATGTGATCAAATTGGCATTTACGAAATCGAAGAAGGCTCCAGCGCTGATGGCTATTGTGGAACACTGCGAAGCCGACTCGAGGCGCAAAAGCAAGATGAATGGGATGAAATCAGAAGGAAGGACAGCCCCTACGAGTCTCCAAGTTTGACCAGCACCGTTTCGGAATACGATCCTTTCGCAGACGAATTGCCAGAAACTCCATCGGCTAACGAGTGGGACAGAGCTATTCACAACGAGCAGAACAAGGTTGGTGGCGCATAGTGAAATACTTTCCATACGGTTCAAATGCCTTTGACGCTGAACCTGAAATCAAACTCAATCCAGCCAAACGAGCGGCTATTTGTCTCTCTGTTGCTGCTGTGCTTATAATCATCGTCACGCTTTTTGTAGGAGTCAGCAAGCCGCGAACGGAGAGCGGTTACCAATTCAAGAGGAACATCTAATGAAAAAAACATTAAGGCTCACAAAAGAGCATTTCAACGACAAACGTGAATACATCGGCGAAGTCAGTTTAGCCACGTTCGATGGGCACCTGGAGATCGAAGCGAATCTTGGCAAATGTATATTCGTTTCGATCTGCGTGACCGGTCGAATCCTCGCCCATCGGGGTTCGGGAATCTCAGCGGGTGATGGAATCTCAGCGGGTGATGGAATCTCAGCGGGTAATGGAATCTCAGCGGGTGATGGAATCTCAGCGGGTTGGGGAATCTCAGCGGGTTGGGGAATCTCAGCGGGTGATGGAATCTCAGCGGGTGATGGAATCTCAGCGGGTTTGGGAATCTCAGCGGGTGATGGAATCTCAGCCAAAGCAACCATCAAAGCCAAGCTTCGCATATTTGCTGGACTTTGCATGTGGCGCAAACCAACTCCAGAAGAACTAGAAATCCGTTGCAGACATCTCGAAGAAGGCGAAATTTGCTACGGCACTCTCATCGAAGAACAACCTGCTAATGGCCCGGATTCCGGCGCGCCGGTCGCAGATGTGGAGAAGGAAATCTAATGCCAGAAACAGAAACAACTTGTATCCAACCAGTAGCCCAGGATAGCCCCGGCGATGTCCGGTCGGGGTCTATCCCCCAAGAGCTGTCGGGGAACCCGCTTTGCCCTCATTGCAAAGGTGTCGGTTTTCAAGTGTCAGCAGACATGGGTGAAGCCGAACCATGCCCGGTTTGCTATGACCATCCGAACATGATTGAGCAAGATGGTTGGATTTTAGACAGCGAGACAGGTGAAGTTCTCGGAAGCACAGAAGTTACCACTCCAGCTGCAACCGACGATACGGCCGAACGGGACAAAAACGTGTTGTGGGCGCTCGAGCGACGAGCCAGAAATGTCGCCAAGGCGCAAGGACTTGAGGAAGAAATGAACAGCCTAATCGCCACAATTCGGGCTTCGTTCGAACCACAGATCAACAACATCCGCAGCCGTGTGAAGTGGATTGATAATTGCTTCACCGAGCAGTTTCGGCAGTATGCGATCGACAACCTGATTCCTGGCCAGAAGAACGCCAAAACACCTTGGGCGATTTTGCAATTCACTTCAAATCAAGCTAAGTGGGAGATTGCCGACGAAGCAGAGGCAAAGAAGTGGGCGCTGGAAAAATGCTCAAATGCAGTCAAGTTGGAATTCGACCTGGGCAACATTCCAGAATCGAAAATCCAATTCATTTTGGGAGCGGTGAAAGCTATTGGCAAAACTGATGCGATCGTTGTATCGATTATGAAATCCAGGCTTCCAAAGGGCGACAAGGCAAACCTTCCGAAAAAGGGTTTCAAATTCATCCCAGCAGGTGCCGAGCAATCGTTTAAGGTCTCTCACGGTGGCGAGAAGTGACTTGGCTAATCGCTTCTCCACAATCTCGTCTCATTCACAAAATCGCGTACTGCGAAGAAGCTAAGGTCTTGCGTGTCGGACTCTACAACAACAAGACGCGCTACGAATACAGGGGAGTTCCACCAGAACTAGTGCAGGAGTTGATCAATGCCGAACACCCTGGCAACATTTTTAGCACGAAGATACGAGACAAATTCGAGACTCGGACCCAACAGGGTGGGTGCATCGACGAGGATATTGAACCATGAACATATTTGCATCAATGACACCGCAAGTCCAATTCGTGCTGGTCGGTCCCGATCTCTTTACCAGAGGCTATTCTGAGAATTGCAAACCAGCTGGTGAGTGGCAAAAGTTAGATTTGACCGAGGAACTATCCAAGCTCAAGGAATTCGAAAGTAAACGAAAATCCAGAGCTAGGCACAACGTCGACCAGTATTATTTTTCGTGCCTTAGAGCTTGTATCAGCGACGATGTGCACTCCGGCCACTTCCTACCATCCAAATCGACTCAGATCGAAATGCAGATAGACGCGCTGACTTCTGAACTCGAATTGGCAAGAATTGCCGAAGCGGAAGATTTGCCAAAGGTGGAGAGCGATGAGTAAATGCAAAGAACCTGGCTGCAATGCGGAAATAATTTGGGCTGTCAACCTCAAGACCCTCAAGAATGTTCCGCTTGTCCCATTCGATTCCAATTATCCAAAGGCTGTGCGCTATTCGATTCGAGAACGGTCTGATGGCAAAATCGAATGCGAACGAAACGACGATGGCGCTTATATGAGCCACTTTGCGAATTGTTCGTCACCCTCCCAGTTCAACAGAGGTAACCGAAAATGAAGAAACCAATCAAATTGAGCAAGACAGAAACAGTCATTTTGATGGCGCTGGCTGCGGGGAAAACTCCAATTCTGATTGCATACGATCGAAGCTGCTCAAAGCGAACCATCGACTTTCACCAGGCTAACATCTACAGGAAGTTGAGAGTGCAGTCGAAATGGCAAGCTATACACGAAGCTAGAGCGTTGGGGCTGATCAAGTGAAACGCTTTAACTTTGACAATTACGAATTTTGGTATCGCGTTTTGCTTTTTGCAGTCCTGATTGCTGTCTTTGGACCGATCTTTCACTTCATGGGTTGGCGGTATGTCGGCATCAAGGAACATGACGAATTGAAGGCTCGAGTTGAAAAACTGGAGAAGCTGCACAGGCAAACTCCGATGGATAATTAAAATGCCAACACTTCAAGAACAGTACGAAAAGAAGGCAAATGACGTAATCGTGCCTATTTTTGGTTGCTCGGTCAGAGCACTCAGAAGTGTCGACCAAACCCATTTGATCGTATCAGCAAGAATTGCCGCGTTTTTGGCGCTCAAGGAAGCTGGGTTCATTGTGCTCCACATTGCCAAGGCGTTCGATATGGACCACAGCACGGTTGACCATCATCTAAAACTAGCGGAAGATCCAAATTCGTGTGTTCTGGCCAAGTGTATGCTCAAAACGTTGCGTGAATATCAAGCGGCGAGGAACGATGGCCGCTCCTAAGCTCCCTCCAACCCTCAGCTGGGACCCTCACCATCGGGGACATCTTGTTTTTCAAGGTTCGTCAATGGCTCCAGTCAAGCACATATTGGCAGCCATTGGAACCAGCAGTTCGCTCGTTGAGTGGCGGGTGCGAAGGATCTGCGAAAGTCTCGAAGAAGCGACAAAGCTGTTTTTAGCTGGAAAAATCAATACAGCGGAATTTGAACTGCGAAGTAGCGCCAACTTTCTAATCGACGCCCACTTAAACGTGCTCCAAAAAGCCAGTCAGAAGGGAATTGCTGCCCATTCTGCTGTTGAAGCTGTAGCGAGTGGTGACGAAAATGCAATTGCAGAGGCGAAGAAAACTGACGCTAGTACAGTCAGCAGATTTGAGAACTTCATGTCGGCAACCAAGGCTGAGATCATTTTTGCTGAACATTGGATGATCAATCCGGACTTAGCGTTCTGTGCTCGAGCGGATATTGGATTGCTGATCAACGGTGAACGGTGGCTGGTAGACAAAAAGCCAAAGAGCCGAATCTTCTTTGAGAACCGGCTGCAGGTCACCGCTCAGAAATTTTGCCTCTATCGAATAACCGAATCGGGCGAAAAGTTGGAAAACGATTTTGACCGATTTGGAATTTTGCTCAACAATGGGAACACTTTTGAAATTCAACCGGTAGAATCCCAATTCGACTGCTATTGCTGGGAGAATGTAAGACAACTCTACCAGTCCAAACAGAAGCTAGACTATGAACTTAGGAGTAATCAATAATGCCTCAAGCATGGAAAGCGGCACCAGAGGTCGCAAAAATCGCACGACAAATCATATCTGAATCACACCCGCACCTAGCCGAGACGAGAGTCGAATTCCGCTTTTTCGACGAGGAAAAGAAGAAACTCAATCACTCTATCTTTGGATATGCCGAGATAATTAGCGGTGACAAGGCTTATATGGCTACGTGGATGCCAGACCAATTTGGGGAGATCGTTCAGCCTGAATCATTCCGCGAACCTGAGCCATTCTTTATGATCTCAATTTGGGAAAAAGCATGGCGCAACCTTATGGAAAGTCAACGTCTGGCGCTGGTCGACCACGAGCTTTGCCATTGCATTATTGAACTTGACGAGCGCAATAATCCAGTATTGAGGTTGGTCGGCCACGACATCGAAGAATTCAACGCCATCGTTGCTCGTCACGGGCTTTGGATGCCTCACGAAGAAGCGTTTGTCAAGTCGATTCGAACTGAGCAAAATTCACTTTTTGAACCGAAGAAAGATTCAACAGCCGAAAACCACTTTCTTTCCGAAATCGCGGCATCGGTTGGAGCCATCGGGGATATTGAAGTCAACATTGGTGATGGAAAGAAAGTTGTTGCCCGAAAGAGCACAACTGAGGAAAACAAAGTCGAACTAACGGTTGTCGACGGCGATCGACATACTCCGATTGTTGCATCCAGCCATAAACGAGTGGCTGCCAAGTATCAAGGAATGAGCAACGGCGTAAAATGTCCTCCACTCAATTTGCTGGACAATCCAGAAAAGCTCAAAAATGCTGACGAGAACGAAGTTTCAGAAACCAGCAGCATGATCGAAGCGGTGCTCAAAGATTTTAGATTGAAAGCAGAGATCCAAGGTGTTAGCCACGGCCCAGCTGTCACCCGTTACGAAGCGGTTTTGAACAAGGGAACTCACGTTCGTAAGGTCAAGGCGCTCAGCGACAATATCGCTATGTCGCTCAAAGCCGAATCGGTGAGAATTCAAGCTCCCATTCCAGGCCGGGATGCCGTTGGCTTTGAAATACCCAATAAAGTGCGCCAAATCGTCCATCTCAGCGATATTTGTGGTAGTGAGGCATTTTGGAACGCCAGTGCGCTGAACTTCGCTGTGGGGATGAACCTGGCGGGTGATCCGGTCATTTCTGATCTGGCGGCCGCCCCTCATTTCTTGGTAGCTGGTGCTACTGGGTCTGGCAAGTCGATTGCGCTCAACTCCATCATAACCAGTTTGCTCATGCGAAATGATCCAAGCACACTCAGGTTTGTGATGATCGATCCCAAGCGAGTTGAGCTTGTGCAATTCGATGGAATCCCTCATTTGATGTGTCCAGTTGTCTCTCAAATTAGCGATGCTCCAGCCATCTTGAGAGCGATTACTAGGGAAATGGACAGGCGGTACATGAAGTTCGAAGAAGCGAAGGTCCGCAACATCGACAGCTTCAACGAAAGTGCAACTGACAGGCTTCCATACATCGCTGTGGTTATCGATGAACTGGCAGACCTCATTCTGATGCACAAGAAAGAAGTCGAAACTGAAATTACTCGAATTGGCCAGCTTGCTCGAGCCGCTGGAATCCATTTGATTGTGGCGACCCAGCGTCCAAGCGTTGATGTTATCACCGACGTAATCAAAGCAAACATTCCCAGCCGAATGGGATTGACCGTTGCCAGCGGAGTTGATTCAAAAGTCATTCTGGATTCCATGGGAGCAGAGCGACTTATTGGCAAAGGAGATATGCTGCTAAGCACCCAAAACACCCCTGAGCCGATTCGTGTTCAAGGTTGTTTGGTCACCGAAAAGGAAGTAACTGCAATTTGTGAATACTGGAAGAACTCCATCGCAACCAGTAGTGCGATCGATGGGTTTTCAATGGTTGGGGGAATTGGCTCCTAACGCACCTTTCGGGAACATGGTGTACTTTGAGATTAACTGAATTGAATCCTCGCTGGTGCATCGCTCCAAGGTGGACAGGCGAAAAAGGTGTGCTTCATTATAAAAGTGTTAAGCGCACAGGCATGGGAATTACTTTCGATTGTCCCGTCCACAAAACCCACAGACTTGGAGTCATGTTCGCAAATCCGATTGACGGGCTACCTCCCGACAGTTCTGCAACGCACTTGTGGCAACGATCTGGCGACACTTTTGAGACAATGACCTTAGAGCCATCAGTAGACGCTTCTAAGGTTGGTTGTTGGCATGGGAAAGTCACTAATGGAGAAATCAAATAATGAACACCCACGAACTTAAAACAATACCGATCTACTTCAACGAAGTTGCAAGCGGTGTTAAAAATTTTGTACTCAGGAAAAACGATAGAGATTTCGTAATAGGTGACGAATTGATTTTGCGTGAATGGTCGTATGGCATGGGATATTCCGGGGCTCAGATTCATGCCCGAATCATATACATACTCGGTGGGATTGAAGGTTTCACCTTTGGTTTGCAGCGTGGATATTGCGTACTGGGAATTGAGGTCAAACGATGAGCGCCCAGTTGGAAGAAAAAAGCTTTGAAGAAAGAATCCACAGCCAGTTAAGGTGCCTTGGCAGTCAAAAGGCACTAGCGAATCATATGGGAATATCTCCTCAATACCTCAGTGACTTGCTATTGAGACGCCGTAAACCATCAAATCGCGTGTTGTTGCATTTCGGGTTAAGATGGGCGATTGTTGAGGTTGATAAGTGAGGTTGCTCGATTCAACCAGAGCAGCAGCTTATTGCGCGTTAGTTCCTGCAATCACAAAAGTTGCCAAGCAATTTGGATATGCAACGACCGTTCACGGCTCAATGAGCAGCGATCTTGACATTGTTTTGATTCCGTGGGTCGAAGATGCTCATTCCCCAGAAGATGTCATTGAAGCTATACGTTTGTTGATCGGTGGGCAAAAAAGACGATCAGACGTTCAACCACTAGAAAAACCTCTTGGACGCCTATCATGGGCGTTTTATTTGACGGAAGAAGGAAAAACAGGTTATGGAGCAACAGAACCATACATCGATATTTCAGTGACCCCAAGAGGCAAGCACCGTAGAAGGAAGGAAACAAAATGAATGACAAAACAGGCGAGATTCGTAATCTCACGAATCAAGAAATGACAACGCTCAATAGCATGAGCGGCACAGAAAAAAACGGCATATGGCACGATGTTTCCAATATGACTGGCTCGAACGTTTGAACTTGCAAGGAATGAATCGAAGGCAGCGACGTTCTTTCCTTCGGAAAAACGGAAAATAAAATAATGCTATTCACCAAGAAATCAGAATTCCGGCCACTCGAGAAGGACGTTCAGCACAGCATCGTTCAAACCCTCAGAGTGGCAGGAGCATACGTCAAGGAGACAACCGCTTACAAACAAAAGGGAAGCAGCGGAGTAGATTTGGGAATTCCCGATCTGCTGGTCAGCCATCCATCCAGGCGGCTCATTTATCTAGGTATTGAGGTCAAGCGCGACGAGAAAGCTGCTCGGACCCAATTATCTCCATCACAAGCATTGGCGTTGCAGAATGGCGAATATAACGTGGTCTGGACACCGGTTCAGGCGCTTGATTGTTACATCGGTTTCCTTCAACGATCGTATCCGGATGAAGATACAACCAGCGCTCTAGGCAAGGCGCTCAGCGTGAAGCAGTCGTTTGTGGGCGAACCCTCCGACGAGTAAATCTAATCATTTCCTGGCGTGATTGTCTCTCCAGGTCCGTAGGTAATCGCTCCTCCTCCAATTGCGGTGTCAGCGGTGTATCCACCTCTCCTCAACAGCGGCAGCGCACGAGCCATAAGCGTTCCATTTGCTTTGAGAAGGGCGAAGAAATCGGTTCCGGCATCCCACCCCATGAAGGTGAACATCGAGTGCCGGTATCCACGAGCGGTTAGCAACCGATCTATCTCAACCAGCAGTTGGCCAAGTCGCTGCTCGTCTGCCGATCTGCTGTAATAATCGGTGATGTAAGTCTGCCGAAGCCCCCACTCCACAAAATCGGTTTTGAAGCCAAGGGTGTCGTAATAATCGACAATCTCTTTTCCCTTGTCTGCAATTGCCTTCGGACCAAATCCAAACAGCGATGGGTAATTAAGTTGAGCATAGAGTGAAGCCATTCGATATGGTTGAAATCCATTGGCAATCGCTCTCGCCGCGCAGTCGTCCCAATAGGTGAACCCAACCGGCTCGAGAGTCGCTTGTTCGATCACAAACGAAGCGGCGTCCTCATAGGCAATTCCAGCGGTTATTACCTCTGAATCTGGATGAATTAGCGGAAGCAATCGATCGTGGACAGCTTGTAAAATCTCGTGAGCACCTTGAACGGCTGTAATTCCTTGCCCGGATAGAACTCCTGCCTTCCAAGTCGTCCAAGTCGAGTTCTGGTCAATCGTTCCACGGTATGTAGCATTGTCAAGCTGAGCGTCGTAACCAGCACCATTGGCAAGACCCACTCCGTATTCATGCCCAAAATACCAACTGAGACGGGATTCTGAGCCTACAAATTGCGATTCTGCATATTCAACGGTTGCCTGTTGCTGATCACAGCAGAGAGTGTTCAACGTTGAAGGGTGACGCTTGGAAACAGACCACGAGGCATTTCCATTTTGGATATAAGCATATGATCCAGCCGTGTTGTCGAGATACGGAGCAGCTTCAATCTTTATGTTTAGCGAAGTCGGTCCAACCACATCAAAAAAGGCATCGATTAGCCCAGTATTCAAATTGGAAGGTCCACTTCGTCCAATTTCGTTGGCTGCAAAGTGACATCGCACAGAGGTTGCCCCAGCATCTTGCAAATACTGAATATAGGCTCCCCAAACTGGATGGAGCGCCGTTCCAGAGGCTGCAACAACAGGTACGTTCAGGCTAAGCATAATCTATGGCCAAGGTGGAACTAGGAACATCGAAGCACTTTGAATTGAACTGCGAATGTTCTGAGCGCCAGCGGTAAGGGTAATGGTCGTACCTCCAACTAGTGCTCCTTCGCTGATGGTCGCCCAGTCGGCTGTTCCTTGAATCTGTGCACCTGTGTAGGCTCTCCAGTCGCAAACCGGAATTGAACCATTCAAGGCAGTTTGGCTTGTCCAATCGAATGAATCAATGGCCGTTGCAATCAAATCTTGGATATAGAGCATCGCTCTTCCATAAAGCTGAGAACCTAATCTCGAACCTCGATGGTTTGGAAGTGCCGACACATCATAAGGGAGGAACCAACCCAAAACACCTGGAGTTGTCGTTGTGGTCGTCGGAGTTTGGCCGCAGAGATCAGGACTTGCGATATTAGCATAGCCAACCTGGCAAAGTCCAAAAACAGCGAAGGGCGTTCGTTCAGGAATATGGCACAGTCCGCCACTCATTTCGAAACGGCAGCCCTGCTGGTTTGTGGCGTTGGTGTTGTAATTGTCCTGAGCAGTTCCCCAAGTTACTCCGTTTCCAGTCGTTCCCAAAAATGTTCCATTCGGAACGCCCATAAGTGCTGAACTTCGCTCCATCGGGTGATCACGCCGAACAATAGCCCAACGGGCTTTGAGTGCAGCTGCACCGGCTGGCATTGCAGTTGAGTCGCTAGCGTAGTAATCGAACTCCAGCGCCTCGACGTCCATCGCCTCTTTTGCCCATCCAAAACGAACAAACAAAATGGATTCCACCGTTCCAGGCTTTGTCCCTGTTGAAACGTCCATGGGGAACATCGTGGCGCTTTGAGCTTGAGCACCGCTGTTCGTTCTGGCATCATACGGGATAATATGCTGCCGAAACGGCATGGCGCTAGCTCGTAAAACTTTGTTACTCATTAGTTCAACCTCTGCTTAATCG
>CXWL01001727.1_pt1 | contig 43917 bp, 35 predicted proteins | sample 590931 | NCBI WGS metagenome assembly CXWL01 (sample SAMEA3498368, study PRJEB10139) | groundwater metagenome | biome: water well; material: biofilm material | place: Germany | collected 2015-04-27 | reverse complement strand
GCGCCGGTTTTCGCCACTAGCTGATTGGCCAGGTGGAGGGACTCAATCGTTCCAGCATCAGTCCACCACCCCTCCAGAATATCCCAAGTCAATGTTCCATCTGCGACATAGGCATTATTCACGTCGGTAATTTCGAGTTCGCCTCGGCCAGACGGCTTGAGCGTCTTGATGATGTCGAACACCCGTGCGTCATAAAAATACATGCCCGTCACCGCATACGACGATCGGGGATGTGCCGGTTTCTCCTCAATTTTCACCACGCGATCGCCTTCAAGCACGGGCACACCGAATCGTTGAGGGTCATTGACGTCCTTTAATAATATCTTCGCCCCTCGCTGTTGCTTCAGAAACGCATCGGCAGCGCGGGCAATGTTGCACTCGATAATGTTGTCGCCCAAGATCACGCAGACTGGCTCACCATCCACAAAATGTTCGGCCAATCGAAGGGCGTCGGCGATGCCCCCCTCTCCCTCCTGGTAGGTATAATTGAGCCGTTTCAGGCCAAAATCTTTCCCATTACCCAATAGCCTCAGAAAATCTCCTGCGCTGTTGCCCCCCGTCACTAACATGACTTCATCGATCCCAGCATTGGCCAGAGCCTGAATCGGATAGTAAATCATGGGCCGATCGTAGATCGGCAACAAATGCTTATTAGTAACCTTGGTGAGCGGGAGTAACCGAGTTCCCAATCCGCCAGCCAGAACAACGCCTCTCATTCGCTAGACGCTCCTCTCATCCTACGTGACTCAAGCTCGGTCTGTTTGATCTGTCAGGTCTATCTCGTTCATCTGGTCTATCTAGCAGGCTGTTGACAAACTATTTATTCACCCAAAATTTCATGAAGGCACGCACGATCGAGGGTTGCCATGGAATCCCCCGCAATATGTGTAGAGCGGCCTCAGGCACTATCGAGACGGGCGAAGAGGCAAATCAGCTTTCCGCTTGAGATTGAGCCGTTATAGGTCATTTGGTACTTGCCTGATGACTTTGTCAACAGCCTGCTAGTTAGTTTGATTCAGCCAAACACACGAAATAGATCAGATAGACCAGACAGACGAATCAGCATCCTAATAGGTATCGAACAATCACTCAATGGATCTGCTCAACGTTGCGCAGCGACATCGGAGTATAGGTCGGGACAGCCTCATTGAGTCGGCGGATCAATTCGTCATCATCGCCATGACTCAGGGCAGCGTCAAGATGAGCAATCGCTCGATCGAGACGATCCGATTGAATCGCCGGAGGACTGATCGCGCGCCGGATCTTTGCGTTCGACGTGGGTTCCACTTGTTCAGCTGCTTCAAAGAGCTCTTCGTATAATTTTTCGCCTGGACGCAACCCGCTAAATTCAATCTGAATATCCTGGTCTGGCACAAGACCGGACAACACAATCATATTCCTAGCCAAATCGACGACTTTGACCTGTTCTCCCATGTCCAACACGAATACCTCGCCGCCCCGTCCCAACAGGCTAGCCTGAAGCACCAATTGCACCGCCTCCGAAATCGTCATGAAAAACCGTTTGACCTCAGGATGGGTCACCGTAACCGGCCCTCCCCTTCGAATCTGGTCTGCAAACAGTGGGACAACGCCTCCGTTACTGCCCAGTACATTCCCAAATCTGACTACCGTAAATTTCGTCCTTCCGCTAAAACTTAGGTTCTGTAGCAGGTCTTCGGCCACTCGTTTCGTCGCACCCATGACACTCGTCGGATTCACGGCCTTATCGGTGGAAATCAGCACGAATCGATCCACTCCACAAGCCAAAGCCGCCTCAGCTACAACTTTTGTTCCAAACACGTTATTGCGAACAGCCTCCTTCGGATTCAGCTCCATCAAAGGCACATGCTTGTGCGCCGCGGCATGAAAGACAAGCTCAGGGTCCGTCTGCCGCAACACCTCGATCACTCGGTCCTGTACGGCAACATCTCCCATCGCCGGAACGATTGTGACGTTTGGAAACTGCGTTCGCAACTCAAGATCTAATGCATACAGTCCATTCTCATAACGCTCAAAGAGGACCAATGTGGCGGGATGGTATCGAGCGATCTGCCTGCAGAGCTCAGACCCGATCGATCCTCCGGCACCGGTCACGAGCACTCGCTTTCCTCCGAGCACCGTATGCAACTCCTGCCGATCCATCTGAATAGGTTCACGTTGGAGAAGATCCTCCAGGCACATCGGCCTGACCTGCCTCAGTGCCTCAGGATTCGACCACAGTTGTTTGACGCTCGGCAAAATCTTGATGGGAACCTTGCACCCCTCCGACGCGGCAAGAATTCGCTGCTTCAGTGAGGTCGAAGCCGAAGGAATCGCCACAATGATCTCGTCCACCGCAAGCCAGCGCGTCAGAGAGGGCATATCCTCAATCACCCCCACGACCGACACCCCGTGAATCTTTATCTTCCGCTTGATCGGATCGTCATCCACCAACCCAACCGGTCGGTAGTGCGCGTGTGCATTGCCTAACATATCCCTGATCAGCAACTCACCGGCATCGCCTGCTCCAATCACCAATACTCTTCGATCTGTCTGGCCCAACAGGGGAATCCATTCGCGGAGCCAGCGAACGGCCAGCTGAGTACCCACCAGGTACAAGCCACTTAACAGACCGGTCAAAATAATCACTGATCGTGGATAGTGCGTCCACTGGAGCAGCCCCTGCAGGATTACAATTAATAAAAACGTCCCTCCGGTCGATGCCAATATAATCCGACCTAGGTCATGTAACCCGACATAACGCCATAAGCCCTGTTGAACTCCGCACACCCAAAATCCAAGGCTCATCCCCACAAGAACAACGGGAAGACCTTGCCACGCTGCTCCCACGTATGTAGACGAAATTTCTCCGTCAAACCTGAGTTCGAATGCGGTCCAATTTGCGAACGCAATTAACGTAAGCTGAACCACAACCACCAAGACACGGCGGCATGTTACCCATGTGCCCAAAAATCGCACCGCTGCGAACTGACAAATCTTCGTTGAGATCGCTCTCATCACTCCCACACTACTCGCGATATGATGAACTGCCTAGTCCAATCCGTATAGACACACACGGCGACATTCGTAAAGCCTCACCATATTACTCTGTTTTTTAAGATTGGGAGGCTGATCGTCCCTTGGGGTTATTTCTCCAGCACGACGAGGATGCGAAAGGCGAAGTATCGACTCAATGCGCCCAAGAAGCGCTCAAGCGCTAAGATCGGACGGACCATCCACATCGTCATCAAAGAAGGATGGTCAAAACCTCCGCTGAGTGGATAGGCGAAGAAGGCCAATCGGCAGTGCCGGAGCTTGTTCAAGCTTGGATACAGCTCGTGAAAGCGCCTGCTTGATCGTTCAAATAGAATCGTCGCAATAGCCTGGTTCGCGTCAAATGGTTTTCGTCCAGGCTTCGCAGAGCACAATGCAAGAGGATCTTGACTGAAATCCACCGGCTCTGGATGCAGGAAATGGTAGACGGGCCAAGAGCAGACCGAAATATATGGGTCCATGATAATGACGCGGCCGCCAGGCTGGAGGACACGGAGTGCCTCATCGAAGAAGTCCCGAACGTTTTCAAGATGGTGCAGAGTGTCAAAGAGCACGATATTGGCAAAACTGCCGTTGGTGAATGGGAGCCGCTGCGCATCCACGACCGCGTCTACCCATGGCACGCTAACGATATCGGTACAGACCACGAACGGGGCAAACTCCTTGAGATTCCCTGTCCCACCACCAACTTCGAGCGTTCGCCCAGGCTGAAGCCATCCGGCGATCTCTCGATACCATTCCCCGTAGAGCATCCGGAGCACGGGCTTCTCCTGCCAGACCATCTGGTGTCGCCGTAAAATCTCATCGGACATTACACAGCCTTCAGCCTGAAGAAACCATACACCGTCATCTTCAGCAGGAGCCACCCATGCGTGAAGCGATGGATATTGGTGGTCCCGTAGGTTCGCTCCTGGTAACGGATGGGCACTTCGAGAATCTTGAGATTGAGCTTGGACGCCCCGAACAGCAGATCGAAATCACCGAAGGGATCGAACTCGCCGAAATATGATCGATTCGCGACAATGCGTTCGTAGTCTCTTCGGAACAATACTTTCGTTCCACAGAGCGTGTCCTTGATCCGTTCACCGAGTAACCAGGAAAACGCCATGCTGAAAAACTTATTCCCCAACAGATTCAGATAGCGCATGGCCTCGTGTTCCATGGGATAGACCAGCCGGCTTCCATTGATGAACTCTCCCTTGCCGCTCGTAATCGCTTCATAGAATTTAGGGAGGTCTTCTGGAGGCATCGTGAGATCCGCATCGAGAATCATGAGAATGTCCCCCGTGGCATGCATAAAGCCCTTGCGCACGGCGTCGCCCTTGCCCATTCCATCTTGCACGAGCAACTTGATGTCCTTCTCGGAATATTGTGCAATGACCCGCTGAATCTCATCCGGAGTTCCATCCGTCGAATGGCCATCGACGAAGATAACCTCTTGATGACGGCCAAAAGAGGGAAGACGCGCGACAGCCGCCTCGATGTTTCCCTTTTCATTGCGGCAGGGGATAACGACCGTCACCGTCTGAGATTCATGGGTAGACGTGGTGCGCATCCGGGCTACCATATAGTGACAGAGACACAGATGAGTCAATCCTGGAAGATAGGCCAAAAGCCGGTTCACGATGCTCGAAAGAATCGGGATGCCCAGAGGCATCAACAGACGCCGTTCCGCCTTCACGACCTCAAAGTCGGCCAACCGGAGAAGATTCCTGATATCTGCAGGCGATAGCCAGTTCTGCTCCTCTTGCGGCATTTTCAGCCCCACCCGTTCTAATAATTTCAGGAGGGGTTCCCAGAGAAAGTTATAGTAGGCAATGACGACACGGGTCGTGGGCGTGCAACAGCAACGGAGCTGCTTCAGCGTCGATTCAACGTCAAGCACATGTCCGACAAAGTCGACGAGCAGAATGACATCGAACGTCTCATCAAGTGCCAGCGTTTCTCCATCTCCGACCAGAAAATCCAGGTCCGGATGGCGCCTGGAGGCTTCCCTGACCATGGCCTCACTGAGATCAATACCTAATCCCCGCCGTGGCTTGAGCGCCGCAAGCTGATCACCCAACCCACATCCAACTTCTAGCACCCTCAAGCCTTCTGGCATCAAAAACCGGAGGTAACGTCGCTGATCGTTGTAATAGTAGGATGCCCGATGCTGCCACGATGCTCGCTCCGATGCCAACCGGTCAAATCGATTCCGAATAGCCTGCTTCTTGGAAATGGCTCTCTGGCCCAGAGACGGCAAAGGAGAAAGCTGGGGGGACATCGTGAATGGGTTCATCGTGAAAAGGCTAGATGTCGTGAAAAAAGAATACAATCTGGGAGCAGGCACCTAGCCCATGGCGACATCCGCAATATCAATCCCTACTGCCAAGGCTTGATGAATCATACAAACACACAACATAAAACAATGGTACTCCCCTTTGCGCAAAAGAATCTGCCGTGTTCTCTTCAGCAAACAACATCCAACGTACCGATCGTCTTCAGAACGGGAATGCGTTGGTCTACCGCGATGCGCACGAAGCAGCCCCGGAGAACAACAAGACTTCAATTTCTTTCTTATAATCTCTCTACCGACTCAGGAATTGGCCTAGCCAGACCTTCTCCTGCCGCAACCGCGTCTGAAGGGCAGGCTAGTGCGTCGGATCGTTCGGCCGGTCTATCTGTCTTGGTTGGCTTATCTAAGATGTCCGAATTGCTAATGTCTCCCCCAACTCGTTGATACCTGTAGCCAGCTCATCGTATAGGAGATCTTGAGTTTTCATGATGCTGTAATCATCCAGCATCATAATTAAAGCCAATCCCTCCCCAACTCGCTTTTTATCTTTCTTCATTGCGTCGAAGATCTGATCAGTGCTGAAGAGAACATCAGCTCGATTCACATGAATATTTCCAAGAATTAACTTCCGGTTGAAAAATTCGTACTGCCCCCTTGATAGTAGGCCACGATTCTTCGCAACAATATTTGCGAATAAAATCCCAATCAACACTGCCTGCCCATGCGGAATTGAATAATTTGTGGTGGATTCAACGGCATGACCGAGACAATGTCCAAAATTCAGAAGGTTTCGCCTGCCTGTATCAAATTCATCCTCCTGGATGTACTGCAACTTGATGTGGAGAGCATCTTGAATAGCTTTTGCAAGAGCGACACGATCTCGCTGCTTAACCTTATCGATCTCCTGAATGAACGCTGCCGTCGAATCCTCGCCCCCCATCATGTAGAGCTTGATGACTTCACCGAGCCCACTGTAAAAATCCTCAACCTCCAAGGTCATCAAAAAATCGGTATTGATATACACTTTTGCGGGAGGGAAAAATGTGCCGATGAGATTCTTATACCCTTGATAATTCAGCGACGTCTTACTTCCGATGCAACTGTCTGCTTGTGCCAACAAAGTTGTGGGCACATAAATCCAATTGATGCCCCGGTACAACGTAGACGCAACAAACCCGGTGATATCCTGAATAATACCTCCGCCAATGGAAACCAAAGTCATATTCCGTTTAGCAGAACGTTTCATGATGGCGTCATAGACGGTCTTGACTGTGTCCAAACATTTAACGTCTTCACTGATCGGGAGGATGAGTACCGACTCAACATCCAACGACGTAAACGAAGCTCCGTACAGATCCCAGACTTTTTTGTCGATGACGTAATAGCGATCCTTCGCAGGCTCAAGCTCCGAGATAAGACCCATTGTCTCAACAAAAGCAACTTGATAGTCACGAATCGACGATGTCACAGTCATTACCTGCACAGGTAACCTCCATCGAGAACAATGACTTGGCCCGTCATATATGAATTCTTTGGCGAACAGAGAAATGCCACACATTCCGCGATCTCGGCTGGCTCTCCCAAACGACCCAACGGAATCTCACCGGCAATTCTTTCCAATGCCTCCGGCGTATTATTCTTCTTCGTCAACTCGGTATTGATATAGCCAGGGGCCACCGCATTGACCATGATGTGATAGGGAGCCAGTTCAAGCGCCATCGCTCGCGTCAACCCATTGAGGCCCGCTTTCGCCGCCGAATACGTGACACGCCGTTCGCGTGACACAAGGCTCCAGATCGAGCTGACATTGACAATCCGCCCATATCCTCTGGCCTTCATGCTCTTGACCAGCCCCTGAGTGAGCCGGAAATGTCCCAAAAGATTGACCTGGATGACTTCCTCAAAATCCCTGCCCGATATCTCTTCGATAGACCCGAGACGATTTATCCCAGCATTGTTGACAAGAACATCGACGGGATCAGTCAACTGCGACAGGTACCTATCGATCGAAGCAATGGAAGATAGATCCAATGTCTTGCTTGAGGGGGAAAGAATCCGCAATCCTTCATCCTGCAATCGTCTGGCAATGGCAGCCCCGATGCCGCGCGAAGCCCCGGTGATAAGAGCGGTTCTCGCTTCATTCATATCGACAAGCCGGCATTTTGAATCCCATTCTTATATCGCTCTTCGAGCATCTGAATGCGGAGGTCGTCTTCAAGCGAGATTCCACGATAATAGTCCCGCTTGTTCTTCAACCAAAGAAGCTCGAAGCCTACGGCTTTCAGGATGCCTCTCTCACAATCATTGGCCAACGCACCGGGACAACTGAAAATTACTTTACGCGTTTCGTAGCGGTCAAGATGTCCGGCTGGCAATGCTCGAAAAAAAGGCAATGAATCTGCTGAAACACCTCCGCCTATGGCCACCTCTAATCCTCGAGACTTGGCCTTGGCTGCCAGTTCTTTCGTAATACCGAATACTTCTTCACCATTGATGTGGTTGCGGCTCAACCCCAAGGAACCTGAAAGATCCACACGACCAACGACGATACCACCAAGTAGCCCAACTTCTGGCATGGCCAGCATCTCATCAAAGTGGCGGCAAGCCGTGACCGTTTCGATATTGACGGCAAAATCAACTTCTTCCTGCTCGTCTTTCGGGAAAGCCAAGTTCACAGCTGAAAGAAATTTTCCTAATGCATACGGGGTCTCAATCATAGGGGCCACGATACGCGACACACCGATGACCCGAGCTTCGTACATGTCCCGCAACGCCTCACATCCTCCAATCTTGAGGGTCAGCCCAAGATCGGCCTTCATCAGAACTTCCTTTAACCGAAGTGCCTCATCCATCCTGGTCCCTTCGGCCTCGAATTCGGCCTTGACCCCGACAACGGCATGGTTCTCCTTCAAGTCACGAAGGATGTCTACCATTTTTCGTTCAGTTAAATTCATGACACACTCCTTTAGGCCGAGTGAGCGAACAAGTTCGAATTAGCATTTTCACCACAACCGGTGAGGAACCCCTGTGTGGCGTGACCAGCGTACTTAAAATTTGGAAACTAATACATCCAAACGATGCCCCGTCCGCCATTGGTCCCTCAGAAAATAACCCGCAAATCGGATTTGATACAGTCTCCATATCTCGCAAGATATATTGAGTTTTCAGGGAAATAGCAAGTCACGGCGATGCCGTCATTGTGGGCGAACAGTGCGGAGAGACTATTACCTCCGAGCCGCATCCGAATAGACCCAATCCATCCAAACTGCCGGCAGTTGCCTGCCTTTCACCCGCAGCCACGCACGTCATCTGACCACGGTCTAGGGCTGAGGGTCCAAACCACAGTATGCCAGGCGCTACATGGGGATTTGAGATCTCTCTTATTGAGATCCTTCGGCGCTGGATCTTTCGTGACGCAGAGCTGGCAGATGACACCGTGTGGGCAACTCTCGTCTCGTGAGGAATATCGTACGCTGATCGAACAGACTCCATGCCCAATGCAGATCAGGATTAGCTCACCCGCTTGATCCCTGACAGGGTGTAACTGACACCCAAGTAATGAAGCATCGATATGGACTCCGGCTCAAAGTTCTTAGCATTAAACCATTCGGAACATTTCTGCCGAGTCGTAAAATATGTCTGTGGCGCATTGAGTTTGTCAAAGACGTTCAGCAAGTTCCGCTCGAAACTCATGCGACGGAAGTTGACGAAGTACTCAAAATAAGGCAAAAACTGCAAGAGAGGGATGCGATATACCGTAAAGACGATTGGATACAAGGCCACGGTCACAACTTTTGCAATCACCAACAGATTTTTCCGGGAAAGGTGCCGAAGAAACAGCTTCCGCAAGGGTTCAACAACATATCGCACCATCCCATTTCCTTCGGCACTATAGGTCCAGACGATGATTCGCCCGCCTGGCTTGCAATGCCGAAAGATATTCCTAAATGTAGCATCAGGATCATCGGTATGATGTATGACACCGAGGCAAAACACCACGTCATACTGTTGACCCAAGTCCATCGTGGAAATATCGGCCCCAACAAATGTGACGTTGGATAGTTCTGAATTACGCTGCCTGGCGATGTCCGTGGTATTGAGATCGACCGCGGTGATAGATCTCGCGTAGGGCGCCACGAAAGAAGTATGCTGCCCGCCACCACAGCCACATTCAAGGACATCCTTATCGATAAAATCCGCAGATGTGGCAGGAGCGATCCACTGATCGAACAGGAACCGCTCGGTGCACTCGAACATGGACCATTGCTTGTGCCATTCTGAAGTGGTGCTTTCCAATTTTCACGCCCCTCTATTCTTCCAACCATAAACCCAGGCACAGCAGGCCAAACAATTTGAGCCCGTTATCCTGGCGCCCGCGTTTGTGATCATGCCATAATTTTATCATCGCATCTTGGTTCAGCCAGTCAAGCAGTGGACCTTCTTGCATAACCCGCATAACCTCATCCTCAAGTGCGCCGTTTAGCCAATGCGAGACAGGCGCATTGAACCCTTGTTTTTTCGCATCAATGATGTGCGACGGCAGAAACGAACGCTGACTCCGCTTCAGCAAATACTTCTTATGTAGTCCATGAACTTTAAAATGCACGGGCAACGATGCGGCAAACTCCACCAGCCTATGGTCGAGGAATGGCGCACGGGCCTCGAGCGAATGTGCCATAGAGGCACGATCGACCTTATGCAGAATGTCGTCAACCAGCCAGGTCTTGATGTCTGTATACATGGCACGGTCGAGAAAATGGGCGCCTGAGACATCGCGCGCATGAGCAAGAAAGGAAAGACAGGGATCCACCTCAAATACCTCAGCCCGTCGTTCAGCACGGACAAGATCATTTTTTTCGGCTTGACTGAAAATAGTTCGCCAATGGTAATGGGCGCGGTCCTGGTCAAGGCGCGCGCCAGATAAAAATTTCTTCAGCTTATAGTCCCAGCTTACTTTGTCAAAACGGCTAGGAACCAGAGCATTAACCAGCAAACTGAGCCCACCGAGGATTGGGCCAGGAAGTCGGCGAACCGCGCCGTGAATTCTGTCCGCAATGTAAGTTTCGTAGCCCCCGAACAACTCATCGCCACCATCCCCGGTCAGACATACCGTGACATGTTGTGCCGCAAATCGGGAGAGGAAATATGTTGGAATGAAGGACGTGTCGGCAAATGGTTCGTCAGCACATTGGATAACCTGTTTCAACGCGGATCCCATATTGCCATCCACGATTTGATCCTGGTGCTGAACGCCGAGATGTTTCGCCACGAAACGTGCCTTGGGAAGCTCGCTGAAGCTATCCTCCAAAAAACCAATGCTGAACGTACGATTCTGGTCCGCCGGACGGAGACGGTTCATCGCCGCAACAATTGTCGACGAATCGAGTCCGCCGCTCAAGAATGCCCCCAGCGGCACGTCGCTCACCAGGCGAATATCGATGGCATCTTTGATCAGCGAGTTGAGTTCGCCTGCAGCTTCGTCTTCGGAGCCGAAACTACGCTTTTCGAGGAAATGCTTGGCAAGATTCCAGTAGCATTCGGAGGCTTGGGCTTTACCGGCTTCGACTATCAGAAAATGAGCCGGAGGCAGTTTTTGCACACCATCGATGATACATTCATCGCCGAGAACATAGTTGAGCGACAGAAATTGTGAGACCGCTCGGGGATTGATGCGGCGCGATACCGACGGATGAAGTCGAAGCGCCTTGAGCTCCGAAGCAAAGACAATGCCACCTCCTGGAAGTCTGCTGTAATAGAGCGGCTTTTCGCCCATTCTATCGCGTGCGAGAAAAAGCCGCTTGTCGAGGTTATCCCAAATGGCAAATGCAAACATCCCGTTGAGGAACTGCAAGCATTCAGTCCCCCAGGTAATATAGGCGTAGAGGAGGACCTCCGTGTCGCTTTGAGTCCGAAACCTAACCCCACTGTTTTCAAGCCGGGTGCGGATCGCGCGGTAGTTGTATATCTCACCGTTAAATGTGATTGAGTACCGCCCCGACTTATCTTCCATCGGCTGGTTAGCATCATCGCTAAGATCGATGATCGAAAGCCTCCGGTGTGCAAGTATCGCAGGCGTCCTGACTGCCAAGCCATCCGCGTTCGGGCCACGATGAATCATGGCCCTGGACATCGCGCGCACCGCGTCCGCATCGGAGCCATCCCAATTCACGCTGCCACATATTCCGCACATTGCTACCTGCCTATCTGCTTATCCTTCAGAACCCATCCTACGCTAGATACCGGCGGGCCTCTCCCCCTCCAACATCCCACCAAGAGAGAATCGCCGAATCGCCCATGATGATCAACGATCTGCGTGTTATTAGGCCTTCACGCAATGGAGAGACATGTTTAACGGCACGTCAAATTCGTTCCATGCTCGGCCGGCCCACGATCGCACCATCGTTCAACACCGTAGGTATCTCGCACAAAAGTATCGAGGGCCTCTTGGTCTATCAAACCTCTCTCGTCAAGGAACCGTGTAAGCGGAATTGATGTCGGAAATAACACCATTGGGTCTACACTTTTACCTAGAACTTGAGTGATCGCCTTACACCTGCTGTCGCCTTCTGCCGCACAATCATAGTACAAGGCAATGTTGAGTCGGGAAGCCTGGCCTATCGAAAAGTCTTGATGCCAATCCCTGGCCCAGTCCAGACTGGGCAAATAGGCATTCCCGGTAGTTCCAAGCTTCAAATAGAGGTGCGACGGTGACGGGGTTACGATCGCGAACGTCTTCCCGTTCAGGGGAATTCTGCTCGCTTCGAGCTGACCCTGACGAACATGAACGGCATGGCGATCATATTGCCACAAGAGATGAACCAACCCAATTACTGAAATACCGACAAAACAGTACAGAAGCCAGTTTCTCCGAAACACATACCATCGTTCCGGCAACGCCTGAAACAGGCTCACCGTAACCAAAGCCTGAAAAATAGCAGCGACCTTCCATGTGGCATACGAATGGTTTGGGAGAGTAAAAATCAGCAGAGTCGCGGCCGCAAGAGTGATGTCTTGCCCGGATGGATGTTTCCGATAGGCTAATATCAACCCAATGACAATCCAGACTCCTGCTTCCAGTAACCTCGTGCCATAGGAAGCAAGGATAAGGGGCTTCGCAGCCCCGCTGAAAGGAACCTTGACGTAGGGAATCGATCCCACAATTGAGGAAATCGACCAGTTAGCGTGAAGCGCACCCCCGGAAAACCCCTGCATAAACCGGTAGTAACTCCACAGGATAAAGTCGGAAACTACTGAGGGGCTTATTGCGATGCAGAGACCCGCCACTGCAACGAGGGATGCAACAGTCCCTGGAACCCAAGACCCAAGCCAGTTCCTCGTAATAAAAGAAAGAAACAAGAACAGAGTCGTGAAAACTGCAAGAATCTGAATCCCTTCGCCAAATGTACTGAGAAGCGCATTGAGAAGAAGTGCCAGAACAAACTTCCGACCGATACAGGAGGCGCCGAGAAAGAGCGATCGGTAGTTCAAGGTGACAAACAACAGAAACGGCATTGCCAGGAGATGCCCCGCAATGCCCTCATATACCATCAACACATACGTATGCGACGTGCTCAGTAAGATCGTTAACAGAACGCACGTTATTGGCTTAATGCCTCTTAGCTTGCAGGCATCAAAAATGACTACGGGGCAGAGCAGCGTTGCGCAACCAAGCGACACAAAATAACCAAACCAGATAGGCTCTCCCGATATCCATGAAATCAGGCTAGACAACACGGCATGGGAGTATCTTCCTGACCGTATAAACACTTCCACGGCGATCGACTCGCGAAAATCAGGAAGATGCCAATGCAGGTTCTTGTAATTCCACCATTCGTAACTTCCCGATGCTTGTTCGAAAGATCGCAAGAGTCTGGGGTAGGAATTTCCGTCAAATACGTAGGCTGCACTCAGAAGATGCCCATCCAAATCTGGGCCACGATTTTGGAAGAACAGAGTGCCACTGCTTAGTAATGGATAAAACACGATGGCCACTGCAGGGAGCACAAGCAAAAGATAGTGCCAACTGTAGCTCTTGATGATAGTAGCAACGGGGACTGAATCACGCGTTCCCCTGAGAGAAGCCACACACCTCACTAATCCAATCGCAACCAAAGCGACAATGATCGCAACAGCGAAAGAGACCGGCGCATGTTCGCGGAATGAAAATCTCAGAACAACGACAAGAATTGAAACACCGATCAGAATTTCCTGCAGTGGACGTGAAAGATCTGCAAAAAACCACCTGTCAGGGATCGATCGCCCTAGCAATAGGCATATCGACAGGAACACCGCGCCCCACAGAACGATCTTGAGGAAAAGTATCTCAGCCACACTGCCTCCGGAGTCTTCGCTTCACGGGAAGAGATCTTGATCGACACTGGCACTATAGAACGTCGGTGGACAATACCGCTGCTAGGATGGTCATACCTCCGGCAGGAAAATTCCCATCACTATTTCGGCTATACCAACAGGCTCACATACACTAGCCAACTATCGAATCCGCAGAGGGGCTTCGGCGGGTAAGGAAGCAGCCGGTATCGGTGTAAGAAGATGGCTATGGCTCTTGCTGGCCTTCTGATAATCCACCTCAATAAGTCGGCGAGATCGGTAGTCGTGCCGTGGCCAGCGATCCTTGGCGTAATAGTCGATCGCTTGCTTGCTATCGCCCGTAGCAGGCAATAGCGCAAACTTGATCCCATAATACGCATCCCAGAAAAACTCGCCAGTGCGAATACCACGCACAAACCTTCTCCATATAAAGCTGGGGTTGGTCAAAATCGCCCTACGGTAGGCGATCGACATATATTGCAAGATAGTCGCGTAGTCCAGATAGCGATGCGCAAACAACGGACGCTCGGTATAAATGTGATATTCGTCCCACTCGTACGACTTGATCAAATTCTCACGAGCGTAATCATTGAACATCGGAGTTCCAGGGAAGGCAATGGTGATGCCGAATTTGAGCATGTCCAGTTCCAATGCACGGGCAAACTCGATGGTGTCGAGCATGCTTTCTTCTGTGTCGGGAGACAACCCCAGCAGAAAAAACCCGTTGGTGTCGATGCCAGCGGCCCGCGCCTTCCGCACCGCAACCTTCCCCTGCTCAACCGTTGCCTTGCCACCCTTGCCAAAGGATTTAAGAATATCGTCATTGCCCGACTCAAACCCGAATGACACCCGATAGCAACCAGACTTGCGCATGGCAGTGAATAGCTCGTCGTCAGCGGATTCGACGCGAATTCCGTTCGTACAGGACCAGGCTACATCCGCACCGCTCGCGGTGATTGCATTACACACCTTGACAGCCCAATTATGATCGGACGTAAAAATATCATCTGCCAACATAAACTCATGCCAACCCAACCGGCTCATGACCTTGACTTCCTCGGCACACCGCTCCGGGGATTTCTTTCGATACCCTAGCGCCATGGTCATCTTGGATGCACAGAAATCGCACTTAAACACACAGCCTCGTGAGAATTCCGCCATCGTCACTGGCGGGCGCCGCGCCAACAAACGGCTCATTCGGCTCTTGTATTCCGCCGGATCATAGAGATGCCATGCCGGCATAGGCAAATCATCAAGATTTTCGATGAGAGGACGCGCACCAGTATATCGAATCCCCCCTCCCCCATCGCGATAGTACAAACCGAGGATGCCCTTCGGGTCGTTCCCATCGCACACGTCACCGAATGTCAAATCGGCTTCCCCTGTTAGTGCCAGATCGAGCATGGACTCCTCCATGCTTTCTATGGGCATTGCTGACACGTGCGCGCCGCCGCCGATCACGAGCAAGTCTTTCGATATATCCTTACACAGCACAGAAATGTCTCTCAGCTGATTCATCAGTGGAGTCGTTGCTGTAATACCGACGATGTCGGGTTTCGATTGAAGTATTTCCGAACGGATCAGTTTCCAGTCGTATGGACGGTAACTAAGATCAAGTATGCGCACCGCGTGCCCCCGTTGAAGGGCCACAGCAGCAATACTCGTGAGTCCGGATGTCGGGAAAATCGGGTTGGTTATGCTGGCTTTGGCCGACCCATAACTTCCGGTGTAGGACGGATTGATCAAAAGTATTTTTGCCATATGAGCCTCTCGCTATCCAATCTGAAATGCCACATCATTTCGTTGCGCGGGCACGTCCGGTTCGTTCCGTATCTTGCAAATGTAACAATTGCTTAAGCTGAATGGATATAAGCCCAATACCGGCCATCAAAACAGCCAACACGACACAACCGAATCCCATCCAAAATGCGCCAGCATGGTCGAATGTAGCGGCACCGAGAAAACATACCGACGCGAACCCCAGCAGCCCAGCACAAATTACGAGGAAAATCTTTATCGGATTGTAATAGAGAATGGCTTCGACGATAAACTGCAGCGTACGCAGCGAATCGCGAAACATGCGGACTTTCGTCTTCCCGACCCTCTGCTGATAGGCAATGGGAATATATGTCACGAACATCCCGTTCATCATGTACGCCAATGTAAGCGACGTCGTAAAACTGAACGTCTCACAGAGGTACTGAAAATACGGCAAGATGTCCTGCCGCGAAAATATGCGGAGCCCGGAATTAATATCCGGTATTTTCCGGCCGGCCGTGAACTCCACCAGAATCTTCAACACAATACGCAACATCATCTTACTGAAAGATTCATCGTAATGCCTACCTTGTCTGGCACCCACGACCATATGGAACCCCGCTTGATGCGCGCGGAAGAGGTCAGGAATGCGCTCCACCGGATACGTCCCGTCGGCATCGGCAATGACGATCGTATCGTGGGTAGCCGCCAGTATCCCATCCTTCAGCGAACGACCGTAGCCTAGATTGTGGGGGTGACGGATCACGCGAGCACCCGCGGCCACTGCGACATCCGCAGTATTATCCGATGAGCCATCGTCAATAATAATGATTTCGTATTCGCCACCTAATTTAGCCAACGTACGCTTACATGCATCGACGGTCTCGACTATTGCCAATTCCTCATTGTATGCAGGGATGATCATCGAAATCATTTCAACAACCCCGGACTAAAGTCACGAAATGTCATACCGAACTCCTGAAGCTCTCTGAACGATGGCTCTGGGTTAGGATATACCAGACCAAGCACACTATCACTGCGGAAACCCATCGAGAAGCCCAGTGTCTCCAGAAACCGTAACCCCACCCACACGATACGCCATGGCACAGGGATGAAGACCGGCTTGTTACCGCTCGCCCTGGCCAACTCAGACAATAGCTCCCTGAATGATTTCCCATGCGCCGACGCGGCAGTAATGATCCGGGGGGGCTGATTACCGCTCACGTCACAGAGTCGGTGGACGAGGGCACAGAGGTCATCCTCGAACGCGAGGTACATCATCCATGCGCCGCTACCGATCAAAGGGACCACCTTAGCCGAAGCCATTATCCGGCTTAAGGAGCCCAACACACCGCCCGCTTCCTTTCCGTAAACAAGCCCTGGGCGCACTACGAACCCTCCCGCCTTGAGTGCTTCGGCCTCGATCGCCAACTTTGCTTTCCCATATAACGACCGGCAACCTTTATATGCGCTGATGGAGGACACATACACTATCCTCTTCACACCGACCTGGCGTGCTGCGTCGAATAATCGGGTTGTTCCTTCTACATTGATGCGCCATATATCTTCTTGTACGTCCGGTTTGAAGTCATAGGCGCAGTGGATCAATACTTCAACGCCTTGAAGCACATCCTCCGAAATGCCGTTCTCCAACGAATAGGGCACCGCTCCTGGATGACTCCCTGCACCACCACGAGGACGAATTAACTCCAACACATCCCAGTCGTGGTTTTGCATGTACGCCGCAATCCTACCCCCAACGTAACCGCCTGCGCCCGTAACGGCACATTTACGCCGTGTTACCTCTGCCGATGCAGCCATAATAGCATTATTCCTTTGCACGCATGGCGACAGTCCGCAACTCAAACCATTTGATATTCACGCCCGTAAAGACTACCTATACGATGCGCATTAGCCATGACGCTGAGCGTGATGGTCGTAGCGGGAATACTTGGAAGCACGCTTGCGTCAACGATATGAACTCGTTGCATCCCCGTCAGTCGACCAAAGATGTCAGCTTCAAACTCCCCAGGGACACGTCGCATGGGAAATGTGCCGCCGATATGTGAGCCTTGCCCCGGCTTCCCCATCTGGAGCAGTGGGGAAAGCGGTATTGCACTCAAGGATCTGCTGCACTTGAATAGTTTGCGGATAATGCCACTCACGTGTGCACGTGCCTGCGGGTTGATTTTCGCGTCCAACACCAGTTCATCTATGGCAGAACGACGCTCAAGCCGAACCGAAATAGCCGACGAATCTTTTGAGTGCAGGTACCCCTGCAACACCACTAACCTGCCAAGGAGTAAGTCGGACAGGCATCCGGCAATGTTCGCGAAAGGACCAAGCCGTTTCTCCAGTGCGCGCCGATATAAATCATTATAGGTATATAATTGAAGATGTGCGGGATTTCCGCCTGGGATGCAGGCGCTCATCTCCAGAAATACCTGGGCCAGCGTATGCAGGAATTCTCGGGCAACTCCTTGGGTACGCTTCATACGCAATAGCGGCAACACGAAATATTGACTGTCCCTGATCGTTAGCTGGCGACCATGGGCATCAACAGATGCCAGCATAATTTTCGCTGTCCCAAGGACGCCCGCGGCAAGATACGCGCGCGTGCCTCGAAGAGTAAACCGCAGCTGGCTCGACGGATGGCGGCATAATAACCGAACTTCTGCCCCCTCCTCGATGACACGCTCCACTACAACATCGCTTGAATAGTGAAATCCTGGCCGAGACTGAAGCAGTTCAACACTCTGCGCAGCGCTATAAATCAGTTTTCGTGGACAGCCATAGAGGCACATCCCGCAATACACACAGCCCCCCCGATCGCCGATTGTTTCTGCTTGGATCGCCAGACGCGCCTGACCATACCGGATCCCCTCCCTCGTCAACGTTTCACGATGGACATCCAAGTCCCGCAACAATGCTCTAGCCTGCAAGCTGGGGTTGAGCGATGTGTACTGTGAGGCATAGAGGGGGAATTCCTGCTCCAGATCATCGCACTGCGCAGTCAGTGGCATGAGTTCGAACGCAGCCCGATAGTGTGGCGCCAGTTCGTCAACACCAATCGGCCAGTCTGCGATGTCCTCTGCCCGATAGGGTAAAACGGCGCTCCCCCATAGGTTGCTCAACCCGCCACGCGCGCAGGATGAAACGACCTCAACCCCTGTTTGACGAACGGACATGCCGCCCGTGGCATCTCGGTACGGAAAATCAGAGCCATACGACAACTTGCGTGGCACCACGCGTGTATCATCCGTGAGATTCCATTTCAACAACGAAAGCTCAGCCCCCGACCATACCTCCGGCGGACTCTGCGAGAGAGAATCGACAATCCTGGTGCGCTCAGGTTCCAGTTCCAACCCGACATCCAGCATGGTCACTTCTGCGCCCTGCTTTAACAGCGCGTACGCAACCGACACCCCGGCAGGACCAGAGCCGATGACGTAAACCATTCCCTTTCGGGAAGTTGCCACAACCGACATAATCACCAAAAATACGGCAGCATACCGACCATTTGCAGACGGTTAGCGCATCAGAGCCATCTATTACTATTCCAGCGCGTGGTCCTTACTAGGCTCAAGAGAAATAGCTTCTCCTGCATGTTCAGAACTTGGGCCAGGGCGATCGAGATCTTTTCTGATATAGATGGTTAACAGCAGGCCCATCAGCGAGAACGGCACGAGAAAACTCTTCGGCGTAACACTATTGAATTGCCCGCTATCTACCCGCACCAGGGCAATCACTATCCCACCGGAAAGCATGAGAAACAGGCCCGAGAAGCGGAGCAGCATATTGTTGTAGAGGCTTGTTTCCCTGGAAGCAATAAGCATCAATGCCGGCATCAATAACAGCAGATTGTATTCAGCAGAAGCCGAGTGAAACAGCAAGGGGATCGTCGTCAATACCATCACTTCGTCAAGCCAATCGGCAGTTTTACGACACCTGGCATAAAAATAGACGAAGAAGACAAATCCCGCTGCCAGCAGGAAGAGATTCCATGTCGCTATATCCGAGGTTAGGTTGGCATTGACCGAATAAATCAGTGTGCGCAACAACACACGGAACGCCTCAATACCAGCCGCACCGCCTTGTAGTTTCCCCCCATCGGTCGCGACAAAGATCTGCTGCACAACATCCGGAACCATATGGCCAAACGGCGCGACGAGCGCATACTTGAATACGGCCCACTTATCAAAATTGAACCCGAACAGGGCGATCAGCGAACCAACGGTCACGGAGACGACAACTCCGAGGAATAGTCCCAACTGGCGGAAACAATACCGCAACACAAACACTACGAAGAGGAGATTCACAACCTTCAGAGACACCAGAAAGCCGGCGCAGACGGCACACCACCCAAGCTTGCCTCGATTGTAGAAATATAGCATCAGGGAGAGAAAGAAAAATGAGATGATCGCGAAGTTCCCCCGCTCCACAGCAAACAGAACCGGATAGCAAATGGCAAGGAACAGGCCTAGAAAGAAAACCGTCTCGCCCCGGAAACGCTTGGAAACGACAATCTCACGCGCGAGAAGAACCAACGGTGAAAGAAACACCATCAGGAATATAAAATAAATGAGCACGGTCCCGGACCGAATGTTATGAAACCCCGGCCTCCAACCGGCGAGCACTGCGAAGAACTTGGATAGGGCATAAGAAAACGGGAAATAGCCCGTATTCACGGCTTCAAAGGTTCCTTCCGCCGCCGTGAGTGCCTGATAATAAAAATCCCAAAAGTTGCTATAGGTAAAGCCAACCTTGAAATCGTTACGTTTGAAGCCGAATTCGAATCCTGCATAGTAAAATAGCACTACAATCACGAGATTGAAAAACAATACCGGACTCAAGGTATCGACCAAGCCTTCAGGTTCCGCCCGCACAAACACCAGGTAATACGAGAAACAGAGAACAACCGCCGTAGCCAAAAATCCATATCCTCCTCTGGCATCGGCAGTCGAAAATACAGTATTGAACGCGATCGCCATCAGCAATAACGCAGAACACGCTCCATAGAGCGCCTTCAGAAAACTATCGACTGTTTGTGGCACGAAGATGAGGCGATACAAGAAATACAACAGGAACGGCGCAGACAGAAAAGCGTAGAGTCTCGTGACGTTCCCGGCGGGCTCCAAGCTATGAGGAGCGAGTACCAACAACACTAGGACCGCACCCGTCGCATAAAGCGCTTTAAAAATACCCATTCTACCTACAACGTTCATCAGCGCTCCAATTCTTCGTTCCGTGCACACCCGCCCCGCCATTCAACCGAGCGGCAGGGAGGCAGCAGAATCAGTTCCACATCGTCATCACCGACAAACCTGCGCGGCAGTCGTCATCTTTCATGGCGTCCACGATCCGCGCCTCAGTGAACATCGACTGTCTCGACCGCATCACCCAGCTAAGAACGATGTCGTACATGAAAGGTCTCTGCAGAGCCATCTATTTTTCAGGGAGCTTGCTGCGAGACGAGATCCCCGCACCATAGCGGCCATAACCGAAAAGCACGGGCACGGGCACTTCGCAAGTTCGCTACGGCTGACGGTCCTAAGACTCCATCGGCGGCACTAGTAGATTTCCGAGCAATTCGTCCCGCTCAAGAAATGGATATAGGTCTTCCAACGGCGCTGAGACAATGCGTCCATCTGGCAAGGATCTAGAGCTCAGCTTGGGTTCAAATTGTTGCTCGGCGTCCAACTTCACTTGGCAAATCTGGGGGCCTGGGGCGGCAAGAACCCTCTCCACGGAGGGGAGAAAATCAGGGCCTTCAACCTGGAGGGACGGGATTCCGTAGGCTTGGCCGATCTGCACCATGTCGGGAAACGAAACCCCGCTGGCTTCACTTTCACCGACTAGAAAATTGAAGAAATTTTTCTGGCTCTGCCTGATCGATAAGTACCCATTATTATCCAGAACAAATATTTTGACAGGAAACTGATGGTGAACAAGAGTTTGCAGCTCCTGAATATTCATCTGAATACTTCCGTCTCCCGCTAGACAGATGACTCGCTTTCCCTCTCGTGCAACGGCAGCACCAATTGAAGCAGGCAAGTCATAGCCCATGGAGGCGCTACCGGAATTACAAAACAGCCGTTGCCCTCGTTTGATATGGGCGACCTGGAACGTCACCACACAGGCAGCCCCATTTCCGCATACGATGACATCGTCCGGCTCCAACGCCCGGCACAATTGGTCGAGAAAATGATAGGGGTTGATCGCTCCGTTAAATTCTCGATGCCGGGGAAGCACGACAGGATATCGCACCACCCGTTCCTTGCACCAAGCCAACCACCCTGCATGGAGAGAAGGATCGTACGAGAGCCGGTCAAGCTGCCTTTCCAATTCCTCCAGAAAGGCTGTCGCATCGCAACAAATAGCCAAATCGGGACGGACTGTCGGTTTAGACAGTTCGGTTCGGTCCACATCAACTTGTACTTTATACGCATGCCTGGCAAATGCTTTCCAGTTATAACTGACTTGACGAATGTTTAGCCGTGATCCGATGACAATCAATAGGTCACTATTCTGGACGGTAAAGTTCCCCGGACGGTCCCCCACAGTCCCCGGCCTCCCGCAATACAATTCATGGTCGGTCGGAATAAGGTCATGGGCTGTCCAGGCAGTGGTAACCGGAATTCTCAACTTCGTGATGATCCGCTCAAATGTCTCCACCGCCCCCGCTAACCGAACTCCGGTGCCAACCATCAGAACGGGCCGTGAGGCGGTCATCAGTCTTTCGATCACCTCCCGGCACTGCGCCGTTAACAGTTCCGAACGATCCGAGGAGGCCGGTTCAACGGGAGTAAACCCGGGAAGGACCGAAGGATCTATTTTCGCCGCCTGGACATCGATAGGAATATCGATCCAGCAGGGACCAGGCCTCCCAGACTTTGCCAGGTACATGGCCTTCTCAAGGTGAAACCGAATGGTTAGGGGATCCGTGACCATCACCGCATACTTGGTGATCCCTTGCACCATCGAGATGATGTCGGCCTCTTGATCTCCCAATTGCCGAAGACCAGGTAATTGATAGGAGGTCATACAGGTTTCCTGCTTTACCTGGCCCGAGATTACGAGAAGAGGGATGGAATCTGTCCACGCTCCAAACACACCGTTCAGCGCATTAATACTACCGGGACCGGTGGTCACGTTCAAAACCCCTACGTGGCCGGATACTCGCGCATACCCTTCCGCCGCCATGGCACAGGCCTGTTCGTGGTGGTTACAGATAACCTGCATCCGGCTTTCCCGGCCAAAAGCATCGTTCAAATGCATCGCCCCGCCACCCGAAACCATGAACACATGGCGGACACCCTGATCGGCGAGAAAAGACGCTACGTACTCAGAAACTTTCATAGGGCTCAAATTCCGTGTTGGATTTCACGATAGCAGGAGGGGTTCCACAGACCATGCGGTGGTAGAGAAAATCGCATTACGCCGTGCAATTGTCTTTGAGTTTAAAATGAAGCGTGCTCTCTTCAAAAGTAATCTCATGAAACTCCGTCAATGCTTTTTGAGTGGCGGGACGTTGCAAATCGAATTCGGCAACAGGCTGGAACACGCGACCATGCCAGGGACAGGTAACCTTTCCCTTCGCACAGACATGCAGGTCCAGGCTGGCTCCCTCGTGGGGACACATACGAACAAACACAAGAACGTGATCATCTTTTCGCACCACCCTTAATCCTAAATGGTCGTCTCTGCCAATCAACCATTCATGGGGGAGGGATTGGTCTCGCTCAATTTTTAATCGAACGGGTGGGAAGGAAAGAGGGTCTTTGGGGGCCACGACGTTGGAGCACGCAACGTTCATGGTCTGCTCAAAGCCATACCCTCCGGAAGGTCTTATGAAGGTATAGCCCCATGATCGCAATTGCCCGCGCCTGGTCCGCATCGGAATATCCGTAGACATCAGATTTTTATAATTTCTTGTAATGACCCACCGGATAAGCGGAAACACAGCCTGCAACACTTTTGGAGAGCCAACGCTATAGGTCGTGACAACGCGTGCTTTGTTTCCATTTAAGGAGTCATACGTGGTTTCGACAATCAACACAAAGAACAAAAATGTTGTGTAATAAATCTGCGTCCGACCATCGAATGAATAATTAAACACTCCGAGTGGCAGCTTCAGCCCAAAAACGTTTTGGATGTTAATGCTGGCGATTTCATGGTCTCCGACATAAGAAATGATGGCCTCCACCAACTCATGGACGTAATGGAGATGCGGAACATCCTTATAGTTCCATTCCGCATCCATCGCAGCGTAATTCCCTTGGTGGTCCAAGGAAAATGAGGAAAAATAAAGACCTTGCGCCTTCAGTTGGGAAATAAGCTGCTCTTTGTTTCGTTTCATAGCCCGATTCCTCCCAAGGAATGGATGATTATTTCAGAGGCCTGGCAATGGTAATGATATTGCCGAGCTTTAGGGGGAGACTGAGGAAATCAGGCAACCACATGATACGAACTCCCATCGCCCAAGCAAGGTGTTTGAGCAAATAGCCGAGAGGATAATAGTTGTAGGATTTCTTCACGCAAAGCACTTCATAGCCAGCCGACTCAAGCAGCCGCTTGATTGTTTTGGGATTAAATAATTGTGGATGCTGGAGACAAAATGCCGGCCATTTTCTCCCAAGAAGTCGAGAGAGCAAAGAGGACTCGTCATGAGTGACAAACATCACCGCAGCATTTTTCGCCAGCGTGGGTTTCATGTTCTCCAGAATGCGTCGAGGATCTACCAGGTGATCGAGAACGTGAACCATGCTTAAAACCGAAATCTGATTTCCTGGAATAACTGTGAAATCAAACATACCGGGGAAAATCGTATGGGGAATTCCAGCAACCTTACGTCCCAGCTCTTGATGGACCGTTTGATTGGGCTCGAAGAGCCAGAATCGTGTAAACTTTCCTCGTAGAGCGCACAATTGCGCCAGGAATCCCTGGTCCGGCCCCACCTCCAGATAATCCCCCTCTAAAGCGGAAAACTCTCTAAGAATCTCAAAGTAGCCCTGCTGGGTTCTTTCCAGCGCCTTCAAGGGCAACCCCTCCATATTGTGCGGCATGAGACTGTACAGTTGGGTCAACTGATCATTCGAAAAATAAACGGGGCAATACAGGGCGCTACAATTCTCACAACGGCAATAGGAAAAAAAGACTTTATCTTGAAAGAAGCCGCTCCAATGCTCTTTCAATGCATCAATGCCCATAGATTCCGCCATCGGAACTGAGGAACAGGATGGGCGCAGCCCCCTGTGCTCCGTGTCACAGACCGGACAAGAGCGGCTCATGTAGGTGGGGGAATGTCTACTCGCTGGAGAACTACCACTTTCCATCGCTGATTAGTGCTTTCTTTTGTACGCGGTCAGGAGAATTCCTTTTTTTACCGGCTCATAATCATCCTGTATTGCAGAATAAATCGTTTTCAATAAATTGAGTCGTTGAACTCGCATGCGCGACTCGGAAGCATAGCCACCTATCATTATGTCCCCATTAAGGCTTCGCCCAATGTCCGTGTCAACGAACAGGTAGCTCGGCTTTGAGACCATGATCTGCTCGATGCAAAGGTTAACTTCCTTGGTTGTAACCAAAAACCATGGCACGTCTGAAAATGGCATCGCACTGTATTTCTCGGCGAGAAACGGAATGAAATTGTCGTATTTTGAAAGAATGTGTATCGCAAAGTCTGGGCCGGAAAATTCGTTTATCAAAGAAACTGAATCCAGAAACGGCTGTGGATCCATGGTGGATATAAAATTAGCCGTCTTGAGGTTCCACTGATAGATCTTATGGTCCACAAACACCTTGTCGAATGTTTGCTTGGCCGAGTAATAGGCCAGCGACCCTGGAATATAGACAACACAGAGAGAAATCACAATGAGGGACACTATAATCGGCTTCTGCAACCCCCTCTCCGCCAAACCTTCGAGAAGGACTTTGAGAAATCCGACCACACATAACACCAAAATGGGAGCGATATTCAAAATATGCGGTGGCGTGCCCCCCCATGTGTAATAAAGAAACAGCCCTTGCGAGTACAGCAGCAAGAGCAACACAATATATTTCAAGTCTCGGGCAGTTCTTTCGAAATATACAAGGGACAGATACCCCGCACTCACCGCAATCATGGTCAAAAGCAAACGGTTAAACGGAATAGGAGGGCCGACGAATCCTTCAAGATAGTAAGCCAACATACTATTCTTCGACGAACCAGGCGAAGATATTAGAAGTACCATGGCAATCGTTAAGAGGGCCGCCGCCCCACCACAGATAACAACCATTCGAAAACTTACGAGCTCTCGATCAATCATCGCCATAATGACCAGAGTGCCACCCAGGGCCACCGCGAGCGCCAAGCCGAATTGAGCGTTATTCAGCACTCCCGCAACGGCACACAATAGGGCCACGAGAAGGAAGCCCGTTCTCCCCTTCCGTAAAAACAGGCAGAACGCAGCGAGGGCGGGAACATCGAAAAAATGCCGGAGAGGATTCAGTCCAGGCCCTAAATGAAGGATCTGAAAGTTGATCATGATGATATAGCCAAAGGCCAGGACGCAGGCGAGGGTCACATAAAAGATGTCGCGAAATATGAGCAGGGAACATCCAACAAATAACGCAAAATAGATCAGCCAAAAGGAATACCAAATCGGGAAGTAATTGGCATAAGAAATTCCTCCGGCCCACTGTAACAGGGTTGCCATCACCACTACGTTTAGGGAACCATATTGTGCATTGATATCTTTCAAAGGTCTCCCTTTTGCATATTCGCTGATCGGACCTAGCACGAAATTGTGGTGGTGGATAACCCATCTATTTAAAATTTGATTGTGCATTTCGAACTGATTTTTCGCGAGAAACTCTTTCTCCTCGGAAGTGTAGATCCTGGCCCTTAATCTCCGATATTCTATCCGGGAGGTCTGACGCAGTTGAGTTATTTTGTCTCCATACTCATCTCTTGGAAAAATGGACGCCAACTCACGATATTCGCCAAGAGTCATCTCGCGGTTCAGAACCAACGCCTGCAACTCATCATTGTAGTAATAACCAGTCGCTCGGTCCTGATCTGCCGATAATTCCTTTAATGCATCCTCCATCGCATCCCGCGTGGAGTAGGGATCGCCGGACATAGCCCATCTCATCCGCTCATGAAGGGCCTCAGACTCGTCGGAACTATTAATAAATGACGCCAACAGGCTGGTTTTTGGAAGCTGGACATACATCCCCGGCCTGGGGGCGGGAGTCCTCCCGAGATCGCGCATCGGATCGTATTTATTGAGCCCGGCCAACTGATGACTGTTGATATAGTCGGTATTGGAAACGAGGGCTCCATCCACGTAGGTATATTCAGGAATATCAAGAAATTCATTGATGACTTTTAGATCGCCCCAGATAAAGGGGGAAAAAATCAACACGAAATGCAAACAGATGAGACTCAGCAACCCTATTACCGTAACAACCGCGCCACGTGAATGGACCCATCGGGTGAAATCCCCCCATATATTCACAAACGTAAGACCGCGTGAATGGGCCCAGTGAGTGACCTTCTCAACTGAATTCTGGAGCACTGATCTGTGCCAATATTTTGCCAGCTCAAAGAAAAACGGTGCAATCGCAACTACGCTCCATAGGAGCAACAATACCAATGACGTTACGGAAATGACGGCATTATTTCTTCCCCTGAACCAGCTAAAGATTAATGCGTTGCCTCCGATTAAAAACATCCAGCCCGCTACCAGGAACCTCTTATTAATCGGTCTCTCTTCCCTCCAACTATTCAACCCTCCAGCCTTATGCCTCAATAAAAAGAGGCACAAGTAATACAAGAGCAGACCGGTCCAAACTCCTGCTTCAAAGACAAGCTCCTGCTGCTTCCCGGGATAGAGGAAATTAAGAGCCCACACGTTATAGTTTTCAGGTTGGCCGCGCACGATTAAACTGGAATATACGTATCGGGATAGTCCGTAGAGGATCCCGATCAACCCCACGCTATTAACAAACCAATAACTCAAAAGAAATCTTAGGACGCATGAATCCGGCTCTGACGTTTTGGCAGCTACAAGACGTTTCCTTGCGACATAAATACCGACGCACAAAATACCTGCGATGCAAACGAGCGCAACCATTGGCCTCGCCAATGGAAACACATTTGAATGTTTAAAAAACTTCGCTTGCAGGTCGAACTCAAATACTTCTCCCAAGAAAGGCCTTTTCCCGTCGAATCCATTCTTATACTCAACCCTGTTAAATTGAGGAATTAGCTTTGAAAGATTGCGTCGCCCTACGATTTCCTCCCCGTTCGCAGTTCCCCGAAAGGCCCCCTTCTCGTCGACGGCCAACTCAAGCCTGAACGGGCTATCAAACTCGCACTGCGGCAACACAATAGCCGTTGGTCCGCGTGATGAATTCACAATCAATGCAACATCGCAGCCAGGCGACACCTCGAGCCTCAGTCCATCATCTCGCGTCGCCGTTTGAAAAAGGTTTTGGTACTCGTTGCCCTGAACCGGCGTAAAATTGAGCTTTAGTGCCAGGGCAACGACGTCATAGGACGAAGGCAATTTCTCTAGCGGTGGATCAACAGCAATTTCATTTGTACGGAGGTCTGGCGCAATATGGACGTGTCCGACCTCCTTCAACTCAACGCCACCCCAAAGCATCAGGCCTAAAACGCCGCTGAGGGCGACCGCAATCCCCAACGGAATAATGTCCTGGCTGAATTTCCGGAACAATCTATTCATCATATGAAATACAACTGTACGTTCTATACGCTCCCCCCGTCGAGGAGGCATCTAAAATGATACCTTCACCCAGGCTTCGGGGTGCTCACTACTTCGGAGGGGATAATTCCAGTCAGGCGATATTCCGACCTGCCAGCCCTTGCCTTCATGGGAAGCCGTCAAGTTGAAGGTTTCACCCCGGCGAACGTCACGAGAGAATGCCAAAAATAACCGCCTACGATTGTAATGCATATCAGCAGTCCCTGGCTGAAGACGGGAGGCCAATTGAGAAACTCCACCAAGATTGGGAGCAGCGCAATATTTGCCCCGAAGGATAGCCAGTAAAAGATCCCAAACCTTCCGAATTCGCGCAAAACATTTCCCTTGGTTTGAAAGACAAATTTCTTATTTAAGATAAAGGCACTTGCCAGGCTGATGATCTGCGTCACCAAGAGCACAACCATGTAATGCAGGGGGAGACCGAAATACGCAGGCAGATAATATAGACTCGCAAAGACCGCACAGTAAAACAGAGTGTTCCACCCACCGATTATTACATAAGCGATTGTTTTCCAATGCCTATCAATGAGCGTCTTCACAACCCCAGGGTTTCCCCGACCACAAAGTTCGGCCGCTGCTTCACTTCTTCATAAATCAGCCCGATATATTCGGCAATCACTCCCAATGCTGTGAACCCGAAACCGAACATCAGCAACATCACTGCCATAATCGTTCCAAACCCCGGAAACGGCACTCCCCACACAAACACCCGCACGATGATTATTGCGAGCGCCACGAACGAAAAGAGAGAGACTGCGAGCCCAATGATCGAGATCATCTTGAGCGGAATATTGGAAAAGGCAAAAATCCCTTTCAAGGCCAATTCCAATACACCCAAGGTGTTCGCCTTGGATTGTCCACGGAACCTCGGCGCCCGCTCAAACTCGATGCCGATAGATTTAAACCCCGTCCACACAAACAAACCGCGCAGGAACCGGTTTCGCTCCTCCATCTGATTGATGACTTCGTAGACCTTCCGGTCCGCCAATCGGAAGTCGCTCACGTTTTTTGGAATCATACCACCGGTGAATTTATTAATGATCCAATAAAACACCTGCGAGTTAACCTTGCGCATGAGCGCGGTGCCAGGCCTCCCTTTCACAACCCCATACACGTGATCGTAGCCTTCTTCCCATTTCGCGATGAAATCCTTAATCATCTCGGGCGGCTCTTTGAGCGCGGCGGTCATAATGATCGCCGCATCGCCCGTGGCGTAGCGTAAGCCTGCCGTCACCCCCCCATCCATTCTGAAATTCCGTGAGAGGCGAACGACTTTGAATCGTGGATCCTCCTGATGAATCCGTCGAAGTTTGTCGAAGGTGCCATCGCGGGACCCGTTCTCCACAATGATGGCCTCAAACTGATACACAGGGAGTCCATCGAAAACCGTCCGTAACCTTCTGGCCAGCTCTTCGATGGACTCTTCTTCGTTATACGCCGAGGTGACCACTGAAATTGTCTTCACCAACGCTCGCTCCCTCCCTTACATCTCATTTTCGGCGAGAACTTCACTATCTGAAACCTATTCATCCTTCAGGAGCAGATCCCGATTAATAGTATGTTCTCGTACCTGATACCAGGCATACAGTTCGGCAAGGCTTTTGTCCAGGGGGGTCAACTCAATACCGGGAAACGTTTTTCTAAGGCGAGCATTGTCCCCACTGTACTCCAACCCCATGCCGGGCTCCTTGATCAGAATCGGCACGTCCCTCCCGGAAGCCTGAACCACCATCTGGGCAAGAGCATTAAGTTCCACCGCACAATCCGGAGTCACATTATAACTCCGGCACGGGACCTCTTCCCGTAAACATCGCTCTATCACTCGAACCAGGTCATCGATATAGACATAATCAAATTTCCTGTTTTGTTTGATCGTGACAGGAAGACCCAAGAGCGCTTTGCAGATGGCATTGGAAATGAATCGGATCGCATAGTCCTCAAATTTCCCGAATACGCCGAACGGGCGGAGCTCTACAATCCCCTCGATATGCTCTGACCAAGAGGCGCAGCAATATTTCGAGAAACCAGCAGAGTCATCAGGGATATACGCACCGAAATATTCCTCCTTCATCTTCGGTTGGTAATGGCGCCTGCCGTACACCGAACCTGAACTGATGAAGACCATTTTCAGAAAACGATCACGGTTTCGGACCAGCGCGGCAAACATCCTCATGTCCCGCTCGACGAGATCCGGAGCCGGAGGGGCATTGCGATGCCCTGGGGTCGTGGCGGAATGAACAACAAAATCAATGTGCGTAGACTTGAAAAATCTGTCGACCGCATCAACGTCTAACAGATCCAGCTCACGCCGAGATGGCGCAAACACCAAGAATGAGCCGGTCAAATGCTCAGCGAGGTTACGCCCTACAAACCCGCTCCCGCCAGTTATCAGTACAACCGGCTGGTCAGCCATCTCCGATTCACCCCTTAGCTTCTTGACCCGACACGGCTACAGAACCTGGTGATCTCTTCAACCACGAACTCCATCATCTCAGTGGACATGCCAGGGTATACGCCAACCCAAAACGCATCTTCCATGAGTCGATTGGTATTTACCAGTTCCCCAACAACCCGATAACCTCGCTGCTCCTTACGCATGACATCGAAGCAGGGATGCTTGATGATATTCCCAGCAAACAGCATCCTTGTTTGGATAAGTCTGCTTTCAAGATAATCCACGACTTCTTTGCGAGAAAATCCTGCGTCTTTTCGGACAATCATGAGAAAGCCAAACCAAGATGGATCACTCCCGGGAGTTGGCTCCACGAATACGAACCGATCCTCCAATGGTCGCAACCCTTCCCGAAGCAAACGGTAATTCCTCCTCCTCAAATCGCAGAATTGTGTCAACTTATCCAGCTGCGCACAACCGACTGCTGCTTGGAGGTCGCTGGCTTTCAGATTGTATCCAAAATGAGAGTATGTGTATTTGTGGTCATAGCCAAAGGGCAACTCCCCTAACTGGTGCTCAAACCGCTTCCCACAGGTATTGTCTTTTCCTGAAGGACACCAGCAATCCCGGCCCCAATCGCGCATAGACTCGATGATACGAGCCAAATCCTTGTTGTTCGTGTAGACCGCCCCTCCCTCACCCATCGTGATGTGGTGCGGGGGATAAAAACTGCTGGTGGCAATATCTCCGAACGTCCCCGTATACCGACCTCGGTAGGTAGCTCCGAGCGCATCGCAATTGTCCTCGATTAGCCATAAACCGCGGGCTCGGCAAAACTGTTGAACAGCATCGATATTGAACGGGTTACCAAGAGTATGCGCCAGAACCACCGCCTTGGTTTTTGCTCCATGAGCCGATTCAAGCATTGTCACGTCCACATTCAGCGTCTGGAGATCCACATCCACAAACACGGGGACGGCTCCATACTGGACAATGGGTGCTACAGTCGTAGGAAATCCGGCCGCGACAGTGATGACCTCATCGCCCCGCTGGACTTTCCTGTCCCCCAGGTCATCGGAAGTCAAGGCCATGAAAGCGAGGAGGTTGGCCGACGACCCGGAATTTACCAGACCACAGAACCGCACTCCCAGGAAGTCGCAGAATTTCTTTTCGAACTCTTTGGAAAATCGGCCGTAGGTCAGCCAAAATTCAAGTGCGGCATCGACAACATTGATCATTTCGCGCTCGTCATAGACACGGCCCGCATAACTGACTTTTGTCGTGCCTGCGATAAACGACGAAGACCCTTGATGGACCAGACGATAATACTCTGCGACTTTACTGAGAATTTCTTGCTTGAGTTTATCGGGGTTCACGAAAGATTCTCCTGCTTGGCAGTCCATACTGCATCTTTTTTCATAGCCGCCTGAACATATCGAGTAATGTGCTCGGAGCTGAACGTTTTCACGTCCAACTTAGGATTTCCGTACTGTACTCGATACCAATTGACGGTTTCAGCTATTGCCTCTTCAACAGAAAAAACCGGCTCCCAGCCTAATCGGAGCTTTGCCTTCGTAATATCCAAGCTGAGCGTACGGGCTTCGTGGGGTTCACTCTGCCGAACTCCTGACGCCTGTTCCCATGCCCCATTCCCCCAAATAACGACGGCCTGACTCACAACCTGAGAAACCGGGAGATTGCTGGTGCAGTGAGGACCGAAATTCCAGGCTTCGTCAAAACCAGATGGCCTACTCCACAAACAGGCACCCAGCCAGAGATATCCGGAAAGCGGCTCAAGTACATACTGCCAGGGACGAATCGCGTGGGGATTGCGTACGATCACAGTCTGACCGGCAGTTAATGCACGGATAGAATCTGGGATTAGACGATCCTGTGCCCAATCCCCTCCTCCAATTACATTGCCAGCTCGTGCACTGGCGAGATGCACCGGATGCGTATCTCCATTCGAGAAAAATGAGTTCCGGTAGGTGGACGTAATCAATTCTGCGCAGCCCTTGCTGGAGCTATAGGGATCAAATCCACCCATTGCATCGTTCTCTCGATAGGCATAAGGCCACTCTCGATTCTCATAACATTTGTCGCTAGTCACGTTGATGCAGGCCCTGACACTCGGTGTCATCCGAATCGCCTCAAGCACGTTCACGGTACCCATGACGTTCGTTGCATAGGTTTCGACCGGCTGATTGTAGGAGTATCGAACCAGCGATTGGGCTGCGAGATGGAATACAATCTGAGGTTGATACTGTTTCAACACATCGCGAACTTTGTCTCCGTCTCGAATATCCCCCTCAATCTGCGTGATCTCCTCTTGAAGGTTGGCAAGCCGAAAGAGACTTGGCTCAGTCATTGGGGGAAGCGCGTACCCAATTACCCGTGCACCTAATGATTGAAGCCACAGCGCTAGCCAGGCCCCCTTAAACCCCGTATGGCCCGTGACGAGCACTGTTTTCCCCTGATAGACACCGCCAAACAGTTGATCCATGGTTACCAAACTTTCCAAGGGGCCTTGCCACTTACCCATAGATCTTCAAGATAATTTTTGTCGCGCAAGGTATCCATGGGTTGCCAAAAGCCATGGTGCTTGCAGGCAAGCAATTGACCATCGTTAGAGAGCTTCCCCATGGGTTCTTGCTCAAGGGCGGCCTGATCATCAGCAATGTACCGAAACAGACCTGGCTCCATGACGAAAAATCCTCCATTGATCCAATTTCCATCACCGGAGGGCTTCTCCTTGAACTCTCTCACGTAGTTATGCTCATCCAGCGTCAAGGCTCCGAAACGCCCTTTGGGTTGAGTGGAGGTAACCGTGGCTAGCTTGCCGTGTTTTCGATGGAACGCGAGTAATTCGTGTAGATTGACATCGGCAACACCGTCACCATAGGTCAGAAAAAACGTTTCCCCGTTGACATAGGGCGCGACCCGCTTGACTCGACCGCCAGTCATGGTGTGATCACCGGTGTCGACCAGAGTGACCTTCCAAGGTTCGGCGAACTGTTGATGCACTTCCGTCTTATTATGAAGAAGGTCTAGCGTTACATCGCTCGTGTGAAGAAAATAATTTGAAAAGTACTCCTTAATTACGTAACCTTTATACCCGAGACATATCACAAAGTCATTAAACCCATAGTGGGAATACAGCTTCATGATATGCCACAGGATGGGCTTCCCACCGATCTCAACCATAGGTTTGGGACGAGCCACAGTCTCTTCCGATAGCCGAGTTCCTAAACCTCCTGCCAGGATAACAACCTTCATCGTTTCGCTCCTCTGTATTGCCTACAGACAGCACACCAAAGATCACCGCGTCCCCACGAAGATGAGCCCATAATTAAATCCTGAACCCCTCTAAATTATTTCGCTCAATTGTCGTCAGGAAAGCTCCCCCTGTACTGAAATAACATGATGCCGCTTTGGCTCCTAATTTCTTCATAGCCCTTGGCACTAGTAAGCCACTCCACAAACTCATGTTGCTGCTGGAGTTTCAGTGCGGACGTTTTCTCTGGCTCTGCGCTAATAATGACATACTCCGGCACCCACTGGGGAGCCGCCCCTCTATTCCCCGCATCAAAATCTGACGATGGTCTTCCGTCGACAATAGACCAATCACAAAGCGCTCCCGCGATCACGTTAATCTTGCATATACGATGTCGATTGATCAGCAGGGGAGCAAGCCGCACATCGGTCGCAACGCCGACATCAGAAGGCACAAGGTTGGCAATCTCAAACGCGGATGCTGCAAATTCAGGATTCGTCGCACCGATGTCGTACCCCGGGCTTCGATACGTATTCAACGCTATCAGGAACAGCATGCACGCAAACACAACACTCCACAGCGGCCGAGAAGACCTCCACCTCTCCTCAAGAACACGAACAGCGTTCCCTAGCCCATGCACAACGCCAAAGAAGAGAAATGGAAGCGTAGGCGCACTATAGTGAAATCCCAATTTGTTCATGCCTGCATTTTGACTTAGAAACATAATCGAAAGGGGAACCGCCAGAAGAAATGCCTCCCTCCACGCAAACAGCGGCAAGAACACCACGGGAATCAGAAAGTACAGAAGATACATATACTGATTGCGGGCGACGAGTGTTTCGTAACCTGCCCAGAACGGATTGCGAAGAAGGTGAATGAGTGCATCATTTAGGTCTGCTCCAAGATTGGCATAGCGATCCCAGAAAAAGAGCCCATGAACGGGACTAAACATCGGGAACAGTACCTTAACAATGAAAATAAAATACACAATTGCACAGAGGGCCAATCCTGCCCCAAAGGATCGCCAGCCCGGACGGAATGCGACTAGATATAGGCCATAACCGGCAAGGGGGAGCAGAATACTTTCCTCAATTGCAAAAGCCAAGAATGCCCCTCCCGCAGCAAAGCCTTTCTTGCCGGACTCAACAAAGACGAGCATCCATAAAACTGCTGGGATAGTAAGCGGAGATAAATGGAAGTCATGTGCATTGCTATGATGCACATATGGGTTGGATACATATAGAAGCACCGCCACGCAGGCAAGGAAGGAATGGACACAACGTATAAGGGCGAGATAATAGACTGCCACCGCACCGATCCCGAACCCAACACTTTGAATCACCAGCAAGGTTAAGGGATGCTCCACGAGCCGATACGCAAGACCAATCAAGACGAAAACCGGCGAGAAATGCCCGCCTAAAAATGAATCATTATCGAGAGAGTTGAAAAACCATGGCCCATGAACCATATGCCAAGCCACATTCGCCTCAACGGCCATATCCCACATTGTTTGCAATTCAAAATACTGGCGAACACGCAAATGTATTAAGAACGCCGCAAACGCACTCCCAATCATCCATGCGATTTTTCGGTGCTGCGACAAGCTCATGCTGTTGACACGAGCGACCGCAGACACCATGTGATTAGCCATCGCCCGCGAAGCCAACAACCACACTCCAAACGCTACACAGGAAATAATTATTCCCAGCTTAAAAAGATTCGGGTTGAACGGCTTCAGGCCCAACCAAGTAACATTTAGGTACGTCAGCAGATCAGCCATGAAAACTCCAGTCCAGCCGCTGACAGTGGTCAATCATAAACTGTACACCGAGGGTGAATGGCCAGGAGAGGGCAATCTCCCCCTTAGGAAATTCGCGTGAGGCATCAGGAAACATGCGGTGTCGTGCAATATCAAAGTCCTCACGCCCCTAGCACTTTCTTAGCATCTACGCATCCTGCTTTCGACTACCTAGGAAAGTCAGGAGTGAGACTCGAACGAGTCTGGAATAGGTGCGGAACTTCCATGGATCCTGCTTCAGGGCTTGAATAAGCTTCACCCAACCCTTGCGCGGCTGTCCGTCCTTTGCGGCATGTATCCCCCAATCTGAGTAACACTCGGCGAGCATGCGATCAATGAGGGCGGCCTTAACTCGATCTCCCGCATAGAGCGCCCGCATTCGAAGCAGGAAGCGCTCACGGCTTCGAATAATTCCCATCCCGCCTGCCCTGGTGAATCCTCCCGCATGAAGCCTGTAGGCCATCCCAGACTCATTCAATAACACAAAGCGACCCTGCTGTTTAAGCCTGGCGATGAGATCGAAATCTTCGAATCCTCGCAACTCAGGGTCGAATCCACCCACCCGTTGGAAGACGTCGCGTCGGACCATCATCGCCGAAGGAAAGACGAGCGCTTCCCCGATCAAACGTCCAAGCGGTGACGCCAGAGCCGATCTCCGCTCAATCAGCGCTGCCCCCGCCACCAGCATTCGTCCGTCGCCATCCATCCGATCATAGTTACAGTGCACCAACACCACATCGGGCGCCGCATTCACTATGGCAACCTGCTGCGCAAGCTTGGACGGATACCATCGATCGTCCTGATCCAGAAAGGCCACGAACGCCCCGTTCGCTTGGCGGACCCCTTCATTGCGCGCGGCACTTTGGCCTGCATTCGCCTGTTGAATCAATCTGAGTCGCGCCCCATATTGCTTGAGGAGCGCACACGATCCGTCCGTAGATCCATCATCCACACATACGATTTCATAATCGTGAAAAGTTTGAGCAAAAACGCTCTCCAACGATTCCCGGAGAAATCGCTCGCCGTTATAGACTGGGATCACGATACTCACCAATGGCATCGAATACCTTTCGCACAACGAACCATCAGATGAGCTTGACCGCTTCAAGCACTATGTCCATTTCTGTGCAGGCATTCCACAGATATCGGCGGAAACGTTTCTGGAAATAGGCCGGCATGAAACGAAATGCACCACGCATCTTGAAATACATGGAGCGGATCTTGAAGTTCGTCTTGAGCCCATAATAGTTAGGGTAGTCGAAATACTCGAACGTAGCCTCAGTGATGTAACGCACATGGGTCGGATCGACAAAGGCCTCGCGAGAGGCATACCAGGGTGTTCGTATATAAACCTTTGCGCCCGGCTCACAGATGCGATACAGCTCTTCCATAAATGCGATGAGATCATCCATGTGCTCGACGATATTGTGCAGATAGACAGACGTGGCGCTCCCATCCAAAAATGGAAGGCCCTGCTCGAAGTCGCAGACGACTGCCACCCCCGGCAAGATTCGCCGATCGACTCCCAGCGCGCCTGGATGTTTGTGCGCGCCACACCCGATATCAAGACTAAGCCCCATGGGTCACCTCTGTCCAAGTTAGAAACAAACTAGCACCTGAAAGGCCATCGGGTCAGCGAGCTGACGAACTCTACGGGGCCGTCCCCCCCGGCTTCCCGATGGGGAGCAGCCGCTGGACGGCAGCACACACCTCCTGGACCGTAATTAACCTCATGCAGTTCTCCTCGCCTCTGGTACAGGTCGGATGAAAGCAATTACGGCAATCGAGCCCCTTATAGAGCACCTCCACAAGACCACCACGAGGCCCCCACTCACGAGGGGTCGACGGGCCAAACAGCGCCACCACGGGAGTGCCCACTGCGGAGGCAATGTGCATCGCGCCGCTATCGCTGCCAACGAAGAGCACTGACTTTTTGGCGATGGCCGCGAACTGTTTAATAGTTGTACTGCCTGCCATGATGATGGGGTGACTCTTTGCCATCTGTCGAATCTGTTGCGCGACCCCGCCGTCCTGCTGGCTGCCCCCGATCAATACCTGATAGCCATACTCAGTCGCCACACGATCGGCCAGCTCTGCGAACCGCTCCGGAGGCCAGGCCTTAAACCAATACCGGGCTCCAGGCTGTAAAATTACCATCTTCCGCGAGCGCGGGACACCCAGTTGATCTAATAGTTGTTCCGCAGTGGCCTCCTCTTCCGGCGTCAACCACAGTAGAGGGACCTTTGACTCAGCGTCGACATTCAGGATCTTGAGGGCGTCCAGATCCCGGTCAATCCGATGCCGCACACCTGGCACGGGTTTGACCACCTGCGTGTAGCACTGCCCTCGCCAGCGATGCTCGTCGTTGAATCCGATCCGGACCGGCGCCCCGCTGATCCAACTCAGAAATGCAGACCGGTCTCCATCCGTCAGATCAATCACCGTATCGAATCGCCGACGACGCAGCCCGACGACGAACCGCCATTGGGCCGCCAGTGATCCTTTATCGAGAACCATCACCTCGTCCAGGTCCTGGTTGCAGGACAACACGTCTTCCGTCCCGCGATTCACCATCATCGTGACCCGGACATCCGGTCTTGCCGCTTTGATCGCACGCACAGTCGGCGTCGCCAATAAGACGTCACCAATGTAGCGCAGCTTGATGATCAGGACGTTTGTCATGGGAAAAGAGCTGATGGCGTATAGCTGACGGAAAGAAATAGAAACTGATTGCTCATAGCCCCTAGCTTTTTCCTTCACACAATTCCCGGTACAGCGCGACGGTCTTGGCCCCAGCTTGCTCCCAAGAATACTGCTTGGCGCGCTCGAATCCTTTGACCCTCAATGTAGCTCGAAGCGACTCATCCTCCAGCACACGGATCATGGCCTCTCCAAGCGCCCGAGGATCCTGAGGATCTGCCAACACCGCCGCATCGCCCGCGACTTCTGCCAGCGCGGTCGAATTGGACGTGAGCACCGGCGCCCCACAGGCCATCGCTTCCAACACCGGCATCCCAAACCCTTCGTAGAGCGACGGAAACACAAACAGATCGGTAAAGGAATACAATAACTGCAGGTCGCTAGTAGACAGCCTCCCTGGACAAAGCGTCTTTTCCTGCAAGCTACGCCGGCGAGCCGTCTCCTCATAGTTCCCGAACGGATGGATGGGCGAGCCGACCAGGACCAACATTCTCGCCCCCAGCTTTCTCCGCACCATCTCGGCGCCTTCAAGAAACGTCTGGTGATTCTTACGCGGGTCTGCCCCCCCAATAAATAACACATAGTGCTCAGACTTCAGACCGATCCGTTTCCGTAACTCCGCCATCGCCTGATCATCACGACGTGGCACAAAATCATCCGACACGCCGTTGGGAATCACCCTGATATGATCGCGTTTCAACCCATAGAGCTCCACGAGCTCTCTCGCGGAAAACTCGGACACCGTGATAGTTTTTCTGGCTCGCAACGCCGTTTGCCTTGTCTTAAACGACGACGGCCACTGTCCCAACATCTTCTTCGAGAACTCAGGGTGGCGATCCAACCAGAGATCGTGAATGGTCACCACCCCGCCAAATCGCCCGACTGCCTGCATCCGAAAATTGGTCCCATGGTACAAATCCAATTGATCGGACGAGCCCCGCTTTCCCATCCCCCAACGGCTCGAGTTCACCCACTGAAGCCGCTCAACGCCAGGCCATGCAGCCAACGAATCAGGCCGCTCGGCGCCTGGTTTGGCGTAGGCCACAAAGTCGAGGCCTTCTTGCCGTGCCAACATCGTACGAAGCAAGTGGTAGCTGTGCCACCCAACCCCGCCCATATCGCCCACCATCGGATTGGCATCAAAACCGATTCTCATTCACGCCCCTTCTCACGGGATACTGAAAAAGCCCACCAGCGTCGTTCTCGCATCGTTCAGGGCCTCAACGTACCCCCAAGGGTACGCCTCGGCCCTTCGCTCGCTGCGGCCTTGCTGGATGGCCATTTTGAGTATCCCGTGCGTCACGCTTTCAAACATCCTACCCATGTGAACCTCAAAAGCCCTAGATTACGCCAGAAGGTTCCCACTGCTTTCTAGACACCCAATACTTCAGCGTAGAATTGCTCCATCTGCAGGACAGACGCATCGAGACTAAATCGCTCCTGCGCACGCGCCATTCCGTTTCGGCCCATCTGTTCTCGACGAGCTCGATCTTCCAGGAGAGACGCCACTGTTGCAGCCAATGCTTCGACATCTCCCGGAGGCACAAGCAGGCCCGTCTCTCCCTGCGCCACGACTTCTGGAAGCCCTCCTGTCGTGGTCGCGACCACGGCTTTTCCCCTGGCCATCGCTTCGACCACCGCCAATCCGAAGGCTTCCTTCAGCGAGGGATGCACGTAGAGATCCAGGATAGAGAGATAGGAGGCGACGGACTCTTGGAATCCGACAAAATGAACTCGTTCCCCAACTCCTCGCTCCACAGCTATCGCTTTCAAGCGTGCGCAGTACTCAGTTGCCCCACCCCCAATGATGAGATAGTGCGCCGTCGGCACAGCAGCAAGAATTACAGGAAACGCCTCCAACATCACTTCATATCCCTTGAGCGGCAACAGATTGGCGACGGTGCCCAGCAGGAGCGCCTCACGGGGAATCCCATGCTGCGCGCGAATATCATGATTCCCGTTTGAGGACACCATGGCTGAACAATCCACACCACTATAGTGCGTGCGAACCTGGCTAGGCAGAACACCACCGGTTAGCACTCCCTGTTCAACCTGATGCGATACCGCAACTACATAGTCCACCCGGTCCAAGGCGTACTGGCTTACCTTCCTTGGCTGAGTTTCCTGCCGGACATGGGCGATGATGGGGATACGATGAGACAGCCCGGCTACAGCTCGAACCATATGAGGAACCCACCAGAGATCATTCACATGGACCAACGACGGCTGAACGTCCGCCAAGAGCTTGCGCAAATGGCGCACAGACGCGTACCGGCTCACCAGTGAAGAGACTTTCCTCCAAGGAGGTAGAGTGACTGCATAAGTCGGCACAGCCTGCGCGATGGCCATCTCGCGCAAGGGGCCAGTTCCAGGGCATGCGATAATTGGATGCCAGACACGACGATTCAACCGGCTCAGGAGTGCAAGCAGATCACGCTCCGCTCCACCAATCGACCCAATCCCGTGCACATAGAGAATTCGTTCGGCCACTACCGTGCTTCCGGATGGAAGGAGGCTCTCCGAGTCAGATCCCACAGCTTGGCATACTTCACAAAGGTATACATGCTGGCAAACACACAGACAATGAGTCCGCGCACGCCATCGCGGAATCCCTGTTTCAATACATAGGTTTTGCCCAAGACCACCAGGGGACAGAAGACCAGATCAAGCCAACGAACGATTCGAACCTTCTTAGCCTTCTCCTGTGCCGCCATCGTGGTATAGAGTCCGAACTTCTTGAAGTGATCCTGGATGCGCCGCTCCGTGTAATGATCGAGGTGCCCGGCCAATGTCCCAATCGCTCCCTCGACGAGAAGATTTTCATGCACCGCGACATCGTTATACTGTGCGAGCCCTCGTCGAAACAGGCGCACTTGATAATCGGGATAGACACCGCCCCCTCTTACCCATGCCCCATAGAAGAAGTTCCGCCTAGGAATCCGATAGGCCACAGGAGCACCAGGCCTCCATCGCTCGATGCAGGTCCCCACCTCTTCACGAAGCTCTTCAGTCGCCCGCTCGTCGGCATCGAGGATCAGAATCCAGTCAGACGAGGCTTGAGCTATCCCGTAATTCTTCTGCTGACCAAAGCCAGGCCATGGGCGCACAGAGATCTTTGCCCCACTGGCACGGGCTAACTCGACGGTCCGATCGCCGCTCTCTGCATCGACCACGATCAACTCATCGGCCCACTGCACCGACTTCAGACAATCCTGGATATTGGTTTCTTCATTCTTGGTGATCACCACGCAGGCCACTGTAGGCAGCCCGGAGACACTGGTCATGAGGTCACTCCCTTTGGAAGCAATCTCGCCGCCTCCTCAAACTGCCATCGATACTGACCGACCACACGATCGGGACTGATCCAGAGCCTGCGCCAAGCCATAGCACGATCCAGCTCCTGAACCAATTTCTTCACAGGTTTCACCACACGCCGAACAAGCCGCTGACCGAAAGACAAGGTGGAGAACTCAGCCGGCTTACACCACAAGTCCGCCTGCTCGCGCTTGCTCCACTTCCGATCGATCACCCAGCGTTCATGGGTACAGGCAAATGGCTCCCGCTTACTTTTGATCGTCGCCCGGATGAAATGGTGAACGAACGATGCCCCGACGACCATGCATCGCTTCATGTCCCCGGCTACCTGTTCACGCTTGCGCAAGGTGTAATACAAGTCCCAATCGGCGGACTGAACCCGTTCGTCCAAACCACCGAGTGCATCATAGGTCGAGCGCCGGATCATCACGCAGGACCCGACAATCCCATCAAATATCTTTCCTGCGAATGCGCGGTGAGCCTCCCCGCAATAGCGTTCCCAGTCGCCATACATCGCTTGAATCATCGTTCGCAACTGGTCAATACCCTTTCCGCTAGAAAGCCGCCCTTGCCCAATCGCCGCCCAGCGTCCCTGCATCCAATCAGTCAAGGCGGCGGTCGGCATCATTTCCAGCCCCAGCGGAGACGCGGCATCCAAACCATGTCGATCCATCGCCTCGATCAAAAAACCATTCCAGTTTGGCGCAACGTACAAATCGTTATTGATGTGGCACAGGAACTCTCCGTGCGCCGCGCGGGAGCCAAGATTCATCGATTCCGGATAGCAGAGGTTTCGATCGTTTCGAATCACCCGGCACCCGTTCGTTTCGAAGAACTCCGCGGAACCGTCCGTTGAATGATTGTCGATCACGATCACTTCGTATGGGCCGGTCGTATAGCGCTGTATCCCCTCTAGGAACAGTTGGTTGTGCCCCAATTGATTGTGCACTGCGACGATAATGCTCAGCATAATGTGACTCCGGACCAGCCCATTTCTTTATCCTCTGAATCCACGTCTAGCAATCTCCAGATAAAACCGCCAGTTGAGCCACCGATTTCTCCGAGGCCCCCATCGGCGGGCAGCATGAATCCGTCCTTGCATCACTGAGGGGTGTTGACCAGCAAACTCTTTCAATACGGCATAGTCATCATACTGAAACGTTTTTTGTTGACACAGCGCCGCTTGCTTCGGAGGTGGCGTCGCACCATGGTAGACAGCAATCTGCTCTTTTACCTTCGCTAACATCGTCCTGGGGTCCTTCACCCACCCATAGTGAAAAACGCGCCCGCCCGATGGGGCAATCCATTCCTTCGGTCCGCTCTGGAGATATTGCTGTGTCGCCTTGAGATGGAACCCCACTGCGTCACCACAAGATTCGACTTCACCATTGTTCCGAATGATTCGCACGGCCTTGTGATAGAACCAGGGATTCGTTGTCCAATAGTCCGCAATAAAATGCAGATACCGGAACAAGAGCCCTTTCACATTGGGATTGCCCAGATGACGGCGCATCGCCTCTTGGATGGCAGGCAAGTCGTCCTCGTGGACGACTTCGTCAGCTTGAATGTAGAACGCCCAATCTCCGGTACAGTGGGACAACGCAATGTTGGTCTGTTGCGCATAGATCAAGCCATCTTTTCGCAACGTCTCATCCCAGACCGACTCCACGATTTTGATCTTTGGGTCGCCGATCGAGCGAATCAGCTCCAGCGTACCATCGTCGCACCGACCGACGTTCACGATGAACTCATCGACGATTGGCAGGATTGAACGGATCGACTCCACGACCGGATAGTCGTACTTGACCACGTTCCGCACAAATGTAAATCCGCTGACCTTCATCGCGTCTGCCTCTCAACCGTTAGCTTTATGGCTTCACCGTCACATCACGGTCTCGATCCAATTCCCAGAATTTCGCATACTTCATGAAGGTGTAATAGGCATAGAGTCCGGAAAGAATCAAGCCGGGCATCCCATCGAGAAAACCAGTCCGCTGCACATACATCTTGAGAAACGCCCCGAGTGGATGGCTGATCAGTTGAGAGGGCGCAAACCGACGTCCCTGCTCGACCATGCGACGGGCCATCAAATCCGAGTAGCGATCCTGCTTCGCCACATAGTGATCAATGTCGCGAAAGGGATACTGCAATGCCGGATGATTGAGATGTCCGACCGGCCCCTCACAATCGAAACTCTCATGGACCAGCTCTTCGCGATACCGGAACCTGGCCTTTCGAAACAACTGCGGTTGCCGATAGTCCGGA